>Ga0256404_1007028_pt1 | contig 18093 bp, 8 predicted proteins | sample RumenRJG_01DNA_FD_185990 | JGI IMG/M metagenome (GOLD analysis project Ga0256404, IMG submission 185990) | Bovine rumen microbial communities from Lethbridge, Alberta, Canada - RJG_01 | ecosystem: Host-associated > Mammals > Digestive system > Stomach > Rumen | place: Canada: Alberta | collected...
ATTCCTGAGAAATGTGCGCCGACATACGTGTCAAAGAAAAAAGCCGCCACGCCGAAACGCGGGCGTCCACCTAAGCCCAAAACGGTGACTCAAGAATTTTAGGTACAAACCACTGAAAAACTCAGATAACTTTAATACAAAAGACATGAAAAGAATCTTATTTATTCTGATTGTATCTATGATGCTCATTCCTTGCACGGTTGTTGCAGAAGATGGCATCAATGGTTTGAAAGACGCGCAAGCAGTCATCTTCAATGGCGGTCACCGTCCTCACAGACTCGTTGAGATCCAGCCCGAGGGCTGGTACTACTGTGAATCGCATGTGCTGACCATCGAGTTCCCCGTGACTGACTTCGAGCCCTACACCCTGTCGGTGTCGTCGATGTACAACACGTTGGACTTCTATGTCACGACCCCGTTCGTCAGCGTGCCCATCTATGAAACAAACATCACCATCGACCTCCAGCTTGAGACCACTGGCGGCGACATATACTACGGCTCGTTCGAGGCCACCAGCAACACCAGCACCGAGTAAGGCGATTGCTGCGGGTTGAGTCGGATGACTTACGACAACTTCTTGACACCAAAGACTCATCCACTCAATCCCGCAGCAACTGGAAGAGCTACCTGATTGTCCTCTTGCTCTAGCCGAACGCAATGCCAACCCAGCTAGAGCTTTGAGGCGCAGCCAAATTTAACCAATCTCTAGAGGCCTTAATCAACTACTATTCTAACAATAGATATTATGAAGGCAAGAATCATCATACTGGCATTGTTGTCATGCTGCGTGAGTGGGACACAAATGTCTGCGCAGGCTCCCGGTGGTGTGGCCGGGGCTGAACTGTGGCTGCGGGCTGAACCGATTGCAGAGAGTGCAGACACGCTTTATCGTTGGCGTGACTTGTCGGGCGATAGCACGAAAATGAGACTATCCGGCGGGCAGGAGTTCACGCAACGGCGCCACGAGATGCATTCGTTCAACTTTCATCCGGCATTTCACCTTGCCGACACACACATCAGTGCCACACTTCCCCACACCAACTTGTGGCAGACCACCATTCTTGGTGTCTTTGCCTCGGACGGCACCCCATTCGGAAGCGACTCTTTGTTATATAGCTACGACTTTCCCGTTTTGCAGGGCTTGGGTGCCAACCTTTACCGAAACTCTGTCACCACGGGAAGGATGCCGCACAGCTTCGGCACCACCGACAACAACACCTCGCTGCGGGTGGTCGCACATCAGTATGCCGCCACTCCACACCATTCAGTGTGGGACAATGGGCAGAGCGGTCCTGCGGCATTCTCATTTACAGGTGATCAGTCTACTTTCTACTGTCCTGAAGCAATTGTTTATGGGCGTATGCTCTCGCAATTGGAACGCCGACAGGTCGAGAGCTACCTCGCGTTGAGGCACGGCATCACTCTTACAGGCTCATATTTCGCTCCTGACGGCTCGCTACTGTGGGACTGTGCCGACAACAGTGCATATCATCACCGCGTCACAGGAATCGCCCGATGGCCGCAAAGCCTGATGGACCAGCCCATCTCCACAACATCTTATGAGGAGGGTAGCGGGTATGCTAGCAATCTGCCAGGGAACGACTCTTATTGGAGACTCCGCGACAGCCTCCCGTCCGACAATCGTCTGTTGGTCATCGGCCGCAAGCCGAACTGCCCTCTGCCCGAGGGCGGGCATCTGGTGTGGGGCGATGACGACGGTGCTTTGACGATGACATCATTGCAGAGCGACACATTGTGGCGGGTTATGGATCGTACTTGGTGTTATGAAACTAGCATCGCCGCTGAATCTGACACAACTAGCAACCTTGTCGAGCTCAGCTATAAGATAGCCAACACCTTGTCTCCCAGCAACACCAACCACTTGGTCATGCTGGCGGGTGAAGACAGCCCACCCGACCCGGAGGAATCGGTTGTGATCCCATGCATCGGAGCTGATTCGCAACGCCAAAAGCTGCTTTTTGATAATGCATGCCTGACCCGGGCATCAGGACAGTATTTCACCTTTGCCCGATATGATGGCCTGCTCGTCAAGGTCACCCCCGTGCGTGCTTCGTGCGGGGCATCAGACGGACAGATTAGGATTGATATCCTATGCGGGACACCTTTGTTCGGCTACGACAATATGTTTATTGGCCCCATTCATAGCCCTGACTCCCCGGACGAGTTGTCCGATACACTGGCAATCCGTGACAGGACAGATTATCAATACACCAGTTCCCGTCATTTCTCCATCACCAACCTAGCACAAGGCCGATACATCCTTACCCTCTGCCAAGGCCGCGACACGACCGGCACCGCTCCTGACGGCGAGTTCGCGCCGCCTTATACACAACAATGGTTAGTGGTGCTGGGCACAGAGTGCGATTCCACAAGCGACAATTCAGTCTTTCCCATTTCGCCATCGCGTCAGTCACCCCGTCTCGCGCCTGTCAGGGCAACCGGCATTGATGACGTCACCGCTGATGACGCCGACGTTGCCGCCCTGCGGGTGACACGCAACGCCCACCGCTCGTTCACCGCCACGCTCACCACCGAAGACACTGGGACAGCGCAGCTGCTGGTGTTCGACGCGGCAGGCCGCAAACTCGGCGTTCACACGATGCAGGGCGGCGACGTCAAGGCCGCCAGCTTTACTGTTCCCGCCCGCGGCGTGTACATCGTCAAGGCGCTGACCGACCACAACGAGTGTTCTACAAGAATCATCAGTGACTGAGACTCAATGTGCTATTAACCCCAACAATATCAATCAAACTATGAGTTTTATGAGACCCAAACAATACCATAATAGAACATCCGCACTAGTCGTCATTGCCTTGGCGTTCCTGTACGCCACCTTCTCGTTACGAGCGCAATCGCTTGCCGAGCGCAACTTCAGTCGTGGCGTGGCCGACAGCCTGTCACTGTCGGGAATGACCAGCATCAGCTTCGCAGACCGCGTGCTGCTGCACGACCTACGGATGAGCGTCGCCACGCTCGACTCCGCATCCGTCCCGCCCATGGACTACGGCATGACCAATGTCACCGTGCAGGGCGAGGGCTGCCGGTTCTTGCCGCATGGCACACACTTCGGCGGCGAGGGCGCGACTGTGCGGCTGCGCTATGACCGCACCCGCATCCCCAGCGGCTACACCGAGGAGGACATACGCACCTACTATTATGACACGTCGCTCAGCCGTTGGGTGGCACTGGAGCGAATCGAGGTGGACAGGGCAACGGCCACCGTGGTGTCGCGCACCACCCACTTTACCGATATGGTCAACGGCGTGATTGTCGCCCCTGAGACTCCCGAGACCGGGGCGTTCGTGCCCACGATGATGACCGACATTCAAGCCGCCGATCCCACTTCCAGGCTTACGTTCATCATGCCGCCGACCGCCAATAACCGCGGTTCGGCCAACCTGCAGTACCCGTTTGAGATGCCACCAGCACGCAACGGCATGCAGCCGAGCCTCGCGCTGACCTACGACAGCGACGGCGGTAGCGGCTGGGCTGGTGAGGGCTGGGACATCCGCGTGCCGGCCATCACCGTCGACACACGCTGGGGCGTGCCACGTTATAGCACAGAGTTCGAGAGCGAGACCTATCTGCTCAACGGGCAGATGCTGGCCATGATGAGCGGCAGCCAGATGACCGTGGCTCATCGCCAGGACTCCATACCCCGTCAGAGTGAGCGGCAGTTTTTCGTGCGGCAGGGCGGCGACTTCAGCAAGATTGTGCGGCACGGCGATTCGCCCAATAATTACTGGTGGGAGGTCACCAGCCGCGATGGCACGGTCTACACCTACGGCAACACCGCAGCGGCGCGTGTCAGCGGCAGTTACACTGGCGCGGGCAACACGCAGTCGCGCGAAGTAATCGCCGAGTGGCGTCTCACAGGCATCCGCGAGACCCACGGCGACAGCATTGGCTATGTGTGGCAGGCCGCCGACACGCCGCTCTATGGTGGGACAATCACCGCACGCGAGGTATGGCTCAGCGAGGTCACCGTCAAGAATCAGGAACGCACCGCCCCGCACACACGCGTCACTTTCCACAACCGTGAGCAGGGCAAGGCGATGAGCACCAACAGCGCGCGCTACGGCTTCCTCACCACGTCGACACGGCTGCTCGGGAGCGTCGACATCAACTTCCGTGCAGACAACATAGATTATGGGGCACTCCGCACCTACGCCATGAGCTACGAAGAGGGTGTGTTCCACCGTGATCGCCTGACACGTATCGACCATATCGTGGCGGGCGACACCGTCTCGTTCCAGACATTCGACTATTATGACGACGTGAGAGCGGGCAATGGCATTGCTCCCTTCGAGAGTGACAGTACCTCGTTCTCCGACTCGGCGGCCGTTATGGTCACCGCATTCAACCAGCCCGTGCCCCAGGGGCACAGCGGCCATGGCACCCTGCTCGGAGGCACATTCAGCAAGACCTACTCAGGCTCGCTCTATGCCGGAGTAGGCTTTGGAGCGACACCTGGCAAGTCGATGACCGCCGGGGCGTCGTTCGGCTACAGCCACACCTCAGCCACTGGCGAGGCGGCGTTCATCGACCTGGACGGCGACGGGCTACCCGACAAGGTGTTCAAGGAGGACGGTGTCGTGAAATACAGCCGGCAGCTCATCACCAGCGACAGCACGCATTTTGGCGCGGCAGTTCCGTTGGCCGCGGGTGAGGGCGTGAGCCTCGCTGACTTCTCGCGCAGCAAGACCTCCACCGTCACCGGCGGCCCTAAAACCTATCCCGGCTATGGCCCGGCTTTCGGCGAGTTCGGCTCCGATTTCATGTCCTCGACCACCAAGACCACGCACTACTTTGCGGATGTCAACGGCGACGGGCTGGCTGATATCGTTGCTGGCGGCAAGGTGCTGTTTAACCACATCGAGAACGGCGTGCCAACCTTCACCCTGAGCAGCGGCCACACTCCCAGCCCAATCAACAACACCGGCGAAATTGACACTTCATCGTTGGAGGTGCTCAACGGCTCGCGCGACTCGCTCGTCGCCCTGTCGCCGATGCAGGACATCGTGCGGTACTGGGATGCTCCATTGAGCGGGACGGTCGATATTACGGGCACCGTGACGCGCCTGCTCCCCCCGGAGGACTACGACCCGGACGAGTACGCCCTGGCCGACTCGCTGCGCGTCTCGGTCCAGAAAAACGGCCAGGAGTTGTGGTGGCGGTCCATCGCCAAGGGTGACACCTCGCTCCATGCCTCTGATGTGGCCAGTGTCCCTGTCCAGAAAGGCGACCGCATCCTCTTCCGTTTGCAGTGCGGATATGACCCAGTCAGCAACGGCTCGTTCGACAGGGCGCTGTGGCCTGTGGCCGTTGAATATACTGACCAGGAGGCTGCCCCCGCTGCACCTGACGGCATGTCGCCGCTGCGCTACACGTCGGGCGACCCCGCCGTGAGCCTGACAGGCACAATGCTGCCGGTTGACTCGTCAGCCGTGGCGGTTGTCTATTCGTTGCACAAGCCAGCCACGACCGATGACGTGTCGTTCAGCGTGCGCTATCATGCCTCCGGGCTCCCGGAGCCGCTGCCCGCGGGATGGACTGTGGAGTTGGCCGACAGCATTGCGGCGCACACTCTGACAGTCAGTGCCGGCAATGTGCAGTCGGTCGACAGTGCCGTGCTTGAGCTGCCAGCCGAGTTGCGCGAGGGTTTCCTGTCCTTCGTCATCTCGTCGGCCAGCAATGTCCGTTGGAGCGACATCCACTGGTCCACCGCCCTGCGCTATGTCCAAGACAGAGACGGAACAGCCGACACGACCGATGTCGCTGCCATGCCGCAGTGCCGCGCATACAACCGCATGACACGGTACGCGCCTCCTGTCACTGCCGACTCTCCGCTGTATGCTGATGAGCCCGACGGGACCATGTGCCCTTTCGCCTGTGTCCCGTCCTTCTCGTGCAGTTCATCACAGACAGGCACAGTGACATTGACCCTCAAGTCGGGCGACACGGTGTACGCCAGGCGGACATACAGCCTCCAGAACGGCGGCATCGCCTCAAGCCGTTTCTGGGTCATGCTGCCGGTGCGTGGCAAAGTCTGGGCGGAATACTTCACCGGTTCGGCCGAGGTGGCGCAATCAGTGCTGCTGGCGAGGGTCCAGCTTGAGGCCGACACGCTCAACCCCCTGGCATCATCAGGGGTCGTGACACCCCTTCGATACCCCGCCAGCGTCCACTGCATCGATGACGGCGGAGACCTGGGACCGACATACCGGGGCTGGGGACAGCTGGTCTACAATGCAGGCGGCGGGAGGTCAGCGTGCCCCATCGCGCCGTCAGACCTGTCATTGCCCCAAGACAGTGACCATTGCGACCCGCAGACGATGCGTGTGGCGCTGCTCACTGCCCGTGACGGCGACCCTACCTGGTTGGTGGGTGCCAAAACCGACATTTTCATTCACGGTGACACCCTGAGCACGGCTCGTCTGGCCGACAACCATGTCGACCCCCTGCCGCTGTTCGGCGAGCTGGCCACCGTGTCAGGAGCGCAGGAGGGCATGGACCTGAAGGGCACCGCCGCGCGCGGACTCACGCTCGTCTCACACGCCAACAGCGACGACGGCATCATATCGGTCGGGGCGTTAGGTGTGGGCATCAGCCACAACGATGCCATAGGGCGCGGGGTGAACAAGAACGCTTTTATCGATATGAACGGGGACGGCTATCCCGACATCGTCACCGAGAGTGCCATTCAGTATACCAACACCTTGGGCGGTTTCGCCAACGGCGGTTCACTGGACCGATCTGCCATGCAGCTTGACGTATCGGAACAGGGCATGGTCTCGGACAACGGTGCTAGCAGCAATGGCTTTGGTGGAGGTCCGGTTCACTCGTTCTCTATCAATCGTAGCGGCGGTACTGGAGCGGTGTCACAGGCCAATGCCAGTGTGGCGGCGAGCATCAACGGAACCGCCTCGGAGAACTGGGACAAGATGCGTTTCAACTATTTGGACATCAATGGAGACGGTCTACCCGACATGCTCTCAGTGCACAATGACAGCAGCCTCCACGTTAGGCTAAATTTGGGCTATGGCTTCACTGACGAGTTCTGTCTAACGGGAGTGACCCGGCTTCAACGGACAGTGACAGGCACTATATCGGCCAGCCTGAGCGGTAGCTTCAACATCGACGCATCCAGCTTCGCTGGTGGTTTCGGAGTGTCCACTTCCACCAGTCGCCCGAGCCACACTCTAATGGATGTCAATGGCGACGGCCTGCCTGATATGGTGTGGATGAATGGCTGCATGAAAGTCAGGCTCAACCTGGGCGACTCGTTCGCCAGTGAGGAGCTGGACTGGAACGGCGCGTGGAACATCGGTGAAACTGGGGCTACCACCTTGTCGCTCAACACATCATACACCTACAGCCCCTTCCTCTTCGGGGTGAAGATCGCCATATCGCCAAGTCTGCACATGGCGTGGGGCATGACCCGACCGGAGATGGAGCTGCGCGACATCGACGGCGACGGCTTCATCGACATCCTAGAGAGCGAGGGCGAGAGCGACCTGTGCGTGCGGCGCTCAACCATCCGCCGCACCAACCGCTTGCGCTCGGTGAGCAACTCGCTGGGCGGCAAGTTCGAGATTGACTATGCGCATGCAACGCCTACCTACGGCCTGCCGGGCGGAAAATGGGTGATGTCGAGCGTCACGGTCGACAGGGGCATCCATAGCGCGGGCTACGACATCCCCGACACCCGCCAGACCTTCGACTATGCCAATGGCGTGCGTGACCGTCACGAGCGCGAGTTCCTGGGCTTCGGCCAGGTGCGCACTTGGCAGGTCGATCCCGGCAACGACAATGCGCCGCTGCGGCAGACCGTCGAGGTCTACGACACCACCAGCGTCTACACCGCGGGCAGCCTGCTGCTCAGCTACGTCGCCGACCCGCAGGGCAACCGCTACGACGAGACAAGCAACAGCTACTACACCTACGCCTTGACCAACGACTGCGACAACAGCACCTATAACGGCGGGCGGTTCTCGTTCAGCACCGCCAATTATCGGAAATGGAACGACCGCGGGGCTGCCTACAGCCCGCTGTGTTTCAGCGAGAGGAAGCAGTACGAGGGCGGCGGAACGGCGGCAGTGCTCACGCAGGACTGGTACCAATATTACGACCGAACGGGCGACCACGGACTGTTGCGTAAATACCGCCACTGTGTAGGCGGCGGACTCACCGAGAGCGGCGGCGGCACTTACGACTATCAGACCAATGTTGAGTACAGCTACAACCTCTCGGACACAGCCTATATCATCGGCCTGCCGAAGCATGTGAAGGTCACTAACAGACAAGAAGGGCTTTTCCACCTAACAGAAGCCAGCTATGATCTTCGCCATTTTAACCAGATCACCCAGATCAAGAGGATGCTGTCCTATAATGTGGCTACACCTGTTGGCGGTGAGGCTGGTCCGATAGGTCGAGGGGACGGTACTGGGACTGGCACCAACGGCATCGGTGGCGAAGTCATCACTCCCGTCGGTCGTTATAATCCTGACCAGGAACCGAGTGTTAATGCCGAGTACTATCCCAACCCCGTCTACGCCACCACCAACTATAACTACGACAGCCACGGGAACATAACCCGGGTTACCCTGCCTAGGGGTGCCGACTCGTCACGGGTGTGGTACTCATACCAGCGCGACCCGGTTCAACAGATGTATACCATCCGCACTGATGACATCTTTGGGCTGCACAGTCATGGAGAGGACATCGACTACCGCTTTGGCATCACCAACAAGCAGATTGACAAGAATGGAGCCGTGAGCCGCACGGTCAACGACCAGCTGGGACGACCCACAAGTGTATGGTCGCCCATAGACTCGGCCAGCGCCATACCCGCCATGAGGTTCCGCTATCATCCCCGTGCCACAGTAACCAATGGTGTAATCACCACTCCCGCCTATGCGGTGACGGTGTACTATTTCCCGAACACCGTCACTGACAATGAGGTTCCCATCAACTACACCGACTCGATGCGCATCGTGACGTTCGTCGACGGCTTCGGGCGTCCGGTGCAGGTCCGCAAGGACGGGGTATGCTGGGACGGGGCCGACAATGTGGACTGCACTGTCGTCAGCGGGAGGGCAGACTATGACGGATACGGAAGGGCGGTGCACGCCTACCACCCCGCTCTGGCCGCCGACAACACAGTCGAGGCGTTTGTGCCCGGCGCACAGCGCAACGAGCCCTTCACCACTACCGCCTACGACCTGCTAGACCGCCGCACCGCGGTCACCATGCCACAACCCGACGGCTCGACCACGGCGTTCGCCTATGGCATCGACGGAAACACGTCGACAACCACGGTCACCGACGGCAACGGCCATGCCAGCCGCACCGACACCGACGGTGACGGACGCACCGTGCAGTCTGTCCAGTACAAGGGCGGCACCGGCGCCGAGGCGCTGACCACCACGTTTGCCTACGACGGCATCGGCCGGCTGATGACCGTCACCGACACCGAGGGCAACGTGACGCGTTCGACCTACGACATGGGAGATCGCCGCACGTCGGTCACCCATCCGGCCAGTGGAGAGACCACGTTCACCTACGACGCGCTGGGCAACGTGCTCATACGCCAGACGGCCAACCTCAGGAACAAGAGCCAGTTCATCCGCTACACCTACGAGCAGGGCCGCCTCAAGCGGGTGTCCTATCCCGGGCATCCCGAGAACGATGTCATCTATCACTACGGCGACGGGAATGCCGAGCAGGGCTTGCGCGGGCGTGTCAAGTTCCGTGAGGACGGCAGTGGCGGCACTGAGTACCACTATGACCTGTTGGGCAACGTCAACCGCATGAAGCGCACCGTCACAATCCCGGGCAACACGATCGCCACGGCCGAGATGACATGGACCTACGACAACTTCGGCAAGCTCAAGCAGATGGTCTTCCCGCGCGCCAATGACACCAACGAGATGGTCACCTACCACTACGACCGCGCCGGACAGCTGCAGAAAGTATATAACGGCGACCTAGCGGGCTACCATTACGTGAAGGAAATAGGCTACGACGCGTTCGGCGACCGTGTGCACATCGCGTATGGCAACGGCACAAGCAGCAACTTCTCCTATAGGATCGATAACCGCCGGCTCAACAATTTCAGCGTCACACTCGGCGGGAACAAGAGTTTCATGCGCACCTATAACTATGACGCGGTGGGCAACATCACCAGACTAAGGACTCGTGGCAGCAACGCGTTCATACCCGCGGTCAGCCACTCGTATGACTATGACAATCTCAACCGACTGGTTCATGCTGAGGGAAGCGCCGCAGGCGACAGGGCGATTTACAATCTGTCGATGGAGTATGATGACCTGTACCGTGTCACAAGCAAGCGACAGACCGTGCAGCAGGAAGACATCCAGTTCACCGGCAAGCTGTTCGCGGGATACAATCTGGATTATAGCTACCACCAGACGGCAGGCAAGCGGTTCCAGATGTCGACGGTGAGCGACACCAACTACCGCACGGCGCTGGTCGCGCCGACGGCGGGCGACAGCATTCGTGAGGCACATTGTTATGAATATGACAATAATGGCAATATCCTTTACGTTAATACATCAAGAGTGAAGCCCGACATGACAACCCAACCAGATACCGTGCAGCGGGGCCGTGAGGAGCGGTTTCGCTGGGACGAGGAGAACCGCCTGACGGCTCTCTCGCAGAATGGCTACGTGTCGCACTACTGGTACGACGCCGACGGCGAGCGCACGGTCAAGATGCACGGCGGCAACCAGGCGGTGTTCGTCAACAGCCGCCAGGACGGGCGTGTGCTGGACACGCTGCAGACCACGGCCTACTTCAGTCCCTACTTCAGCATCCACGAGGGCCGGTTCACCAAGCACCTGTATATCGGCAGCGAGCGCATCGCCTCGATAACAGGCGAGTTGAAGCCCGGCGACGTGAGCAACTCGCAAGCCGGCGGCTACAACATCAGTCATGCAGGCTATGGCGTAGACGTGACGCAGCTGAACATTCCCTACGCCTACAAGTGCGCCGCCATGCACGACTCGGCCGAGGCCAACTATGCCTACTTCGACCTGCCCAACGCGCTGGAGGGGCAGCCCCGCCAGCTGCGCGAGTTCGTCCTACCGGCCGGCGGCGACAACAAGGCAGAAGCCCCCGCGCTGCGCAGCGGCGACAAGAACAACTACAACGGCGACATCTGGTTCATCCACACCGACCACCTGGGCAGCTCGCTGCTGGTCACCGACGGCAATGGCGAGGTCAGCCAGCAGATAGAATATCTCCCATACGGCGAGGTATTTATGGAAAAACAGTCAACGACCTACGCCACCCCTTACCGCTTCAACGGCAAGGAGCTGGACGAGGAGACGGGGCTATACTACTACGGAGCACGCTATATGAATCCGCGCCTTAGCTACTGGTATGGCTGCGACCCATTGCAGGAGAAGTATCCGTTTGTTAGCACTTATGCTTATTGTATGAGTAATCCTCTTTCTCTAATTGATGAAGTGGGAGAGCAGCCTGTTTATAACAAGCAAGGAGAATATTTAGGAACGACATCAGAAGGTTTTACGGGCACAGTTCTAATTTATTCTGGCCCTCTCAAATTATCTTTTAATAATTATAGTGCAGAAGAACTACTTAATGGCCTCCCAATAACAATGACAACATTCGATAATGCTCTGCAGCAATTATCTGGTGAAGCGATGTCGAGAATATGGACTCACATCATTGGAGAGTTTGAAGGAATGCAGGTATTTGATGAAAAATTCTCCTTGGCAAAAATAAAAAATGGGACAATTGAATACGAGGATATGGATGCAAACTGGAGAACAGATGTGGCAGAGCCATCTTCAAGCATACGTAAAATTTCAGGGTCAATATCTTATGTAGGTGATTATGAAACCACTGTTGAGAATGTAGCTTCTAGCATAATTGTTCATGAATGGTATACTCATAGTGTTAAAGATGCAGGTACTAAGCATCACTCCCATCGATTGGCATATCAAAATGTCATAAACTTCAAGCCATTATGGAACAAGACAACAGATGCTTATAAGGGGTTTGTGGTTAGGCAGTTAGCTTATTACACCAAAGTTGAAATCAAGCAGAATACGGTGCTTCAACCCTATCGAATTTCATATAATAAATTCAATACAATTAGATTACACACAAATGCTCCGTATAAATATTAATTCAACTATATGTCTGATAATTATAGTATTTTTAGTTAATTGCAATTCAACAAACAATAAGCATAGCATTGAAGCGCAATTGACCGATTCTATACGGATGACCACTATCAATAACGATTCAGTCTCTCTCTTATGGAACAAGTTCCATCTGTTTAAAGACAATAATTATAATTACGATTCAATCATAGTAGTTTATGATGCTCAGATGTGGACCGTTAACATGATAATACATATTGGACGCTCAGACGCTTTTATTTCTGGCCAATATTACAACAATGATTGGCTAGAGAAAATTGACATCAAAGATAATGCAATTAAGAATCTCCTTGTAAATACTATTGCTAGTTTTTACATAACAAAAACAAATAGAATATTCAATAAACATGAGCGAGGGCATGGGGAACATATTTACGAAGGAGATTTCCCTATAATTGAGATTATGATTTTTACAAAAAATGGGATAACACATGATAAGATTAATCTTAATCCATTTCCGCATGACTATAATATAGAGTTCTCTGAGGAATTTTTAGCATTCACGAGTTTGATACGCAAGATTACTGAGTGCTATTTATTTAATCCGAAATATGATACCCCCACACCCAGTGGCTATTGTCTCGATTTCAATCAGAAATATGAGATCCCCCAACTGTCAAATATCTGGCAAGCGGTTCCAGATGTCGACGGTGAGCGACACCAACTACCGCACGGCGCTGGTCGCGCCGACGGCGGGCGACAGCATCCGTGAGGCGCATAGTTAAATTGACACGGAAACGGTTCTGTTGTCACGATATTGCTCCAGAACTCTTGCATATCTCCAGAATTTTACGGAACTTTGTAACAAATTTGTACATAGCAATGATTTTAGTGATTACTGAATTTGCATCCATTAAATAGCTAGACATCAGCTATGTGTGCGTTTATATTATAAATATCTCAAATAATTACTCATCTAGGATATTATTTATTATGATACGATTTAAAGGTGCTCGTTGGTATAAGTGTGATTTTCATTTGCACACTCCAGCAAGTCTTTGTTTTAAAGATAAAACTGTTACTCCGGAACAATGGGTTAATCGTGTAAAAGAGCTACAACTCAATTGTGTAGCAGTAACTGATCATAACACAGGAGAATGGATTGATAAAATTAAACCTATTGCACAGGCGGAAGGAATTGTCTTATTTCCTGGTGTAGAAATCACTTGCGATACATCCAAAATACATTTGTTAATTATTTTCGACACAGATAAGAGCACACAAGATGTAAATGATTTTTTGATTCGCTGTGGAATCAACCGTGAGGATTTTGCTAAAGCGGAAGCGCACTCAATGAAAACTGTTTTGGATATTGCAAAAATGGCGAATGCAGACAATGCAATAGTAATACCAGCACATATTGATGAGTATAATGGTTTAGGAATTTGTGCTAGTAAGGATGTACTTGAAAAGCTATTCAGCCTAGAATATGTTAATGCAGTGCAATTCGTCCATAAAGAATATTTGCAGTCTGGAATTACTGTATCCAATAATGATGAACTGAAAGCCTGTATAAATCAGTACTATAATTATCCTCGTATTGAAATCGGATATGAGGCTATTAAAAATGGGTATGATAGTGTTGTAAAAGCAAAACAGAAAAACATATCATTACTAACGTTTTCGGACAATCCCGACTTGGAAGAGCCATCTAAACATGGTTTGTCTGGCATAGGAAGAGTTTATTCTTGGATTAAGATGGATGAAAATCCTGATATTGAAGGGCTTCGACAAGCATTCATGTTTAGTGATAGAAATGCAAATTGCTTTGAATGGAAGACAACACCATATTCAAAACCTAGCTTGTGGATAAAATCTATTGCAATACAAAATACAACTATCACCAAAAAGGACAATGTCTTTAAAATAGAATTCAGTCCTTCTTTAACAACAATTATTGGTGGTAGAGGAAGCGGGAAATCCAGTATTTTAAGATTCCTTAGAGGGGTTTTTGATAGAAATGCAGATATCAATGGTCTAGAAGAGATACTGGAAGAACAACGCAATTTTTTTAAATTGTGTGATAATGATGGTATTGGAGTATTAAAAGCAGACTCTAAAATTATTGTTGAGTTTGTTCGTGATGAAATTTTGTATCGCATTATATTTGTCAAAGGTGAACGAGAACGCTCAATAGAGAAATACAATACGGAAACAGATAGTTTTGAATCAGTTACGGATGAGTTTTTTATTGATTTCTTTGAATTCGAACAGTATTCACAAAAACAGATTTTCGCATTAGCACAAAAACCAAATGAGTTGAGAAATAGAATTGATTCTGCTGTTCCAGTAATAGCAAACATTCAAGAAGAAAGGATGCAAATCGAAAGTGATTTCAATCAAATGGTTGCCACTCAAAAAGCTCTGACTCAATCTATCGTTGTCAAATCTAAATTGACGACAGAAATCAAAGACCTGGAAAATAAAATACAGCTTCTTCAACAAAGTGGAATATCTGAATTGCTAAAAAATAATCAGTCACTTAATAGACAATACAATGCTCTAAAATCATTCTTCCAAAAACTAAAAGATTTTCAGGCAGAATTAACTAAAAGTATTGAGCTATACGATAATCTTCCTACAATCAAAGATGAACTTTTTGAAGAGTCATATAGAAATGAAATCCGTAATGTACTAGATAGTTTAATAGAGTCTATTACTCACCAAAAAGAAGTTCAACAGCAAATATTAAGCTCTATAGAATTGGCAATAACCCAAGGAAAAGATGCAATTTGCAAAAGCCAATTTGGGGCTGATTTAAAGAGCAATCAGCAACTTTTCAATGCAAAGAAGAATGAATTGGAAACAAAAGGGGTCACTGATTTGTCAGATTTTGCAAATTATACTACATTGATTGAACAGAAGCAAAAGGAATTGATTGAAATATCGCAGAAAGAGAGTAGATTGACCGCTATTAATGAGGAAATCAATAAACTTTTAGACCTTTCTTTACAAAAGCGCAAACTCATAACAGAAAAGCGCAGTGAATTTATCAGGTCATTTAATTCAGAAAAAATAAAGATTAATATCAAATTGTTTGGAGATAAGAAAGAGTTTGTGACTCGCTTACGTTTAATATTGCAAAGACAGACTGGATTTGAGAAGGGCATTGATGTTCTTGTCAATAAGATATTTAGTAGTCCAGATATTGAAAACAACCTGAAATCTGTAAAGAATATTCTTCTAGATATATACAAGGACTCATATACTGGAACCGATTTTGATGGCCATTTCATCAATCTAATCAAAGGATTGACTCAAGAGCAAATTAATAATATTGAATTGCTTTATCCTGAAGATGAGATAGAGATGACATATAAAAATACATCAGGCCATTTCAAACCTCTTTCTGTAGCTTCAGCAGGTCAAAAAACGACAGCTATATTGACATTTATTTTGTCTTTTGGTACAGCCCCTCTTGTACTTGATCAGCCAGAGGACGATCTTGATAATCACCTCGTATACTCATTGATAGTTGATAAAATAAAAGAAATCAAGCAAAGGAGGCAAGTCATTGTTGTTACACACAATGCTAACATCCCTGTCAATGGTGATGCGGAGTATGTTATTGCTATGTCATCCGACACTCATAACTTAAAAATCCAAGCAGAAGGAACGATTGAAAGGACAAATGTCAAACAAGAAATCTGTGAGGTTATGGAAGGTGGAATCGACGCATTTAGAACTAGAGCAAGAAGATACAACAAATTATGAGGTACGTTGGATTATGTGAGAATTATTGCCTTGTCATTTACAAAATCTTGAGCGAAATATTTGCATGTATCAAGATTTTTGACGAAATTTGCAAATAAGTTGTTCATGGCGATGATTTTAGTGATTACTATCTTTATAACTATTAAATGTCTAAACATAAGTGTGTGTCCTTTTTACTACTTATTTCCGCTAACAGGTAACTATATTTTTAGAATTAAATTAATTAAATTGAAAAATAGAAATGAACGAAGCAATTTTTAGTTTGGCATACTTGCAATATATGCATGAGGTTTTGCATAAGGACATTATCGATTGTTATGTGCCTCTTTTTTGTAAGTGTATTATTACAGACAGTAATTCTATTGTAAGTGTTCAGAATATAAAAGATTCTATGTCATCTAAATATGGAATTAGTAATCTTACCTTTGGGGCTATAGATACGATATTAAATAGAATGTCAAGTTCACGTTATTCGATTCTGTCCAAAAACAATGGGCAATTTATTGTGAATGAGAGCAAACTATCCGAATATGAAGTAAAGCTAAATGGTGATGATAGAATAAGAGAAGAGTTTAATACTCTTATTTCAAATATAACTGAATACTCAAATCAATTTGAAAACAAATTTAAAAAAGATGAAATAGAAGAAGGGTTGTTCCGCTTTTTAGATATCCATGGTTTTGATTTACTTAATGGTGAAGGGTTTAAAGTTTATGATAAAATTATACAGTATCATGATAAACGTTTATCATATGTGATATCTCGTTTCATTGTCGATAATAACAAGGATGGTGGGAATGCCGTTGACATATTAAGTAGATTGGCTAAAGGCTATGCAATAACGAAACTTGTTTGTTTTAAAGGCTTATCAAAATTTAGTGGACGTCTAGATGGAATCACTGTTTTTATAGATACTCCTTTTTTCTATAATTTGTTAGGCGCAAATGACAAAGCTAATCAAGAATCCTCAGAAGAGTTAATGTCTATTCTTAACCGAAATGGTGCTAATTTTGCAATATTCAACCATAATTTAAATGAGATTCATTCATGCTTTAAAGATGCAATTGAACGTCTTCGCACTGGCAATTATGACATCCGTAAGAGCTCAAGACTTTTAACTATGGCAGTGGCAGAAGGTTTTACAGCCATGCAACTTGAAAGCATGTATTATAAAATAGATTCAATTAAGTCTAAATGGGATATTTTAGAACAAGATGCACCTGAATCAAAGATTGGATATTCAGAAATTGATGTAGACTGTTTAAAAAGTATTATTACAGATGCATATACGAAGAATCATACTCGCCACATTTTTTCTCATGAGATGAATATGATCGAAAATGACGTTGACTCAATCTCCTATATTTACAGGATAAGGGGGAATCAAATTGCTCAACATTTAAAAGGTTGTAAAGCAATCCTACTTACTACAAATCGTGTTATTGCCACAGCTTCAAACGATTCTAGAATTAGCAAATTAAATCATGAGATACCCACTTGTGTGACAGATGTATTTCTGTCAACAATTCTATGGACATATAACCCAAGTGAAAACGAATACTTAAACCGAAAACTTCTTCTTTGTGAATGCTATAATAACATTCAACTTGATAGTGCTATTTTAGCTCGATTTTTTGATGATATAAAGGAAAAAAAGTTGGCTTTGGACATTACTGAGAATCAATATCTAACGTTGACAACATCGACGTTAGCGTTACACCTTCTTGGAGATAAAACTCAAAATGATATTAATGCGTATACAGATCGAACTCCCAATGAAATTCTACAAATATTAGAACAAGAACACAAAAATGAAGTTGAAAATGCTATTAAACAAGGTGAAGAACGTTTGAAGAAAGAACAAGCCAAAAATGATGAAGAACTGAAGAAGCAACAAGAGCAACATGATTTAGAATTAGCAGAAAAAGATACGACAATAACAGGTCTTTCTAAAAAAGTAAGTTATACAGATCAAAAGTGCAAAAAATATGCTTCTAGGCTTGCTAAATCTATTTCGTTCATAATCTTCCTTGTACTTAGGGATATTCAGTTAAAGGACTTCAAAGAAGTGGCCTGAACGGGCTGAGGGCGCAATAAATCGGCCATTGATGTCCACAAGCCTTGAGATATTGGATTCTCAAGG
>Ga0256404_1007030_pt1 | contig 18089 bp, 13 predicted proteins | sample RumenRJG_01DNA_FD_185990 | JGI IMG/M metagenome (GOLD analysis project Ga0256404, IMG submission 185990) | Bovine rumen microbial communities from Lethbridge, Alberta, Canada - RJG_01 | ecosystem: Host-associated > Mammals > Digestive system > Stomach > Rumen | place: Canada: Alberta | collected...
TTCTCTATAATGAAGGTGACTGGAACCGGACGGTCGTCGACTTGGTTCAAAGGAAATATTTTTCAGGCTGACTCGCGAAAGCGGGTCTTTTTCTATGCCGTGCCCGAAAAACATTTCTTGTTAATTGGTTTCCTTCCTGTCATCCGGACTTTCCACGACCACCATTTTCGACCTGCAAACAGGGCATGAAATAGGCGGCATGTCCGCAGACCATGGCATAAGATTATTGTGAAAATGACATTCTGTGTTGCTGCATTTTAAATATATATTGCTCATTTGCCACCTCTTCACTGTGTCACGGGGACGTATCTCCTGACACATTTTGTGTCACAGGGACGTATCCGCTGACACATTCTGTGTCACGGGTGTGTCACAGGGACGTATCCGCTGACACACCTCGAAATATGTGTCAGCGGATACGTCCCCATGACACACCTACAAACAATTGACCTTCAAGGTCTCCCCTCGGTATACTAATCTCACAGATCCCTTCATCAGAAACCAACTCCACGAAAACTGCATCACATAATACACCAGCGAGGATACACGCCATGAAAAAATGTCCTATTTGCCAGACCCCTATCTTAGACGGCGCCAATTTTTGTCACATGTGCGGCGTCTCCATAAAAAAGGCCCAGGATGAGCTGGAGAGACGTATGCACGAAGGGACCCTGCCTCTCTATCAGCACACCTTTCAGGCACTGGGCGAGCAGAAAACAATTGAAGTCTGGTGCCACGACATAACTACATTTCCGCAATATTTTGACTTGTTGACCATATCCGCCTATCAGGACAGCTATAACATCAAAAGCCGCAGCGTGATCGGCGCCCTCTGGCGCAGCATGCAGCTCGACGCCGGAAAGCTTCTCGAAGATCCCTACATAGACCTGCGCGCCCACATCGGATGCTGGCTCTCGAAGGACCTTCCGCCCGCCGCCACCCAGGGCCGCTTCGGCCGCATCGGCTGCATCTCATTAAACGGGAACGGGGCCGAACCCGGTCACATCATGAACAGGCTCAAGTCTTATTTCCATTTACTTGACCTGGCCGCAGATGCGGGCCTCAATCTGGAGACCATCGCATTGCCCATCATCGGCACCGGCGTCCAGAAAATTCAACCTGAAGAGATTCTTCTGCCTTTGATGAATGAAGTCATTTCCATGATGAAGCGCAACAACCGTGTCAAAAAAGTGATCTTCGTCGAGTACGACTGGAACAAGGCGAGCAAAGCTGCCGATATACTCCGCCAGTCTTATCAGCTCTCCTTCGGAGGCGCTGCGCAGGAAGAAAAGCCCGCTCAGGAGCCTATGTTCTTCCTCAGCTATACAACGCACGGAGACACTCAGGTCGCTGAACTTCTCCGGGATGAGCTCAAGCGGCGCGGGATTCGCTGCTGGTACGCCCCCGACGATACCCGTCCCGGCGACTACGCCTCCCAAATTGTTGAGGCCATCCGTAAATGCACGCACTTTATCTGCATCATCAGCAACAATGCAAACGGCTCGTTTCACGTTGTCAATGAGCTGGACCTGGCTTTCAACCGCCTGAACGAGGGAATCACAATACTTCCTTTCATGCTCAACAATAACATCACGCTGAACGATTCTTTCTCCTACTATATTTCCCGCATGCAGTGGAACTTCGGATATCCGGATCCCCTCAAAGACAGAATCACCGAGTTTCTCGACAAAGTCTGCCCGTGAGCGTGTGTCACGGGGACGTATCCGCTGACACACTTTGTGTCACGGGGACGTATCCGCTGACACATTCTGTGTCACGGGGACGTATCCGCTGACACATTTGTGTCACAGAGACGTATCCGCTGACACACTTTGTGTCACAGGGACGTATCCGCTGACACACTAAAATGTGTCACCGGATACGTCCCCCATGACACACCTCATTTCAACGCCCAAACTCCCCCGACACAGCCTCATCAATCATCCTCAACTCCTCCGCCGAAAACGCCGTATTCCCAATAGCCTTAATATTATCCAGGATCTGCGCCGGCTTCGAAGCCCCGATCAACACAGACGTCACCGCATCATCCTTCAAAATCCACGCCAGCGCCATCTCCGCCAACGTCTGCCCCCTGCCCTGCGCGATCTCATTGAGCCTGCGCACCAGCCCAATCTTCTCCTCAGTCAGGCTGCTCTCCTTAAGGAACCTATTATCCGTCCGCACCCGACTGTCCGCCGGAATCCCGCGCAGATACCGATCCGTCAGAACCCCCTGCGCCAGCGGCGTGAAGCAGATAATCCCCTTCCCAAGCTTCGCCGCCGTCTCCTTGAGCCCATTCCGCTCCACCGTCCTGTCCAAAATATTGTACCGATTCTGATTAATAACAAACGGCACGCGCATCTCCGCCAGAATCGCCGTCGCCTTCTCCAACGTCGGCCCATCGTAATTGGACAGCCCGACATACAACGCTTTCCCGCTTCTCACCGCCTGCTCCAACGCCCCCATCGTCTCCTCCAGCGGCGTCGCCGGATCCATCCTGTGATGATAGAAAATATCCACATACTCCAGCCCCATCCTCTTCAGCGACTGATCAAGACTCGCCAAAAGATACTTCCTGCTGCCCCAGTCCCCGTAAGGTCCGTCCCACATCGTATACCCGGCCTTCGTGGATATGATCATCTCATCCCTGTACGCTCGGAAATTCTCCCTCAAAATCCTCCCAAAATTCTTCTCCGCACTCCCCGGCTCCGGCCCATAATTATTCGCCAGATCAAAATGCGTGATCCCATTATCAAACGCCGTAAAGCACAACTTCTCCATATTCGCATACGCACTCGTATCGCCAAAATTGTGCCACAGCCCCAGCGACACTGCCGGCAGCATCAGCCCGCTCCTGCCGCAGCGATTGTACTTCATAGTACCGTATCTTTTCTCATCCGCAATATACATTCCTTTACCTCCTTTTGTGTCACGGGGACGTATCCGCTGACACACTTTGGGATGTGTCACAGGGACGTATCCGCTGACACACTTCGCCGGAATCCGGCTCAAAAGTGTGTCAGCAGATACGTCCCCGTGACACACCTTTCTTCCAGTACTTATTTCATTTCACGCTTAAAGCCACTCATTTCTTTTTTCGCCTCTCCAAGTGCTTGCTTCATCTCTCCCGAAAACGTGTGCTTTGAAGCTTCCTCCGCCGTCTGGTCGAACAGAGAAGGCTTCTCTCCGCGCATCAGTTCAGCAACAAGGAGTCCCCCTGCAAACCCGCCAAAATATAGAAGCAACTTCCATTCTCCATTTACATAACAGGCTTTCTTGTCTTTCTGCCACTCAAGATTGAACCCTTGAGCCTGCATAAACTCACCCGCACTTGTTTTTGTAACGGATGTGTTCAGATACAGAGGCTCTATCATATCGCTGGTATATTCCTGGTAATTAACAAGCAGATAATCAGGACTCTCTCCGCTGAAAGACCAGATTTTCAGCCCTTCCCGCTCGGCCGCCCACTTATATCCTGCCTTCTCACTTATGTCAGCACCTTTGATAATCTGCAAATCCCCCAGAACCCCCATATCCGTCAGCCGCATGATGAAACTTTCTATATTTAGCTCAAAATCTGCCAGCTCAAGAACATTGCCCGCCAAAAGATTGCGCTTTATCAAAAAACTACTGTTAAAAACCCTGTGGCAAATAGCGAACGCAACCACATACATAAGTACAAATGACCACCATGCACAAGTTTTAAAAGATATCAGGAAGTGGTTCAACCATCCGGGCAAAAATGCCTGTTCCGTATAAAAGAACCTCAGAAGCAGCGGCAACAGGAAGAGCACAATAATTAATAATTCAAGTGCTTTCCTCTTGTTGCGCGACAGTGCATACACATCACCGTCCGCTTTTCCGTAGCGACGATAGTATCTGGGTTTTGATTTCATCAGATTCTTTGTCAGCTTCTCTATCACAGCCGGAAACAGCGCCATACTGGCTTCGATACCATTCTGGTTTGCCAGCGGTTTGATATCATCCGGAATTTTATCCTCCTCAAATTTAAAACCGCGCATCATAACAGGAATAACATTTTTCTGAGCTTTAAGCGCATAAGCGATCTCAGCCCTCACCCAGTCCTTAGGGTCATCGCACCTGTCAAGACCTCCCGGCGGCAGCACTACAAGCACATCTGTGCACCCGTCAATTACCTTAAATAACTCTTCATTAAACGGGCCCGAACGAAGCGATTCGATATCAAAAAAGACGCTGTACCCCATCTCTTTCAACCGGTCATAGAGCATCCTTCCGAGTGCTTCGCCTCCATCACGCCTATAGCTTATAAACACCTGATAATTCTTATTCATATCAGTTCTCCCGTTAAAATCTTGGTGTGTTACGGGTTTGTGTCACGGGGACGTATCTCCTGACACATTCTGTGTCACAGGGACGTATCCGCTGACACAGAATGTGTCACCGGATACGTCCCCAATGACACACCAAAATGTGTCAGCAGATACGTCCCCGTGACACACCCTAATCAGAACGCCATCGGCGGGAACAGCATCTCGCCGCTCATTCCCACTCCGATCGCCTCAATCGTGATCGTATTCCTAAGCACCCCATCGACCCTCGGGTGCACCACAAAACATATCTCCGACACCTCAGACAACCGCTTGGAATCCATATCCAAAATAGGGATCGCCGCTTCTGCCACCCCACCCTCAAGTGCGATTGCAAACTCCTCAATCTTTCTTTGATCTGCATCCTTGAACTCAATCGTAATACTGTCCAGATCAGGATTTTCACTTTTTATCCTGCAGTTAAAAGAAGCCTCCCGGTCAAATTTCAGATATTCTCTCAGATTCTGATAGTCTCTGTATACGAGCGCCAGCGAAGCAAACGAGGGCTGATATCCAATACTCGTGAAGTCATAATTGACCACGAAGCTGCCATCTCCGGTCTTCGCCAGCTGCATAAGTTCTTCTTTCACCACAGGAATAGCAGAAATCTCTTCCATCCATACGCCCGTCTTCGCACTTTCCGTCAAAGAAGATTCGGACAGGACCCTCTTATGAAGTTCCGCTGCAAATGTTGCAACGGTGAGCTTGAGTTTTTCGCACATTTCTTTTGTCATTTGCGGATTGATCCGCCGCAAAAGATACATGATCCTATCCACATCTGTCAGGTCGACCACCTCGACGGTGCTCATAGGCGTATTGGCCAGAGCACGGTCCTTGTCAAGAGGCGGAATCACCAGCGGGTAAATCACAAGCCCCGTTGCCGGATCCCGGTCATTCTTCCATTTTCCTGCCTGATAATAGGCAGCAGAAATCTCGAAGATGCAATATTTTGACCTCCAGTAATCGTTTGACAAAAGAGCAATAAAAATATCAGATTGAGACAAGGCATCATAGATTGCCACATCAAATGAAGATCCCGGGGCGATCACCGGCTCCGCAGAGCAGAAAACCGACACTTCCGGGTCACACAATTTAAGGATCCTTGAAAAGCTCAAGGCTGTCTTTTCGTCTTTGCTGGTAAAGCTGATAAAAATATGTCTGCTCATTTCTGCCCCTCCTTTAATTGACATGTGTCACGGGGACGTATCTCCTGACACATCTTACGCAGCTTTTCGTTCGTCTGGACCACGTCCACCATGAGGTTCTGATAAGCTTTGCCGGCTCCGACCATCGCCGCCGTAGAAATCATGTTCAGGACCATCTTCTGCGCCGTCCCCGCCTTGAGCCTGGTAGATCCCGTCAGCACCTCCGGCCCGATAACGATATCCACGGCGATCTCCGCCGCCCTGCCGATCTCAGAATCCGCATTGCACGAAATAGCCGCCGTATGACATCCGACCTTTCGTGCATACTCGAGCCCTCCGAGAACATAAGGCGTCCGGCCGCTCGCGGCAATCCCGATTACCAGATCCTTGTCCGTGAGATCATACTCAATCAGATCCTCCCGTCCCAGATCCCGGCTGTCCTCAGTTCCTTCGACCGCTCTAATGAAGGCCTTCTCACCACCGGCAATAAGTCCGATCACCGTATCCGCAGACACACCGAAAGTGGGCATACACTCCGCAGCATCCAAAACACCGAGCCTCCCGCTGGTCCCCGCTCCCATATAAAAGATCCTTGCATTCTGCTCCAGACTCTGCGTTCCCCATGCGGCAATCTGTGCGATCCGGTCGAGATGCCCGCTTATCGCCTTTGGCACCAGCTCGTCTTCCTGATTCATCACCGTGACGATCTCCAGAGGAGACATCCGGTCAAGCTTCATCGTATTCGGATTGCGCTTCTCCGTTGTCATTTTTTCAAGAACCAATGCCATAACAAATCGCCTCCTCCTCCGACCTCTAGGGTACCTTGCGTTTCTTTTCATTAATACTGCTCCTCTGGTTCCGAATTATACGCAACTGCAAAAAGCCCGCCAAAACGCGAGCTTTTCTCCTCATATATCCCACGGCTTTTCCTTCAAACGCCACATAATACTCCGGATCCTCATACATCTTCATCCTCCCCGGCGGATGCAATATAGCGAACGATCACCGCAAGCATCGTAATTCCGGTAGTGATAAGAAAAGCGCCGAATGCTTCTCCGGGATTTGAATAATATCCGAGAAATACAATTAATAACATGCCCACATATCCACATGCGATGACAGCAAGTACTCCATCTATAAGGATATATACCAGCCTTCTGCCCCCGAAGACCTTATAGCCCTTCCAGCCTAACAGCGCTTTGAACATGAGCATGATCCCGAAGGACATGATCACTATGACACCGAGTTCTGCGATCAGGTTCTTAATAAGTCCGGCACCTGACACAAGAAATGTGGCGAGTATGATCCCTGCAAACGTCGAAAAGATCGGCAGGCCGTGTTGTTTCAATACATCCTTGGAAAACTGATTGGTGCCATGCACACAGGCTGTCAGCAGCATTGTTTCCGGCAGTGCCCTGAGCATCGCTACCGGAATCATTTCGACAAACTCGCCTTGTGTCAGACCGGTGCCTGACTTATACAAAATATCGACCCATATATCGCACACCGGGATCTGACCTATAAGATCAACAATAAAGCTCAGAAAAGCGGTCGGTGCATTATTCCTGAAAACGGCCGAGAAAATGATCGCCAAAAAAGGCAGCAATATGAATATCAGGACGATCTGCGCGATGTTGCTTCGAATATTGAAATATCCCCTCATGTCATCGACCTCCGTTAAGCATACCTGTGTAATAATATACCACATTACTTGATAGTAATTCCCGGTATTCAGGCATCTGAATATGGGAGCGGTTTTATTGTCCCCTTCTGTTATTGCGCCTTATGTCGTCTGCTTTTAAATAGTGCTGAATTCAGGTGAACTTATTCTTGAGTATATTTTCAGCCTCCTTGCTTCGCTCGAGAAGTTCTTTGTCTGTACTTCCTCTTCCAAGCAAAACAATGCGTTGAAACATTTCTTTTGCCCTTCTTAGGTTTTGTTCATCAATATAACGGAAAAAACCAATTTTTTTCCTTCTGGTATTATAGTAAAATGCTCCAAGCTTAAAACATATATATGCCAAGTCACGAAACGACTCTACTGTTCCTATCTCTTCTGCCAGTGTCTCACTTATATAAAGGGCTTTCTGTAAGTATTCCTGTGCTTCTGACAGATTCCCCAGCTCCTCCGATATATCTCCCAGGTTTAAACAAAAAACCAAAAAATCCCGACGTGCCTGAGCCGTTCCCGTCTCCTCTGCCATCCTCTCGCTGATCACAAGGCCTTTCTGGTAGTATTTCTGTGCTCCTTTCAAATCTACCTTTTTCTCCGCTATATTTCCAAGACAGCTGTAGATAACGGATAAATCTCGACAAGATTTCTTTGTTCCTATCATTTCTGCCAATTTCTCTTTAATAGGCAGGCATTTCTCATAGTACTTCTCTGCTGTTTGCAGGTCTCCTCTCTCTTTAGCCAAATCTCCAAGCCGCTTATAACTAGTAAATAGGTCGTCCTTTGACTCCGTTGTATCTACTGTTTCCGCTATTCGTTCAGTGATGGACTGACATTCTTTATAACATTCCTCCGCTTTCGACAGGTCTCCTCTCGTTTTTGCTATATCTCCAAGACGTAAGTAGCATATGAACATATCTCGCCATGACTTCATCATTCCCGATTCTGCCAGTTTCCTACTAATCATCAGACTTTTCACATAATATTCATGTGCTGACGACAGGTCTCCTCTCGCCCTCGCTATATCTCCAAACCTTGAATAGGTGACAGCTAAGCAGCTCTCCGAATCCATCGTACCCATCGTCTCCACCATCTCTTCACATATTGACTGACATATCTCATAGTGCCGCTCCGCTTTCGACAGTTCCCCTTTTTTTTGCGCTATTTCACCAAGATGTAAGTTGCTGACATACAGGCTGCGTTTAAAGTCCATCGCTCCGGTCTCCACCAGTTCTTCGTCGATGGACAGGCATCTCTCATAGTATTTCTGAGCTGTTGAAAGATCTTCCCTCTCCATCGAAAGATTTCCAAGCCTTTCATAGATGATAGATAATCCCTGCTTTGGCTTTATTGTTCCCTTCTGGGCCAACTCTTCCCTGATAGACAGGCATTTCTCATAATGCTCCTGCGCTGTTGATAGGTCTCCTCTCTCTTTAGCTATATCTCCAAGCCTTTCATAACTTATGGACAGGTTTAGTCTCAAATTAACCATTCCCGTCTCCGCCAGTTCCTTGTCGATGAACAGGCATTTCTCATAATATGCCTGCGCTGTTGATAGGTCTCCCCTGGCTTTTGCTAAGTCTCCTAACCTAACGTAACTCTCAGACAAATCTTCACTGAACTGCAGCGTTCGCATCTCCCCCGCCAGTTCTTCTCTAACGGATAGGCTTCTCTCATAGTACTCCTGTGCTGACGACAGATCCCCCTTTTCCATCGCTATATCTCCAAGCTTGATATAGTTGATGGATAGGTCTCGTCTCGAATCCGCAGTCCCCGTCTGCCTCACCATCTCTTCGCTAATCTTCAGGCAGGTCTCATAGTACCCCTGCGCTGATGACAGATTCCCTCTCGCTTTCGCTGTATCTCCCAGTTTATCGTACGCAGCGAACAAGTGACGCCACACATTATATGATTCTATCTCCTTCGCCAGTTTTTCGCTGATCTCCAGGCTTTTTTTATAGTATCCCTCCGCAGCCGAAATATCTCCCTTTTCCATAGCTATGTCCCCAAGCCTGATATAGTTAGTAGAAAGGATTATTTCCGAATCCGCAGTCCCCGTCTCCTCTACCAGCTCTGTGAGGATCGCCATGCTTTTCTCATAACACCCTTGCGCTGACGAATAGTCCCCTCTTGCTCTTTCTATATTTCCGAGTTTGTCATAAATAAGAGACAACTCTTTCCTTAGTTCCTCCGTTTTTGTTTCTTCTTCCAGTTTTTCGACGATGGGCAGAGCTCTTTTACAGTACTCCTGTGCTGCTGACAGGTTTCCCTTCTCCATCGCTAAATCTCCAAGCCTAAAATGACTCTTTGCTATGAATTTTCTATATTTGTCTTTTCCCTCCCCTACAAGCTGTACAGCATACAAAAGCATTTCTTTATATACTTCTTCTGCAGCATCAAAAAGCTTGTGAAGACGTATAGTATCTCCTAGTACCAAAAGCTCATTGATCAGCGTATCTGCTTTTTCTTCAGTCGGTTCTTCCTCAAATGCCTCTCGCAACTTTTCGACACACCTTTTCCGCCATTCTATACCCTTGCGGTAATCTCGTGCCGTTCCTTTCCCTGTCTCATACATCATAATAAGATGACGCATCGCTTCAAGGACTCCGGCTTCTGCCGCGCCACTGATCAGTTCCTTTGCCCTTGCAGAATCAACCTCCACATCAATACCGTCCAGATAAGCCAGACCGATTAAAAAGTTATGCTCAGGGTCCTTGTTATTGGCAGTGATTGCCAATGCTCTTATCATTTCCTGCAGCAAATCACGCAGCGACTCTTCATCTTCTCTCTTTATGCAGGGAGGCAGCGCATCATAGAGTTCCTCTAGCAATGCACGTTCTGTCATCTCCATTTCTACCGGTATTATCGGTTTCTTATGAGCAAGCGCTTCCGGATACTCTGTTGTCATGACGTAATTGACCTCATTCACGAGGTTCGGCGTCACGACCAGCGCAAAGAGATCGCTCTCTTGGAGCATCTTTCCAATCGCCTGATTAAAGTCCTCCCCAGGGGTCAGGAACTCATCGTACCAGATTGCGATATCACGACAAAAAGGGGTTCGGTGTATCAGGCGCATCAGTTCCTGTGCCTGTCTCCTGTCCTTTTTTCGGTAGCTAAGGAATATATACGCCTCAAAAGCCGCACGGACCCTGTCTGCCAGATCGCTGCTAACAAGAACCGAGCGAATATAAGTTTCCAGTACATCGTCAAATCCCCGTCTGGTCTCATCCTTATTGTTGGGATCCAGATATTGCAGGTCGCCGAACCGCGCGGAAAAGACATCAACGAGCCCGTCTTCCATCATAAGCGGGAGTACAGAGATATGCTTTTCCATCGCCAGAGGAAATTCTATGTCCATCGCGCGATTTGGCGTACCCAAAAGTTTTGTGGTCACCGGCATAACAAACAGCTGCATCTGTGTAAGTTGCAGTTCAAGGTCCTCCATGTCATATTCCGCTCCGGGATCGGATTCGTACCAGATGGCACAGTCCTGGATTTTAAGTATCTTTGAAGCGTATTCCTCAATATATTTTTCAAGGTCATCCGGATGGCAGGAGAAATAGACATTCGGTTTCCCTTGGGGTCTTTCATCGGCAGTCGTTTTATATAGTAATCTGGACATACGCTCCTCCTTTCGAATCAGCTCTCCCGACCTCTGGGGTACCTCGTCCCTAGGGTACCCCGACCTCCAGGGTACCTCGACCCATGAAAATGCGCCTGCTCATTTGATTACCCTCCATAAAAGTCCAAATGTATGACCGCCCTTCAGCCCCATGTCACTCACTTAAAGAAATAAACAGCAATAGCAACTGCCGCGATCACCACCGCAGCCGCAACAAGAAGACCCATGAGACTTCTTCTCGGTGCTGATGCATGTTCGGGGTGTTTCTCGAAATCGTAGCCGTTATGCCCCATATCTGCATACTTATTGAAACCTCGCCCCGAGTCTATTCTGGTCCCCGCTCTTGCATATTTCTCGAAATCTCGCTTCGGGCCTCTTCTGGACCCCTCTCTTGCAAACTTCTCAAAATCCTGCCTCGGGCCTCTGCCGCGCGCCTCAGGAAACTTCTCAAATCTATTGATATCGGTTTGTTCATTATTCAATCCGTCTTTAAAATAAAGACTTTGACGCATTCCGCATCGCGGACAGAACAGCATTCCCGCATCATGCACAAACCCGCAAGCCGGGCATATTTCACTCTTCTTATCCTCCCGCTTGATCAAAGTTTTCTCTTCTTCAGGATGAGGTGGTGAAATCTTAACCGCAGATCCGCACACCGGACAACTGACAGCCTCATCGTCAATTTTGGCACCGCACACCAGGCAAAACATAGTCACACCTCACATTTCTCAATCCACAGTTTCAGATTTTCCGCTTTTTTCGGTTCGTATTTTGCATAAATAACAACTGCTTCTTTCATACTCTCCACGGCTCGAGCGCCATTGCCCAGAGCCTTGAGCACAAAACCGATACTCGCCAGCGCATCCGCCACGAACAGCTCATCCTTAGCCATTCCATATTTTGAAACCATCTCCCGGCTCAAAGCAAGTGCCCTTTCATATGACCTCAGAAGCTCGAGCGACCCAGAAGGCCGGCTTTCACCCGACCCGCTTTCAAGCGCCCCCGAAGATTGATCGCCGCCCCATTCCATGAAGTTCCCTCTGGAACTGAGCAGCACGATCAACCCCCTGATGTCCTCAGGCTGCCCGCGCTGTCCGGCCAAAATATCCATCGTCCTCAGCGCCAATGAATAATAATAAATTGCCGCCTCCATGTCATCACAGTTTCTGTATACTTCGGCAAGCTTGTAACAACTGACTGCAAAATCCCGGCGCGCCTCAGGTTTTCCTGTCTCCATCGCGAGCCTTTGCGCAATCTTCAGATCCTCAAAATAGCTCGCAGCCGCTGCCTCATAGTCCCCTCTCATCAAAGCGGCCCTTCCCATTCGATTGTGGACGATCGACCGGTTCCGATCCACCTTTAAGCGTACCGCCTTCTCGTCGTCCGAATCCTCATCATCGACCTCTGGAGTACCTTTCGCCCGGCCGACCTCTAGGGTACCGTGCTCTGAGGTCCCCTGCTCCAGCGTCGCCGCCGCCTGCTCCAAAAGCTCCCCCGCCTCGCGGTAATATCGGAGAGCCTCCTCCTGATCATCAACGTGGTCCGCGATCATTAAGAGCGAAACCGCCGCCCGGTTCAAGTCCTCGGGCCACCCCCGCTCTGTCACATTCTGCCTCGCGACCTCCAGCGCCTCCTCATTCAGCCGCTTCACAGCCTCGCCATGACCCAGCGACTGCTCGATCCTCGCCAGCCGGTTCTTGCAGATGACAATGTGCTTCCGATTCTCCGCCGTGTCCTCGTCATCCGTCCGGCATTGTGCGATCCTAAGCGCGCATCCCAGATACTCCTGCGCCGCATAGAAACGGTTCCACTCCCGGCAATGCCGCCCGAGCTTCTCCTGCCTCTTCATGAGAGCCTCATTGCGCATCGCCTCTCTGTAAGCCCTGCGCATTGAACGCTTCAGCGCCGCTGCCCTCTCCATGATCGTCAAAACATAGCGCGCCTCAAATTCGCTGATATCAGGCTCCTCGTCGCTTATCACCTCATCAAAAAACTCCGCCATCTCAAGGATACCATCATCCACGAAAATCTGGTACTCACTTGCCGCCGGACTCACAAGCCACTCCCGCACATACAAATGATTGAAATCGAGCGTCTTCTCGCCGCTGTCATTCGTACCTTCCCGAAGATGCACCTGCATGAGCCGCTTAAAATCCGCAAGCTGCTTGCGCCGCCATCCGGTCACTCCGATGATCTCCTCCTCCGGAATCGCCTCCGGGGAAGCAGCCATAAGGTTCATGACCGGCCGCACTTTGTCATCATACGTGCTGATATCCGGCACATACCACTGGAACCACCGAAGGTAGATCTGGTCCAGCCCCCGCGGGAACGTCTGCACTTCATTCAGCGATATTTTGCCGTCCAAAAGAGCGTCAACCGTGATTTTCGCATAGAGAAATACGCCATCACTTTGCGAAACGATCGTCTCGATGGCTTTCTCCAGAGCATCGCTCTCAGCCCCATATTCTTTGAGCCTCTCCCTCACGAACCGCTCGAGATCCTCCCTGTTTTCCCGGATCTCCGCCGTGAAGTTGATCTTCCGCGCCTCCCCGAACCATTTCTGAACAGCTGAAATGTTCCTGGACAGCACAAGAATGCGAAGCCACTTGGGGAGCCTCGACGAATACTTCTGCAAAACGGCAGCCAGCTCATTATTCTCAGTGCTCCCGGCTTCATCCAGGCCGTCCACCAGAATGCACTCGACGGGGCGCTCTCCGTCGATCAAATGCAAAAGAGGAGTGGCAATCAAAATATCGAACATCTCATCCACACTCAGAGAACCGATGTTTTGCGGTGCCCTCTGCGTGCTGTCATTCTGAAAACTGCCAACGGCCTTTCCCTCAAGCAGGCCCGCCAGATATTCCCGATAGTCCGCGATTCTGCAGGCCAGCAGGTAAGCCAGAGTCTGAACGACCGCCTCCGGGCTGTTCAGCGCGTTCTGCCCCTTTTCACAGAAAATGGCCGTCGCAACACGCCCGTTGTAATGCGCGTAGTGCGCCGAAAAAGCGCTCTTGCCGATCCCGGGATCGCCATAAATGATGCAAATGCTCTCCCCTTGCGGATCATCCAGCCAGCTTTCCACCTTCTCACGCATCCAGGTGCGCTCGACATAGTATTCCTTCAAGAGGAACATCTGCCGTGACGTTGCAAAATACAGTGCCGGGAGCGCTTTTTTGATAGCAGTAATCTGTCCTTCGAACTCGCGGTTCTCGCGGGTCTCCAGCATCTCGATCAGCAGGTGGATCTTCTCCCCAAACCACTTTATAAACTCAGGATTTTTCAGCAGGGACTCGTCCTCGACGCCCAAATTCCTGAATTTCTGCCACTCAGTGAGATCCAGCCACTGCCGGCTTATAATGGTCGGCGGCGGAGTGACGTCCTGCTCGAGAAGGATCGTGCGAATATTGCCGCCGCGCACACCGACCGCGATACTGAGCTCGTCCAGGCAGACCCCGCCGGGCTTTACGGCATCCCGGCTGAGCATGGAGAGCACGCCGGAGCTCCGCTCAATGCCTTTAAGGATCTCCGAACGCCAGTCGCTGCCGTGGGGAATGTTCGTCTCATCGAACCACACTTTATGCCCGCGCGCCTTCAGCGCGTAGACGATCAGGCGGCAGATCAGAGCTTCCCTGTGGGCGTATGAAATGAAGAGAGTCATAGACTCCTCTGCAGGTTCCGTTATTATAGAATCAATAAATTCTTTCATCACTACCCCTGTCTGACAACATTTCAAAGAATCATTCTCAATAAGTTCAATTATATTATAATTAATTATATTCCATTATGAACTAAGCAGCCTCCACTTCTTTTACGAGTGCGGCCTAGAACTATTGTACAGCCTTAATGCCTGAATATCTTGAATAGGAGCACTAAAATGTCAGACCCCTCCACTTATATCGCTTATATCAGTTATCGCCATATTCCTCTCGATATGAAAGCCGCAAAGAAAATTCAGAAAAAAATCGAGAACTATACAATCCCGGAGCAATTCCGTGAGCAGTTCGGCGCCGACAAATTCGGGCATGTTTTCAGGGACGAAGATGAGCTTCCTTCGACCGCTTCGCTGTCAGATAGTATCCGCAATGCAATCGATCGATCGAAGTATCTGATCGTTGTCTGTACGCCTGATCTTCCCAAGTCTAAATGGTGCGAAGAAGAGATCAAATACTTTTTGGAAACACACGATCGAAACAATCTTCTCGCAGTTCTGGTGGACGGAGAACCTGAGACGTCTTTTTCTCCCTATATGCTGCATGATTTTGACGAAAACGGAAATCCTATTGCCGATTATGAACCTTCGGCTGCAAATATTAATGGTCCGGGGCGCACACTCAAAAAAAGATTGTTCAATAAAGAAATCACCCGACTGTTTGCCACTTTTATCGGCTGTCCTTTCGCCTCACTATGGGACAGGGAGAAGCTCCGGGAAAAGAACCGGATCCTTGCCTTTTTTACCGTTGCAATGGTGATCCTTTGCGCCTTCTTAGGAGTAGTATTGAACCGCAACGCCCGCATTAACGAGCAAAACAAAACGATAGAAGAACAAAATATAGAATTACAATCTCGTTTATCAACCGCTTATGTCGAAAGCGCCATTGCAAAACTGGAAAACCACGACATAGCAGGTTCATTGGAGGATGCCTTAGCTTCCTTGAAAAACGAAGATCCGGCTATCTATGACCACAGAGTCGGTAAGCTTCTTTATGATGCTCTCGGCGCAAATAATAATGAAAAAATGCGGTCAGCTATTGCATATAGTCAATCTGCAAATATTACTCAGTTACGGATTGCCGACGACAAAAAACATCTGATCCTGTTTGATGAAACCGGAGTGATCCGATGCCTGAGTCTTGAAACCTATGATGTGATATGGGATGCTCAGACCAATGCTAAGTCAGCGACTGTTTACACGAAGAATCTCGGTGAACGCGTCATTTACAAGACTTCAGAACGTACTGTTTGTCTCTCTCTTACAGATGGTGATGTAATTTGGGAATACCGCAGCAAAAACAGAGATTATTTCCAGGCACTCTCGGAAGACGGTACTCTCTTTGCAGTCGCAGATGAGGCTGAGAATCGCGACGCGGCAAAAATCGTCATTATCAATACGGCAGACGGATCAATACACGGGCAAATCGACCTTTCAGAGAAGGATGGGTTTACTCCTTTAAATTACGGTTCTTATCATACCTATGAAAATGCGGCGGTTTTTTCACCGGACAACTCTCGCTTTGCATTCTCATTTTACGAAAAGAAAACCGGTGAAGAGACAGGAATGCTTTGTTACTGGTATGTGAATTTGGATACCTATGAAAAGCAGCTTATGGATGCAATTGAAGATGATCACGGCTATGAGTTTTATGGAGCTGATATAAATTCTGCCGACGACACCGTTTTTTTGGCCTGTCATCGCGGAAAGTCGATCCGCACAACGCTCTATAGCAAAAACGGCGAACACTTCGAGTCCAAAGAGGAAAGAGTGACTCACGTATTTAGGGAAAAAGGCGGCTTTTATATTGATTTGAAAACTGATGAGTTCCTTAGAAACGACTGCAGATTCCTCTCAAATCAAGGTCAGATCTATATCATCAGTGATAATCAGTTCTTTATTTTCGGACGCGATGACAACACGTTATACAACACATTTTCATGTACAGGATCGATCATCAATGCATACTGGGCGAATCCCGAAAACGACATTTTGGAAGTGATTACTGACGACGGATATATAGCGGATTATTACATGGATTATACTGAGGGAAGAATCAGCGGGTGGGAAACTAATCAACTGGATATGGACAACATGCTGAGTGCCTGCAATACAGGAAGCGGCGCTGTATCGGAAAACGGTACAATTTACACTGTTTCCTCCAAATCTCCCGGAAAACTCTTTTTTGTCAGCGCTGAGTCGGATCCGAATCGTGTAACTCTGATTCCCTCAAAAACAGGCGATAATAATGCTGATACAGATTTTGATTTTATAGTGACCGACTATTCAGAAACCGGTTTTATATTCAATGAAGATAATTCTGTTTCTTCATTTAATAAAAAAAGCGGCGAGATACTCAAAACAGCAAATTTTGGAAAGGATCTCCGTAATAATAACATTATTATTCTTGACGAGGACCATTTTTTGGTGGCAGGAAGTGTATTTTTTAGTAAAACCAGCTTTCTATATGAGATGGACAACGTACTGTATAGCATGGACAATACTGTTGAAAATTACCCTAAAGTATTATCCCCTTCGAAGCCCGAAAACGTCATAAGAACCTATGACGGAAAAATACTTGCATGGGGAGAGGGATATCCGTTTGGATATGAACTCGATCCAAAATGGAAATCCAACAGCTTTCCGGTTTCCTCACTTAGCAGTTTAAATTTCTGGCTGGACGGAACAATGGTCAAAAGCCTGAGCGATCCTGAAAACACTTTGCTTTATTATAGTGATTTAGATGATTATCCTATTACTATTGCCGGTGAGAACGGTTTGATTCTTCGATATGGGACAATTGTTGATCGTCCGGAGGAAGAAACATTTGTCAAGCGCGAAGAAAAGGAATTGGTATTTATTGATCCCATTAATGAAAACGTGACCATAATGAGAAACTCATATCCTTCATCGGGCAGTTTTGAACCTGCATTTGCTCATATCAGCAAAACATGCGCAGCTGCTTATGAAGACGGAACCGTATGCATTTATGATATTGACAGAGAAACCACTCAATCACTTGAGAACAAATATCGTTCCCACGAAATCAAGTCCGTTTGTTTTTCTGATAATGACGCATCTCTTCTTGTGCTCACCAATTTCGGCAGGTTGGATATTTACGATACGGATAGTTTAGAAATTGTTTTCAGTAAGCAAACTGACTTCCTCAATAAAAACTCTTTCTCACCGGTCGCCCCTTCACTAAAGGCAAGTACATCTCAGGACGGCAACACGCTTTTTGTTTCTTACGGTGCAGAATATGATTATGAAACAGCATGTATCATCATTGATTCCGCCGGATGGGAGGAAATTGCGGAGTTTTCAGGCGATTCAATAATATTTGACAAGGATACCGGCAGAGTATTTCAAAAATCAAATGAGGATATTAAATCCACCAGTATTGTCACATACCCGTTGTATGATATCCAAACACTGAAAAATTGGGCAGAAAAAGTAGTGGGTGGCAGCTTTCCGAAATGAATTCTTGAAAGAGTGTGTGAATAAATCTCTGTAAATAGGATTTCCTGTGATACGATTTATGCCAGGCAGCTCAAAAGAAGTGGATATATGGCTGTCTGGCGGTTGCTTAATT
>Ga0256404_1007031_pt1 | contig 18077 bp, 17 predicted proteins | sample RumenRJG_01DNA_FD_185990 | JGI IMG/M metagenome (GOLD analysis project Ga0256404, IMG submission 185990) | Bovine rumen microbial communities from Lethbridge, Alberta, Canada - RJG_01 | ecosystem: Host-associated > Mammals > Digestive system > Stomach > Rumen | place: Canada: Alberta | collected...
TTTTCCTATAGCGCAACGGACCGGCTATGTCCGGGCGTCGACTTGGTTCAAAAGAAATATTTTTCAGGCTGACTCGCGAAAGCGGGTCTTTTCTATACTGCGCCTGAAAAACATTTCTTTTTAATTATAGCGCAAAAGGAGGTGCGTCTGCACCCCCTTCCCCATGGATACGAAAACCCCCGGCATTTCTGCCGGGGGCTTCTATGGTCTATCCTCTCATACCCATCAGAGGAAGTTCGCGAAAGCAGTGATGATAGCCGCGTTGAAGAAGTCGATGAACAGAGAACCGACCAGCGGCACGATCATGAAGGCAACCGGTGCGGGGCCATAGTTGTTGGTAATGGCCTGCATGTTAGCCATAGCGTTCGGGGTTGCGCCCATTCCGAATCCGCAGAAACCGGAGGAAATGGTAGCTGCATCGTAGTCGCGGCCCATGACGTTGAACACCACGTAGGAAGCGTACACCCACATGATCACGGTCTGGATCAGCAGGATGACGATCATCGGCAGAGCCAGGTCGATCAGCTGCCACAGCTTCAGGTTGATCATGGCAAGACCAAGGAACAGGGACAGGCAGATGTTTCCGAGAGCACCCATCTCACCCATGGGCATCTTCACGCCGCGGGCTTCCTGCACGTTTCTGATGATAGCACCGACGATCATGGCGCCGATGTAAGCCGGCATGGTCAGAACCTTGCCGATGATGGCGGAAACGATGGTTCCGGCGCCGACAGCGATAACGATGTACAGAGCGGCGTTCATGAGGTTGGCCTCATCCATTGCGCCGGTATCCTGGTCAACAGCGACCTCGGTGGTAGCGGTAGCAGCTTCGCCGGAGGACTTCAGGTTGTACTTTCTGATCTTGGAGTAAGCGATGGGGCCGCCGATCATGCAGCCGGAGATCAGGCCGTAGGTAGCGGAAGCAACAGCAACGGTAGTAGCATTGGCAACGCCCATCTCCTCAAGGAAGGGACCGAAGGAACCGGCAGTTCCGTGTCCGCCGACCAGCGGGATGGAGCCCATGGTCAGACCAAGACGGCCGTCCAGGCCGAACATCTTGGCGCCGAAGCCGCCGACCAGGTCCTGAATGCAGCACATGATGATGGCAAGAAGCAGGAACTTCACAACACCGACGCCGCCCTTCTTCAGCTCGCCGAATGCTGCCATGTAACCGACTGAGCAGAAGAACGCGGTCATGAAGACGGTCTGCAGGGTGGTATCCATGGAGAACTCCAGGACGCCGGCGCCGCGGAGTGCAGCGTGAACAATAGCGAAGATCAGACCTCCGACAACAGGTGCGGGAATGCAGTAGCGGCGCAGGAACTCAATTCTTGCCACCAGCATTCTTCCGATGAGCAGCATCAGGACAGCCACAGCAATCGCCTGATACATATTCAGCTCGATAGTCTTTAACCCTTCCATAAAATGCCTCCTTGTTAATTTATGTAACCAGTTTATGGACAGAGTATACTGTCGTGGCTTCACAAAGCTACGAAAAGTCTCAAAAAAATTTTTAAAAAGTATATAGATTTTTCATATTTTCTGGTCCATCTCCCGCTCCGCGGTCAGCATCAGGCTCTCGATAAACTTCTTGATGCTGGTCTTTCCGCCGTATTCCCGCTTCTTCCGGATGTAGTCCATCTCGGCCCGCACCTCTTCAAAGGGGAACAGGGTGCTGGAGTACTCCGTGAACAGGTCGTTCATGAAGTCCTCGATTCCCAGGTGGGCCAGGTTGGTGAGCCCCGTGGCGATGGCGCGCCGCATGCGCTGCTCCATGCTCTTGGGGGCGTCGGTAAAGTAGGCGCAGATCTCCCGGATACTCTCCCGGTTCATGGACTTGCCGTGGGTGTGCATATAGACGCATACGTCCACGATGTCCGCGCTGCCCTTTTCCCCGGACATGCCGATCCTTCCCAGAATGGCGGTGACGGTCTTCTGGAAGCTTTCCTCCTGCCGGGCCACGGGCTCCGGTTCCGCCTTCTTTTCAGCGGGAGATGCCGCCGGCTTCGGCTGGCTCCTGGTCACGCCCACCGGATCCAGCTCCTGCAGGAACATGTTTCTCAGCTGGCTGATGGTGCGCTCGTTCCGGATCTGCTGCATCACCGTGGATATGACAGACCGGACCTCGATGATGTTGATGGGCTTGCTGATGAAGAACTCTATGCCGGCATCGTACGCTTTCCCGATCATATCCTTGGAGGACACCTGGGAAATCATGATAAACTTGGCGCCGCAGCCCCGGCTTTTCAGTTCCCGCACAATTTCAGCCCCGTCCCTGCCGGGCATCAGGAAATCCACGAGAATAATGTCCGCTCCGGCCGAGAGAATCAGGTCCAGATCGGCGGTCGCGTTGGTGCTGTGTCCCAGCACCTCCCCCAGCTCGTGATCCTCGATCACATCCTGCAGAATCTCGATCATCGTCTCGTCATCTTCAATAATAAAGATTCCCATACTCATCTCCCGTTCTTGATTGGAATTGCGGGATATCAGGACCCCAGTCCTCCGCCTGCAGCCTGCGCCTCCTTGCCGCCGTCCGCCTCGCTGCTCTCTGCCTTACTGCTGTCTGTCTTGCTGCCGTCTGTCTTCTGGCTTTCCGGTCTGCCCTTCTGCCTGATCAGATTCTTCTTCGGAATCCGGACTTCAAAAACAGTGCGGACCCCCGGATCGGACTCTACCCGGATGGTTCCCCCGAACTGCTCCTCCAGGACGTTTTTGACTCCCACCAGGCCCACGCCCCGGTAAATATTGCCCGTCTTCCCGTCAAACTTTGTGGAGTAGCCCATCCGGAATATTTTCTGCAGATTTTTTTCCGGGATGCCGGGCCCGTTGTCCACGATCCGGAAGCAGATCTCCTCCTCTTCCATGCGCTCGATCACGAAGATCGTACCCTTCTTCCGGTCGTCCGAAATGGCCTCGATGGCGTTTGACACCAGGTTCTTCAGGATCGTCATCAGAGAGTAGTGGGCATCGGTCTCGAAATCCGTGTCGCAGTCAAAGATCAGGCTGATATCCAGCTTTTTTTCCAGCAGCACCTGATGTGCCGTGCCCTCCAGGATTTCCAGCAGCTCCGAGAGCCGCATGGTCTCCTCCTCGTAGTCGTCCCCGATGGTCTCTTCGATTCCCTGCATGATCCGGAAATAGTCCTTCTTGATCTCATGGACGTCGCGGGCGATGTCCAGCGACATCTGCTGCACCTCCGGCGGCAGATTCTCCTGCTGGACGCTCTCGTGCAGGCGGTAGGCGTTTCCCATGATCCGCTCGATCTCCTCGGAATTCTTCCGCATGAGGTAGAGCTCGCCCTTCAGGCCCGTGATCATCACAAACAGCTTCTGGTAACGCCGCTCCTGCTCGTGGCGTACCTGCAGCTCCCGGTACTCTCTGTCCAGCACCAGGAACCCTCCCGCGAGGCCGGTCCGGATCACCGCGATCAGCAGAAGGGTCCCCAGCTCGTCAGAGGTGGGCAGCGGAAGCCCCAGCAGCCTGCAGCGGAGCAGAAACTCCAGCACGTTGGAGCAGAAATCGCAGAAGAACACCGCCATCGTGACGCTTCTCAGTGTCGCGATATGCTTGTTCCGGATCTGAAGCTTGAAAAGAATGCCGTAGAAAATATAGAACAGTGCCCCGGGAATCACCTGCAGCGCGCTGTCCTCCGGGATGTCTCCCCGGAGCAGCAGGATGCAGAGGCGGAACAGGAACACGATCAGGGCCGTGCTGGCGCAGATCGGCATGGTGTGGAGCTGCAGCCCCAGCGTCATTAAGAGGATCGGCAGCAGCACCACCGAGATGGAAATTCGGAAATTGTTGATGAAGAGATTCAGGTACAGCTGGGAGCTGACCGCGATGACCAGTCCAATGGCCAGGGTCCGTCTCCAGGGGTGGAACTGCATCTTGCCGATGTTCGGAAGCATTGTAACCTCTCTAAGAAAGTTGTGCAAATGATTCTCTCAATTATTATACTCTCCGGGAATGGTAAATCCAGAAAAATATATCTATAGTGAACGTCAAAAATAACTTGACGTTCACTATATCAATGGGGAGGCACAGGACGCATTCGCGTCCTGTGAATAGTAAACGCCATTCTGGCGTTTACTATAATTGCTCCGCGCACGCATTTCGCCGCGCATCGAGCCCGGGCTTTCGCCGCATCGCGTCCCACGACTCCTGCATTTCGCCGCGCATCGATTTGGATTCCTTCGCTCCTCCGGAGCTTGGAATCCAAATGTCGCGGCTTTCGCCGCATCGCGTCCCACTACGTTTGATGGCAGCCGGCTGCTCCGCGCCTCCGGCGCTCCCGCAGCCGCCTCATTCGCAACTCCGGAGCTTCGCTCCTACGTTGCTCATGCAAGGTTCGCGCGCGCACCGCGGGCGCATGCGCCTCGCGCACCGCGCACGATATGGTGCGCTCGCCTTCGCGTCCCACGACTCCTGATGGCAGCCGGCTGCTCCGCACCTTCGGCGCTCCCGCAGCCGCCTCATTCGCAACTCCCGCACCTTACGGTGCTTCGTTGCTCATGCAAGGTTCGCGCGCGCACCGCGGGCGCATGCGCCTCGCGCACCGCGCACGATATGGTGCGCTCGCCATATATTCGAGAAATCAAAAAATCCCGCCCTTCCAGGCAAGCCTGTCAGGCGGGACTTCTTGATTTCTCTTATGCATGGCTCGCTGCTGCCATCAGTTGATAACCCCCTTGGGGCATTTCTTGGCGCAGAGGCTGCAGTTCTTGCACTTGGTGTAGTCGATCTGGGCCACGTTGCCGTTCATGTGGATGGCGTCGAAGTGGCACTCCTTGGTGCAGAGGGTACATCCGATGCAGCCTGCGGAGCAGGCGTCCATGACAGCCTTGCCCTTGTCCTGGGAGCTGCAGCGCACGTGGTACTTGGACTTGTAGGGCACGATCTCGATGAGGTGCTTCGGGCAGGCCTTGACACACATGCCGCAGGCCACGCACTTCTCCTTGTCGACGACGGCCACACCGTCCACCACGTGGATGGCGTCGAACTTACAGGCCTTTACGCAGGAGCCGCCGCCCAGGCAGCCGAATTCGCAGGCCTTGTCGCCGGCACCGGGAATCACGGTCATCTGGATGCAGTCGGTGGGTCCCACGTTGTTGTAGCGCTTCTTCGCCTTGTCGCAGGTTCCGGAGCAGCGGACCAGGGCCACGTTCTTGTCGGCCTCTTCCGCGGTGACGCCCATGATGGCGCCAATGGCCTCAGCGACGGACTTGCCGCCAACGGGGCACTGGTTCACCGGGCACTGGCCGGTGGCGATTCCGTGCGCGCAGCCGTCGCAGCCCGGGAAGCCGCAGGCGCCGCAGTTGTTTCCGGGAAGCGCTTCCCGGATCGCGACTTCCTTCTCATCAATCTCAACCTTGAACTTCTCACTTGCCACGCCCAGGCCAAGGCCGCAGATCAGACCCACAGCGGCCACGACCAGGAACGAGACAACAACGATCATATAAGTCATTCCCGTCCCCTCCTGTTCAGGTAATCATTCCGGAGAATCCGGTGAACGCGATCGCCATCAGGCCGGCGCTGATCAGAACGATCGGCAGGCCCTGGAAATACTTCGGAATATCATTTTCCTCGCAGCGCTCGCGGATGCCGGCCAGAATCACGATGGCAATGGCATAACCCACAGCGGTGCCGACGCCCCAGGCGAGGCCTTCGATAAAGTTGTACTCCTTCTGGACGTTGTCAAGGGCAACACCCAGCACCGCGCAGTTGGTGGTGATCAGGGGAAGGAAGATACCGAGGGCAGCGTGCAGGGAGGGCATGCTCTTCTTCATGAACATCTCGATGAACTGAACCAGGGAGGCGATCAGAAGAATGAACACGATGGTCTGCAGGTAGTCAATTCCAAGAGGCTTCAGGATGCAGGCGTACACGACGCTGGCCAGGATGGTGGCCAGGAAGATCGTGAAGATAACCGCGCCGCCCATGCCGGTGGAGGTGTCCTTCTTCTTGGACACGCCGACAAAGGAGCAGAGGCCCAGGAAACGGGACAGAACAACATTGTTGACCAGCGCGCCGCTGATCAGCAGCAGTAAGACTTTCATGCTTCACCCTCCTTCTTCTCCTGAGGAGCCTTCGCCTCGACGGCCGCCTTCTCGGCGGCAGCCTTTGCCTCAGTCACAGCAGCGGGCTGCGGGGCCGGGTTCTTCTGCTCGATGGCCGCGGCCTTGCCGTCAGCCGGAGCAGCCGCCTTGGGAGCAGCCGGTGCCGCGGGCTTCGCCGCCGCCGGCTTCGGCTGCGGCTTCACCACCACGGTCTTCACCTCTTCCAGGGAGGGGCCGGTGGTAGCGGGCTTGTTCTTGTCCGGATCCTGGTAGTACTGCATGGCAGCGACCAGGAAGGCCATCACCAGGAAGGCGCCCGGAGGCAGAACGAAGATGGAGATGTGGAACTCATCCGGGATCAGCGGGATGCCGAAGATGGAGCCGGCGCCCAGGATCTCACGGAAGCCGCCCAGAAGCAGCAGGGCGAAGGTGAAGCCCAAGCCCATGCCGATTCCGTCGAACAGCGCGGGAATGGGCTTCGCCTTCAGGGCGTAGGCCTCCGCGCGGCCCAGGATGATGCAGTTCACGACGATCAGGGGGATGTAGATGCCCAGGGCGTCATAGACGCTGGGGGCAAAGCCCTGGATCAGCAGCTGCACGATGGTAACCATGGATGCGACGACCACGATCTCGGCGGGCAGACGCACACGGTCGGGAATCAGGTTCCGCATGGCGGAAATGATGAAGTTGGACGCGACCAGCACGGCCATGGAGGAAAGACCCATTCCGATGGCGTTGGTGGCGTTGGTGGTTACAGCGAAGGTCGGGCACAGTCCCAGCGCCATGATGAAGACGGGGTTCTCTGTGATGATGCCGTTTTTCAGGCGTTCCAGACACTCATTCATGATTTTCCCCTCCTTCCTCAGTTCATGCAGTTTCCGGCGAAGAAAACTGCCGCGTTGACTGCGTTGGTGACCGCTCTGGAGGTGATGGTGGCGCCGGAGATGGCGTCGATCTCGGAATCACCGGTGGAGCCGGTCTTGGTCACGGAGTAGCGGGCCTCCTTCCGGCCGGCAAACTGCTTGTACCAGTCGGTGTCGCGGGCGTTCATACCAAGTCCGGCGGACTCGGAGATGGAAAGGAAGGCGATGCCGTTCAGGGTGCCGTCCTCCTGGATTCCCGCGGAGATGCTGACGGCGCCGCCGAAGCCCTCCTTGGAGGTGCTGTTGATGATGTGGCCGATGACGTTTCCGGAGGCATCCTTCGCGTCGACCACCTTGTCGATCACAACGTTGCCGAAGCCCTGGGCCGCGATCTGGTCGGCCGCGGCGGCGATCAGGGCGTCGCTCTCCGGGTTGTCGGAGAACTCGACGGCATCAGCGTAGACCTGCTTGTAGGCCCGGTTGGTGGCGTCGCGGAGCGCCTGCTGGATCGGCTCGTAAGTGATGTAGTAGACCAGGCCCAGAAGGAAGCCGGCCACCAGGGTGATGACCATCAGCTTCAGGGCGTCCTGCACAAAGGTCGTGGCTTTCTTCTCTGCACTCATTTCTTCTTGCCCTCCCTTCCGAACGCAACGGGAATGGTGGCACTCTCAATCAGCGGAGAGACCATGTTGCCGATGATGATGGAGTAGGACACACCCTCGGCACCGGTTCCGAAGAGACGGAACAGGCCGGTCAGGAAGCCGATGAAGATCGCGTAGATGATCTGGCCCTTGGGGGTGATGGGGGTGGACACGTAGTCCGTCGCCATGAAGAAGGCGCCGAAGATCAGACCGCCGGACAGGACCTGCGCCAGCACGTAGTTCACGCTGTGCTCGCCGAAGATGAAGACGAACACGGCCACGGTGGCGATGTAGATCACCGGGATCTGCCAGGTGATGACCTTCCTCCACAGCAGGTAGGCGGCGCCCACCAGCAGGGCGATGGCGGAGACCTCACCGATGGTTCCGGGGATGCGGCCGATGAACAGCTGCATCAGGTCCACATTGGCGGTCGCGCTCTCTCCCGCCTTCCACGCGGTCTTCATGACTGCCAGCGGAGTCGCTCCGGTGGTGGAGTCAAAGCCGATCGCGGGGGAGGTGAAGTTATTCATGAACTTCGCGCAGGAGATGATCAGGAAGCAGCGGCCGGCCAGAGCCGGGTTCATCCAGTTCTGTCCAAGTCCGCCGAACATCTGCTTCGCGATGATGATGGCGAAGACCGCGCCGAGGGCCGGAATCCAGAGCGGAATCTCCGGCGGCATGTTCAGGGCCAGGATCATGCCCGTGACCACTGCGGAGAAGTCACCGATGGTGATGGGCTTCTTCATGCCCTTCTCCCACAGGAACTCCGCTGCCACCGCGGCAAGCACGGTGATGATGATCACCAGCAGCGAGTTGATGCCGAACTGCACCACGCCGTAGGCGGCGGTGGGCAGCATAGCGATGCACACGTCCATCATGATGTTCCGTGTGCTGGTGTTCTCCCTTACGTGCGGGGACGAGGATACATTCAGCATTTTCATTTCTTCTCCTCCCCCTTTCCGGCAGCCGCCTTCTCAGCGGCCTCCTTCTCGGCCTTGGCCTTGGCCTCGGCAGCTCTCTGACGGCGGATGGCGCCCACCTCTCTCTTCATCTCCTTGAAGGCCTGGGTCAGAGGACGTCTGGCCGGGCAGATGAAGGCGCAGCTTCCGCACTCAATGCACTCCATGCCGTTCAGCTTCTCGAAGCCCTCCGGATTGCCCTTCCTGCACTCGCTCATCATGAGCACCGGCACCAGGAATTCCGGACATGCACCGACGCAGCGGCCGCAGCGGATGCAGGGGGTCTCCTTGTACTTTGCCACCTCGTCCACGGTGAAGCAGGTCAGGGACGAGCTGTTCTTCGTCACCGGCACGTCGGTGGTGAAGATGGACTGGCCCATCATGGGTCCGCCGGAGAGGATCTTTTCCGGCTCGTTCTTGAATCCGCCCGCAGCCGCGATGATGTCGTTGTAGTTCATGCCGGTGCGGACCTTGAAGTTCTGGGGCTCAGCGATGGCATCACCCGTGATGGTCACCACGCGCTCCACGATGGGGGTGCGCTTCACCACTGCGTCATAGATGGCCATGACCGTGTTCACGTTGTCCACCACGCAGCCGGCATCCGCCGGGAGCATGGAGGAATTGATGGACCTGCCGGTGACCGCGTAGATCAGGGAGCGCTCGCCGCCCTGGGGGTACTTGGTCAGAAGCTCGCAGACCTCGATGCGGGGCTCGTCCTTCACCAGCTCCTTCATGCGCTCAATGGCCTTCGGCTTGTTGTTCTCGATGCCGATGACGCCCTTGGCGTTGTCGAAGAGCTGGAGCATGACCTTCAGACCGCCCACCAGGCGCTCCGGCTCCTCCAGCATCATCCTGTAGTCGCAGGTCAGGTAGGGCTCGCACTCCGCACCGTTCACGATCACGTAGTCGATGGCGTTCTCATCCTTCGGCGTGATCTTCACGTTGGTGGGGAAGCCCGCGCCGCCGAGACCGACGATGCCGGCCTCCTTCACGATGTCGCGGATCTCCTGCTTGGACAGGGTCTTGGGATCCCTCTCCTCTCCGAAGCCCTCAACAGCCCGGTACTCGCCGTCGTTCTCGACAATGATGGACATCACCTTGGAGCCGTTGACCATGGTCCTGGGCTCAAGTTTCTTCACCTTGCCGGAGACGGAACAGATGACGACAGCGGAGATAAATCCGCCTGCGTCGGCGATTTTCTGGCCGACCAGCACTTCGTCGCCGACCTTGACGAGCGGTTTCGCCGGCGCACCAATGTGCTGCGAAAGCGGATAAACCATCTCGCCGCCTGTCGGTTTCAGCTGTGTGACCGGCTTGTCCATTGAGAGCTCTTTGCCCTCAAAGGGGTGGACGCCGCCCTTAAAAGTTGCCAAACCCATCAGACTACCCTCTTTCCTGAATAAGTTATATAAGGTTAACGGAAAAATTATATCACAGAGTCATCTTTATTCACGAAAAAAAACCGCTGCCCTTTGGTTTTTTTTCAATACATCTACAACTGGGCCAGGATGATGGCCGCGAACATGATGACACAGCCCAGGAGCTTCCGCAGTGTGAGGCCCTGCCCCAGGAGGATCCACCCCGCCAGGGCCGCGAACACCGACTCCAGGCTCATGATCAGGGAGGCCGCGGAGGGGTTCCGCATCTTCTGCTGCCCCACGATCTGGAAGGTGTAGGCCACCGCCCCGCTCAGCACCCCGGCGTAGAGCACCGGCACCGCCGCCTTGAAAAGCGTCTCCAGGGAGGGCTCCTCCAGGAGAAAGGCCAGGATCCCGGAAATAAACGCCACCGTCAGGAACTGCACGCAGGAGAGCTGCACCGCGTCGGTCTCGGCCGCGAAGTAATCCACCGCCAGGATCTGGAAGGGGAACACCAGGGCGCAGAACACGCAGAACAGGTCCCCCCGGGAGAGGCGGAAGCTCCCCTCCATGCAGAGGAGGTACATACCGAACAGGGCCATGCAGGCCGCGATCCAGACCTTCTTCCCGGGCACCTTCCCGAAGGCGATGCCGTAGATCGGCACCAGGATGATGTAGAGGGCCGTGAGGAAGCCCGCCTTCCCGGCGGTGGTGTACTGGATGCCCACCTGCTGCAGCCCCGCGCCACCGAAGAGGAAGATGCCGCAGACGATTCCCCCGATCAGGGCCGTCCGGCGGCTCATGCCCCTCCGGACCGAGGAGAGCCCCTGGTCCCGGTCAAGCCCCAGGCGCCGCCTTAAAAGCACCGCGAAGATCAGGCAGACCCCGCTGATCAGGAAGCGGGAAAAGCAGAAGGTGAAGGGACCCACATAGTCCATGGCCACCGACTGGGCCACGAAGGCGCAGCCCCAGATCAGGGAGGTCACCAGGAGAAAGGCCGCCCCCGCCGCCGCTTCGCTCCCGCCGGCGGGCACCGATAATTCAAACTGTCTCTTCATATCTTAATCATAAACTGCTGGCAGTCAGGGGCCCGTTCGCCCCCGCCGCCGGAACTCACATCTGCTCCGGGATCTCCATGCCCAGCATGCCCATGGCCACTTCCAGGGCCCTGCCGGTCAGGCCGATCAGCGCCAGATACCCCCGCTGCTTCCTCTTATCCTCCTCCTGGAGAATCCGCACCTCGTGGTAGAAGGAGTTGAAGGCCTCCGCCACGCCGTAGACGTACTGGCAGATCCGGTGGGGCGCAAGGTCCTTCCAGGCACCGGCCACCGCCTCCGGGAACCGGGAGAGCTCCAGGCAGAGGGCCTTCTCGCTCTCCTGCTCCGGCGCCTTCAGGTCCGAGGCATCCACCGCCTTCCCGCCCCGGGCCAGGTACCGGCGCAGGATCGACTTGATCCGCACCGCCGTGTAGAGGATGTAGGGGCCGGTGTTGCCCTCGAAGGAGGCAAAGCGCTCCATGTCGAAGACGTAGTCCTTGGCGGCCTGGTTGGAGAGGTCGCCGTACTTTAAGGCCGCGATGGCCACGATCCGCACCGTGCGCTCCGCTTCCTCCGGGGAGATGTCCGGGTTCTCGGAGATACGCTCCGCCACCGACTCCCGGATCTCCTTAATCAGGGTCTCCAGCCGCATGACGCCGCCCTCCCTCGTCTTGAAGGGCTTCCCGTCCTTTCCGTTCATGGTGCCGAAGCCGATGTAGGTGAGGGAGTGGTTTTCGGGGACGATGCCCGCCTTCCGGGCGACCCGGAAGAACTGGGTGTAGTGCAGGGCCTGACGCTTGTCCGCGATGTAGATGTAGCTGTCGGGGGCGTACTCCCGCTCCCTCCACACCAGGGTCGCCAGGTCGCTGGTGGCGTAGAGCGCCGCGCCGTCGGACTTGCGGATGATGCAGGGCGGATACTCCCTGGAGTCGCCGGGCTCAGCGATATCCACCACCAGGGCTCCCTGGGAGAGGTAGGCCACCCCCCGCTTCTCCAGGTCCTCCACCAGGCCGGGGATGATGTCCTGCACGTCGGACTCCCCCTTCCAGAGGTCGAAGGACACGTCCAGGGCCCCGTAGTTCTTCCGGAGGTCCGTGACGGACACGTTCAGGATGTGCCTCCACAGGGCGCGGTAGGGGCCGTAGCCCTGCTGCAGCTTTAAGGTCGCCTGGTGGGCGCGGGCGGCGAATTCCTCATCCTCCTTCGCCCGGGCAGAGGCCGCGGGGTAGATCTCCTCCAGCTCGCTGATGGTGAAGGGAGCCTCCTCCGGCCAGACCGCAAGGTCCGCGTTCTCTTCTTTAAAATAGGGGAGCTCCGGCTTCCGGTCCTTCAGCTCCTCGATGATGAGGCCCATCTGCAGGCCCCAGTCACCCAGGTGCACGTCCCCGATCACGGTGTTTCCGAAGAAGCGGCCCATGCGCTTCAGGGCCTCGCCGATGATGGCGCTGCGCAGGTGTCCCACGTGGAGGGGCTTCGCCACGTTGGCGCCGCCGTAGTCCACGATGATGGTCCGGTTCTCGTTTCCGGGGGCGCCGAGGCGGGAATCATCCGCCATGGCCTTCAGGTTCTCCCGGAGGGCCTCCGGGGAGACCTTCAGGTTGATGAAGCCCGGCATGACCGCCGATGCCTCGGAAAACAGGGGGCTCTGCCGAAGCGCCTCCGCCGCCTGCTCCGCGATCTCGATGGGCTTCTTCCGGGCCGCCTTGGCGGCGGCCATGGCCCCGTTGCACTGATACTCGCACAGATCGGGCCGGTTCGAGAGCTGCACCACCGCCCTGCTGCCGTCGTAGCCGCAGGTCTCGAAGGCGCTCTTCACCGCCTCGTTCATCTGTTCCAGAATGGTTTTCATAGACAGCTTCCTCCTGTACCGAAAAGGCAGTCCCTGTGACGGGACTGCCCCTCTTCTTTCTGGTATGTTCCGGTTCTGATCAGCCGTTGGACCGGCCGAGGTACTCGCCGGTGCGGGTGTCGATCTTGATCTTGTCGCCGATGTTGATGAACAGCGGCACGGAAACCTGGGCGCCGGTCTCGACGGTGGCAGGCTTCTGGGCGCCGGTGGCGGTGTTGCCGGCAAAGCCGGGCTCGGTCTCGGTGACCTCAAGATCCACGAACAGCGGCGGCTCAACGGAGAAGACGTTTCCGTTGTAGGAAACCACCTTCACCATCTCGTTCTCCTTCACGAACTTCAGGGCGTCGCCGATCAGGTCCTTGTTCAGGGAGATCTGCTCGTAGTTCTCGGTGTTCATGAAGTTGTACATGTCGCCGTCGGCGTACAGGTACTGCATCTCCACGCGGTCAATTCTCGCGGCGGGGAACTTCTCGGTGGGACGGAAGGTGCGCTCTGTCACGGCACCGGTCATCACGTTTCTGATCTTCGTGCGGACGAAGGCAGCGCCCTTGCCGGGCTTCACGTGCTGGAACTCGATGATCTGGCAGACAGTGCCCTCAATTTCAAGCGTAATGCCGTTTCTGAAATCACCTGCAGAAATCATAAATATAGTCCTCCTTGTTCTTACCGGGCGGCGGGAACCTGAAATGGCCGCCCCGCTCTGTCTCCCGAATCATGCATGGTCACGCCTTATTTTACCAGTTACAGGGCCGGCAGGCAAGCGCTTTTCCTGCGCTTTTCCCTCTCATTTCCCCCTCACGGAACGCTCACTCCATGCTCATCGAATGCTCTTTCAATACTCTTTCAGTACGCATTCAATGTTCATTGAGTGTTCATTTGCCGCTTCCGGGGAGCTTGTTCATGAGCTTCTTACGGTGATAGCAGAGAAGCAACGGGAGCTCCGCCACCCGCTTCAGCACGATCTGGGGCTCTTCCTTCCGCACCATGGGCTTCACCAGGATGCTGTGGATGCCCAGGCGGTTCGCCCCCCAGATGTCCGTGAAGATCTGGTCTCCCACCGACAGGGTGTTCTCCGGGACGGTGCCCATGAGCTCCATGGCCTCCTCGTAGCCCTTCCGAAGGGGCTTCAGCGCCGAGGCCACGTAGGACGTGCCCGCCTTTTCCGCGAAGGCGCGCACCCGCTCCCGGTTGTTGTTGGAGACCACGCAGGTCCGGAAGCCCATGCGGTGCAGAATCCGGAACAGGGCCATACAGCGCCGGTCCGCCGGGGCGTCCGGCGGAACCAGGGTGTTGTCGATATCAAAGATGATGCCCCGGATGCCCTGCTTATAGAGCTTCCGGTAGGGAATCAGGTAGGTGCTCCTGGTCTCTTTTTCAGGAAAGAACGCATTCATGTTGACTTCCGGTCCTTCTGCTCCTGGTGCTCCAGAAGCTTCGTCAGCTCAGCCATAAAGGTGCTCACGTCCTTGAACTCCCGGTAGACCGAGGCAAAGCGCACGTAGGCCACGGGGTCCAGGTCCTTCAGACGGTCCATCACCATCTCTCCCACCACCGAGGAGGGAATCTCCCGGTCCTCCCGGTTGAAGAGGGCGGTCTCGATCTCATCGGTCAGCTCCGTGATCTGGGCGGAGGAAACCGGCCGCTTATGGCAGGAGCGGATAATACCCGCCTCGATCTTTCTCCTGTCGTAGGCCTCCCTGGAGTTGTCCTTCTTCACAATCATCAGGGGCATGGTCTCCAGCTTTTCATAAGTCGTGAAGCGCTTGCCGCAGATCTCGCACTGCCGTCTCCGGCGGATCGAGGAATTGTCGTCGGCAGGCCTTGAGTCGATCACCCGGGTGTCCTGCGCGTTGCAGAAAGGACATTTCATGGGTTATTCTCCTTCCGTATGACTGAGGATGTAACCATCTATAGTTTACATAACACACAGTTGACTATACCCGAAATCGCCACCGGGCGCAAGGGCATCTTTTGCTTCGCGGCCTGGACGGCCCGCGTGCGCGTCCTCCTCTGGACTGGCCCGCGATGAAACGCCGGGCCGGCTCGCTCTCGGCCTGCTCCAGCATCTATTCGAGTAGCTCCGGCGCCTGCTCCTTCAGACAGCGCAGCACGCCGGGGTGAAGCTCCGCCGGCAGGTCCCGGAAGCAGAAATTCGGCTCGCTCACCCGCTTCAGGATCGGGTTCTCCTCCGCCAGGTGGTCCCGCACCTTTAAAAACAGCTCCGTCAGGTGGTACATGAGCTCCTCGTCCGTGTCGCTGTTCACACAGAGCACGCACTTCACGCCGAAGGTGGCCACCGGCTCCCGCTGCCAGGGGTAGGTGCCCGGAGGGATGACCGTCTTCACGTAGGCGGGCTCCGCCTCGAGGATCGCATCCAGCTCCTGATCCGTGTACTGCAGAAGCCGGTACTCGTTCTCCGAGGCCGCCCTGGCAAGGCCGGGGATGGGAGGCCCGGCAAAGCCGTGGACCGCCGAGACCTTTCCCTGGGCCAGGAGATCCGTCCCGGACCCCAGGCCCGCATTCACGAAGCGCGTGTTCTTCTCGTCGATCCCCATCACCTGGAGGGCGGTCCGGGCGGCCAGCTCCGTGGCGGAGCGCTCGGGCCCTATGGCGACGGACCGGTTGAGCAGCTGGTGCACGAAGAACATCCCGCTCTCCCGGGCGGCCAGCCAGTTGGAGGAGGTCACGTACAGCGCCGCCACCGCCCTGAGCTTTTCCTGGGGCTTTCCCTCGAACACCCCCGTGCCGCCGACCGCCGCGGCGGCCACGTCGCCGCTGACCAGGGCCAGGTCCAGGGTGCCGTCCATGAGTCCCTCCACGTTGTTCACGGAGCCGGTGGAGGCGTTTAAGTTGAACCGCATGCGGTCGTCCTGATAGTTGATGGCGGAAACCAGCGCCGCGCTGGCGGGAAACATGCTCCCCCCGCTGTCCGCAGTCCCCACGTTCAGAATCCGGAAATCCGTCTGCTGATCGCTCCCCTTCCCCGGCGTCCCGCCGCCCGTTTCGGGGGCAGTCCCGCCGCAGGCGGAAAGCAGGGCCGCAGCCAGCACCAGTGCGCCTATTCGCTTCAGACCAGGTCTCATTTCTCTCTCCCGTTATGATGCAGAAACCGTCAGGCAGAATCCTGTTCATCTGACAAAGTATAACACAAAACCGGCAGTCCTAAAACCACAGGAAAACGGCGCCCCTTTTCAGAGGGGCGCCGCAGGCAACACAGGACCCGGGCCCTGCCGTTCCCTTCCGTCTCTTCGCTCAGTGCAGCATTCCCTGGGCGATGTTCAGGAAGGTGGTGATGGCCAGCGCGTTCGTGATGTTGGAAATGAATCCGCCGATCAGCGGCACCACGAAATACGCAAGCTTGGAGTAGTAGTACTGCTCGCAGACGGAGGACATGGTCGCCATGGAGACCGGGACCGCGCCAAGGCCGAAGCCGGTGTGGCCGACAGCGATGATGGCCGCGTCGTAGTTGCGTCCGCAGAGGTTAAAGGTGATGAAGCGCACGAACAGATAGATCATGAGCAGCTGCAGGAACAGGATGACCAGCAGCGGAAGCGCGAGATCGATGAGCTGCCACAGCTTCATGGTGATGATGGACAGGGAAACGAAGAGGCCCAGGCTGATGTCGCCCACATTGGAGGTCACCTCGTAGAACTCCTCGTTGCTCCTGCCGGTCTTGTCCATGACCAGACGGATGATGATGCCGGCCGCCATACACATGACGTGGATGGGCATGTTCAGGTTCGGCAGGACGGCCTGGCGGATCTGGAGCAGAAGCTGTCCAAGACCGCAGGCGGCGATGAGGCAGAACCAGGCGTTCATGCACTCGCTGCTCTTGAAGATGTGCGCAGCCTTCTCGCCCAGGGTCTCTTCCTTCTCTTCCACATAGTTCTCGTCAAGATGATTCTTCTTGATGAGCTGGCGGCCAATAGGTCCGCCGATCAGGCAGCCGGAGATGAGGCCGAAGGTGGCGCAGGCCACGGCGACCTCGACGGCGCCGACACCGCCCATCTCAGCGGCGATAGGTCCGAAGGAGGCGGCGTTGCCGTGTCCGCCGGTCAGCGGCGTGGAGCCCGCCATCAGGGCGGTCAGCGGGTTCATGCCCATGGCGGTTCCGACGCCCAGGGCCAGGGCGTTCTGGAGGACTGCCAGGACGGCGGCCAGGATGGCGAAGATCACGACCAGCTTGCCGCCCTTCTTCAGCAGCGCCAGGGAAGCTTCCATGCCGGAGGCGGCGAAGAAGATGTTGTAGAAGAAGTTGTTCATGATGGACTGGTTCTCCCACTCGAACTGAACCGTTCCGGTCATGTACAGGGCGCAGGTCGCAAGAGAAAACAGCGTACCGCCCACCACCGCGCTGGGAATGCAGTACTTCTTCAGAACCGGCAGCTTCTCTCTGAGCCACTGTCCGAAATAGATGACGAGCACCACGATGGCCATCATTTCAAACATACCGATCTTTACGGATGGAACTTCCATAGATGTTACCCCCTTCAGAAAATTTGTTTGTATTACCTACATCCCGAATTATAAATTTTTTCTGAAGAGGATCAATTTTTCGTAATTAAGAAAGAAGTAAAATAAGTAAAGAAATCTACATAATACTACAGAAGACTACAAATTTCATAATTCGTAATTCATCATGCGCCGGCCTGTTTTTCGACACTCCGAATTCAGCAGGATGCCCTCAGCGTACCAGCCGGTACTCGATGCCCGGCCGTCCCCCGGTCTGGTAGTCGATGCGGCTCTGGACCGTCCCCTGCTCCACCAGGTAGTTCAGGTATCTCCGGACCGTGATCCGGGACAGCCCCACCGCCCCCGAGATCTCCTCGCAGGTCAGGTGCTCCTCCGGGTGCTTTCGCAAGCAGGACTTGATCAGGTCCATGGTGTTCCGGTTCATGCCCTTCGGCAGGATCTCCCTGGCCCGGGCCTTCTGCTCCCCCCGGTCGAAGAGCCGGTCGATCTCCGCCTGCCCCAGGGACCCGCCGTCCCGGGAGAAGAGCTCCCGCTCCGCCCGGAAGCGGCTCAAAGCCGCCTGGAAGCGCTCCATCTCAAAGGGCTTCACCAGGTAGTCCCGTACCCCCCTGGCCACGAGCCCCCGCACCACCTCCACGCTGTTGGCGCTGGTCACCATGATCACGTCCGCGCTCATGCCCATCTCCCGCATGCGGTCCAGGAACACGTCCCCGTTCATCCCGGGCATGTAGTAGTCCAGGATCACCAGGTCCGCCGGCGTTTTCTTCAGGAACTCCAGGGCCTCCTGCCCGCTTCTCATGCACCCCAGGACCTGGAAGCCCTCCGTCGCTTCCACGAACCT
>Ga0256404_1007032_pt1 | contig 18075 bp, 13 predicted proteins | sample RumenRJG_01DNA_FD_185990 | JGI IMG/M metagenome (GOLD analysis project Ga0256404, IMG submission 185990) | Bovine rumen microbial communities from Lethbridge, Alberta, Canada - RJG_01 | ecosystem: Host-associated > Mammals > Digestive system > Stomach > Rumen | place: Canada: Alberta | collected...
GAATCTGCTCGGGTAGAGGGGGAAGCGGAATCCTTAGTTCGTGAAGAACCTTAGAAGACAGCCCGGGCATAGCGGTTCCCTTAGATTGGATCAACCCAGTCTCTCGATAAAATCGGAACATATAATAGAAAAATTCTGGAACCAATGGCAAGAAGCTGCGCAGTCTATGCACGTGATTTTGGAAACATATATCATAATCATATTTCCAAATGGCAGTACGACCGTAGTAAGCGCCACCTTCACAGATCAAAATATCATTCTTTATGGCACTGCAACGCTTATATTCTTCAGTAGTGAAGAACATCTCTTTGACATTAGAGAAATCAAAGGAATTCCAATATACATTTGATGTTGTGATAAAAGGCCGAATTTGTCCACTGCTATCATTCTGTTTCGCTGATGAATTCATGGCTTTGCCTGTATTGTGCAGAAATATATCCCCAACATGCACCCAGGCCCAGCTTTCTGGGACTTCAAACGGCAATTCGTCATCGATGCATCGCTCTATGTCGCCCAACTTCTCATAATGAGAATTATCCCGTTTATATATGACCGATTCGTTCTTGTCTCGCTTGATCTTGCCTTCCTTGATGAGACGCTCTTTTTCTGTACGAATCCGTTCCAGAAGAACGCTTGCCGGTTCATCGTCCGGATCCTGCGGGACAAGCTTTCCCTGAACTGCCATTTGAAGAATAGACTTCTTAAACTGCTCGGGAAATAGTTTTAGCTCCAAATGGACTTTTTGTTCGTTTCGATCATATTCTTGGAGTAGCGGCTCTATTTCTTGCAGTTTTGCAACTATACGGTCTTGCTCCGCTTTTGGTGGTACCGGAACAAGGAAAGAACCGACTTTATCAGTTGAAATATGAACTATAATATCTCCCGTGGCAAGGCGGCGTTTTTGTTCTATACAGTATGGACTTGCCATAAAATAGGCAAGGTACAATGGATTCATTTTATGATAGGTCCAATATGCCAGGTCTCCTCCTGCAGCTACAGGTGATTCTCCCAAATAAGCAACTGCTTTTGCTATGTCAGGTTTGTTTTCCCCTGTAAGGGTGAATATAAGGTCGCCAGTATGAAACAGATTGCATTGACTGTAAAGCTGTTGCGGGATAAAGGATTTTGTGTTTGTGAATGATGTGTTGTAGGTCGTGTAGATTTCACCATACCGTACGCAGGGCATTCCTTCAGAAATGGTTTCTGCACGCTTGATTCCTTTTCCACGCACCATTTGGCCAAGGCTTGAAGCCCTTGCCCACTCCCAGCTCTCCGGAATCTCAAATGGCACCTCATCCGCGATGCTGACTGGCTCATTCTTCCCGACCTTCTCATAGGGCGTACTATCAGAAGAACACAAGAATACTCATGAAACGAAGAGATTTCGTGACGCGTGAAAATCCCAGTTATAAAACTAATTGTTTATAAAATATCAATTTTCTGTATATACAGAAGTATGTGTTATTATAAACATGGGTGCTATGAAGAAAGTGGCAGGTCAGGGACAAGAAGATAAGGAAATAATAACATCAGGAAGCTTGCTATTAAGTATTACAGAGAAATTGAGATCACACATATTATGGAGAATCTTGTGTATCTGGAATTGTTGCGCCGAGGATATGTAGTAGACATCGGGAAAAACCGGGAGAAAGAAATTGATTTTGTCGCAAAGGAACTCAGTGGTAAGAGATATTATATACAAGTCTCATATACCATACAGGATGAAGCGGTAAAAGAGCGGGAAATATCGGCCTTTCACCTGTTGGATGATGGATATAAGAAAATCCTGATAACTATGGATCGTAATCCATTGTCAAACCTGGAGAACGGTTACCAGATGATGCATTTATTTGATTTTCTGTTGAATGAACGGGCTTTGGAAGAGGCTTGATTGTCAAAACGCAAAAAATCATTTTTTGAATAGTTTTGCGTTTTGCCGGAAAGGAAAAGTAAACGGAATATTTGAAAAGAAAGGAATAAGAAATGAAGCTTTTTCTGACCAGCAGCCCCACCGGATCCTATCGGAGTAGCGCCCCTGCCGGGTTTAGGGGATTCGATCCCTCCAACGGAATGGTGGAGGAACTGAAGAGATACTGGAGGCCCCGGTCCAGGTGTCTGCTGATCGCGGCTTTTCCTGATGCCTATGCGGAGAACGACGCCATGCGGTCGTATTTTGAAGGGGTTTTGGAGGATACAGAGCTCTCTGTGTCATGTCTGGATCTGTGTGACGGACGGAACGGAAAAGAAATATCGGAAGAACTTCATACTTCAGTTCCATGATTTAGCATCACAATCGACGTATGAAAAAAGCTACGCATTGCTCCGCGCCACGGGCGCTCCCGCAATGCTCCAAACACTCGGATTCCGCTCATTTTGCATGCCTTGGCATGCAAAATGGCTCCTTCCTCGTGTTTGGGCGTTCGCCAAATGTCCGCGCATCCGGACGTGCGAGCACGTCCGTCTGTGCGGCCGCATGGCTCACTGCTTTTTTCATACTTATGATATGATTATACTGAGCGGCGGACATGTGCCGACCGAGAACGCTTTTTTTATGGAGATCGGTTTTCCGGACACAATTCGGTCTTTTGACGGAATTGTCATGGGCATCAGCGCGGGCAGCATGAACTGCGCAGAGATCGTTTACGCACAGCCGGAAGAGCCGGGTGAGGCGGTCAGCGGGAGCTACCGGAAGTTCATCCCCGGCCTGGGACTTACGAAGTACAATGTTCTGCCGCATTACCAGGCGGTCAAAGATGACCTGGTGGACGGTAAGAGGCTGATGGAGGAGATCACGTATCCTGACAGCAGGGGGCACGTTTTTTACGCCATCGTAGACGGCAGTTACCTGCTGCAGACAGAGACAGGAGCGGAGATCCGCGGAGAGTCCTACAGGATCAGCGAAGGTGAAATCTGTCAGATCAGCAGCAGAGGAGAGGTATTCCGGCTCTGATAAGAGGAGAGGGTAATAGAAGGATGAATATAAGCGGAAAGATTTTTGAACTTATACGGGAGAAGGGCATGACGCAGAAGGAATTCGGGAAACGGACCGGTATTCCCCAGAGCACGATCAGTGACTGGAAGAGCAAGAAGCTGAACCCGTCTTCGGACAAGATACTGATCATCTGCGATGTACTGGATGTATCTCCCTACGAACTGCTGGGCAGCGCGGAACAGGACAGATATGAGACACCCGAACATGTTGTTGTGCTGAAAGATACGGAAGAATATATTCTGATCGAAAGATTCCGCGGACTGGAAAAGGATAAGCGGCAGCGACTGCTGGGCTATATGGAGGCGATCAGAAATCTTTGATTCCCGGGCGGCCTTCCGGACTTGGGAAGGTTGTCCTTCATCCGAGGCTGTACATCTGGCCGTGCAGTGGTTGATACACAACTTCTTTTAATGTAAATTAATATCAGGATATCACATTCTTGCGGCCATGGGCGGGTGCCCGCAAACATGTATGATTAAACTACGCATTGCTTCGTGCTCCGCACTCCCGCAATGCTCCACACATTCGCACCCCGCCCCGCTACAGGCGCGGGACGCGCCTTTGCGTTGCTCTGTGCTCATGTGTGGGCGCTCGCAAATGTCCGCAAGACCGGATATGTAGGCATATCCGTCTTTGCGGCCGCTTGCTCGCTGTTTAATCATACTTGCAGGTACTTTGACAGAGAAACCGGCAGCCGGGGGTGGCAGATGAATCACTATGAAGAGAAAGAACAGCAGCAGGATCTGGAGAAGGTAGAGGAGTACCTGCGGGAGTACCTGCGTGACCCGGGATACGGGGGCGCTGTGGGACAGATTCTCCAGGATCTGGAGAAGTCAAAGGGGAAAAGGCTTCGGCCGCGTCTCCTTCTGATGGCAAGCCGCTACGGGAAGAGCGACACAGCGAATGCCCCGGAAACGCGTGACCGTCTCTGCCGACTGGGAGCACTTGTGGAACTGGTTCATATGGCATCACTTGTCCACGATGATATCGTCGATGACGCGCCGCTCAGGCGGGGCGTTCCGACAACGCAGGCAAAGTACGGCAAGGATATGGCGGTCTATGCGGGAGATCTGATTTTGAGCCGGATCGTCCAAAGTCTTTTCCGGGACGGTTTTTACCGTGTCGGCGCCCTGTTTGGCGATGCCGTAGAGTCCATGTGTCTTGGGGAACTCGGGCAGATGGAGTGCCGCGGACGGGAGGATATCACCGTAGAGAAATATATGCGCAATATTTACGGCAAGACAGCAGCTCTGTGCAGGCTGGCCTGTCTGGCAGGCGCAGTTGAGAGCGGATGCAGCGAAGAAGTGCAGGAGCAGCTTGAACAACTGGGCATTAACTTCGGCTACATGTTTCAGATCCGGGACGATCTGCTGGACTTTGTCTCCGATGCCGGCAAAGAAGGGAAGATGACGCAGATGGATTTCCGGGAAGGAATCCTGACGCTTCCTGTGATCTATGCCATGGAAGATGCGCAGACAAGGGCGCGGATCATCGAGTTTCTCCATGCGGTGAAGGAAGACAGATTCAGTGAAGAAAATGCCGGAGAACTGAAGATGCTCGTCACGGAATCGGGCGGCCTTGCCCGCGCTTCGGCAGATATGGAGATGTATGCGGAGCGTGCTCTGCAGGCAGTAGAAACACTCCCTGACCATGGTGTGAGCGATGTGTTCCGGGAGCTGCTGCGAGCCAAATGCAAAGCAAGTCAATAAGGAATCTTTATCAACAGGGACGGTTTGAGCCGGCATAGATGCGGGTCAGACCGTCCCTTTTCAGACCCACCTGAAACGGGAGGTGTTTTTCGCGACAACACGAAGGTTTGTTTTTGGCGAAACCTGATATTAAACCCGATACGAGAAACCCGATACGAACCCGATACGAACCCGATACGATCCCGGCCGGTCTTTCCGTGTCGTGTACGTGTTCCTGAACTTGTGATATAATTATTTTCGCCTTTACGCAGTAGAATACTGTCAATCTGGTAAAAGATGACATGTTTCCGGCATTGAGACAAGGGGGCGGAAAATGAAGAGTACTCCGGTCTGCAAACACTGCCGGTTAAGATATAGGACAGGGAAAAACATATGTACAATGCTTCTGGCGGTAAAAGCAGACCGCATCTGCGCGCTTTTCTGCTTACGGCGGTATTAACGCTGGTGGCAGCAGTGATACTCATCTGGAGACTTGGGATGTATCCCTTTGGCGAGCACCATCTGTGCTATTCGGACGCGGACCAGTACTATGGCTTTTACGGCTATCTCCTGAGCACCTTTTTCACAAAAAACAATCTGTTCTATTCATGGAGCATGGCCCTGGGGAACGGGATGATGAGCACCTATGCATACTATGCCTCCAGCCCGCTCAATCTCCTGCTCGTCTTTTTCAGGAATGATCTGATGCTTGGGACGCAGGTCATTGCTTTTGTGAGATTTTTTATCATCTCCCTGAACTTTTGCGCCCTGCTCAACCACAGCAGTCGGGGGCACGAGGTCGAAAAGGGGATCATTTCCGTGTCCTATGCGCTCATAGGATACACGGCCTTTTATGCATGGAATGCCTCCTGGCTTGACGGCGTGGCTTTTCTCCCTCTGCTGATACTGGGACTGGAAAAACTGGTCGAGGACGGTGACAAGGGCATGTATGTGGTGGTCCTCGCGCTTGCAGTCTTCTCGAATTTCTACATCGGATATATGCTCTGCGGAGCAAGTCTCCTGTTTTATCTCACTTACTGCCTGAATGTCGGATCCGCAAAGATTTTTGATCTCGGAAGACTGAAGAGAACCTTTCTGCTTTATGCGGGTTCATCCGTTCTGGGAGCCGGTCTTTCCATGGTCCTTCTGCTGCCGGCATATCTTGGGATTCCCAAAGAGAGAAAAGAGCAGATGGGCGCAGTCCGCAATCTTTTTTCTCCCCAGATCAACCCCGTCAAGTTTCTGTCCATGTTTTTTACCGGATCCGTGCGGATGGAGGATGTCGCCGCAAACCGGCCGGTTGTTTACATCGGGATCCTGCCTTTTGTGCTGGTTCTGGCATACTATGTGAATAAGAAAATAAAGACTTCGGAAAAGATCAAAGTCAGTGTGCCGCTGCTGCTTCTTTTTATCTCTTTTGAGATGCCGCTGCTGAATATGGCCTGGCACGGATTTGCCCCCAATCACTGGTTTAATTACAGATATTCCTTTATTTTCAGTTTTGTACTGCTCCTGATCGCCTACCGCTCTATGACAGCCCGGGGCAGGAGCTTCCGTACCCTTTTCAGGAGCACGGGCGCCTTTCTTCTGATCGCGCTGCTCGTTTTTTTCACAGGCAGAATGGGAAGGGTGCGCTTTTCTCCGGCACTTCTGGCAGGAGACGTCCTTTGCGGTCTTGCAGGTGTGATACTGGTCGGGCTTCTCCGCAGCAGAGCAAAATATAAAGCTGTTTTTCAGACGGCCATGTGCCTATTGGTGGTTGTGAATATTTCGTGCAATGCTGTTGTCGTCATGCGTGACGGAACGCAGAAGCAGAATGTCAGTGAATACTTTGCAGAGAAGGAAAAGATTGAAAGAGTCATGCAGTACTGCAGCAGTGACAAGGTCACAAGGATCGGCAGATGCAGTGCGGACGGACGGTGCGAAGCGGCTATGTATGGCTATGCAAGTGTGTCAAGCTATGCTTCCACCGAGAATACCAGGATACAGGCTCTGCTCAGGAAACTGGGCTATGCCCATAATCTCTGCTGGTCGGATTATTCCAGGCATGCCCCGCAGAGCACGGACGATCTTCTGGGAATCAGGTATATCCTTTACGATTATCATCTGATGGGCAAGCCTTTCAAGCTTCTGGAGACCTTCAAAGGTACGAAGATCTACGCAAACCGGGATGCCCTGCCCCTGATCTATGAGACGAGGGAATTGTACCGGGGCAGCGAAGACGATGATGATTTTGCCTTCCAGAACGGTTTGTTCAAAACTTTTGATACGAGCGGGCAGATCGACAGCGATGTATTTGAGAAGGCGGCGTACAAGATCGAAACAGATACATCCGGGGAGAACTGCGTCGCAAAGATCACGATCAAAGATTCCCGGCCGGAAGTGTTTTATATGCAGCTTCCCGAAATGACACATATGGACGAGATCAAGTACAGATCACCCATTTACAATTCCGCCGGCAGATCAGAAATAGAATATACAAGTTCCAAAGAGATCTATACGCTTGGAAGGCCGGATGAGAAGGGAAGGATCACAGCAGAGATTGGCCTGGACAGCATACAGAATAAAGACGAAATAGTGATCTATAAGCAGAAGGAGGATGTGCTGTCCGACTATGTCAGCCGGATCAGGGCTGAGCAGTCCGTTGATGTGCGGATGATCTCCAGCTCGCATCTGGAGTTTACATCCGCAAAAGACAGGGATGTCCTCTATACCTCCTCAATTCCCTATGACGAAGCCTGGTATGTGACTGTCGACGGTGAGAAAACAGAGCTCTGCGAGAACGCAGGGGGCCTTCTGGCCTTTCCTGTAAAAGCAGGCCGCCATACGGTTACAATGCTGTACCGGCCGAAGGGAGCCGCCGCAGGACTGGCGGTTTCCATCCTTTCACTTCTGATATTTGTTGTATCGGAGTTTGCCGGAAGAACAGAGAGCGGAGAAAAAGATGGAAAAAGAAGCGGTAAAAAGAAGAGCATCGGCTCAGACGAAAGCGCCGGCTCAGACAAAAGCGCCGGCTCAAAGAAAAGAAGCCGGGCAGAAGACAAAAGTCAAAAAAGCAGGACAGAAGACGACGGTAAAAAAGACGACAGTCAGGAAATCCCCGCAGACGAAAGCCCTTAAGGCAAGAAAAGAACTGGCACTTCAGGTGATCGACCGTCTGAAAAAGGAGTACCCGATCGCGGAGTGTACACTGGATTATGAAAAGGCCTGGCAGCTTCTCGTGAGTGTCCGCCTTGCCGCGCAGTGTACGGACAAGCGGGTGGATCAGATCACACCTCTTCTGTATGAGAAATTCCCGGATGTCGCGGCACTTGCGGCAGCGGAGCCGGAGGAGATCGAGGAGATCGTCCGGCCATGCGGCCTGGGACGCAGCAAGGCGCGCGATATCAGCGCCTGCATGCGGGTCCTGCATGAAAAGTATGATGACCATGTGCCGGAGACGTTTGAAGAGCTGCTTGCTCTTCCCGGCGTGGGCAGAAAGAGCGCAAATCTCATCATGGGAGATGTGTTCGGAAAACCTGCCATCGTCACGGATACCCACTGTATCCGGCTCTGCAATCTCATTGGTCTGGTGGACCAGATCAGAGAACCCGCCAAAGTGGAGCGGGAGCTGTGGAAGATCATTCCGCCTGAAGAGGGCAATGATCTCTGTCACCGCTTTGTTCATCACGGCAGAGAAGTCTGCATTGCACGCCGGCCGCAGTGTCCGGTCTGCTGCCTGCGTGATATCTGCAGGCACGGAAAAGAGGCAGCCTATGAAAATGATTGAATATCTGGACCGGGACCGGGAGCAGGTCATGACCAATCTCAGGGCGGTTTCCACACCGGCCGATGCGCAGAAGATACTGGAAAAAGAAGCAGACCGCTTGCTTTTGCAGTATAATGAGGACTGCGCGAGCGTGCGCGTGCGGGATGCTGCATCCGGCATGGTGCAGGCCCTGCGCAGCAGCGTACCCCTTCTTGACACCATGGGAGAGCCGCGTGTCTGGACAAAAGAAGGAACCGGCAGCGCGGGCGAAAGAAAATCCGGCAGCAGCCTTTCCGCGATCCTGCTGGGGGTCGGCATCGTTTTGATCGCCGCCTCTTTTGCGGTCCCCGCCCTGAGTGCCGGAGGCACAGCTGCCATCGGGACGCTCCTGAAAGGGATCCTGCTTCCGATCGTTGGCGGCGGATGCATGTATTTTGCCGGCAGATCGGCGGCGGCCGGGACCCGGATCGGGATCGGCAGCAGCAAAACCGCCGGAACTGCAGGTGCATACGATGCGGGGCAGCCGATCCGCCGCATTGAGATCACTATCGATCCGGAGAAGCTGTGGAGCTCCCTTCGGGGCGCTGTCATGGTCATTGACCGCAACCTTGAGGCCGCGCAGGAAAGCGAGAAGTTCGACAGACAGAAAGATCTGGCCGCGGCTGCAGGCGCGCGGGGCATTACCCCCGCCGAAATTGAGCTGTTTTCGGGGCTTCTGGAAATGGCGGATGCCGACAGTCCCCAGATGGCCGCCGATATCCGCTATTATCTGCATCAGAAGGATGTCGACGTGCTTGCCTGGAGTGAGCAGAATGCTGCCTGGTTTGAAATGCTCCCTTCCGCAGCCGGTATGAAAGCCGACGGAAAAAACAGCAGATCCGGGGACCGGGAGGAGGACAGAGTCCTTACCATCCGTCCTGCGCTTGCCCAGGACAGCAGGCTGCTGAAAAAGGGAACAGCGGTCCGGCTGCAGGATTGAAAGTGCTGCCTTTACGGGCAGCCCGCATCCGGCGCACAAGACTCGCAGGCGGGTCTTGTATTATGTCACTTGCGTTTTTATGGGGTATCAGAATGGATCGTTATTACGGGTTTGACCTTGGTGACGCGGAAAGCGCGGTCACATATCTGAAAAAGAACGAGCAGATGGAGCCGAAGGTTGTCCCGGTCCGCGAATCGGGCAGCTTTATCACGGCCTATGCCAGGCTGAGCACCGGAGAACTTCTGATCGGCGAGGAGGCCTGCTATACACCGGATGCCACAGAGCGCAGGCTCCGCTTTAAGAGCCGTTTCCTCACGGATCCTTCCAGCGCCCGGGATATCAGGAGCTTCGCGGGCGGCGTCCTGGGAGAACTGTATATGTCCGGCGGCCTCATTAAAGGTGAAGACTGCTGTTTTTATATCGGGTGTCCTGCCGGCTGGGACCGGTCCCAGCGGGAGAGATACAGAGAGATCTTTGAGAATGCGGGATTCCCGCCCGTGCGGATCATTTCCGAATCCCGCGCAGCCCTGATCAGTGCCTGCCAGTCCCGCCATTTCCAGGTCGGATATGACATTCTTTCCCGGCCGGTACTGGTGGTGGACATGGGATCGTCGACGACGGACTTTGCCTATATCAGTAGCGGACGCGAGGTGGAACTGCAGACTGCCGGTGAGGTGGCCCTTGGCGGAGGTATCATGGATGAGCTTCTGCTGGATGCATCCGTAGAGGCTTCACCGGACAAGGATGAACTGCGCAGGGTTTTTGAACAGAGTCCGCCATGGAGGACCTACTGCGAGTTTGCAGCCCGCAGACTGAAAGAGAAATATTTTGCCGACGAGGACTACTGGAGAGATAAGGGCTGTACGCAGACTGTGACGGTCATGGGGAAAAAACGGCTGCGGCTGGAGCTCAGGATGAATGCGGAGCTTGCCGACCGCATTCTGGAGGCACCGGCGCCGCAGCTGAAAAACAGATCCTTTCATAAGGTATTCGCGGCCAGCCTGCAGGAGATCCACCGCAGTCTGCAGGAGAAAGACAGGGAAGCAGCCGGAAAAGCCGGCGGCAATACTCTGGACAAGGCGGACAAGTCGGACAGGTCGGATGCGGCAGATGCGGCGGCCCGGGAGGCTGCCAACGGATTGGGCCATATGCCTGAGCTTCTGTTTTTGACCGGCGGCGTGTCCCGCATGCCGGCCCTTCGCGAGTGGTGCCGCGAGGCCTTTCCGGAGGCGATCGTCATCACCGGAGCGGAACCGGAATATTCCGTGTCCAGAGGTCTTGCCTACAGCGGAAGGATCGATGAGGAGATCCGCGCATTCCGCCAGGAGGTAAGGGAGCTGGTGGAGTCCAGCGTCGTTGAGCGCATTGTGGAAGAACATGTAGAGGACCTTTTCCACCGGACCGTAGACACACTTGTGGAACCCATCCTGCGCAATGCTGCGATCCCGGTTTTTGAGCGATGGAGAAACGGCAGTATCCGGCGCCTGAGTGATATCGACAGTGAAATGGAGAGGGAGATCGATGCCTGGCTCCATTCACCGGAGGCGGCGGATCTCCTTGTAAAGCCGATCACATCCTGGCTGCGGCCGGTCGCCTACCGGCTCGAGGAGTACACCATGCCCATCTGTGTGCGACACAATGTACCCTACCGGGCACTGAGTCTGACTTCCTATCTCTCATTGGCGGAGATCGACGTGCATGTCAACGCCCGCGATGTGTTCGCGGTCGAAGAGCTCACGTGGATGGTAAATACCATCATTTCCATTCTTGTCGGACTTCTGTGCGGCGGCAGCGGCATTGCCCTCATCTCCAGCGGCATCGCGGGGATCGTCGCAGGCACCATGCTTACCCTTCTGCTGCTTTTCCTGGGGCGTGAGAAAATGGAGTCCGCTGTGATGAACATGGACTTGCCCGGTGTCGTCCGGAAACTCGTCCCCCGAGGCTACTTTGAATCCCGTATGGAGAAGATCAGCGGTGAAGTGAAGAGGACCTGCTTTGAGACCATGGAAAAGGACAAGAGTGAAGAGGTCTCCCGCCGCATGATCAGCGAGATTTCCTCCCAGATCGAGGAATGCCTCATGCGCATGGCTGAGGTCGTGGAGATCCCTCTCGGAAATTGAGCCGTAAGGCAGAAACCTGCTTCACGGCCGGCCTTTTCCCGATGAATTCATCAGGCAGACTTTTTGACCTCAACATTTTTGTTGATAATACTGGTAAAACAGAAGAGGAGAGGATATAATCATGTTTCACGAAATGAGACGAAAGGGACAGCAGATTTCGACAAAAGAATGCGCAGAGATCCTGACCCGTGCAAAGACCGGGGTCCTGGGCCTGCACGGGGATGACGATTATCCCTACACGGTTCCTGTCAATTTTGTCTATACTCCGGGGCCCGGTATCGAAGGAAACGGCGATCCGGCAGAGGGAAGTCTGGGGACGATCGGATTTCACTGTGCTAAAACGGGACACAAGATCGATTCGATCCGCCGAAATGAGAAGGTATCCTTTACCGTAGTCGACATGGATGAGATCATGCCCAGAGAACGCACGACCAAATACTGCAGCGTCATTGTTTTCGGCAGAGCCAGGATCCTGGAGGGAGAAGAGAATCTCCGCCGGGCGGCCAACGCGGTCGGCGCCAAATATTCGGCAGGATATGAAGACCTTTACATGGAAGAGACCGAGGATACGATCCGCAGAGGTACGCTCTGCTGCGTGGAGATCACCATTGATCATATGACCGGCAAGATCGGCAAGGAACTATTGAAAGAAAGAAACCGCAAAGAATAATAAAGGAAGCAGTTATGAAAACAATCAGAGTATATGATATCAACCTTTCTCCGGAGACACAGCCCGCGGATACAGAGATCGGCAGAGACTACCGCCGTGTGACGACCATTCTTTACACCCTCAGCGCCCGCGGCGCGGACGCAAAGTATCTGAATCTTCACAAGGACTCACTGATCTTTATGGAGAGCCCCGCAGTGCAGCAGATCATGCGCACAAGCGGGATGGACGGATTCCCCTGCATGACGGCAGATGAAGAGATCATCATCACAGGCCGCTATCCCTCTAATGAGGAAATCCTGGAGCAGCTGGATGCCGATATGCTGAATCTTCTCGCCAATCCGGCCGCCTCTTTTGCCGGAAGCGGATGCAACGGAGTATGTTCTTCCTGCCACAGCAGCTGCGGCGTTCCGACGCCCGGACAGCAGGCATGAATGAAGCTGCGGCGTTCCGACGCCCGGACAGCAGGCATGAATGAAGCTGCGGCGTTCCGACGCCCGGACAGCAGGCATGAATGAAGCTGCGGCGTTCCGATACCCGGACAGCAGGCATGAGCGAAGCTGCGGCGTTCCGACACCCGGACAGCCTGCACAGGCGCAGCATCCCGGCATGCTGTGAAGGAGGTTTAAAAGCATTAAAATGCACGGATATACACCCGTAAAACAAAAAAACGGCAGCGTGGAGCTGCTTCGCTTTTTGTTTACGACGATCATCATTTTCTTTCACATTAATCTGGATCTCTGGGATCAGAAAAAGGTCATTGCCGTGATCAAAGGGGTTCCGGTGACATTTTTCAATCACGGCAATACAGGTGTGGAATTTTTCTTCCTGGTTACCGGATGGCTGATGGCCAGATCCATTTACACGCGGTACATACAGGGAGAAAAAGCTTCGGAGCCTTTGGCTTCCTCTCCCGGATCGGGGAAAGAACTGTTTTGGGAAACCATGCAGTTCGTCTCCCGCAAGGCACAGGCAGTCCTGCCGGTTTATCTTGCGGCATGCGCACTGACACCGGTCGTCCGTCTGATGACAGACAGGGTTCTGAACCTGGAATATTTCCTTTACAGACTTCCGTCCCTGTTTTTCCTGCAGAGGATCGGACTCGGGAAGCCTTTCATCGGCTGTACCTGGTATCTGAGCTCGATGTTGCTGGCTCTGGCGGTTGTATATCCGCTCTGCAGACGGTTCTACAGGCAGTTTACACTTTTTGCGGCGCCGGTATTGTGCGCGGCGCTCCTCGGGGCGATCATCTTTCTGACAGGCTCCCTGGGAGATATTGACGACTGGTTTCTTTTTACATACAAGACCAATATCCGCGCCTTCGCGGAGATCTCCATGGGAACGACAGCCTTTGAGATCAGCCGCCGGATGAAAGACCGGGTCTATACGACAGGAAGCCGTGTTCTGCTTTCTGCTGTGGCGCTCATCTGCCTTTTGCTGTCAATCGCCTACATGTGCAGTGCAATGGACGGAAAGACCGGACTGGTCGTCTTTTACCTGCTGTTTATCGCTGTGGTGATCGCCTTCAGCGGTGAGGGATTCCTGTGTCATGCCGGCATTTTCAGCAGTCCTGTACTGATATATCTGGGGAAGATCAGCCTTCCCATGTATGTGACGCAGACGCTGCTGCGCAGAAGTATTCCCTGGTATTTTTCCAGGTGCTCCCAGTGGACACAGTGTCTGCTGATCTATCTGGGCGTTTTCATATTCTCTGCATTTCTGCTCGCGGCATTGGACAGCCTGCACAGACATCCTGTCCTGCAGGCACGCCGTGTCCTCCGCTTCCGATGACCGGCCTGCGACCGGCCATCCGGAAAGGATCCTTTTCATAGGAAAGCATCACCTTCCGGGAAACAGAAAATGCCAGATTCCCAAAATGATCAGCCGCACGAATGCGAAAATGAAAAACAGAAGCATAAAACCGGCCAGGCCGGATATAACATCGTTCAGATCCATATTTCCGGTGTTCGTGATTCCCTGCCCGATCTCGATCGCAAAGGAGAGCATGACCAGCACTGTGAACACATAGATCCACGCGATTATGAGTACATGATGTCTGGAGAGGGCGATGAACAGCGGATAGACCAGCAGGAGCATTCCCATGCCCAGCAGGCCCATGACGATAAAATGCAGCTGTTTGTCTGTCAGAAAAAGAGCGGAAGAATCATTCAGCGCCAGGATCTTGTCGTGTATCCGCGCCACTCCGCGTACCATATAATATAAAAAAGAAACCATTTTCCTGTCTCAGATCCAATCACCCTTTGCGGTGGTTGGATTTTTTCCTTTCTCCCGTTTTTCGGGATCGTTATCATTATTTGTTACAGAACGTTTTTTTGTTACTGAACGCGCAGACATTCCCTTACTGCCGCACCCCGTGGCAGGGTGTGACCGTTACAAAGTTTTTGCCGCGAGCGAGTCTTGAATTTTGACATAGAGGGCTTTCTCATGTATCATAATTATTACAAATATTACAAAAAATTTAAATACCAAACAATTGTGAAGAGGACCTTCTATGCTTTGTATCCGGAAACATAACAGCATTGGGAACAAAAAGCAACATGCAGGAAGAAAAAAATACAGCACTATAGCTGCTGTGCTTCTTATCCTGGTTACAGCATTCAGCCCTGTTTCCGCACGGGAAATAAACCGGAGCGGCCTTCCGTTTGCAGTGGCGGCAGCTGCTTCTGAGACGACAGCGGAAGATGCATCGACTTCAGAAACCGGAGATACAGCGGCGGAAGCCGCATCAGATTCCGTAGCAGTCGCCGCGACAGCCGCATCAGATTCCGCGGCCGCAGCAAGGACAGTATCTTCGGCTACTGCCGCATCATCCTCTGCTTCTACGGCCGCTTCTACGGCCGCAGCATCTGCCGCTGAGACAGCTGCTCCGGTGGATGAGGCGATGCTCTCGACCCCGCCGGGGCAGAGGGGAATCCATGTGCATCTTGCGTCTGCTCCCGGAGCGCCGCAGCCGGCGAAGACCATTGATACAGATACGGCAAGTCTGCTGAAGCTGATCAGCGTGGGCCTGACAGTCCTGGATGAAAACAATGATCCTGTCCCGGGCTGTGCAGAATCATGGGAAGTGTCGGAGGACGGCCTGGAGTGGACCTTCCACCTGCGAAGCGGCCTGAAATGGTCCGATGGAACAGACCTGGAAGCTTCTGATTTTGTCTCCCTTTTCCGGAAGACGGCGGCCCCTGCCACGGAGGCTCTCTACGGCACGGACCTGACGCAGAACATCGCAGGGTACGAAGATGTATTAAAGGGAAAGACGGAGGCACTTCAGGTCTATGCCGGAAATGCCAGGACTCTGATCGTGAAGCTTTCTTCACCGGATCCTTCCTTTGCCAGATCCTGTGCATCATGGGCGCTGCTGCCTGTCCGCGAACAGATCGAAGCGGAGGAAAATGCTGCTCCTGTGTCCGACTGGACGTCTGTTACGGGAAACGGCCCCTATTATATCGCAGCGGTCGTCCCCGGGCAGGATTATATCCTGAAAAAAAATCCCTTCTATAAACCTGCGGATGAAGGCGCAGGGAAGCCCTTCGACCACGTCCGCTGGACCGTAAGCGGTGATATCAATCAGGAGTATTCCGACTTCCTGAACGGTGAGATCGACGCCATCTCGAACATTCCTGCAGAAGAGGAGAGAATGTTCCGGATCGAGGGCGGCATTCAAAACAGGAGTCTTCCCGACACAATGGGAATCTGCTTTAACTGCCGGCACGAGGTGCTGTCGGATCCTCTTGTGCGCCGCGCCCTCTCTTTGTCGATCGACCGCGAGTTCATCGCTTCGACCATCCTGCAGGATGCCTTCCTGCCGGAGGGCAGTGACGGGCAGGGCGACAGCGGAGATGTTGAAAGCCATGTTCACCGGGCGGGAAAGCTTCTGGAAGAAGCCGGATACGCTGACGGAGAAGGCATTCCGGAACTGACCTGCATTGCGGATGAAAGCAGCGGAGCTCTCCTGACTGCGGAGTATCTGGCATCTGTCTGGAGAGACCTCGGTATCAGGATCCGCGTGAAGTCTGTGAATGCGGACGAACTGGCCCGGGAAAAAGCAGAGGGTACATTTGATATCTTCTGCAGCAGTATTTATCTTGCATCCGACCTCCCCGAGGCTGAGCTCGCCAGATTCAAATCAGATGATGAAAACAATATCAGCGGCTTCAGTTCCGGGGAATATGACCGTCTGATCACGGAAGCGCAGGAGACGGCGGATGAAGATGAACATGAGGACCTGATCCGGCAGGCATTCGAACTCCTGGAGGACGAAATGCCGGCTGTGCCCCTCGCAAAAAGATGCGTCTCCTGGCTTCGGAAGGAGGAACATCCCGGAATCGGCTGTGACAGTACAGGATGCTGGCAGCTGTGGGATGTGGAAAGCCCGGATCTGTCTGTTGAAAATACAGACGGCACTGACATCTCCGAAGTTACAGATGGCCGGAAAGCTGCGGCAGATCATACGGCCGCCGGCACAGGGGACCAGACGGGAGCCGGACTGAATGAAGAACAGCATAGCACAGACGCCGGCACTGTACAGAATGCTGCAACAGCCGGCAGTGCGCAGAATACCGCGCGTGAAGTGACAGCTTCTATTCCGGAGATGGATCCTGTCTCGGGTGCAGACAATCTTTCGAATTCCCTGCCCCGGATCGAGGAGGCGGGCTCCGGCAGCCGGCAGAAACATGCCGCTTTGAAAAACGAAACTGCGCTCGATAGGATCCGCTCGTCGGACACCTATTTTCTGAGAACGAATGAAACGGCATACCTGATTTCCCAGGCATGGCTCTATGACAAGGCCGATCCGGACGCAGAGCCTGTCGTTTCTGTGCCGAAATATTCTGAAGTCCACCTGACCGGAACAGGCAACAGCCGCTTTGCCCGTATCGAACGAGACGGTAAAATCTGGTACGTGAAAGCCTACAAGGTCACTACGGATACTGCGCGCATTGATGCGGCGCGTGCCGGTGAGAAAGCTAAACAGGCACAGAGAGACTTGCTCGCTGCCTCCCTGCATCCTGCCCGGGAAAGTGAACTGGCGGACCGCGCCGAGGATGTCCGCATAGAGACGGAGGAGATCCTTGAAGCCATAGCGCGCCGTGAAAAGCTGCGGACACAGACCCGCAATCCAAACTGGGACGGTCCCGTTCTTTCCCGCGGACGCGGTTCGGTTATGGGCCCCAGCGGCAAAGAGACCTACTACAACCTCAACATGAGCGGCGTGGTCAGCATCATGCGCCGGATGGGAAATACGGACGAATACTGGGTCCGCGATGACGGCTGCAAGATGCTGGGCGATTACATTATGTGCGCGGCAAACCTCAGAGTCCATCCCCGCGGCACTCTGGTGGAATGCAGCCTCGGCACATGTATTGTCTGTGATACCGGCGGCTTTGCCAGCAGAAACTCTCATCAGCTCGATATTGCCGTGACCTGGTGATTGCAGGATACCTGATTCATTCTCCATCGCGCAAGATTCGCGAGCGAGTCTTGAATAAGCAACAGAAAAGCCCTTTACAGAGGATCCGATGATTCAGGTCCTTTGTAAAGGGCTTTTCCACATAAAGGGGGAGTATGAAAATCTATGGTTTGAAACGAAATAACGAAGGGGGAAAGTCTGTCGTTCTCTTTCGTCTACAATAAGTATATTACACGATGATTCTTAAATACCAATTTAGGAATTGTAAAAATATAATAAAATAACCGGATAATAATAGTAAACTTGCGCTCCAACCGGCGCTGCAAGAACCGGGAAAACGGTATCAGAGGAAATTGTATCGAAAAACCGCTGTCAGCAAAATTTGTATATGGACAATCTGTACTGAAAAATCTCAATCATAAAAATCTCAATCATAAAAATCTCAATCATAAAAAT
>Ga0256404_1007035_pt1 | contig 18070 bp, 20 predicted proteins | sample RumenRJG_01DNA_FD_185990 | JGI IMG/M metagenome (GOLD analysis project Ga0256404, IMG submission 185990) | Bovine rumen microbial communities from Lethbridge, Alberta, Canada - RJG_01 | ecosystem: Host-associated > Mammals > Digestive system > Stomach > Rumen | place: Canada: Alberta | collected...
AAAATGCATCGACCAACAATATTCGTTATGTTCGGCCTCTAAATCTATTTGGAGGTCGACATTTTTATTAAATCCTTTATCAATAAAATATTGATACATTGCTTTTGTGTCTTCAATAAATGCTTCTTCAAAACCAACGCATCCGGTATAGAAAAAGAGTTTATGATTCTTATCAAATCTAGCCATTGATTCGTCCATATAGTGACGAACTTCATTCTTATCATAAAGGAAATAACCAGGAGAGAAGCATAAAGCTACTCCAAATAGCTCAGGATACGAAGTTATCAAAGATAAAGCAAATACTCCACCCATGGAAGAGCCTCCACAAGCGATATCTTCTCTTTTATCTGATATTGGGAAATGTTCGCGTATTAAAGGTAGTAATTGCTTTGCAATATATTCGTATAATAAATGGGAATAACGAATATCTTTTTTGCTTTTTGAATAATGACCGCTTTCCCAATTAATTATCGATAGATTAGGAAAAGAATATTCAATCGCTCTTTCGATTGGACCTTTAGGACAATCTATTCCTACAACAATAAATGATTTATATCCTTCTAATAGAAGTTCGTGTTGTCTCTTATCAATTTCCCAGGCACCATAAGCTGATGTGTATCTATCGACGATATTTTGGCCATCAGACATGATCAAAAGAGGATATTTTTTATTCTCATCGAAGTCTTCTGGAAGATAAACTCTTATAGTTCTTTCTTTATAGAAAGGAAGAGGAAGTTTTACTTTTAAAGTATAAATATGACCAAAGCAAATATCATTTGGCTGTTTTGTGTAAAGTTTAAACGGACCAATATTTGCTTTCATCTTATCTCCAATTTTCAAATTGTCCTTTTCTAAACATCTCAATTTCTTTTTTATATGGAGGGTTACCTTCATAATATGGAGTTTCTAAAATCATTGGAATTCCTTTTAATAAAGGATGATGAACGACTTTATTGAGATTATCAAATCCAATGAAGCCATAACCAATATTTTCGTGACGATCTTTATGAGCTCCCATAGGATTTTTGGAATCATTAACGTGAACAACTAACAATTTATCTAACCCGATAATCTCATCGAATGATTTTAATATTGCATCGAAGTTGGAAACATCAAAGCCATCATCAGAGATGTGACAAGTGTCTAAACAAACCCCTACTCTTTCAGGTTTCTTCAAAGAAGAAATTATATGATGAAGTTGTTCGAAGCTTGTGCCCATTTCACTGCCTTTGCCCGCCATAGTTTCTAGAGCAATTTTTACATCAGTTCCATCTTGATCTAAAACTTCATTCAAGGCTTTGATAATTGAATCGAGGCCGTTCTCTACGCCAGTACCAACATGGCTTCCTGGATGTAAAACAATCGTCTTAGGTCCAAAAGCATATGTTCTTTTAAGTTCACTTAAAAGATGCTTTTTACCTAGCTCATAAGTATCAATGTTTAATTGATTAGCAATGTTGATTATGTATGGAGCATGAACGATGATTTTATTTTCATCAATTCCGCTTTCTTTGATGAGGGCTCTTCCTTCATCAATTTTTAATTTTTCCAAAGGAAGTCTAATCGTATTTTGTGGCGCGCCAGTATAAAACATGAAGGTGTTAGCTTCATAAGATAAAGCTTCTTTAACTGAACCTAAATAATATTCAGGTCCGCTCATAGAAACGTGGCAGCCTATATAAAGTTCTTCGTTATTCATTATAGTTAGATTCCTTTCGGTATCTTTCAACTCTTTGTCTACGTATATCTTTCTTGATTATTTCACGACGATGTTTTTGCTTTGCTTTAGCAATTTCGTCTTTAATTTTCTTTTTATAACCAGGTTTGACTTTTTTATTCTTACCCCTAGCTTTTGCATTTATTTTACGAATTGTATTCTCAAGTTCTTGATCAACTTTACGTCTATTTGGATGGCTCTTTTCGATAGGATGACCATCGGTAAGTTCGCCGTTTCTAAGTGTTTTGTAAACAAAGTTTACACCATCGGCAACTAATTCTAATGGTTTGGTGGTTTTATCATTGTTATAGAAAGTGTAACAGTTACCATGTTTATTAAAACGTCCTGTTCTTCCTGCGCGGTGATAATAGAATTCTAGATTGTTAGGTAAATCAACGTTGATGACATCTGTTACATCGTTGATATCAAGTCCTCTAGCAGCCATATCTGAACAAACCAAAATATAAATGTCTTCGTTTTTGATTTGTTTCATAACATTTTTACGTTCTCTAGCATTTAAATCACCAGTAAGTAATCCCACTTTATATTTGCGACTTCTTAAGTAAGAATAGATTTCATTTGCAGTTTCTTTTTTAGAAGCAAAAACGAGCAAAAGATAAGGATTAATATAATTTATAACTTGCTCTAGAGCAGTTAGCTTATCTTCATGACGAATGTCAATAAGATAGTGAGTAACATTATTTGAGGTCATAATATCCTCATTAACAACTGGAATATTTGGACCAACATATTTTTCTAATTCATGCGCTAAATTAGCTTCAAGCGTTGCTGAGAAAACTAAGTATTGAGGCTTATGAGTTAGTAAAGCAAATTTATCGATATCAGCAAAATATCCTTCTTTTAGAAGCATGTCAGCCTCATCGAAAACAATTGTTTTAACACTACGTAAGGAAAGCACTCCATTTTTAAGAGAATCTGCTAAGCGACCAGGAGTTCCAATAATGATATGCGGAGCAATTGAAAGTCCCTTAAGAGTGTTTTCTCTTTCTTCTCCGGATTTAAATAAACGAATCTTTAATTCTGGAAATTCTTTCACAAAAGGAATCGCAAAATCATAGATCTGTTGAGCGAGTTCTCTTGTTGGAGCAACGATGATTGCTTGTACATTTTGATTTTTCAAATCAATATTCTCAATAATAGGCACTAAAAAGCATAAGGTTTTACCAGTGCCTGTCGCTGATTGAACCATTAATGTCTCACCTTTTAAAGCTTTTGGAATTGCTCTTAATTGAATTTCAGAAGGCGAAACAAAACCTTGTCTAGATAAAGACGAGAGCATTTTTTGAGATAAATTGATTCCTTTAAATGACATAATTTTGACGCGTTTATTATACACGAAAATTTATCACCATGATATTATTAATATCGTGAAAGTCATTACAGTTAAACCTTATGGATATTGTGCAGGAGTAGCTAACGCTATTTCTTTAGCCTATAAAACTAAAGAGAGTAATCCTGATCGCAATATCATTATTTTAGGTATGCTCATTCATAATGAGGATGCTTTAAATGAGCTTCAAAAAGTCGGGATAAAAACCATCTATAAAAAAGGTGTTCAGTTAGAAGATTTAGTCGATGAAATCGAAGATAATTCAATTGTCATCTTAACTGCTCACGGCCATAAAAAAATAGTCGAAGATCGTCTAAATAATCGAGGTTTAGAATATGTTGACACCACATGTCCGTTTGTCACTTTGACTTTCAAAGAAATCGCAAAAGCTAGTGATCAAGGTCACGATGTCATCTACATCGGAAAAGCCAATCACCCAGAAGCCACTGCCGCTTTATCTATTTCCAAAAATGTTCACTTATTAGATTTATCTAATCCAATCATCCCAGAAGTAAAAGATGAATCGCCTTTAATTATCAATCAAACAACTTTCTCTCATTATGAGATTGAAAAGCAAATTGAACTTATAAAACAAAAATATCCGCTCACCAAAGTATTTAAAAGTGTCTGCGATGCTTCGACAAGAAGACAGGAGGCTTTATTATCTCTTCCAAAGGAAGTTGAACTCATTTACGTCGTTGGAGGAAAGAATTCCAACAACGCCAAAACATTATTTGATATGGCTAAAGAAAAATACCCATTAGCAAAAGTAATTGCTATTCAAAATGAAAACGATATAAATGAAAAAGACCTTATTGGTCTTAATCTTGTCGCTATCTCTTCAGGAGCTTCTACTCCGAAAGAAATAAGTGAATCTATAAAATCAAAAATAGAATCAATCGCTAATTAATTCAGGAAGTTTCTCGTGATCGATGATTTCAACATTTAGTGTTGGATCAATCTCAAGGAGAATCTTTTTCATTTGTGGCATGAAAATCTTCTCAATTTCGTGAGAAACATCAAGATAATTGTAGTGATTAGAGATTATATCTCTTCTAGCGTGATGAGGAGCATCACCTGATAAGAAAATATCGTATCCTTCATTTTTAGCAGTTAAAAATTCTCTTGAACCTGCTCCACCGATGATGGCGACTGTTTCAATTTCTTTCTTTCCAGCATTGATTAAATGAGAATATTCAATCTTCAAACATTTGTTTGCGTGTCTAGCAAATTCATGTATTTCCATCTTTTTAGGTAGACGACCACCACGAGCCATCGGCGCTTTTTCTAGTGGTTTTATATCAACTAGTCCTAAAGCATTTGCTAGAGCATCATTCATTCCGTCTTTACCCGTATCAAAGTTGGTATGCATGCTATAGACAGGAATACCTAATTCATCAATTCTACGACATAAATCTTCTTTGATTGGATCTCTTTTAAAGACGCGATATTTTGTTCCATAAATAAATGGGTGATGAGTTAGAATCATATCGGGTTTCTTTTTTAAAGAAGGAAGCATATCAAATACCGTATCATCAAAATCTAAACACAAAAGAATAGTGTTAACATTTTCTGGAAGTTTACCAGTCATTAGACCGATTCTATCCCCCCTACTTTTAATTGATTTTGGAAAGCGAACCGCTAACTTGCGTAATAGTTTTATTGTGTTCATAAATTAGAGAGCCTCCTAATTTTATCTTTTCGAGCTTTAATGCCTGCTTTATTTGCTTTTTCCGAAGAACAATATCTAATTAGATTGAGTCCAAGTAATTTTACTTGATATTCCTTATATTGTTTGAACAAAGGATCTTGAGCTACTTTATAACCCCACTCATATTCAACATTTGAGTATTGTTTTGTTCCTCTTAAGAATGATATTACAAAGTAATATTCATCATTTTCATAAACGATGACTTCTTTTTCGATATAGAAACCCATTGAGGTAACTGTTCTTCTAACTAGTTCGATGTCGCGATGAGCATCGACGACAATTTGCTTTATGTTTCCTAATTTTTCTCTTTGAGAAGTTAAGATATCGCTTATTAATATTCCACCCATTCCTGCGATGACAATCGTATCTACTTTGCTTGGAAGATAAGATAGACCATCATTTAACGAAAGCTCAACATCATAATCTTTAAGATTATTTTTAAGAATATTAAAAGGACCTTCTTTATTTTCAATTGCTAAAACATAATCAACTTTCTTATTATCGATTAAATATTTTTCGAGTAGACCATGGTCTGCCCCAACATCGATAACATTTGAATGTTCTTTTATTAAAGAAGCAACTGTTTTAAGACGGTCCGATATTTTCATCTTAGTTCTTGTTGAATGAGTGATAATCACCTAAACGTTTGGAACGATTTGGATGACGTAGTTTTTTAATAGCTTTAGCTTCGATTTGACGAATACGTTCACGAGTAACGCCGAATTCTTTACCAACTTCTTCAAGTGTTCTTGGATGATTGTCTAGAAGTCCATAACGAAGTTCAAGGACGCGAGCTTCTCTATCGGTCAACTCTTGTAAGACGTCATATAATTCATCTTTAAGAAGCGATTTTGTTGTATATTCACTTGGTGAAACGATTTCCTTATCTTCGATAAAGTCACCTAAATGTGAGTCATCTTCTTCACCGATTGGAGTTTCTAATGAGACTGGTTCTTGGTTGATGCATTGAATTTCTCTAATGCGTTCTGGACTTAAAGCACCTTCGAGTCTTTCAGAAATTTCTTCAGCGGTTGGATCACGACCAAGTTCTTGGACTAATTGTCTTTGAGCTCTAGTAATCTTATTAATGGTTTCAACCATGTGGACAGGAATACGGATTGTACGAGCTTGGTCAGCGATAGCACGAGTAATTGCTTGACGGATCCACCAAGTCGCATAAGTTGAAAACTTAAATCCTTTAGTATAATCGAATTTTTCGACAGCTTTAATTAAGCCCATATTACCTTCTTGAATAAGATCAAGGAATGGCATACCTCTGCCAGCATAGCGTTTAGCGATTGAAATAACTAAACGTAAATTGGCGTTGATAAGTTCTTGCTTTGCATCTTCATCGCCATTAGCGATTCGTTTAGCGATTTCGACTTCCTCTTGGGCATTTAATAAACGAACTTTACCAATTTCTTTAAGATAAATCTTAACTGAGTCATTAACTTTGACATCGCCAACGATTAAATTGGAAATATCTTGAAGTTCTTTTTCATCTGGGACATCCTCATCGAACATCTCTGCTGATATATCATCTTCAGATGCATCGAAGTCCATTTCGGATAAACCTTCTTCATCACTATCGGAGATGACTTTAATTTTCTTCTTTAAGAAGAAGTTCATCAAATCCTCAAGTTCAGCATCGGACATATCGAATTTTTGAATTGCTTCATCAATTTCGGCTTGCTCAATTTCTCCACCATCATCTTGAGCTTTCTTTAAAAGACGTTTCTTAACGCTTTCTAAAGATTCGACGGCTTCGTCTTCGTCATCGAAAGCGTCGCTAGCTTTAGTTTTCCTAGCTTTTGTTGCTTTGAGAGCTTTAGGAGCCTTCTCCTTCTTTACTTTTTCATCTTTTTTGGTGGTTTTTGTGCCTTTCTTTGCCTCTTTTTCCTTTTTTGCTGCCATTTACTTATCCTTCTTTCTAAAGCCTCTTATTTTGGGCTTTTCCTTTTAGTGCGATCAATATAGTCTCCTATAATGCGTGCTTGCTCTTGTGGCGATTTCCCTTCAAGCGCCTTATCGAGCATGTATTTATCATGTATGCGAGATCTTTCCGTTAATATTACTTTGTAATAATCTTCTAATAATGCTTTCGAATATTTTTCATTTGTAGCAAATGCAATGTTGCTAACAATGGTTATTAATTCTTCGGAATTCGCTAAATCTAGAGAATGAATAACATTGATAACTTCATCGTTTGTTATTGGTAAGCCTTCATCAACGTTTTGAACCAATATATTGGCGATTGTGCGGTAATTCTCATCGTTAAAATATTTTATATTTTCGGAGTAGAACTTCACCGCTTCAGCATCCAAGAACATTTGTTTTAAAACAGAATATTCCGCTAAAGATAAGCGACGATAATCTTTGTTGATCCTACTAGTATTGAGACTAGCGCTATGTTCAATATTGACGTTATAAGTCGGTTCGTTATTCTCTTTATGCTTTTTAGCATAATCAACTAGATAGTTCTTGATTGCTTGAGCTGAGAATCCAGTTGCATCTGCTAATTTATAAATGTAATCATCTTTTTCTAATTGCGAATCTAAAGCGTTAATTGCTGGTAAGAAGTGATTAATCACTTTCTTTCGGTCATCGACACTACCTAATGGTGAGATGTTTTTATAATAATTCAAAGCAAAATTGAATGGATCGACTAGCGAATTAATAAAAGTTTTTAACTTTTCTTCACCATCTTGCTTTAATATTTCATCAGGATCACGAACTTCGTTAGGAATTGAAACCAAACGATAAGGAAGCTTTGCTTCATCTAATTGAGACATAATTCTCATCATCGCTTCTTGTCCAGGTTTATCGCCATCGAGGCATAATCTAATTTCAACGCCAAGAGCGCGAAGCATTTCGACATGCCTACTTGTCAACTTTGTTGACATCAAAGCAACACAACTCGTGATGCCAATGCTATCGAGAGCAAAGACATCCATGAAGCCTTCCACTACATAAACAAATCCATCATGCTTAGCGGTTTGTTTGGCTAAGTAGTAATTGTATAAAATGTTACTTTTAGTAAACACCTTGGTTTCAGGTGAATTTATATATTTGCTTGGCAAGTCTTCACTTAATCTTCTAGCAGAAAATCCGACAACCTGACCGTTATGGTCTTTAATTGGGAAGATTAATCTTCCGGAGTTGTTATCATTCATGCCAGAGGTTTGGACAAGTGCGATGCCGGTATTTTCAATTGTTTTCAAAGAAAAACCTTTTTGTTGAAGATATTGGATTACCATCTTTCCATCCTTTAAAGCATAGCCAAGACCAAACTTGACTCTTTGCTCATTTGATAGATGACGATTATCAAGATAATCCCTTGCAATTTTACCTTCTTCAGTTGTTAATCCATAACTATAGAATTTTTGAAGTTCTGTTAAGCAATCATAGATTGGCACTAAATTCTCATCAACTTTTTTTACTTTAACCTGTTCATGGAGTCGAGGATCATCGTAGCCAATGATCTCTGCAACTTTCTTTATAGCTTCGAAGAATGTGCATTTTTCGTACTTTTGTACGAACGAGAACACATCTCCACCAGAATCGCAGACATAGCATCTGAACATTTGCTTCTCTTTATCGATTTGTAAAGAAGGATCATGGTCATCATGAAATGGGCACATGGCGACATATCTACGACCTTTTTTATGTACCGAATTAAGGTAATGAGAAATAACGTCGACGATGTCAGCACGTGCTTTAATTTCTTTTGCTAAGCTTGTATCAAATGCCATATATAACTATGTTATAAAAATACTAAATAACTACTAATTATTATCTAACTTGCTTTGGAGGAAATCCTTGAGATATGTTATAGGAATACGAACTTGTTCCATGGTGTCTCTATCACGAACAGTTACACAGTTATCTTTTTCGGTATCGAAATCTACTGTAATACAGTATGGTGTTCCAATTGCGTCTTGACGACGATATCTTTTACCGATGGAAGCTGTCTCATCATAAGCAACTGAGAAGTATTTGTTGATTGTTGCTAATACTTCCTTAGCCTTTTCATTGAGGTTTTTGCTTAATGGCAAAACTGCTGCTAAATACGGAGCAAGTTTTGGTGAGAAATGCATAACGATACGTTTTTCTTTTTCAAGCTCTTCAACATCATATGCTTCGCATGCAACCATTAAGAAGATTCTTTCAACACCCATGGAAGGTTCAATGCAATATGGAACATATTTCTCTTGTGTTTCTGGATCGAGATATTCTAACGATTGTCCGCTAGCATCCATATGACGTTTAAGGTCATAATCGGTTCTATCGGCTACGCCGAGAATTTCGCCCCAGCCAAATGGGAACTTATATTCGACGTCACATGTTCCTTTAGAATAGAATGCTAACTCTTCAGGTTCGTGATCGCGGTATCTTAAGTTCTCTTCAGAGATATTTAAAGATTCAAGGAATCTTAATGAATATTCTTTCCAATATTTAAACCATTCTAAATCGGTACCTGGTTTGCAGAAGAATTCCATTTCCATTTGTTCGAATTCACGGACGCGGAAAATAAAGTTTCCCGGTGTGATTTCGTTACGGAAGGATTTGCCAATTGCGCAAATACCAAATGGAATTTTACGACGAGATGTTCTTTGAACATTCTTGAAGTTAACAAACATACCTTGAGCTGTTTCTGGTCTTAGATAAACTAATGATTCACTAGCTTCGGTAACACCGATATGAGTTCTAAACATCATATTGAATTGGCGAATATCAGTGAAGTTAGATTTACCACAAACTGGGCATTTAACTTTGTTATCTCTGATGAATTGCATCATTTGGTCTTGGGTCATACCATGAACATCGACATCAGGATATTGTTCCTCGATTAAATTGTCTGCTCTATGACGAGAATGACATTCTTTACAGTCGATGAGCGGATCAGAGAAGGTTGAAACGTGTCCTGTCGCTTGCCAAACTTTTGGATTCATTAAGATAGCTGCGTCAATTCCAACATTAGTTGGACTTTCTTGGACGAACTTCTTCCACCATAACTTTTTAATGTTATTTTTAAGTTCAACGCCTAAAGGACCAAAGTCCCAGGAGTTAGATAATCCACCATAGATTTCAGAATCTTGGTAGACAAAACCACTTGTAATCAAATGATTTACAATTTCATCAAATTTCTTTTCCATTTATGTATCCTCATTAAAAATGAACTGCTATATATTCTTTCAATAACAGTATTTTGTCAACCTATTATAAGTGTAGTTTAAATCTTTTTCAATAGTTCAATTGATTTTAAATTCAATTGGCTAACATCATCTAGAAACTTGTCTAGGTCTTTAATAATATCTAGGCAATCCTTTTTATTGAATTCAACTTTATCAAAGTTCTCTAAATCGACTTTGAAGATATATCGAATCATCTTTAACTTAGTCGGATTCGTTTTTACGTGTTTTAAGGGGCTTAAACAATCGCGGCAGATAAATCCCCCGTCCTTATAGGAAAGAGCGACTATTTGGCTCTTTTTGCCACAAATTTGGCATGAATCAACATTGAGGGAGTAGCCCGCTACCGCTAATGCTTTGGCAAAATAGATCATTGCGACCGTATAAGGGGAGAAACCTTTGTTAAGCAAATCTAAAGATTTTTCAAAAAATGGATATATCTCTTCAGCGTCATCGTTTTGTATTAATTTATTAGTTATCTCTCCAAGGAAGTCTTCAACTGCCAAACAATCAATGTTTGTTTTAATATTTTCATAGCTATCTAGAATTTCTGAATTTCGTAAGGCATAGCCTTCTTTGCCTCTCATTAATTGAAATCTAGCTTTTGTATAAATATTGGTTGATGGTCCTAATTTAGATTCGTACTTTAATGCGCCTCTAGCTAGGAACGATTTTATGCTGTCGCTAGTTAAAACCGTGACCATCGCATCATGATCACGGAACGGAGTTTGTCTTATTACGATTCCTTCAAACTCCATTATTTGTATCCTAATTCTTTTAGAATTCTTGGATTATTGAGCCAGTCTTCTTTAACGGAAACGAATAGTTCAAGGAAGATCCTTTTTTGGAAATATTCTTCAAGTTCTTTTCTAGCTTTGGTTCCAATAGCTTTGATTCGTTTGCCATCTTTACCAATAACAATTCCTTTATGTGACTCTCTATCAACAATAATTGTTGCATGAATCATGACTGATTCTGATTTGTGTTTGATTTCATCGACTCGAACAGCGAGGTTGTGTGGGACTTCTTCTTTTAGAAGCTTAAGCAATTTTTCCCTGATAACTTCCGAGATAAAGAAGCTGCTATCCTTATCGGTAATTGCATCTTCTTCAAAATATCTAGGTCCTTCAGGAATTACTTTTTTGATCTCCTCTAAAAGAGTATCGATTCCAAAGTTTTCAATCGCTGACATTTCAAGAATCTTGGCTTTCGGATATAACTCTTGATAGCGAGCTTTTATCTCTTGAGCTTGAGTAATTCTTACCAAATCAATTTTATTGATTACAACATAAGTTGGGATATTTTTTGAAAGTGATTCATTGATAAACATATCACCTTCATCGATTTTATGAGATGCATCCACTACTAGGACGATAGCGTCGACATCTTTAGCGGAATCTAAAGCATCACGGTTCATTATCTTTCCTAAGGAATGATGTGCTTTATGGATGCCTGGAGTGTCAATGAAAATGATTTGATAATCACCATCATCATAAATTCCCTTTATTGCGTTACGTGTTGTTTGGGCTTTTTCCGTGACAATCGAAATTTTTCGCTCTAAAAGAGCGTTCAAAATTGTTGACTTACCAACATTAGGTCTCCCGACTATCGAAACAAAGCCACTTTTCATTATTTTAAATCTTCTTCAGAGAAGGCGAATGGTAAAAGTTCTTCGATATTGGTTTCTTTCATATCGCCCTTAAGGTTGGACATATAAATTGGAGCCTTCTTTGGAAAAAGTTCAGAAAGAACTTGGCGGCAAGCACCACACGGTGAACATGGTTCATCTGTATCTGCTGATAAGGCCATCGCTACAAAATCATCTTTCTTTTTACCATTAAGGTAAGCATTGTATAAAGCGTTTCTTTCAGCGCACATGCAAAGTGGATAGCTGGAGTTTTCGATGTTGGCTCCTAAATAAACTGTTCCATCTTTACAAAGTAAAGCAGCACCAACAGCAAAATGCGAATATGGTGAATAAGATAACTTACGTGCTTCAACAGCTTTAGCGATCAATTGTTTTGGTTCCATTATTTAGTGTCTCCTAATATTTCATCTTGTAATTTAAACATTACAATTTCATCATCTTTCTTCATATGATCATAACCGAGTAGATGGAGCATTCCATGAACGAATAAGAACGACATTTCTCTTAATAGAGAATGACCGTATTCTTTTGCTTGCTCTTCAGCTTTCTCATATGAGATGATGATTTCGCCAAGAGAAATTGGTGAGCCATCAGATGGCACTAGTTCGTTTTTATCATCAAGGAAAGCAAAGCTTATTACATCAGTTGGACGGTCTACATTACGATAATCGCGATTGATAACATGAATTTTTTCATTGTTAACGATTGTTACATCGGTAACATAATTACCCTTCAAACCTAAATGAGAAAAGACTCTTTCGTATAAACTAAGATAAATTTCCTCATAAGCATCATAAGATGCTGGTCCTTGATTAACAAAATCCAATTCCATAATCTTGGGTGTATATTATAGCATGTTTTTACAAAAATACTTATAAATCAACACTATCCAAGAATCTGGCTTTTTCTCGCTTTCGATTACCGCTATTAACAACGAACTTAATAATGTTCTCAAAAGCTTCTGATGTCATGAAATATATTCCAAAATGGAATATTATGAAGTTTGTCGATGTTACATCACTCACAATCATAAGGCCGACTGCTAGACATAAACAAACAAACATATAAATCACTTTCTTCAAGGAAGACACTAATGCACTTTTACCTGCTAAATCATTTGCTCTTTTTAAAGACCTAACAATAGTCGTTTCACTATCAAAGGCGATCGATTCTATCTTTTCTATTTCTTTAACTAGACCATTTTCCTTTTTGGAAAAAAGCAAATTATCGAGCATCTTCATCATCAATAAAATCAGAAATACAAAGAGATTGCGATAGTCATTCACACATAGAAGCACGCTAAAGGCGCTGATTATTATGAGCGATGAGACTAACAATTTTGAAGAAATGAAGTACTTGCTTTTGTAGTCACAATAATACTTATATCTAGAGAATTTTTGATTGGCCTTTTTGGAGAAAAAAACTCCTAAATATTTCTTATCAAAGATTTTTAATTCTTTGATTATATACCAATTTTCTACTAATTCTCCAACAGCAAACAAGATTAGAAATGCCATTGTTAAGATGATGCTTGTATCGTTTTTGATAAGATAAAATCCAGTTAACAAACAAGCGAATATCACCCCCACTAATCCATAATGAATAAAGTCTAGATATAAAGGTGTCATCCTCGGTCTAGATATATCGATCTTTAAAGCATCATTCTTATTTGTACATTCTAAAAGAATGCCGGTCCATCTTTGAGCGAATTCCTTATTTGGAATTACTATCTTGCCTTGATCAGGATCGAAATATGTAACACGCCTTTTGCCTACTTTAATCAAGTAAACAGCGTGATTGCCTTTAAGAAGTACGATTGTTCCTTTAGGAATGTCTTTAAAATCTTCTACGGGCATTTGATAGGACGAAAGAACGAATCCATATCTTCTCGCTAGCTGAGTTAGATCATAGAACGTGTAGTCCTTCTTCTTTGCGGGTTTAGAAATGTAAAGATATGACTTATTTTTTGATTTATTTGCTAGAAGCATCTTGAGTGATGCAAAGCCACAATCTCTATCATTTCCTTGATAGCAAACATATGTCATTTTATTTGCCTCCTCACTAAATATATACGTGTCAAGAAGCAAAAATTTGTCGAAACACTTTCTTTAATACTATGTATTACTTTTTTTATCGCATTTTAAAAAAGAGAGTTTTATTCACTCTCAACTAGTTAAAGAAAAAAGCCACCGAGCGGTGACTTAATTCGATTAATAAGATTTGCGACGGGCCATTTCGCTTTTCATTTTGCGTTTAAGGCCTTTTTTCAAATAGAATTCTCTTTTACGTGCTTCAAGAAGGACGCCAGATTTGTTAACTTGACGTTTAAAGCGACGAAGAGCTTCGTCTAATTGTTCGTTTTCGCGGACAACGATTTTTGGCATTCTGATTCACCTTCCTTTCGTACGTATTAAATAGATAGACTATTTACCTTCAACAATTTGCACTCCACATGAAGCACCAATACGGCTTGCGCCTGCATCGATCATAGCTTGAGCTTCTTCACGGGAATGAATTCCACCGCTAGCTTTGACACCAATCTTTGGTCCAACAGCTTTGCGCATGAGTTCAACTGCGTGTGTGGTTGCACCGCCTTTAGAGAAACCGGTTGAGGTTTTCACATAATCGGCTCCGCCTCTTACACATGCTTTTGAACATTCGATGATTTCATCATCACTTAATAAGCAAGTTTCGAGAATTACTTTTAGTAAGATATCTCCACAAGCTTTTTTAACAAGAGCGACCTCTTTGGCAATATATTCATAATCATGTTCTTTTGCCATTGAGTCATTGAGAACCATATCTACTTCGGTAGCGCCTTTTTCGATTGCTAATTTAGCTTCATAAGCTTTGCTTTCTGGCAAAGTGGCACCTAATGGGAAACCGACAACTGTGCATACTTTGACATCCGTACCTTTTAACATTTTAGCTGCTAATGGAACGAAGCCAGGATTAACACATACTGATGCAAAATGATATTGCTTTGCTTCCTCACATAATTTCTTAATTGCTTCAATAGAAGCATCTTGTTTAAGAAGTGTGTGATCAATCATTCTGTTAATTTCCATTTTTAATTACCTCGTAGAATTATTGTATCACAATTATTCAGCTTTTTCTTTTTTGGCTGCTGCTTTTTTAGCAGGAGCTTTCTTGGCTGGCTTGACGTCAACTGCTTTTGCTTCTTTTTGTCTTGTGACGACATCTTTACCACCATAGTAACCGCATTTTGGGCAAACATTGTGTGATTTGATTGTTGCGCCACAATTTGGGCATTTGACTAAACCAGAAACGGATAATTTGAAATGAGTTCTTCTCATTCTTTTTGATGTTTTTGATGTTCTTCTGAATGGGACTGCCATATTCTTAAGCCTCCTTTAGACTGCCATATATTATATATGATAGATTAATCGATTCAAACAATTTTCAAACAATGTTTAATATTTGTGTAGATTATCTCGAATTTATCGAACTTTTATCTTAACAATTTTACCAACAGATGAAGCTGGTAAATCATCTTCTAGAAGTAAGTAATTCGAAGAATGACCACACATTAGACCGCTTTGTTTGTTCTTCTCTTCGATAATTACTTCGAGTTCCTGACCAATGAATTTTTTACGATAATCAGCTTTGAGTTTTTCTGATAATTCAAGTAAAACTTGAACCCTATGTGCTTTCTCTTCAGGACTCACTTGATCAGGCATATCGTATGCTGGTGTTCCTTCACGAGCAGAAAATGGGAAAACATGAAGTTCAGCAAAGTTGACTTTCTTAATAAAATTAACAGTTTCTAAAAATTCTTCTTCACTCTCACCTGGGAAACCGACGATGACATCTGTTGTAATAGCGATATCTGGGCGAGCTTCTCTAATTCTATTAACTTTGTTAATAAAGTCATCGACATTGTATTTTCTTCTCATTCTTTTTAAGACGGATGGCGATCCGCTTTGAAGAGGCATATGAAGATGATTTGCAATATTCTTTCTCGTTCTTAAAAGTTCAATAAATTTATCATCTATTTCGCTTTCTTCAATAGAACTTATTCTTAAACGATATAGACCTTCTAAATCTAACAATTCTTCTATCAAAGAAGAAAATGTTACACCTTTTAAATCTAATCCATAATGAGCGGTATGAATTCCAGTTATAACGAATTCTAAAAATCCATTCTTGATTAATTCTTTAACTTCGGAAATGATTTCGTCTTTATCTCTACTTCTAGCGACACCTCTTGTATAAGGAATCGTGCAGTAAGAACAAAAATTATTGCAGCCGTCTTCGACCTTAACATATGCTCTTGTCGTATTAGGAATAGCTACCGTTCCGAATGATTCATATTTGAATTTTCGTGGATTATTTTCCACTTCGATAATTGGTTTTCTTTCCTTTTGGAAAGACTTAACTAATTCTACCAATCTATTCCTGTTGGATGTTCCAACCACTATATCAGCATGACATTCATTAATGACAAAATCAGCATTCTTTTGAGAATAGCACCCCATGACTGCGACGATAGCATCAGGATTATTTCTTTTCTCACGACGAATGATTTGACGGGATTTTTGATCAGCTATAGCTGTAACTGAACAAGTATTTATAACAACGATATTATCTTCATTAGAGAAGCCATTTATTAAAAATAGCTCCTTGAGAGCATTACTTTCATAAGAATTGACTTTGCAGCCTAATGAGATAAATTTAAGCATTACTTGTCTTCCAATCTATTTGCAATTACGCTTAATGCGTATAAAGAGGCTGTTTCCGCTCGTAAAATGCGGTTACCTAGACTCACACAACTAAAACCATAGTTCTTCGCATACTGGACCTCTGGTTCGCTAAAACCGCCTTCTGGACCGATGATGATCGCGATCTTCTTTCCAGGTTTAACGTTGTTAAGCTTTTTATTGAGGTTCGAAACTGAACCTTTTAAACCTTCATAGGCAATTAATTTAACGTCAGCTTCGATTTCATTAATTCGATCGAAACTGATAATTCTATTAATGAAAGGGACTCTGGTTCTTTTAGATTGGCAAGCCGCTTCTTTAAGAATCTTTTGGTATCGTCCTAACTTAAGATCGTTTTGTTGACCTTTAATTTTAACTATCGTTCTTTGCGAAGTTAATAAAACGACTTCACTAACACCTAATTCAACGGATTTTTGTAAGACAAAATCTAACTTATCGCCTTTTAGGAGGCAAGGTGCCAAAATGACGTAATTAGGAAGTTCAGGATTATCTTTTAATTGTTCATTAATAACAATTTCTAATGGTTTGGTTGAGGTGATTTCACAAATGTATGTCTTCTCATCACAAACGACTTCAATTTCTTCGCCTCGACGAGCGCGCATAACTTTTAAAAGATGATAAATATCATCTTCATCAAGAAATACGTTATTTTTAATTCTTCGTCCAAAATATCTTTGCATTATTTTAAAAAGTCTCCGTTTACATCACTGATATCATTTCTAACGAGCAAAGATACCCCTACTAAAATCATCAAGAATTCCATTACAAAGTAAGGAATCAAATAAGCAAATATATTGTGCATTAAAGCAAAATAAAGAATCGAACCGATTCCACCGACACTTACTAAAGTAATGCCTAGAGTTATTAAACCAATTTTATATTTGCCTAAATAATAATTATGAACTCCAAAAACACCGAGAATGAACGCAAGAATCGCCGCGACAATCTTGGATTTTTGACGTGGTTCAACGCCCATCTCTTTTAGAGTTTCAAAAGCTTTTGTCATATCTTGAGTGGAACTATCGACACCATCTAATGGCTTCGTCTTACCACAAAAAGGACAAATGTCTTTGTCTAATCTAGATATTTCTGCTCCACAATATTTACATTTCGCCATAGATACTTTAAAAAGTATATCACAACAAAATTAAAACTAAAGTATTGATATGAAAAAAGGTGATATTTAATACCACCTTAATCATTTGTTTCTCTAAATTAATATGCTGTCTTATCAGCGATATTTTTATATTCAGCGTAGAGCTTTAAGCAGGCTTTACGATCGAGTTCAACAACCATTTTTTCACGACCACCGTTCTCTTGGAATTCGTAGAATTTTTTATCTCTAAATCCAATGTCTTCTGTGTCGACGATATTACATCCGTAATATACTTTATCGATATTCGCCCATAAGATCGCTGCCATGCACATTGGACAAGGCTCACCCGTTGTATAAAGTTCACAGCCACTTAAATCAAATGTTTGTAATTTTTTACAAGCTTTATGAATTGCCATCATTTCACCATGACAAGTTGGATCATTATTCTTAACAACTTCATTATGTCCTTTGCCAATTACTTCGCCATTTTTAACGATGACAGCACCAAATGGTCCACCATGACCTTTGCGAATACCCTTGCGTGCTTCAAGGATTGCCATATGCATATATTTGTTCATATCTAATCTCCGGATTTATTGTAATATAATCGCCA
>Ga0256404_1007037_pt1 | contig 18065 bp, 17 predicted proteins | sample RumenRJG_01DNA_FD_185990 | JGI IMG/M metagenome (GOLD analysis project Ga0256404, IMG submission 185990) | Bovine rumen microbial communities from Lethbridge, Alberta, Canada - RJG_01 | ecosystem: Host-associated > Mammals > Digestive system > Stomach > Rumen | place: Canada: Alberta | collected...
TGCCTGCAGTCTCGCCCGCGGCCGAATCTGTTTTCTTACTCGTGACCACGCCTGTACCAGTGGTTTTGCCTGTGCTTGCGCTTGCGCCTGAGGGCTTTCCTGCGGCCTTGCCCGCTGCTGCGGCTAGATTAGTGTTTCTACCTGCACCTGCGCCAGTGCTCGCGGAGGCGCGCTCACTTGGGCTCTTGATCGTATTCACGTCCTTGCCTGCGTCTGTGCTTTTATCAGAGCTGCTGCTGTCACCCGCATTCGAGTTACCACTAGTGCCAGCCACCGGGCCATCGCCCTGCACGCTGCTGGCATCAGCAGGTTGGTCAATGCTACTGTCAGGGCCATTAGAGCCTTCCTTGACCTCGACATCAGGCTTAAGCGGGGTTTCAGGCAGCGGCTTAATCAGATTTGGCCGTGCGCAGAACCCATTCTTAAAATAGTACGCGCTTTTAACCGCATTCTGTCCCCTCTGCTCAGTCATTCCGGTAATCCAAGCGATGCCCCAGCCGCTTGTCCAATGGTACATATTTAGATGCAGGTAGTAGATTTTACCGGCTTCGAGATTCAGCTTTATATTTGAAGAGCCTGAAACCATGTGGTGTACGCCAGGCTCGACCTCAAGCCTGTAAAAAGACCTGGGGCGCAGCAGGCCGAAGCATTTCCCGTCGAGATAAGCAGGCTTAAGCCTAGCCTCGCTAAAATAACTTCTGGCGAGCATCACCGCATCATTGCGCCAAAGATAGACAACCGCCTTGTCCGTAAGCGGTTTGAACTGTTTTGCCTCTGCCTCCTCATAGAGGCTGGCTATCACATCTGACTCCTCATCGGATAATTTCTTTGGCTGCCAGTTGGGATTCTGTATTGCCCAGCCTATTTTGGCCATCAACCTTTTGGCCATCGAATTGTCTCCCCTTCTGCCTACGCCGTTCTCGCGTTTTGCGGAAGAGTCCACAGCCTTAACGCTGTACTCACCTTTATCAAGGCTGTAGTCAACCTGAAGTTTTACCCACTCAGTTTTCTCGTTGTCAAAGAAGATGGTAAGGTATATACGGCTGGGTGAGGCTACTGACATCTCCATGTTGTTAATCACCATCTTTGCGGCAGCCCTTGCGACAGCAGACGGCATGATATCGAAGTTCTGAGTATGTTTGCCGACCTGCGCAATAATCGTTCCCTGATAGGTCACGGGAGCCTCTGCAGTTGACTTGCATCCGCTCATGAGAAGAGCCGCCGCAGCCAGGGTTACTCCTGCGCTGAGGAGTTTTTTTGACAATCTGATCATGCTTTAACCTGCCATTTTGCCTGCTTAATATGATACATATGGCATTATAGCCAGCATCTCCGGCAGATGATGGAACATAACCCACACTTGCGGCAAAAGAACTGACACATTCGGTCATACAGCACAGTTTTCCGCAGACGCGCATGTCCCAGTGAGATTTTTCATTTCAGGCGCGCCTGCGGAGGAGCCTGTCCATCTCCCAATTCCTGCCCGGCTCCTTCCAAAAGCGCCTCAGCCCATCTCAGCGCCTTATCCCGAGGAGCCTCAGGAGCCCTGAGAGGCACTTTTCGTAAATGAGCCTCGTGTGCATCCAGGATATCCTGACGTTGTCCCTGAACACGTCAAAGTTGCTGACGCCGTTTTCAATGTACCTGACCTTCACAGGAACAGGTACATCCTTCACGCCCGCCCAGCATAGCCTCACGAAAATCTCCGTGTCAAAGTCCATCCTCGCGCCGAGCCGGTGCTTCCCGCATATCTCCAGCGTCTCCTTCAGGGGATAGAGCCTGAGCCCGCACATCGTGTCGATAATCGCCCACCGGCCGAGCTCAACCGCCACCCAGAAGTGGGTGATGTACCTTGAGACAAAGCGGAGCCTGTTGACCGACCTGTCATATACCGGGACGCCGTAGACAAGGCTCCCGGGGGACTTCTCTGACGCGGCAAGGACATCCGCAATGCCTCCCGTGTCGATCTGACCGTCAGCGTCGATCTGCACCGCGTATGTGAAGCCGAGCTCCGCCGCCTTCTGGAATCCCCTTATTACGCTTGCGCCCTTCCCCATGTTCTCTTCATTGCGGAGAATCATTACGCTCTCTGATGCTGCCGCGGCAAGTTTTGCACTCTCCTCCGGGGCGTTCCCGTCATCAACCGCGATGACGAGCATCCCGCGGGCCCGGAGGCTCTCGAGGCTCTCCAGAAGCGGCTCCACGTGCCTGTAGCACGGCACGATGAGGCAGGCATCCTTCCTAAGCTCTTTCCCAGCCATCAGTCTCTCCCGGCGCTCAGTCCTTTCCCTCAAAGAGCCCCAGCACCCACTCTCTCGGCACCTTGCTCATCGCATTCTCCTCGATCCTCTCCACAATCCTGAGGTATCTCGGGCGCTCAATCGGCGAGAGTTTTCCTGAAGAGCGCTCCCGGAGCGAGATGAGGATTCTGCCGGACGTCATTCCCTCTGTCTCACGGAGCCCGGCGGGCGAGAGGACCACGGCGCAGCCGATGCCCTCCCGCTCCCTATGTCGCACGTCAACAGCCGCGACGGCGCCTATCCATGGATCGCTCATGAGCGCCCCCTCCACCTTGTTGAGCGAGACCAGGGTGTCCTCGATTTTCACCTCGCGGCCGATCCTCCCGCGGAGGACAAAGGTGCCGTCGTCATTGAACGAGACATAGTCCCCGCAGAGCATGTCACGCCCGTCGTGCACCGGATCGCGGTCAACATGCAGGCGTCCCTCAGCATCCGCGTAAAGGTGATACTCCGGAAGCGGGATCCAGGGCTTATCCGGTGCGTCATCAAGCCTGGTCGCTATTACTCCGGTCTCGGTGCTCCCGTAAACGTCCAGAGCCGGAACGCCGAGCACTTTCACCGAGAGCTCCATCGCCTCAGGAGTCATCCTCCCGCCTGCCGCCATGACATGCGCGCACGGCGCCTTCCGCCCCTCGGGATCGAGCCTTTTTATGAACGAGGGAGAGGTGACGAGAAGCGCCCCCTCCGGGATCCTGCCGAACTCCCCCTGCGATGCTACCGCGCGCGGGCAGGAGACCGAGAGCGTGAGGAGGGGGAGCATGACCCTGCTCGTAAGGCCGTAGCCGTGTCGGCAGGGAACAGTCGCGAACACCCTTCTGCCCCTCCCGTAGCACGTGCTTACCCCGGGGTACTCCCCGGCAGCACGGAGGATAAGCTCGCGTGCGGTTTTATTGTCCTCCTTCGGGGTCCCGGTGGATCCCGAGGTGAAGAGCGTGCAGCGCGCGCTCCTCTCATCGAAGGCGCACGGCCTGCAGCCCGTCCTGGAGGCGAGGCTGTCAATCCGGAGCATTTTCTTTCCCCGGAGGAATGACAGATCAATGCTGCCGTCAGAGAGCACCGCCTCAAAATGATCCCCTACAAGCGTGAAATGGCTCCGGTCGAAGGAGTTCGGCAGGAACACACGGACTCCCGCCATGAAGCAGCCGGCAAGCGACTCGAGGAGGCGCCTCTGATCATCGGTGCACACTGCCGCAGTCCTGACGCCGGCCTCCTTAAGGCCCGCTGATACTGAGGCAGCTCTGCACCTCAGATCCGAAAGGCGGTACTCCCCGTCATCCGCGGCTGCGATGACCGCATCCCCGTTCTCAGCGTCAGTGAGGAGATCGCTCCAGCTCCTGTACTCAAGCATCAGATCATCCCGCCGTTTACGTTTATGACCTGCCTCGTCACGTACGCCGCCTCCTCGGAGAAGAGGAACGCAATGCAGCCAGCGACCTCGGAGGGCTTCCCTGCGCGGCGCATCGGGATCATGGGCAGGGCCTGCTCGAGGATTTCAGGGCTCACCATGCCGGTGTCGATGCATCCGGGAGCCACGGCGTTCACCGTAATGCCGCGCTTCGCGAGCTCCAGGGAGAGTGCCTTGCAGGCCGCGATGAGGCCGCCCTTGGAGGCGGAGTAGTTTACCTGCCCGCGGTTCCCGGCGACACCGGAGACCGAGGAGACAGCGACGATGCGCCCGCCGTCCCTGAGCCTGATCATGGGCATCACGCAGGGGTTGACCACGTTGTAGAAGCCGGAGAGGTTGGTGTTTATCACCAGATCCCAGTCGTCGCCTCCCATTGCGGGGAACGGGGCGTCCCTGATGACGCCTGCATTGGAGACGATACCCCAGAATGCTCCGCTTTTCTCCATGGAGCACTCAAGAGCCTCACGGGCGGCATTCCGGTCAGAGACGTCGAACTGAAGGATTTCAGCAGCGCGGCCCTTTGCCCTGACCGCCTCCGCGGTCTCCTCAGCCCCTTTCAGGTTGCTCCTGCAATGCACGGCAATGTCAAAGCCCGCATCAGCGAGTCGGAGCGCAGCCGCTCTTCCGATGCCGCGGTCAGCTCCTGTAACAAGCACTCTTCTGGCCATTTTCAAGTTCCTTATTTTTTATGTGTTCCGATAATGATCGATGCATTGTTGCCGCCGAACGCGTAGGAGCCCGAGAGCGCGTATTTCCCGCTGCACCGGAGCCCCGGCTGCGTCACAAGGCAGAACTCCGGCAGCTCCGGATCAACATCCCCGTCAGCGTACGGAAGAGCCGGGATCGGGATTTCATCCTCAATCACGAGCGCCGAGAGCATCACTCCCATCGCGCCGGCGGCGCTCAGGGTGTGCCCGGTAAAGTATTTCGGCGCGAAGGCGGGGACCTCCGGCAGCAGATCGTGCATCAGCCTGCTCTCCATCTGATCATTTGCGATAGTGCCGGTGCCGTGAAGCGCGGCGCAGCTTATGTCGGAGAGCCCAATCCCGGCGCGCCTCACTGCCTCGCGCACCGCATCCTTCTGCGGCCCGGCGTCAGGCGCCGGCGCGGAGATGCTGAAGCCGTCGGCCGTGGCGCCGAAGCCCGCGAGGAAGAGGCCTGACTCAAGGAGCGGCTCACGCGTTATGACCGAGAGGACTGCGGCCTCGCCGATGTTTATTCCCTGCCTCTCCCTGTGGAAAGGGAGGCACCTCTTTGGGGAGAGCACGCCGAGTGACCTGAAGCCCGCTGCCGTCACGTGGGATACCGAGCTCACGCCTCCCGCAATCACCGCGTCAGCCATGCCCGACTCAATGAGCCCCGCCGCGGAAATGAGTGCGCGTGCTGACGAGGTGCAGGCCGTGGCGGCAGACCAGCAGGGCCCTCCGATTTTCAGGGTATCGCGCACATAATCAGACATGCAGGCGACATCGGCCATGGAGAAGTCAAAGCCCTCAGCGGGCGTTTTCCCATCATAAAGGCTCCTCTCGGCCTCATTGAGGGAGGCGGTGGAGGTCCCGATGACGCAGGCGGTCCTGTCCTTCCCGAAACGGGTGAAGGCGGCGTCAAGCTCCGGAGCGAGCTCCGCCATGGCGTGTCGGAGAAGGACGATGCTCCTGCTCTCCGTCTTTATCCTCTCCGCGCCGAGGAGTCTGAAATAGTCCTCTCCCGAGGCGTCGAAGCGGCTGATGTCAGCCTCCCTGAGAGAGTCCGGGCTTATCCCGGGGAAGCTCAGGTCATGCGCCCAGCCTGGAGCGCACCCCTTGCTCCTCAGTGACTCAATGGTCTCCGCGAGACTGGAGCCAAGGCAGCTCACCGTGCCGAATCCGTTAATCGCCAGCATCATCTCTCCAGAAATCATAGAAGTTGAACCAGTCGTAGGGAGCCTCGAGGATAAGCCTCTCAAGCTCCCGGCAGTAAATCTGCGCGCAGCGCTCCGCTTCAGCTGCACGGCATTTCCGGTCGGGTGAGAGCATGCCAATCTCCTTGAGGTAGACCGAGTATGACTTCCCGTCCCTCACGGCGTGGAGGAGAAAGACCGGCAGGCGGAACACCGATGCCACAATCCACGGCGAGGCGGGGAGGAGCACCTCTCCGCCGAGGAGCTCAGCCCGCACGGTCCTCCTGCTTTTCTCGCTCGTGAGCCGGTCTGCCATCATGGCAAACCACTCGCCTTTCACGATGGCATCCCCCAGGAAGGCGGACATTACGGAGTCCTCGTCATCGGCCTCCACCACATGCACGGCCGCCTCGGAGTTGGTGCTCCTTATAATCTGCGCCATTTTCCTGCTGTTCCGGGAGTCCATCAGCACGTTGACAGTAACCCGGAGCTTCCTCGTGTTGAAGGCGCGGAGGATCTCGGTGTTGCCAAGGTGGGAGCTGAGAAGCAGCACGCTTTTCCCCTCGCGCGAGAGCCCGGCAAGGCGGTCGAAAGCGCCGTCGCGGTAGTCCGCCTCGGACCTGGTCATCTCGCCGCCCCACGCGAGGATCCTCTCGGCGATGGCATGTCCGAAGCGCTCGAAATGCGAAAGCGTATTGAGGCGGAGATGCCCTTTTCCTGACTTTTCCGCGAACCTCTCCACCCGGTCAAGGTAATCCCTGGAGATTTTCCTCGCCCGCCTGTTGAAGAGCCAGTAGGCGGCAATGACCCACCAGGTGATGAAGCTGCCGGCACGGCGACCGAGGATCCGGTATCCCGCGGCAAGGATGCGTACGCCGGCGGGGAAGGTCTCCTCGCGCCTGTCGCGCCAGAAAAGTCTTTTCATAGGATAGCATCAGGAAAAATCATGACAGATTGCATCATACTATCAATTCCGCGGCTTTTACAGCCCGCAGCCGGTAAAGAAGCCCGATCATATCCTCTCCCGCCTCCTGAGCCAGATCCTCACGGCAAACTCGCAGGCGAACATGCAGCCTATGAGGATATACGAGATGAGCCCGTTCCATAAGGCCCAGGCCCTGTCTGACATGAAGCAGGTCGAGAGGGCAACGGAGCCGTTCAGCACGAAGAAGACGCACCAGGCCTCAGTTACGCGCCTGCAGTAGAGCCTGAAGAAGTCCGTGCGCTGCTCCTCGGGGACCCTGAGCTCCGCGAGCCTCTGCACGGCGCTCTTCTCTCCCGTAAGGGAGAGGCCGAAGAGCGCCAGGAGCGAGAGGCTCACAAACACCGGATAAAGCTTCGCGGGAAGCGCGCTGCCGCTGAGGGTAAAGGCCGCGGCCGCCGCGGACATGACGATGAGGAGGAACAGGGCGGCGGGGCTCTTGCGGACTCCGCAGATGACCAGGCGCAGGAGCATGAGCCCCGCCATAGTCCAGAGGACCGCTCCGGCCATCCCGTTCCGGAGAGCCCACCAGAGCGCTAGCGGATAGCACGCTGTTGCGGCAGTGAGCGCTATGCCGGCGGCAGCCCTGAGACTCATAATTTCCTGAGTATAAGCGACGTGTTCACGCCGCCGAAGGCGAAGTTGTTGATCATGACGAACTCGGCGTCAGCTGATCTTCCCTCTCCCGTGATGTAGTCAAGGCCGCCGCATCTAGGATCAGGATCCGTGAGGTTGAGGTTGGGAGCAAGCCAGCCATCCCTCTGCATGAGGATCGAGTAGACAGTCTCGAGCGCTCCGGCGGCGCCGAGCGTGTGCCCCATATAGGACTTGATGGCTGAGAAGGGAACCTTATCGCCGAACACCCGCACCGTTGCCTGCGACTCCGCGATGTCGCCCAGCTCGGTTCCGGTGCCGTGCCCGTTCACATAGCCGATTGCCGAGGGCGGGAGCCCCGCGTCAGCGAGTGCCTTCCTCATGCAGCGCTCCATGCCGTCAGCGCTTGGCGCCGTAATGTGGGTCGCATCGGAGGTCGAGGCAAAGCCAGCGACCTCGGCGCAGATATTCGCGCCCCTTGCCCTTGCGCTCTCATACTCCTCGAGTATGACGGTGCCGGCGCCCTCGCCGACGACAATGCCGTCGCGGCTCCGGTCAAAGGGCCTCGGGGCAAGCGATGGATCCTCCGCGCGGCTTGTCTGGAAGAGCGCGTCGAACACCCCGACCGAGAACGGAGAGAACTCCTCGGCTCCGCCGCAGAGCATCACCTTCTCCCGCCCGAGGAGCATCATGTCGCGCCCGTAGCCTATCGCCATGGAGCCGGAGGCGCAGGCGACCGAGGTCGGGACAATCTGCCCGGTGATGCCGAAGAATATCGAGAGGTTCACGGGGACCGTGTGGGGCATCATGGTGACATAGGTCGAGCCCTTGAGGTAGACCACATCCTTGTTGGACTCAAAGCCCGCAACATCGCTGAACGCCATGGCCGAGCCTCCGGAGCTACCGTAGGCAATTCCGGTGTCACCCGAGGTGAGCACCGGGTCATCAAGAAGCCCCGCGTCCCTGAGCGCATCCTCGCTCGCCGCTGCCGCAAGTACTCCGATGCGCCCCATGGTGCGGGTCTTCTTCCTGGGATAGTCAGGGAGCGCCTCATGCACCACGGCGCCCAGGCGTGTGTTGAAGTTCCGGTACCCGCCCAGCACGCTGTCCTGCGCCTCAACCCTGTTCCTAAGGCTCCTCATGGCAGAGATCGCCTTCTCCATGGTGTTCCCGAGCGGTGACCAGGCGCCCATGCCGGTAATCACGATTCTTTTTCTGTCCATAATGACACCTTCGATGCATGAATAGCCTGATTATAGCCGTTCGGCCGGCCGTCCCGCCCCATGTACGCCATTCTGAGGCTTCCGGCCTGAGGAAAGAAGAAGGGTACAGGCCCGGCCCTCCCCCTTCAGCCGGTGAAAAGCAGAGCCGCCGGTCCGATTTGTGCTCATGCGGGCCGGGAGCAAAGGAGCAGGTGCTGCCGGGCCGGATGAGAAGCGGGACTCAGTGCTGGTCCTTAGGCGCGAAGCTTCCTGGAGCCGCCTCGCCGGAGAGGATGCTGACCACGTTGTCGATAGTCTGGACGCCGGCAAAGTCATTGGGGGCAAACCTGAGCTTTCTGTTGCGCTCGAGCTCCGAGATCAGATCGATGAAGTCGATTGAGTCGAGATCAAGCGACTTGAGGGTGGCGTCCGGCGTGATGTTCTCCTCGCTTATGCTGAAATTCTTCACCAGAAGGGCCCTGATCTCAGCCATCACCTCGTCCCTGTTAGCAGACATTTGATTCTCTCCATATTCGTTTGTTTTCTTCCCCTGCCCGGCTGTCAGGGAGCGCTCCTGGCCGGGATCCGCTCTCAGGAGACACAGTCTGGTATTTTACTTTGCGCCCGCCGCCGTTTCTGCGGCACTGATCTAATCTGCCGCCAAATCAGCTGATGGCAAAGAGCCCCGGATCCGGCGCCGCCCTATCCGGGCGGCTGAACATGCGCACGAAGTCATTCCTCCCGGGCCTGCAGACGATGAGCTTGGCCTCTGCGCTTATGAGCCCGCTCCCGTCGCCCGCGCTGCAGTCAAAGGCCGCCATGCGCTCGTCAAAGAAGCCGCTGTGCGCCCTCAGCGTCAGGTCCGTAAGCCTCGGCACTGCCGCAAAATCCCCCTGCACGTACCGCCTCACGCCGATCAGGAGCCCCACCGGCGTGCGGATCCCGCGGCTCTCATAGTAGTTCGCCATGGTCGCTGTCACCGCCTGCGCCATGACCTCGATGAGAGCCCAGGAGGGGAGCGAGCCGTCAGCGTCAAGCGCCGTACAGAACCTCCTCCCCGTACAGTACGAGCATACCCCGGTGAGCTCAGGGCCTGACTCGTCGTACTCATAGCTGTCGAGCGAGTCGAGCATCAGCATGGGCCGCTTCTGCGGCATCGCCTCCTCGAACCTCTCCCCGCCGATAACGATTTCCGTATTCATGACGCACTCCATGAAAGCGAGGCATGCCCTTCCGAGAAAACAGTGCCTCCCGGCGATCGGATCTCAAAGTCAAGCCTCTCCCCGCCACCATCAACGCGGACGGAAAGCTCCGCCTCATCGCCGACTGTCATCGGGAAAGTGAACTTCACCTGGCGGAACCCCGCTATCCTGAAACTGCGCCGGGCAGCCCCGGATATCTTCCCGAGCGCAAGCGTCACGAAATATATCTGAGCGATTCCGGGGAGCACCGGGAGGCCGTCAAAATGCCCCCTGAACCAGTCAAGATCAGCAGCGGCCCTGAAGCGTACGCGGCAAGATGACGGAGTCAGCTCCTCCGTTTCAAACACGGGATCACGCATCGCCAGCTCCTGCCATTTTCCCTCTGAGAAGATCCGGGAACCTCCTCATGAGGATGCGGACCAGGGAGACAGCGTCCTTATGCCTCACCAGCTCCCCGGGAACCGTGACGGAGCTTCCTCTCTCCAGCGAGAGCGCCACGGCGAACGGCCCGTGAAAGCTCTCCGGAATATTGACGAGGCTCCCGGAGAGGGAGTTCTCATAGAAGACCGCGTGAACGCTCCTCCTGCCGAGCCCGTATATCTCGCTCTCACACTCCGAGAGACCGGCGGCCACCGTGTCTGTCCCGCCGGCAACTGATGAGGATGAGGCATGGCAGCCGCTTATCATCGCGTAATAGCCCGACGGAGAGTTGTGCACGCTTCCGGAGAACTCCGCCGGTGACACATCACCGGTCTCATGAATGTCCCGGAGCATCCTGACGCAGCGCGGCGTCTCGCCGGTCATGCTTGCGAACACCACTGCCTCAGGGAGCCCTGTCAGGCAGTCAAGGGAGAGCATGGACGACACGGCAAGGAGATCGCCATGGAGGAGGCGCCTTGAGATCATCTTAGGCACCAGCGGAGCCTTCACCCTTCCGTCTTCTGCGGGGAACGGCTCATCGGATGAAGCCCTGGCAAGGAAGCTCTCCGTATCGGGACAGGCAGGCGACATGGCGCAGATCCCTGTCAGATTAAAACAGAAATCCATCAGCGAAGCGCCCCGCCCTTATAGCAGCCGTAAGGCCGCACCTCAAACTTCCCGGCGCTGCAGGCGCCGAGGATATGATTCGCTAGCCTCTCGGGCATCTGAAACTCCATGGCCCCGGTCTTCCGGTTGACCGCGCACTGGGTGGTGCGGGCCTTGACGCAGACGGTGTCGCCCTTTCCTATCACATAGTCAAATACGAGCCTGACGCCGCACTCCCTTATGAGGAGTATCACGTCATACGCATCGCCTGCCCTCAGCGGGCGGATGTACTTGATGAAGTTAATCTCTATGACGGGGAGATCATAGAAATCCTCCTCCCGGATCATGTCATAGTCGTAGCCTATCTCGAAAAGGAGCTCGTGTCTTGCCTCTTCCATGAACTTGAGATAGTTGCCGTGCCATACCACGCCCATCGGGTCGCAGTCATAGAACTGGGCCCTCCCGTGGTAGACGAACATGCCGTTATAGTGCCCAGTAGTCATAGAAATTTCCCCAGTCAAGCGGACTTCTCACAATGATGTTCTCGAGCTCCGAGGCATAGGTCTCCACGTACTTCCTTATGCTCTCCATCCTGTTCCTCCGGTCAAGCCTCACCTCGCCCATTTCCCTGAAGTACATGACGGGCTGTCCGTTCTCATGCACCGAGTGCAGCAGGTAGCAGGGAGCCTGCACGGCGGCGGCGAGGACCCAGGGCCCGACGGGAAAGCGCACCGGCTTCCCGAGGAGCGGGACCTCAACAGACTCCGTATCGCCGTCAAGGACTCGGTCCCCGAGGATTACTACCCACTCGCCGCGCTCTATCCTCTCCCGGAGCTCAATCCCGATTTCAAACGCCGCGGCAAGCGAGCTCTCCCTCTCCTTCCCCCCGCCGGCGCTGAGGCTGAAGTCATCGACCTTTATGATGTTGAGGCCGTAATCGCTGTTGACATTCTTCAGGAATCCGGCGAACTTCTGGTAGGCTGACGTAACCATCATCACGTTGACCGTCTTCCTGGTCAGGTGATCATTGACGGCCCTGAGCATCTCGATGTTGCCGATATGCGAGCCGATGATGAACGCGCCGTGCTTCGCGGCCTCAAGCATCCGCTCATGGGCATTACCGCGCGACACGATGTTCCCTATCCCGATCCTCCCGTTCCAGGAGAGGATCTTCTCCATGATGCACATGCCGTAGTTCCGGATGTGGAGATAGGTATTGAGGCTCCCCCGGTAGGCGTCAGGAGGAAGCTTTCCCTCCTTCTCCAGATCATCCATGTACGAGCGGAGGATCCGGAGGTACTCAGCCGAGTAACCCCTCGCCTTCTTAGCTCCGAGCCAGTAGAACGTTACAATGAAGGACAGCAGCGCCTTATAGGCCGCTGGCCCCATATGATCATAAACCCACAGCGCTATGGCTATGCCAAGCGGCGAGCTGTCAACTTCCCTGTCCCTGCTCCATCCTATCAACTCTAAGCTCCACACAACCAGCGTTCAGCCGCATTATCTCATACACTTCCGGCAGCGGTCATAACCGCAGGCCGCACGTTCCGTGCCGCCTCTGATCCGGGCCCCGCCTGTCCCACATCATGAGTCCGCTCTCTCCGTGCCGAGCCATGCGGCATAGCGCTCCTCAAGGTCCAGAGTGAGGCGCCTTGCGGCAAGCGGGAAAGGCGTGCCGCCCTCAAGGTACTCCGGGACGCTCATCCGGCTTCCGAACGACAGCGTAATTACAGGAACTCTCTCAGGTACCCAGAGATCCAGAAAGCCGCTTCCGAGGTAGTTCCTCTCCGAGCACTCTATCCTCACCGGGATGATGTCTCTTCCGAGCCTCAGGGCAAGGTTCGAGGCACCGCGCCGGAACTTTATTTTCCAGTCATGGTGGGCACTCCTCGTGCCCTCTGGGAAAATCAGGATGGCATCCTCCGGGCTTATGAGCGAGTGCCAGTCCTCAAGCGGCAGGTCATTGCTGATGTAGAGCATGTGGGAGATGACGTGCCTCATGAAACCGCGGAGGAGCCTTCCCGAGACGACGCAGGTGGTGTTCTCCGGAAGAATGCAGTCAAGGATCACATAGTCTATGAGCGTCGGATGGTTCGCGATGATGACCGTGTTCCTGGCATCGGCAGCGGAAGGGACTGAGCCCTCCACCCTGACCCGGAAGAGACGCAGGAGCCCTGCTGCGGCGGTGATGCTCCTGAACCCCTTCGCCGTGCAGCGCCTGATGAAGAGCGCCCGCCTCCGCGCGTCGCGGATGAAGAGCCTCGCTGCGGCATACACCGCAACGCCTATCGTTATGGCGCCTGCCGAGAACCAGGCAAACAGCAGAAGCGTGCCAATCTTCCTGAGTAAAATGCTGATCCTCTTCATGCCCGGTGCTCAGTAACTGTCCGCGGGTATTATAGTAGACGCTTGGCGCCGCGTCATTTATTTTCATCTGCAGGGCGGAGTGTTCCATCCGTAAGGCTCTGGCTCCTGAAACATGGCAATATGAAGCCTGCTGGTGAGCACCAGCCAGCTGTGAGCTTAATGCTGACCTTTCTGTGCACTGAAGGATGGCGGCGAATGAAAGGACATTTCTGCACATCTGGCAGTTCAGGCCGGATTATCTTTTATGTGCAAGGCGTTAACTAAATATTGCCGCCGTTCCATAACACTTTTTCAAACGAATATTTCCGTTTCGCGACACTTTTTCGAGCGAACCGCACCATATCCGGAGAACCTGCGGCGCACTGATCCTTATTTGCGGCTTCTGGCCCTGAGATGAGGCACAAATTTCAATTTAACCCCGTTTTTTGTAAATTTCTTACAGAAACAGGGGACTGATGAGGCAGTTTTTTCATTTAGGCTCAGCTGGCACCTGCCCGGAGCTTTTCTCCCTTCTTCCCGAGAACGCGAGCACAGCGGAGAGCGCGACTCCGGCGAGCCCCGCCGAGAGCACCAGCCCGTAGGAGGAGAGCACCGCCGTGTCCGAGAAGGCGAGGAGCCCGAACGATATCTCGGTCGTGAGCCAGGATGCGCCGACGGACCTGAGTACATACCCGTCCCCCGGACTGTTGTGGAGGAAGATGCAGTAGTCGGCGCCGAGCCCCATCACCATGAAGAGCGCGAGCACGGTGAAGAGATTGAAGTAGCCTGACGCGAGCCCCGCGGCGAGCGCGAGGCCGAGCCCGGCGAGCATCGGCACGACAAACCCCATGAGCATCCTCCGCCTCATGATGATGAGTGCAGGGACCAGAGCAAGGAGGAATGCGGCGCCGAGAACGAGAAGAAGGCTCTCCCGGTACGTCCTGAACGCCTCGCTCCAGTTTGCGCGGCTGTCAACCGCCCTTGCCCCGAGGATCGCTGAGATTTTCTGAAGGAGCGCAGCGTCGGCGCTGCCGGCCTTTACCAGAACCTCATCACCGAAAAAGAACCTCGCGGCTCCACCTGGGAACTCCTCCGCCCTGAAGGGCTCTGCCACGTCAAGCCCGGCATCCTCAGGCTTTATCTCAATGCCAGCCTGCCTGTAGGCGCCGGCGAGCTCCGGAAGAAGGGATTTCCACCTGCGGATATTCTCAAGCTGCGCCTTCTCCGATGGAACCGCGCGGCAGGGCAGGAGAGTCCCGCGGAGCTCCTCCGCGGTGAGCTCATTCCCGAGGCTTTCGCAGGCGCTCCGGGCCATCACGAACCACTTCGCTCTCTTCCCGCCGCTCACAGTCTCCTCAATATGCTCATGCATCCCCATGAGCTCCGGATCCGCCTTCTGCATGGCGGCGACATCGTCATTGAAGTAGACAAGGGGAATGAGGGCAAGCCCCATGGCGGCCGCCAGGAGCGGGACAGACAGCCGTATGGCGCGCGGTAGAGAAGGCACTCCCGGATTCCCAGCTGCCTTCGGGAGAGGGAACCTCACTGTCGGGATCACGAGCACCGCGTAGAAGAACACCGCGGTTAGCGCCGCAACCGCGAAGATCATGAGCTCCCGGAGGACGCGGAGGTCAGTCATGAGCATGGCCGCGTAGGCGATGATGCTCGTTATGAGGCTCTCCGCGAGCGATCTGACCATTACCTCAGGCAGGGCTCCGTTACCTCCGTTTCCCGCCCTTTTGAAGTAAAGGAGCGAGTGGAGGACATAGTCAAAGCAGATCCCGACAAGGCAGGAGGAGAGCGCGAGCGTCATGACATGCACAGAGCCCGAGACGATCAGGACCGCGGCTATGCCGGCCCCCAGGGAGACAGTGAGCGCGATGAGGGTATGGATGACCGGCACAATCCTCCTGAATATCCACATCTGGAGGAGAAGGACAATGATCATGGAGCCCGTGCCGATGACGCCGACATCGCGCTTCGAGCGCTCCGCGTAGCGCTCCGAGAAGAACATGGCTCCGGTGAAGCTCACCAGCACGCCCTTTGCTGCCGCTTTGTCCCGGAATGACTCCAGATCATGTATGCCAAGCGCGCCGCCTTTCCCGCTCCCGGAGCCCTCAAGGAGGACCGCGTACCCCTTCCCGGTCTTCCGGTAGGGGAGCCCGTCATCGGACATGCTCCAGTCCGACCCGAGATAGGACGCGGCGTTTCTTGATGCGAAGAACGGATCCTTCTTAATCTCTCCCCCAGAAACAGCGCTGAAGGGCGAGTAAAGGGTCTCGAGGATGTACTGCGAAAGGCCGCCGTTCTGTGCCTCGGCTGGCGGCGCGTAGCTGTAGCGGTGGGAGAAGACGAATGACGCGGCCGAGGCGAGATCCTGAGTCCGGAGCTCCACCGCCCCGCTCCTTCGGATCAGGTCCATGAGCTCTCCCGCGGTCTCCAGGGTCACCGTCAGGTCCTTCCCCTCAGCAAGGAATACCGCCTCGGAGGCTATCCTCCTCGTGAACTCCTCCTCCGCGGGATCCGGAAGCCCCGGAACCATGCCGTAGATGTCGGCCCTGAACGGCTCATCAGACGACGAGAGCCTCAGCACTGCCGCCGCGGCGGCAATGACGAGGACCGCGATATAGATGAGGAGTCCGCGACTTTTAATGGACATCGCAGAAACGGGGGAATTCCCGGTCGAACTGCTCTGATGATATCTCCTCCGTACCGGAGAACCTCATCACCGTGCTGCCGCCGCCGGCGTCAGTGATGGAGAACTCGGAGAAACGGCCACCATCAGTTATGAGCCTTATGGACTTCAGGGCCTTTTTCATCATGGCGCTTACCGGGACAAGCTCATAGGAAAATCCGGACGCAGCCCTCTCCGAGGAGGCAAGCGTGAAGTCATCCTTCACCGCGTCAAGCCCGCCGGAGGCAATCCCCGAGAGGAGATCCGCGATGAGCTTTCCGGGGCCCTGCTCCCCGAGCCGCCTCACGATGCCGCCCGGAGCCTTCTCGAGAGTCCTGCCGTCAGCGAACTCCCAGGCCTTCACGAAGGGCTTCTCCATCTTCCAGCAGAGCCTCTCTGTCGAGGTCATGAAGCGGCCATTGGTCTCAAGCGCGCGCGCCGCCCCGGGGAGGGTCTTGGTCTCGGTGAAGCTCCCCGCGACAGAGCCCTTTGAGAGCTCTGAAAATGGGACATGGCTTCCCGCCTCCTCCGCTGAGGAGAGCGTAGGGAGCGCCAGTACAATAGCTGCAGCCGGGACTGCAAGGAGCTTTTTCATTTTCATTATTCCTTAAACAGGGGTAAGACAGAGGGGCTGCCCGCGGCGGAGGATGTGCCCGTTACGCTCACGGCTCCGAACCTGGCCGGCCCTGAAAAACTGCTGTAATTTTACACGATGCCGGCAGCTGCGCCGTTTATTCCATGCATACCGGGGAGACAGGAAAGTACCCGGCATCGCGTCTCAGACATTCCAGAAGTCATAGAAGTTGCCCCAGTCGAGAGGAGAGCGCACGATGATCCGCTCAAGCTCGGCAGCATAGTCCGCCACATACCGCCGGAGGGCCTCCTTTCTCTTTTCTCCGTGCGGCAGGATGACCTTCCCTATTTCCCTGAAATAGAGCATTATTGAGCCGCTCTTCTGGTCATGGACCGCATGCATAACGTAGCAGGGAACGTCCAGCATCGAGGCCATGATCCAGGGGCCGTCCGGGAACCTTGCCTTCTCCCCCAGGAAGTCCGCCTCGACATACCTGGTATTGCGATCAATGACCCGATCGCCGAGCATCACGACCCACTCGCCGTTCCTGACCCGCTCCTCAAGCTCAATGCCTATGGCAATGGTGCCGGCTAACGCCTTCTCCCTCACGGTCTCGTCGTCCGTGTCCGGAGAGATGTCGTCTATCTCGATGATATTGAGCCCGTAGCCGCTGTTGAGGGATTTAAGGTAGCCGGCAAAGCCCCGGTAGACCGACGACATCTTGAGGACATTGATTTTCTTCTTCGTCAGCTGATCATTCATGGCCCGGAGCATCTCCATGTTGCCGACATGGGAGCCGATGATGAACGCACCGTGCTCTGCAGCCTTGAGCATCCGCTCATGCGCACTGTCGGCGGAGCGGATGTCGTCAATCGTAAAGCGCCCGCTCCAGGCAAGAGCCCGCGTCATGAGGCTCGTTGCAAAGGTCAGGATATTGCTGAAGGTGTTTACACGCCCCTTGTAGGCGTCAGGAGGGAGCTTTCCCTCCCTCTCAAGCGCGGCCGTATAGCTCCTGTAATGCCTGATGAAGACAGCGGAGTATTTCCGGTGCAGGGGGTGGGTGGCCCAGAAGCAGATCACGATGACAATTATGCAGAGCCGGTAGGCGCGCTTACCAAGGTGATCGTAGACCCAGATCAGGGACGACAGTGCCCAGGGAGCACTCCTTACTTCCTTAATCTCACGCCAGCCCATCTGCCATTTCCCATACCTGCCATCCCGACCTGTCCCCTGCCCCAGGAACCCTGCCTCCCTGACGTCCTGCCGGTCATCCGCCGGAGGAGCCTTCACAGGAGCACGGAATCCCCGCGGTCAGGTCAGGCTGATATTATAAAACCGAAAAGCTCCGGAGCATATCAGTCCGAGGTATTGAGTCAGAGTCCGGAGCCTGAATGCTGCGGGGCACAACGGGCCACGGTAGTGACTACCGGCGGACATCAGGAAAATTTCTCCCACCTCACTGTGACCTCCGGAGATTAGATCCGTAAATATCTGATTCAGCGAAGCAATCTGCCATTTCAACTGTCAAATATTATCTGACAGTTGAAATGCTGACACAGATTCCTGAAACTTCAAGCAAACTGCTGTGTCCTGATGGATATATGGAATAAACAGCCCGGCGGCATAGTGCTGAATTTTCTCCCACCTCACAGGGACATTTGGTCATTAAATCTGCAATAATCTGATTCAGCAGAGCAAATTGCCATTTCAGTATGCAAATATAATTTGCGAACTGAAAATTTCACGGAGCACCTGGCAGCAACTGCAATCCGGCTTATACCGGACTTGAGAACAGCGGCAGGATTTTATCCGACCTCACTGGGACCTCTGAGGGTTAAACCAGCAAGTATCTGATTCAACAAGGTAATTTACATTTCAGTT
>Ga0256404_1007039_pt1 | contig 18061 bp, 29 predicted proteins | sample RumenRJG_01DNA_FD_185990 | JGI IMG/M metagenome (GOLD analysis project Ga0256404, IMG submission 185990) | Bovine rumen microbial communities from Lethbridge, Alberta, Canada - RJG_01 | ecosystem: Host-associated > Mammals > Digestive system > Stomach > Rumen | place: Canada: Alberta | collected...
CCGTAGAGGTTTCCTCCGCCTCCTTCAGAAGAGTCTCCGAGAGAAAAGAAGGTAAAATGCTCATCCGCTCTTCACCATCCTCTCAAGTATCAGAAAGCGGTCATCAGAGAGCTGATACACCAGCACGGTGTCTCCTGCTGCCAGCGCCGGCAGATATGTGCTCTGGTCAGTGCAGAGCCCTCCTCCGCCTGGTGCCGTCTCTTTGACCTTGGTGCATTTTGCCTGCAGGAGGTGATCCGCAAACATGAGATCCTGAGCCGTCAGATTCAGGTTCCCGATCTTGCAGGTATTGGGACCGGTCATCACGGCCAGTTTCAGCTGGCCGCCAGCTGCAGGCGCGCCGCCCATCATGCCGGCCATTCCTTCCACCCAGCTCATGATTTCTTCCCCTCCTCTTCTTTTTCGGTGCTGGACTCCACTTCTTCCATGATGCTGTCGAAGGTGAGCTCCAGCTCCATCGTGTAGGATCCATTTTCCCAGACATGCTTATCTGAGCTGATCCAGTATTTACCGGACAGTCCGGTCGTCTGATCGGAGACCTGCACGAAGTAGCACGACAGACAGTTGATGTCTCCCACGGACTTGATCTGGATCGTCTGGTCGGGTGTCACGGCCAGCAGATTCTGGGCCGCAGTCGTCGGATCCACGCCCTCCTCCTGCTTATAAATCTGCTCAAAAGTGCCGAAAATGCTGAGGCTGTCAGCATCCGTGACCTCTCCGATCTGGTTCCCCTTGTCATCGTAGATCTTGACCTTATTCACCACCTGGTCCATCGTTTCCGTGATGTCAGCCTCCATCAGGTTGTCATAGTCTGACAGGACGAGGCCCTTCACGATCCACTCCGACTTATAGACGCCCAGGCCCCTCTTGTAGATCATCGGGAAGTACTTATCTCCTGTGATCCTGTGGGCCTTGGTATAAGCGGCCATAATGATGTCGTAGAGGCTCATGTCATCGCAGAGCATCGACGCAATATTGACGCCGGTCACATAGATGGAGGGCACGCCGTTCACGGTCCTGAGAGGGATCTGCGCATCTGCGCAGACCTGCTGCGCGATCGCCTCCGCTGTCGTGTTTTTGAAGTTATACTGGCCATGGCTCTCCAGTAGGTTCTTCATCATGTCGTAGGCTGTGAAAGTGATGGTGCCGACCGCTGAGGACTTCTCAGAGCCGAAGAACTGGCCATAGAAGACCTCACCCTCCTGCCCGTAGCTGAAGGATATCAGGTCCCCGGTGCTGATGGCCGGCAGATCAAAGTTGTCATAGGGCGCGTTGATATAATCAATGGACAGCTGCCGCGCGGCCTGGGATGCCGAACCACTCCACTCGACCTTCGTGACAGCGTGTGTGATGTCGTACTGGGCGCCGCTGCGGGCCTTGGTCAGGAGCAGCTGCATTACCAGTCGTCCTCCGGAGCTGTATCTCCGGGAATCGTCAGGACCATGCCGGCGGTCAGATTGTTCGGATTGTCCCCGATGAGGTCCTTATTCTGCTCATAGATGGCCGAATAGTCAGCGGATCCTGTGGTCTTCCTGGCTATGGCCGCGAGCGTATCATAAGCCCGGACTGTATAGGTCCGGGCCATAGTTTCAGGAGTCACTCTTTTCATATCGCTCCTCCCTTACATTGTGACTACAGAGGAGAGACTGGAGGACGGAGCCCGGTACTCCTTAAGTGTTAAGGTGTACGCGATGTCCCCGGTGCCATCTTCTTCTCCCCACTCAAAAGACTCGATTGTACAGCGGAAATTGATCGGTGTTCCGGTAATGATCAGTTTTACTGATCCCGCTCGTTTCATCTTCTCGATGTCCCTCACGTACTGCTTCGGGCTTTTGATGTTGCTGAAGTCGCAGTAGCTTGAATCATATCTGCGAGGGAAAAAGGAAGTGAAGGTGACTTCCTGCAGCCCCCTCTTTCCCTTCAGTGTTACATCACCCAGGCCGATGACGTTGACCGTCGTGTTCTGCTGGGTACTGGTTACCTTGTACTCCGGAGGCAGGACCGGGATCCTGACTCTTTTTCTTCCCTTAAGCCATATCTCCACTGAATGTCCACCCTCCTCTATTGCTATATGCCTGCCGGATCTTCCGGAAGAGCGCGTCTCCGACCTTGTTGATGTCAGCTTCTTCGCGCACATAGAACGTGTTGCCAGTGATCGTGAAGTTGCCCGCTGCCGGAGCAGCTGCAGCGCCCTCACGCCGTGCCATAGCCAGAGACTCATCATGCGGATAGACTCTGGATCCTCTCGGAAGGTCTATGATCTCTCCGCCCCGCTCATGGACCTGGGCGATGCCACCGGCCCAGTTGTCAGTACCGACGCCCAGCGTCGGGATCGTCGGGATGCTGAAGCTCTTTCCGCCTATACCAGGGACCCAGTCAGGGATAGAGATCCCATTCAGGCCGCTGATAAAGTTGTTCAGAGCTCCGATCAGGCCATTGATCACGCCCTTGAAGGTGCCTTCGATACCGCTCACGATGCCGCTGAAGATCTGAGACACGCCATTCCAGGCGAGCTCCCAGTTCCCAGTGAAGACACCGGAGACGAAGTCCGTCACGCCCTGCAGGACCGTCATAATGCTGTTGATGATGGTGCTCATGACCGCGATGCCGCCGGTGATGATCCCCGTGATCGCACCGATGACGCCGCTCACGACCGGGACGACTACGCCCTGGATGAAGGAGATGACGCCCTGCACGACCGGCATGATCCTCCGGATGACCGGAGTCAGGCCATTGATCGCTGCAGTCACCACCTGCACGGCCATCTGCCAGGCCCTGCTGAATGCAGGCATCAGCGTGTTGGCCACGAAATTGACCACGGCAGCGATGACAGTCTGAATAGACGTGAAGACCTGCGTGATGATCGGTCTCAGTGTCGTAGCGGCCACGTTGGCCACCCGGATGAAGGTCGTCCGGATCACAGCCATCACTCTCTGGATAACCGGAGCCGCCGTCTGAATCGCATTCCGGACGGCAGTCATGACCGCGATCACAACAGTCAGGAACACGCTGAAGGCCTTGGCCCCTATTCCCGTCAGAATGCCGGCGACGTAGGCTATGGCACCACCCACGACGTCCACCACGGTCCGGATCCCGGCACCAACCGGCGCCAGAAGCGAGCCGATAGTAGCAAATTTCTGCCGGATCTCGTCGAAGCTCGGACCAAACTGTCTCAGGCCTTCCTTAAACTTGTCGAAGTGCGTCACCACGGCCGCGACCACAAGGCCCACGGCTGCGATCACTCCGATGACGATCGCCAGAGGAGACGCCAGCAGAGCAGAGAAGCTGCCCGCTGCCTTCAAGGCCACGCCGAATTTATTGAAGATCTGAATGCCCTTTCCTACTCCGGAGACGATCTTTCCGAGGACGATGAGGACCGGACCGGCTGCTGCCGCGATGCCCGCCCATTTGATGATATTGTCCATCTGGGCGTCAGAAAGACCGTTGATCTTGTCCATCAGGCCCTGGGCGAAGGTCGTCGCCTTCTTAAGGTACGGCAGCATCCGGTTACCGAAGGCGATCGCAGCGCCCTCAATGGCTGACTTCAGCAGCGTCAGCTGTCCGCTTAAGTTGTCCAGCTGTGTCTTGGCTGCCTTGTCTGCCGCTCCGCCGGAGTTGTCGATGGCCGCAGCCAGCGCGTCGTATTCCTCCGTGCTGGTGTTGATAATGGCCAGCATGCCGGCCATGGCCTGCTTGCCGAAGATTTGCTTCGCATAAGCTGCCTGCTGATCTGCAGAGAGTCCCTGGAAGGATCCGCGCACGTTGTCGATAACCTGCTCGAAAGTCTTCATCGAGCCGTCCTGATTCTTCAGAGAAATGCCGAGAGCGTCCATGCCCTCCTTCATTTGCTTAGTCGGTGCGGACAGGTTGGAGATCGCGGACCTTAAGGCCGTGCCGGCCTGAGATCCCTTGATGCCGTTGTTGCCCATGACAGCGAGTGCTGTCGTGACCTGATCCAGCTCATAGCCCATAGTGCCGGCCAGAGCGCCGCAGTACTTATACGACTCTCCTAAGGTCTCCACGGACACGTTGGCGCTGGTGCAGGCTGCGGTCATCGTATCGGCAAACATGCCGGACTCTGCGGCAGTGTAGCCGAAGGCACTGATCGCATCGGTGACGATGTCGGAGGTCAGCGCGAGCTCCGTTCCGGAAGCGCTGGCCAGGTCCAGGATGCCCTTTAAGCCCTGAATGTTTTCCTGAGCCGTCCATCCGGCCATGCCGGTGTACTGCATGGCCTGGGCGACTTCCTGAGCGCTCCAGGCGGTCGTCGCGCCGAGCTGCTGAGCGAACTGCGTGAGGCTGTCGTCATAGGTGTCGCCCATGATGGCGTGCACATTGGACATAGAAGACTCAAAGTCAGCAGCTGTCTTGATCGCTGCTGTGGCCACACCGGCAAGCGGCAGAGTGACCGCTGTCGTGAGCCCTGCTCCAACCTTCGTGATAGAAGCGCCAGCCTTTTCTATGTCCTTGCCGACCTTTATGCCGGCCTTGCTCATGGAGGTCATCGTCTGGATCGACTTCATCGCCGGCCCAGTAAAGCTATCCGTGAGGCGGAGTACAGCATCGATTACTCTGTTTGCCATGCTTTACCTCCTCTTACTTCTGAGCCAGGTCCTCCGCTTCCCTGCGCATGAAGGCGCGCACGATCAGCTTCTCCCCATAGCTCAGGGAATAATAATCTGACGGCTTCCAGCCATGAAGCCGGAAGAGGGCATACATCATGCTGACCTCTCCGTCAGAGTCGATTAGTTTTTTACTTCGTCCTCATCCTCCTCGGGCTGAGAGAAGCCGGAAAGCTCGGTGATCATGTTGGCGATTTCTGTCAGCTCGCCGCCCGGGAAGAGGAGCTTCGCCAGCTCCTTCGGAGTTGCCGCGCCGAAGTGCTTCTGCAGCTCTTTGTCCTTCAGGCTCGGCTCCACGACACCTTCCACCACCAGGAGGGCATTGACGTCGTAGGACTTGGAGAAGTCCGCATTGCCCTTCTTATTGACGAGACGCGCAGTGATATCGGTGTACTGGTCTCCCGGAAGAGCTCTCACTCTGATGGTGACCTGTTCCTTCAGGACCTTGGAGAGGTGCTTCGCCTGCATCTCTGCGGTCTGCTCTTTTGCAAATTCGCCTTTATCGATGGCCATCAACTTATCTACTAAACTCATGTGTTTCCTCCTTTAACGCAAATAAGGGCGCCGCACTTATGCAGCGCGCCGCCCGTGTTGGTTGCTTATGATCAGATGCTGTCCAGGTAGTCCCAGTCCTCAGCCGTGAAGCTGTAGGACTCTTCTCCGACCTTGCCAGCTTCCCAGTCTGCCAGGATCGCCTTGTCGAACTTGCAGCCGTAGGCTACGACTCTCTCCGCTCCAAGGGCATCCGGATCCGCGAGCTTCGAAATGATCTTGAAGCTCGGCACCCTGCCGCTTTTCAGAGTATCGGAGATCTTCTTCGCCACGAAAGAGCTGACCTTATGCAGCTTGACTTCGCCCTTCGGCTCGATGCCGACCAGCTTCTGGCCGTCCACGAGGTTCCGGGTTCTGGTCACTGCGGAATAGTTTGCATTGATCTCGAGCTTGAAGGCCGACACCTCTGCCATGTAGGTATCGTCGATCCAGCATTCGCCCCAGGTTCCATTGATGACCTGATCTGCAGTAAATCCGTTCATACTCTACCTCCCTCCTTAGATATAGATCTCGAGCTGGATATCTTCCATCGCGTCGAGGATGGAGATCACTGCTCTGAGGAATACATGGCTGCCGGTGTTGCCTTCCTTGATCTCCTGATCGGTCATGTCCTCCACTGCTTCGCCCTGGCTCTGCAGATAGTTCCGCTGAGCGACGAGGTCGATCTCGCAGTATCCGGAGGCCAGAAGGCCGGTCCTGATCAGCTCATTGAAGTAGGCATTGATCGCGGTGATCAGCAGGCACTTGTTGTCGTAGCTGTTAGCATATTTGCCGATGTAGCTGTCTTCCAGAGTGCTGTGGATGTCATCGCGGATCATATCCATGATCTCGACGAGCTTGATCTTTTTGAAGCTGTCTCCCTTGGAGTCGGTGGTGGTCACGAAGCTGTTGACCGCGCGGTTCAGCTTGACCTTCTCTCCGTCGAAGATATAGACGAGCTTGCCGGCGCCGACAGCTTCGTCCGCCTGGTCTTTCGTCAGTCTGGTGCAGTCCGCATAGTCGAGCAGCGGTGCATAGGTGGCCGCGATCGTCATCGGAGTGCCTGCGATGAGGCCGGCGATTCGCGGAGTAGTCTGCTCCGGAGTGACCTCGGTGCCGTCTGCAGTATACAGACTGGAAGTCACATTCACGATACCCTCGCTGTCTGCGGTCTGATTCGGCAGCACGGCCTTCCTGGACAGGTGGAAATTGGACCGGAGGCCCTTAATCCAGACAGCGATCTCGGAAGCCTTCGAGTCAGTTGCTACAGTCGGAATGGCCATCCAGTCGAAGACATGAGTCTCGAAATAGGTTTCCATTGCGGTGTAGCAGGCATCCAGGTCATTCTCCTCGGTCACGGTCATGATATAGACGATGACCTTCTTCGGCGTCACCTGGTAGCCAGTCAGCGCGTCCTGAATGTACTTTTTATTGGCTGCACTCAGCCCGGCCGGGATATCGGATACGGAGTAGACCGTGATCACGGGGCCGCTTGCCAGCGCGGAGTCTTTAAGAACCAGCGCGACGACTCCGCGCTCACTTCTCTGAATCGCGGAGGCACCCTTTTCGATGAAAGTGATGGTGATCTCCGGAGAAGTTAATCTTGCCATTCTTTATTCTCCTTTCACTACGGTATCCACGTCCACATCCTGCATAAGGTCATAGTCCTTCGTTTCTGTGATCGTGTCATACCACTCTATGGTTACTGTAATTTGAAACACATCGTTCTTTGCTCCGGTATACTCAAACTCGACGTCTGAGACGGTCAGCCGCCTCTTCCCGATCTTGAGTTTCAGGCCGAAGCCCTGGCGGATGTTCGCAAGGGCCGAGAGTTCAAACTCTTCGTTTGTGACCTCCTCCATGAGCGAGATCTTGAAGCCGATCCGCTGCTTCACCAGGTTGACCGTCTGGTATTCCAGCAGATACGGGATCAGCTCGGTGTAGAAGGAGGGCCGCTCCAGAGCTCCGGTCGTATCCGGGCCGTAGATCTTCATGTTCGGATATAGTGTCCTCAGGATGCCGTTGCAGGCAGCCTTGACCTCTATAGCTTCAATCATAGGTTGTGCCTCCCCAGCATTTGATTCACAAAGTCAGACACGTCGGAGCCGAAGTGCTCCTTCCATTCCTCGCGCGTCTTCTCTGCCCAGTGCTTCCCGGCTACATAGCCGCCGGTGTTCTTACCGAAGAGCCACTTGACGTGTCCGTTCTCCAGAAGGTGGAAGAGCTTACTCTGGTTCTGGATCTGGACCTCTGTAAGCTGATGCAGGATATTCTCCTCCTTAACGGTCTTCCATGCCTTCGGGATCGGTTTCTTCCCTCCGGTGTACTTGCTGTATCCCTTGGCATTGCAATCCTTCTTCCACTGATTGGCCTGCTTCCGCATGAAGCTCGCCGTCTCATCCGGATACTGGTCGATCACGGCCTGCAGATCCTTGTCAAGGTCATGGAAGTCTATCGTCAGCGTGTGCTCTCCGGCCATCAGTTCACCTCCGGCTTGTGCTTGTCGTCCTTCTCGGTGCACATCACCTCGAGGATGTAATCAGCCTGCTCCGGGTTGATGATCGACTGGATCTCATACTGCCGTCCGTGATACTGCAGCACATCGGTCGGCCGGAGGCCTTCCCAGAAGCGGATCGTGATCTTGATGCTCAGATCATGCTGCTCCTTATAGTACTCAGTATACTCAGAGCCGCGGACCGGCCTGATCTCCCCGTAGACCGTCTTGACCTTCACCAGCTGATTGACGTCGGAGCCGGCAGCGTTGACAGTGCTCTGGTAGCGCCAGATCTCGATGTGCTTTTTAAGCCTTCCGGCATTGATCGACATCTGATCACCCCTCTCCTGCCTCCTCCCGGATGATCTCCTCCGGGATCAGGTTGACGCAGTGCATGCCGAGGATCGTCTCCGCGGTCCGGTTGACGTTGGCCTTATCGACATACATCTGCCGGTTGTCGTACATGTCGCCCACGAGCACCAGCATAGCGACGGTGATGTCCTCATGGGCATCCAGCTCCTCCGCCGTCAGGCCCGTGTAGCTGATGCAGTACTGCTTCGCCGCTTCCGTCAGGGCGTCCAGCGTGGCAAGCTCGGCCTCGTTCTGGTCCTCTAAGATGATCCGGCAGAAGTCAGCGACTACGCTTCTTGTTACTTCGCTTACCTTCATTCTTCGGCACCTCCTCCGCTGCAGTCTCAGCCTCCACGGCCTCGACATAGCCGGCCTGCAGGAGATCCTGCAGGATCACCTCGTCGGTGATCTCTGCAGTCTTTCCTCTCGCCATACTGATCAGAGGGCCGGAGAAGCTCGTCTTCGCCCTGACCTTCATCAGGATGCCTTCATGGTGAGCTTGGCCAGCTTCTGGGCGTTCTCGACCTTCGCGTCGAATTCCATCCAGGCGACCACGCCGACAGCGTGCTGAGTTGCGTACTTCTCACGAAGCACCTGGATCTCCAGAGCCTCGGAGAGCTTCACGGCCAGACCGGAGAAGTCGCCGTAGAGGACCGCCGGCTTGCCCGCTGCCATGTTGTCCATGTTCTCAGACACATAGACCGGCTTTCCGAAGAGGGTGTAGCCCCACTTGGAGGTTGCATCCGGGTTCAGAATGTAGCGGTCCTCGCCGTCCTTCAGGAGGCGGATCGCGGTGCGGGTAGCTCTGGACATGATCCAGCAGGCGCCGTTCTGGTAAGCGTCCGGGATGGATTCCTGCAGCTTGATCAGCTCGTCCGCGGTGAGGGCTCCGGTCGCCGCAGCGGTCACGCCCTGGGTGATGCCGGCGATCACGCCGGTCGCCTTGTTGGGGGTGCCGTGCAGGCACTCGCCCTCGAGCCAGCGCGCGATGGTCTCCGCCATGTTGGTGATGACGAAGTCCACGATGTTGAACTGGCTGTTGTTCATGAGGGACTTGGAGACCTTGGTCAGGGCGCCAGCCAGGAAGCCGGTGAGGCTGATGGAGCTGAAGCGGCCGGAAGTAGACTCGAGGTCGGTGAATTCAGTGGCATAGGCCATCTGTACGTCCGGAGTAGCTCCGTCGACGGTTGCCGGATAGTACGGGATGGACAGAGTGCCCTTCACATTGTACTTAGTCGCCATAGCATAGATCGGGGAGATCTCATGCACCTTGGTGATGATCTTGTTCGCGATGGTGGTCGGAATGACCGCACCGTTTTCACCCTTGGTCAGGTTGACATCACCCGCTCTCTCCTCAAGGATCTCGCTCCTGAGGTAGGCCTCGAAGGCTCTCTCCTCAGCCTCCTCGACAGTGAGCTCTTCTCTCTTCTTCGGGCTGATCACGTTAAGGCTCAGATCTCTCGCTCTCTCCATTCTCTGGATAGAGGAGTCAAGTGTCTGGACCTTTTTCTCCAGCTCATCAAACTGGGCGAGCTCCTCCTCAGTGAAGGCTCTCTGCTCTGCCTCAGCTGCGGAGGTCATGTCTTTCATGGCCTGCACGGTCTCATTTCTCTGCTCCTGCAGGGACTTGAGATCCTCAGCGCGAAACTGCATTTCCGGCTTCACATAGATTCTCTTTCTCATAGTTTTGTTTTCTCCTTTTAAAGTTTGCTATCAAGAGCGCTGATTCGCGCTTTGAAGTTAGAGAGGTCTATAGGCTTCTTATCTTTAGGACTATTCACAAAATAATCGGCCCTGACTTCAAGTACATCAGACTGCGCTTCCTCATCCTCTGACCGCGTCTCGATGAAGGTATCGTCATAGCATGGAATTTTTCGTGTGTCTATCAGAGAGACCTCTATCAGATCCATGTCCTCTATGTACCGACGACTCATTCCATCACGGGCGTTTTCTTCTTCTGACACGTTGCGAGGTATAAAACCAAAAGACCAGCCTCTGAGTTTGCGGTCTCTTGCTAACTGAATAACTTCCGGATCGGTGACGACAGCATGTGCTCTTAATCCGATCACATTCTCCTCTAACTGAAGGTTATCTTCTGTAGATCCGAGTACCCTTCCGCGTTCATGATCAAGAAGCAGTAGTACAGGGTTTTTTTCGAGAGCTCTCTGAAAAGCTCCAGGGACAATCTGCTCCAGGTATTTTTGTCCGGTGCTCCGATCTCTCAGCGGCTTCGAGTCCCTACGAACAATATTCACGTATCCGTCAATTTCGACGGAGTCATTGCGGATTTCGATCCTCATTCTTCATCACCTCCTTCCGGTTTTTCCTTTTCATTCCGATCAGGATCCTGCTCGTTTTGATCACTTTCCGGGTCAATTTGATCACTTTCCTGGCTATTCTGAGCATTTTCCTGTCCATTCGGTGCAGGATCCTCTGGTTTCTGTTTCAAAGCCTCGATCTCCGCTTCCTTCTGCTTCTTCGCGTCTTCCCGGTCTTCCATCGCGAGGTCGATGCCTCCGACCTGGTTCATGTTCGGCACGAAGGTCATGCCGCCCTTGTTCGGGTAGTAGAGGACGTCCTGCAGGCCGAGCTTGACGAAGTCAAGGCCCAGCGGCTCCAGGTTCTCCCGGTATCGGACCTCATCGATCTGCATAAATCCATTTTTGCAGGCCAGCTCATACGCCTGGTAGCGCTCCAGGACGTCGGCCTTCGTAAACTCGGAGGTATCCGCCGCCCATTTGTACCCGCCCTTCTCCTTCTCCAGGAGCAGGACACGGTTCAGCGCGTTCTCGATCGCGGTCAGGATCGGCTGGATGCAATACTGAATGAAGGTGATCCGGTCCTCCTTGTCCGCGGTGCCCACCTCACGGTTGAGCAGCTGGACCGGCACGCCGAAGATCTCGCAGATCTGCTTCGTGAGGGTGTTCACGTTCTCGTTGATCTGCATCTCTGTCGAGCTCTCAGAGCTCTCCTGGAATTCCAGGCCGTCATTCAGGACGACCACATTCTCGGATCCGGAAGAGAAAAGCCGGTTCCAGGCATCCTTCAGGGCTTTGATGGCCTCCGCGGTCAGCTTCTTCTGGGACTTCACGAAGCCCTTCTTCGAGCCGCCGGTCTGCATCAGGGTGTCCTGGTACTTCAGGATCCGGTGGGCCACCAGAAGCGGCTCGGCCTGCTCCTCCACGATGCCGATACCCTTGTATCCGTCCGTCGTGTTCCGGAGGATCTTGATGAACTGGTGAGGCTGAAAGGTCTCTCCGTTCACCAGGATGTCATAATCCTTGAAGATCGGGTCCGCGTTCCAGTTGAAGGACACGAAGTCAGGCTCTACATAGCGGAGGCTCCGGATCCGGTTGCCCACCCGGTCGATATAGGCGTAGCCGCCCTTATCGAGCAGGTAGTCTCTGACCAGCGCTTTTTTGAACTGCACCGCGTCCAGGGTGTCTCCCGGATCCACATTGAGCAGCGCCACGCGCGGATCGTTCGTCACTTCCTCCAGCTGAAGCCCTTCCTGATTGATCTTGTAAAGCCGGAAGGGCACCATCGAGACCGTGTCACAGATCAGCCGCACGCATGCCGCGACGGCCGGGATCTGCAGCGCCTTGTCGACGGTCATCGTCCCCTGGGCTTCGAGCTGGGCCTTCAGCAGCTGTCCCTCGACCGTAGTCGTGTCGATGTCGGCCATCTGCTCCGTGTCGGCCCGGATCTCCTGTCTTCTTGTAAAAGGCCACATAATTATCTCCTTATACCACTTGCACGACGAAGCCGCCGTCTCCGTACAGCAGCTCCTGCTGCAGGAGGTACATCGCATTGATCAGCGATACGACCATATCGACCTTGCCGTTTGACTTCTTTTTGTTTACGTATTTGTTGAGGTTAGTGTCTTCGGTGCATCGCGCGTTCTGGAAGTTGATCTCCAGCATCCGGTTCTCGCTGTACCGGAAGGACTTCTCGAGGATCAGCTCCCGCAGCCACTTCGTCGGACCGTGCAGGACAGAGCTATGCTGCTTGATCTCTACGCACTCGAAGCCGTCCGCTTCCAGGGCCTGCACCGTCGCGATCGCGTTCCAGCGGTCGTACCCGATCTGCACGATCTCCACGCCGTACTCTGCCGGCAGGGCTTCGATCCGGTCCTTGACAAATAAATAGTCGATCACGTCCGAGCCGCAGGAGTAGCAGATGCCCTGCCTGATCAGCCGGTCATAATCGACATGCTCTTTTTTACTCTTCAGGTCCTTCTTCTCCACCGGAAGGAATCCGAAAGTCTTGCTGTATATGATTCCCTGGTCTTCGGTGACCATAGAAAAAGCCGTGTTATCATCCGACTGGGAGAGATCCAGGCCGATCCAGACGCGCCTGCCGTTCCACCAGGACGGATCATCCGGAATGCTGCAGAGCTTCACGCGCTGGATATCGACATAGCCCTCAACGCCCAGCCCCTTATAGAGGATATTGCAGTGCTTGCAGAGGAAGTTTTCCCTCTTGTTCTCATAAAGGACAGCCAGGGAGCGCTTCCCCTTAAGCGTCTCGAAGATCCTCTCGTTCTTAATGGTCACCGGATTGCTCTGATAGATCACCCGGTCATCTGTCTGCCACAGATCGCCGTTCTTGTATTCGTCATCCGGCTCATAAAGGAGTGAAAACCTCCGCCGGTCCTCCAGGAGACCGTCCAGGACCTTCTTGCTGATGTCTATCTCATCGATCATGACGTTGTTGTCGTTCGGATACTGCGTCGATATGATGATTCCGAGACCATCAGGCAGAGTGATCTGGGACGAGCGCATGGCCTCAACGGGATAGTCGTCCATTGCTCCGGCCTCATCCGCCAGGAAGACGTTGGCCATTCTGCCGTCCATTCGGTCATTACTGTATGCCAGCGGAGTGTATTCGTTGTCGTTTAAGAGGCACTTGATCACAGACCTCATGATCTTGAAGGCCGGATCCACCTCGTCGATCAGCGCCGGCGAGGACTTGATGATCTTCCGAATGGCCACCTTAAGCTCTGAGCTCAGCGCCAGATCTGGCGCCACGGAGAAGAATCTGGAGAAGTCCGGCTCGATCAGCATCAGCAGGATGAAGATAATGGCCGAGTTGAAGGTCTTGAAGTTCTTCCGGGCGATCTCCAGCACGGCCGTGAGGTAGTATCGGAAGTCCGTGCCGGTCTTCTTCGTGCAGAGTGTCGCGACGATGAAAAACCAGGCATAATCCTCCAGGCCCTCATAGATCGGGCACCGGAGATCCGGATGGATGATGATCTTCAGGAGCTTGCAGATCTTCTCGTAGCTCTTCTCGTCCACGTAGGCCTCCGGATCATCGCCCAGGACGATCCGGATCCAGCTGGCCGCCTGCTTCTTCACGTACTTCGGGACGCATCCGGATTGATCGGCCACGCACCAGGCCGCGTACTCGTAGGCCTTGCTGTCCTTAACCACTCAAGGCCTCCTTCAGAGGATTCTTCTTCTCGTCTGGTTTCTTAGGAATGGATCGCAGCGCGCTCTGAATGTTCATAAGGTTCTTGTCTTCAATGGCGCGCTTCTTGTCGCGCTTCTTGTCCAGTTCTGCGGACAGCTTCAGCTCCTTGTCATAGAGCGCGCCGCGCAGCTGCAGATATTCGACCGGATCCATGTCGCCCCGCCGGGCCTCCAGATAGTCGAGATCCTCCTCGATGCGGTCGATCTTCCCGGCGATGGCCAGACACTCCGCATGGAGCAGGCAGTAGTCGTTGATCGGTTGGGCATAGATCGCATCATCCTTCTCGATCTTCCGGAAGAGCCTCCGGAGCCGCATGAATTCCTTGTGAGCGTCCAGGTTGTTCTTTACATCGGCCCGCTCTCTCATCCCCTCGCCGGTCAGAGTGCCTTTTTCGGCCGCAGCTCGGAGCGCGATCTCTCTTTTTGTCCGGTGAGACACGTCGTTCGTCAGCATCAATATTGATGCTGATTTAGCTCTTTGTGGCATAAAAGACCTCCTTTCCGGGCTGAAATGCGAATTTTGTGTATAAAAAGGTGGGGCGTCGGTCTTCTGGCGGACCGTCGCTCAAATTTTGACCCTCCGGGGGATATACCCCCTCAGAGGCATGGCAGGTATGAATTGTCAGACTCTTCCTGCCTTGCTGCCATCATCATCAGTGCATCTCTCTTGATGACACCTGACTCTGCCTGCTCATGATGTAGTCTGCATAGACTGACCAGGTTGTCACCGTCCAGTCTTCTGTTGTAGTCCTCTCTCACTGGAATGATGTGATGTACCTCGATGCCCTCGGTAGTCACACGCTTATCATGCTGCATACAATAGACACACATGTAATGATCACGTGCCCTTATCCTCATGCTGGTCTTTGTCCATGCTGTACTACTCCTGAAGCGTTGCTCTGCAGTACCCTTCCTGCCATAGGTAGGTATCCTGCCACAGTCGTAATTCTTAGGATGGATCCGACCGCAGTACTGACACGCCTTCAGCATATACACCTCCATAACATAAAGACCCGGGAACTGGTGGACAGTCCCCGGATCATCGGAGGAAACGATAAGATCTGATAAGTCTTACTTTCCAATTTTCATTTATGCGTTCCCTTTTTTCCCTTTTCAAGGCTTTTCTGAAAAATAGGCCTCAACTTTTTTGAAGCCCCAGGAAGGGCCCTTCCCATAGCGCCTCCCCACTTCTCTCCAGGTACGCCCGTCGATATACTTCAGCCGGAGGATAGTCCGGATCCTGGAATCGGTCACTCCGGAGATAAAGGTCTCAATCTCTCCAATCATACCGATCAGCTCGCGCTCAATCTCCTCATACCGATCCAGGCGCTGCTGCAGGAGTTCCTTTTTCCGATCGTACTCCGGAAATGGTATCCCCTTAATTTTAATCGGACCATAGGTTCCGTCCTCCCGGGTTCCCATAACCGTGTCCGAGACCAAAGTATCCAGGAGATTATTCATCTCCCGCTCCAGCTGCTCGATCCGCTTCCGTATGTCCCCCTGTTCATCTTTTAAGGCATCGTATCTCTTCAGGATGTCTCTGTTCATGAGCCTCACCCCCTTACTTGAATTCCTTGCCGGTCTTGATGTCTCTGAGAGTGATCCGGCCCACGATGGAAAAGCCGCAGAGCTCCATCAGCAGCTTGACCGTACCGACCGCCCGCATGGCCCGCTTTTCAAGCTCTGCTTCTTCCTTCCGGATGCTCTTTTCCCCGAAAAATGCCGTCGGATCCGGATATCCCTCAGAATTGTTATAAGGGTTTGCCATTCTCATCGACCTCCTGCTGGATAAACTTCACTCCATATTCTTCATAGACCTCGTCGCAATATCTGCGGATGTCTTTTGTCTCATCTTCTACGATCGCATTGATCTCATCGATCAGATAGTCGCTGAATCTCATAGTCCGGTTCCTGTGGTCATACTTCCCGTCTTTGGGAATCGGCTTCCAGTGAAACTTCTCGATGAGGACGCGGCAGCTGGTGGCCAGCAGGAGAGAGAGGATCAGGAAGAAGTTGTCCGCCATGTCTTCGCCTCTGAAAAGCTCTTCCCTGGACTTCCACTCTTCCTCTATGACCTTTTTGACGTGTTCCTCTCGTGCCGCATATTCCTTCTCCATCTGCTCCATGAGATCCCGCTTGATCTTATCGGCGCGTGCTGCCACGATAGCCTGATCATGAGCCTCCAGCTGCTCGCCGGTAAAAGTGTATGTTGCACGCTGCTTTTTCTGAAGCCGCAGCAGCTCTCCCTTTTTGCCCATATCAGCCTCGGATCTCTGCCAGGTACGGCAGCTGCAGCAACTCGTTCACGAGGACCCTCCATTCGTCCAGCTTATGGTCCATCCTCTGATCGATGATCCTCGCGGCCACCTCGTAGGTGATGTCCACGGTCCGGCGCTGATTGTAGGATGACGGCAGTAACTGAATCATCTGCCACCAATACCGTTTGTCTTTGGTTTCAAGATATTTTTCCCGACAGACGTTCAGCACCGGAATGATGTATTCAATCAGGAAGTGCTGCGGCTGAACCATTGTTGAACAGTCCGTCCCCCATTTCAGTTCAAACAGGTCACAGCCGGTATTCAACAGATGATCCCAACTGAAGTCATCCAGTTCAAACGGCTTTGCCGCGATCTTGTGCATGGTGCTGCAGCTGTTGGCCGCCGTTCCAACCTTGTAGGTGTCAAACTCTTTCCACCAGTACAGCGGCGCCACAATGTCCATCTGGATGTGCAGCATCCTCAAATACTTCCTGTGTTCGGTGCCGGCGGCGAAGAGCTGCTTCATCAGCTTCATGTCCTTCTTTCCCACTTCAACCTCCGGATAGATGATCGTGTCAGATCTGTCCCAGCTGTTCATCGGATTCCGCATCCCCCGGACACAAGCGTCCCATCCAAAAACCTCAATGTCTTCGACTCTGATCATATTTACCTCCCGAACCAATGGTCCTCGATTTTAAAACAGTCGTGCATCCAGCCGTGCTTCTTCGTGCTGAAATATACATAGTCTGCAGGTATCACGGTCTCGGTCTCCCGAAGGACCTCACTGATCACATCGCTCTGGAGCTCGGTCGGCCGCACCTTGTTCCGGCTCTTCCAGGTCGCAAACTGCCCTTTCTGACTCAGAACGCCCTCGATCGTGTCCGGCCATTCCGGAGACCGGAGCCGGTTGAAGACCACCTCGACCACGGCCTTCTGGCCATCAAAGCTCTGATCGTTTGCTTCCGCCCACAGGATCCTCTCCAGCAGGTCCCCTTCATACTCGGAGACGGAAACATCCGCATATACCGGCTGAGGCTCCTCAGCCCTTGCCGTCATCGGTGTCAACACGATGGCGGCCGCGAAGAATAACGTGATTATCTTTTTCATAATATGGATCCTCCTTGAATCGGTCACACTGGCCATTCTTGATTCTGGACCAGTCACAGTGCAGCTCAAAAAGACAGTTCATGCACTCAGCTTCTTTCTCCATCCTTCAGCTCCTTGATCCGCCGCTGGATGTACCAGACGGCCTTCTCGAGATCTTCCACTTCCTTCGCTGGATCCTTCTTTCCTGCTCGGCTGATGTACTTCACCGCATTGCCCAGACAGTAGCCCAGCTTCTTGTCCTCAATGTACTCGATCACTTCGATCCTTCCGTCCGTATAGTGGGCCGGATGATTGACCGGATCGCACGGCTGCTTAATGATTGCCATTCTCTTCGTCCTCCTCTTCCTGATATGCTCCCTGTCTGCCCATAAACACTCCGCGCAGAAGGTTCGAAAAAGAATCTGCCAGAGTGTTGCTCTGCCTTAATTCGTCAGCATTGCACTCGATCTCAGTCACCTTTATTTTCATGCTCATCCTCCTCTGCTGCCTTTTCCATCTCAGGCGTAAATGGTTCCGGATCTCCGAGATCGATGCAGATCGTCGGCTCCGGGCTGTCAGTAATTCCTATCATGTCCTTCGCATGGTAGAGAGTTCTGGCCGAGACATCAGCCAGGAGAAAGCAGACGTTGCTGTCTCCCGGAAACTTCTGCAGGTAATCAATAAAATCTTTTGCACGCATTCAGCTTCTCCTTCCAGATCTTGTACAGCTTCTCATTCTTCCGGAAGATCTTCCCGATCCTGTCTATCTCTTCGCTTGTCGCGTACTGCAGGATGTAGTTGATGATCCTCCGGGCCTGCGGCAGCGGCAGCAGGACGTAGTTCACGCCTCTGTAGCGGACTCCGGTGGCCGGATCCGTCCAGGCGGGCTCCCGCTTGATCACGCCTGCTTCTTTTACGATCACATTGAGATCAAAGGTCATCCGCCATGTATGGCCGAAGTCTCCCTCCCCGATCGTCAGAATATTATCCTCGGTTAGCATTCTGCCTCCTTTCCGTCGTCCTCCGGATCTTGTGCTTGTAGATCTCCCGGAAGCCGGGCTCGTCCTTCCTGAAGTCCAGGAAGTATCTGAGCTGCTCCACCATGACGGTGACGTCCGCCAGCTCCTCGAGGATCTGCTGCCGGGCCTCTTCCTCTGTCAGCTTCACCGGCGCGCCATGCCCTGCCGCCCGGTGGTACTTGCTGATCGCCTGGATCAGCTCGGCCGCCTCTTCCTGCGTCTGCAGAAG
>Ga0256404_1007040_pt1 | contig 18061 bp, 17 predicted proteins | sample RumenRJG_01DNA_FD_185990 | JGI IMG/M metagenome (GOLD analysis project Ga0256404, IMG submission 185990) | Bovine rumen microbial communities from Lethbridge, Alberta, Canada - RJG_01 | ecosystem: Host-associated > Mammals > Digestive system > Stomach > Rumen | place: Canada: Alberta | collected...
GCCCTGGTTGTTCTTGCAAACAAGGGAATCTTTATAGAAAAGCAGGGAAACTTTGGCAACATGTACACTGGAGACGGAGCGTCTGCACCCCGTTACATCGAATGCCGTGTTCATCCGCTTGCAAAGGAGTTCCTTGTTACAAATCCTGCCGTTACCCATTACATTCCCAACTACGACGGACGCAGCACGGAGCCGGAAGTTTACCGCGCAAAAGTGCCGGTTGCCCTTATAATAGGAGCAGAGGGAATTGCGGTTGGCATGAGCACAAAGATTCTGCCCTACAACATTCGGGAAGTTCTTGAGGCAGAGATAAAGGCCCTCAACAACGAGCCCTTCGAGATTTACCCCGACCTTCCCACAGGCGGTTTGATAGACGTTACCAACTACAACGACGGCAACGGAAAAATCGTTACCCGCGCCAAGTTTGACATGAGCGATGAGAAGAAAATCATCATAACGGAGCTTCCTGTAGACACAACCTCCGAAAGCCTCATGAATTCAATAGAGAACGCATACAAGGCTGGTCGCATAAAAATCAGTTCCATCGACGACTATACGACAGACCACTGCCAGATAGAGATAAAGCTTCCCCGCGGTGTTTATGCCAAGGACATAGAAAAGGCCCTTTACGCCTACACCGACTGCGAAAAATCCATCTCCTGCCAGATGCTTGTTATCCGCGACAACATGCCTGTTGCAATGACCGCCACGGAAATAATCAAGTACTACGCAAAGAAACTTACCGCAATCATTAAGGACGAACTTGAATACGACCAGGGCCGCCTTACCGAGGAGCTTCACGCGCGTACACTTGAACGCATCTTTATTGAAGAGCGCATCTACAAAAAGATAGAACAGATGAAGACAGCGGAAGATGTGGTAAAGGCTGTAAAGAAAGGCTTTGTTCCGTTTAAGGCAGAACTTGTCCGCGACATTTCCGATGAGGACGTGGAAACTTTGCTAAGGATTCCTATCCGCCGCATATCGCTTTTTGACATAAACAAGAACAAGGACCAGGTTGCCGCAATCAACAAGCAGCTAAAGGAAATAAGCCGCAAACTCAAGCACCTTAAGGACTGCGCTGTTGACTACCTTGAAGGCATGCTAAAGAAATTCAAGGAAGAGGAGCTTGTCCGCCACACCCAGATTCAGAAGTTCAACGTGGTGGACGTAAAGGCCGTTGCAAAGCGCGACATTCCCCTGCGCTACGACGACAAGGGCTATCTTGGAACAGGTGTTTCCGGTGGTGCAGAAGTGCTGCGTGTTACACCTTACGACCGCATATTCATATTGCGAAGAAGCGGCATCTATACCGTGTGCGACGTTCCACAGAAGCTTTTTGTGGACACAGGCATGTGGTACTGCAACCTTGCGGAAAAAGACGTTATCTCCAAGGTGATGTTCACTGTCATTTACCGTGACCCAAAGAACGGCTACTGCTACATAAAGAAGTGCCGCATCCCCAGCTGGATTATGAACCGCGACTACCTTATGGCTCCGGACGGCATGGAAGTGCTGCACGTTGACACAAGGGAAAAATTCACCTTTACCCTCAAGTACAAAAAGAAGCCCCGCGTAAAGATTCTTAGCGAGGATTTTGACTCTGCAAACTTTGAGGAGAAGGGCCACAAGGCACAGGGCGTAAGGCTTAGCGACCACGATACGGAGAGCATTTCCGTCCAGAGCGCAGATGCCCAGATAGGCCTTTTTGAAGGAAGCAAATAAGAGGAAGTAAATAGTTGGAAGGTATAGTAAAAAAGCCGCAGTACAAAATTATGCACGTAATCTTTAACCAGTGCATCAGACTTAATTTTTCAAAGGCTCTGTTCACAGTGTTTTTGTTTACGATTATAGAAACATTGCTTAGCATGATTCCATTATCCGTTGCAATGAATTCTGCATCTGCACCGGAAAATGCAGCTACGGCTGGAAGTTCTTCCGTGCTGAGTGTTCTTTTTTCCTTTGTGCTTACACTGGCTTTGTGCATAGTTCTGTTTATGATGCTTTACGGAATGTTCTGTGTAACTGCCCGCATGGTTCAGAAACAGAAAGTTACCGTGGGCTGGCTTTTTATTGCCCTTATAAAAAAGGACAAGAAGGTGCTGGGGGCATCGGCAATATTCACACTGTATTACACTGTGCTTGGCTTTTTGGCCGCATACCTCTTTTCTTACCTTACGGACAAGAATATAATTCCTGCCGGTTTGGGAAGCGGAAGCCTTTCTTCCGTGATGTATTTTTTTGCATTTGCGGCACTTGTTTTTGTTCTTGCCTTCATACCATTTTCTTTTGTCCACCTGATTCTCTATTATTTTAAGAATGCAAAGGTCCTGGGCTCTTTTGCACTTAGCCTCCGCATTTTGTGGGGGCAGACACTGCATTTTCTGGGCTTTGTATTCTATGCGGCTGGAACGTCTCTTATAAGTCTTGCGCTTTTGTCTGTGGTGCTTTTTCTTATTCCTCAGAATTTGGGAACGTCGCTTGGCATTTTTACCATGTTCCTTTCCATACTGCGGCTCTTTGAGTATTACAAGGTTCTTTCGCGGATTCTTATTGCAATACCTGTCTATTTCTTTTTTACGATTGGCGCAATTAAGCTTTGCAGGCCAGAGCAGGCATCTACCGCTGAGGGAAAAGACTCAGAAGAAGAAGGGGCAAGTCTTAACGGTGAGGCATCTTCCGCTGATGTGGATGACGCAGATGGCAAAGGGACTAGCCCCAACGAAGATAATGCAAGCCTAAACGAAGATAGTGCAGATCTTAACAGCGAAAACCCTGCCGGTGAAACTTCTGCCCAAGGGAAAAAATGAAGGTTCTCATAGAAGGCACAACCCCCTGTGCAGAACTGAACATAAAAAACTCCCGCTTTATTGCAGAAGCCTTTACCGTGCACGACTCCCTAGAGGCAAGGGAAAAGCTCCACGAGCAGAAAAAACGTTATTCGGATGCAACCCATGTATGCCATGCCTTTGTCTGCGGAAAAGATGGCGGAATAAACGGCATGAGCGACGACGGTGAACCAGGCGGAACTGCAGGAAGACCAATGCTGGACGTTCTTAAGGGCAGCGGAATTACCGATATCCTTGTAACAGTAACGCGCTACTTTGGCGGAACCCTTCTTGGCACAGGCGGCCTTGTCCATGCCTATTCAGACAGCGTAAAAGCCGTCCTTGAAGCATGCCAGACCGAAGAGCTTGTAGAAAAATCCTCCTTTACCTTTAGCGTGGAATACCCCCTTTACGAAATTGCCATGAGATTCCTTTCTTCATTCCACACGGATTCCATAAAAGAAGACTTTGCTTCCCAAGTCCTAATCAGCGGTTGCATCTGGGCAAGCGAGACTTCCTCCCTTGAAGAGGGCATACGAAACCTTAGCAAGGGAAAGTCGCAGGTTCAGTTTTCGCAATAAAAACTGTCCCCGGTTTCAATCTTTATTTTTTTTATCTTTTTGCGGCGCTTTTTCCTTTTTACATCTTACTTTTACGCTGCCAAGCATGCCCTTTGTGTGGCACTTCCGGGGTTCCGCCTTTCGGCTCCATTGCTCGCTCGAAGCTGCGCTGCGAGTTCGCAACCCGCTAGCGCGGGCCCCTCCAGCACCTGCCGTGCCTCTTTCTGCTGCCTTTTTGTAACTTACAGGCTTAATGGCATAATTTGCCCATAAAACACCATCCCGTCAGTGCCGTGCGGTTAGTGACCCAGTCGAACCATGACACGGCAATCTTTAAATGCCAGATGGTAACACCAAAAAAGAAAGCCTTGAGATTTTGCAATCCCAAGGCAAAGGAGAGAGTTTATCAGCTTTTTTACAAGCTAAGATTATATTAACGTATTGCTTATTATTTGTCAATCAAATTTTGATGTTTTTAGTAAGAATTTTATAAAAAATTTTGAATTTTCTACTCAAATTTTTAGTGAAATTTGGGCTGTGTTAATCTTAATTGTCTAAATATCTTGTCCAAAAGGGCGTGTTCATATAAAATGCAAGCATGTTTTCAGACACTCACTTTCACCTTCATTATATTAGCGAAAAGACAGGAATTCAGGAGGCTTCTGCTATTCTTTCCGGCATGGCTTTGGCTGGGGCGGAATTTGGCTTGGACATAGGAACCAAGGCGGATGATTTGCTTTGCAGGCGTGACGCTGTTATGCAGGCTATTGCCCTTTTGCCGGCTGGACAAAAAGATGCTGTGGAAAAGTTCCTTTGCTTTAGCGCGGGAATATGGCCCGGAGTTGATTCAATAAAAAACAGGGAGGCTTGCGTATGCGAATTGCGCTCCCAGATAGAGGCCTTTACAAAGCCGGGTGAGCCCTTTTGCAAAAAGCTTGTTGCAATCGGGGAAGGGGGAATAGACCACCACTGGAACCCTTCTGGAGTGGACGGAAGGTGCGAGGATGACTTTGACGCTGGCTTGTATGAAGGGGAAAGGGAGCTCTTTATGATGCAGCTTTCCCTTGCAAAGGAGCTGGGCTTGCCCTTTATAGTTCACAGCAGGGACGGCTTTGAGGACACACTTGACTGCATAAAAAAATCAGGCTATAACCGCGGCATTATCCACTGTTTTTCATACGGAATAGAAGAGGCAAGGACTTTCTTGGACATGGGCTGGCATATTGCCTTTGGCGGAGGAACAACCTACACAAAAAAGAGCAAGATGCCCCAAATGGAAGAACTCTTGCGCTTTGTACCGGAAGACAGGCTTCTTTTGGAAACAGACGCACCTTATCTGGCTCCGGTTCCATTTCGTGGTCAGATGAACACCCCCTTGCTCATAAGGCACACCTACGACTTTATAGCAAAGATAAGGGGAATTTCCACGGAAGAATTGTGCCGCATAGTAGACAAAAACTGCGCGGAACTCTTTGGCATACAGCCGGCTGGAGTGTAACTTTATGGAAGAAAAGTTGCGTGCAGGAAGAAACAGGACTCTGACACTCTTGCCAGGAGAAGAAGAATCTCTTGCGAAAGGACTCTCCGGCATTCAGGACATAAAGAATGATTCTGATTCTTGTAAAGACAAAATAATAAACGCCGACCTTTTTGAAGCCCTGCCTCTTGTTCCCGACGGATTTGCAGACCTTGTTATTATTGACCCTCCCTACAACTTGAATAAAAACTTTAACGGATTAAAATTCTCTGCTTCTAAGGATGAAGACTACGATGCCTACCTTGACTCCTGGCTGCCCCTGGTCTGTCGCAAGCTTAAGGACAATGGAAGCCTTTATTTGTGCGGGGACTGGAAATGCACGTCTTCTTTGCAAAGGGCTTTGGAAAAGAACCTTACTGTAATCAACCGCATTACCTGGCAGAGGGAAAAGGGGCGGGGTGCAAAGTCAAACTGGAAGAACGGAATGGAAGACATCTGGTTTGCTGTAAAAAATCCTTCTGACTATTATTTTAATGTTGAAGCCGTAAAGATGAAGAGGCGGGTTATTGCCCCCTATAGAAAGGACGGTGAACCCAAGGACTGGAAAGAAAGCGAGGGCGGAAACTTCCGCATTACTTACCCTTCAAATTTTTGGGACGACATTTCAATTCCATTTTGGTCCATGAGTGAAAATACCGACCACCCAACCCAAAAGCCTGAAAAGCTTTACGCAAAGCTTGTGCTTGCCTCTTCCAAACCGGGAGACATGGTTTTTGACCCCTTCCTTGGATCGGGGACTGCATGCGCGGTTGCAAAGAAACTTGGCAGGCATTACTGCGGAATAGAGATTAACAGGGAATACTGCCTTTGGGCTGCAAAACGCCTTTTGATGGCGGACTCTGACGGCAGCATTCAGGGCTACGAGGACGGAGTTTTCTGGGAAAGGAATACCCTTAATACGTTCCAGCAGAAAAGGAAGAAGGCGGAAAGCTCTGGCTGTAAAAAGGAAAATCCCTCCGGCGGGCTTGAATTGTTCCAGTAAAAGGATTTCAGTGGATAGGCATGGTAGGCAGGAGTCTTCCAGTTGTTTTTTTAGCAGTTTTTTTGCCCAAAATACTCATCTTTTAGGATTGAATAATAGGCCACGTCTACAATTCCCTGGTTGCATTTGTCCGACTGCCTGAGTGTGCCTTCGTATTTCATGCCCATTTTTTGCATTGCCTTTCCTGAATTGGGGTTGCCGCTTGCATGCTTTGCATATACCCGTCTTGTACCGACTTCTTCAAAAAAGAATTTGATAAGGGCTTTGCCTGCTTCTGCGGTGATTCCCTTTCCCCACCATCGGCTTCCTATTCCGTAGCCAAGTTCCACGCTTTCTGTATCCTCGTTGATTGCTATTACGGATATGTCTCCAACAATGTCACCGCTTTCTTTTAGCTCTATTGTCCAAAAGTAAAAGTCGGGCTTGGAATAAGAGGCTACCCATTCCGCAATCATTTTTTTTGTGTCTTCAACGCATTTGTAGGGCTGCCAGCGCAAAAACTTGGTTACTTCTTTTTCGCTTGCCCAGTTGCTGAACATGGCTTCTGCGTCTTCCAGGGTGTGTCTTCTTAGAACTAAGCGTTGGGTTTCTATTCTTATTGTTCCTTTGTGTTCCATGGATGTTCCTTGCGCTTCAATATAGCAGGCGTTGGTCGTAACCTGCGGTTACTCTCCGAGTTTTTGCGAAACTTGCGCATTTTTATTGTTTGCCATCAACAATTTTGGGGCGTTGTCCGCTCACTGCGCGAGCTACCGAGTTACTTTGTAACTCGCAAGACTCGTTTGTTAATACCGCTCATTTAAGCAGGCGTTGGTCGTAACCTGCGGTTACTCTCCGAGTTTCTGCGAAACTCGCACATTTTTATTGTTTACCATCAACAATTTTGGGGCGTTGTCCGCTCGCTGCGCGAGCTACCGAGTTACTTTGTAACTCGCAAGATTTATCTGTTAACACCAACTCATTTGAGCAGGCGTTGCGGGCGGCATTTGAGCCCGCAGAGGGGGTAGTGGAAGACACGACAAAGTGGAGCAAATGACGGAAGTGGCTGTTTTAAAAAAATGTATTTTGGTAGTGGCACAGACCCTGAAACTAGTTCAGGGTGACGGTGTTTGCTTTGAAATTTTGCCACTTACGGCATTTGCGGAACGACTCGTGGCTGGAGCGAGGGGGAGACTTCCCCCCCTTTTTTATATAGAACCTTATTTAATCAGAAGGCCTGCGTAAGCCTTGAGTGTTGGCTCCATGTCGTTTGCAAGAACTGCCTTTGCCAGTGTCTTTCCAAGCTGTACGCCTTCCTGGTCAAAGCTGTTTACATTCCAGATAAAGCCCTGGAACATTACCTTGTTTTCGTAGTGGGCAAGAAGTGCGCCCAAAGTTTCCGGTGTTACCTGTTCGCCGTAGATGAGGCTAGAAGGTCTGCCACCCTTGAAGAACTTGTTGGGGTTGTCGCTGTCTTTTCCGCAAGAGAAGGCTACAATCTGTGCGGCAACGTTTGCGCAGAGCTTTGTCTGGCTTACGGAGCCCTGGATTGTTACGTCTTTGCCTGTCTGGTTCTTGTTGAATGCGATGAACTGGAGAGGAATAATGTCCGTGCCCTGGTGCAAAAGCTGGTAGAATGAATGCTGGCCGTTTGTTCCCGGTTCGCCAAAGATTACGGGTCCTGTAACGTAGTCAATTTCCTTTCCAAAGCGGTTTACGCTCTTTCCGTTTGATTCCATGTCCAGCTGCTGAAGGTGGGCTGGGAAGCGGCTGAGTGCCTGTGAATAGGGAAGAATTGCCGTTGTTGGAAGGCCGAGTACGTTGCGCTCGTAAACGCCGATGAGTGCGTCCATAAGTGCTGCGTTCTTTGTTACGTCCTTTTCTGTTGAATTTTTGTCTTCTTCTGCGGCACCCTTAAGGAAGCGGTCAAAAATGTCTGCGCCGAATGCAAGGCTAAGGATTGCTCCACCTACTGCGGATGTTGAAGAGTAGCGTCCGCCGATGTAGTCGTCCATAAAGAATGCTGCCATGTAGTCTGGATTCTTTACGAGGGGGCTTGTTTCGCTTGTTACTGCAATCATGTGCTTGGAAACTTCACAGCCTGCGTTTTTGATGTATTCTTTTACGAAAGATTCGTTTGTAAGGGTTTCCAGTGTTGTTCCGCTCTTGGAAACAAGGATGAAGATTGTCTTTGCAATGTCTATTGAGTTGAGTACGGAAACTGCATCGTCCGGGTCTACGTTGGAGATGAAGTGGGCTTCCATCTTGAACTTGTTGTTTGCCTTTGCCCAGTTTTCAAGTGCAAGGTACATTGCGCGCGGGCCAAGGTCGCTTCCGCCAATACCAATCTGGCATACGGTTGTGTATTTTTCGCCCTTTTCGTTTACAAGTGCGCCTGAGTGGACTTTTTCTGCAAATTCAGCGATTTTTTTCTGCTGCTCAACGTAAAAAGCCCTCTTGTTTGTGCTTCCTGCCATTACGTCCTTGCCAAGCTGGCCTCTTGTAAGGTGGTGGAGAACCATGCGGCCCTCACCTGTGTTTACAACGTCGCCATTGTAGAGAGCCTCAAACTTTTCAAGGAGCTGTGCCTCTTTGGCCAAGTCCTTGAATACCTGGATTGTGCGGCCGTCAACTGCCTTTGCGGCGTAGTTGTAGGTGAGACCTGCGCCCATTTTGATTGAATATTCTGAAACGCGTTTTGCGGCGCCTTCAGCCTTAAGCTCTTTTGCTATGGAAACTGAGTCTTTGAGCGACTGGAGTTTCTTAAAGCTTTCGAGAGATGTTAGGTTGTTCCATGCGATTTCTGCCATTTTAAAGCCCCTGATAAAAATTGTTAGCTAAATATACCAAAAATCAAAAAATTATGCTATACTAAAGTTAGCGGCATTTTTCTGCAAAAAGCATTGTGCAAGGCTTTGTGCAAAAGCATGATGCAAAGCGGAAAACACTAAACTGCCGTATGGAGGAATTTTTATGAATCTTCTTATTACAATCCTCGTGGGTGCCCTTATCGGTTGGCTCGCAGGAATTTTCATGAAGTCTGCCCACGGATTCTGGCTTTCATGCATTCTGGGTATTGTCGGTAGCGCAATCGGCGGCTGGCTGGCAAGTGCCCTCGGAATCCACATTGGTAGCGGCCTTATCAGCTCTCTAATCGTAGGCGTTGCGGGAACCTGTCTCCTTATTGCAATCGTCCGCGCAGTCATGGGCAAAAAGTTCTAATTTTTTTATCAAAGGGGGAGGAGCACCTGCTTGAAGCTTTGCTGCAATTCCCCCTGGCCTTAGCCATCAGCAGTAAGCAGCTACGTCTTTGGCACACCCCCACCTAACTTGACAAAACATTTGCAAATGCCCCTCGGCATTATAACGATGAATTGTAAAATTATGCGGTAATGCTATCGAAATTGATTTTGAAAAGGAGGCTATTTTTATGACTATGACAGCGGTTTCTATAGATGTTCCAAAGAATATGGTGGAATATATGGTTTCAGATGACGAAAAAACAAACCTTATCCGCAATGCAATGATTTTGTTTCCTTATATTCAAAACGATACTATTTCTTATGGCAAGGCCGCACAGATTCTTGGTATTCACAAAATGGATTTGATTGCATTGTACAGCAATCTTGGACTTCCATATCTTAATCAGACAAGCGATGAACTAGAAAGTGATGTTGCTGTATTAAAAGAGCTCCGTAGAAATGTTGTATGACGATCGTTTCTGATACTACTCCGCTGATTTCTCTTATAAAAATAAACCGCCTAGATTTGCTAGAAAAATTATTTCACGAAGTATTGATTCCTGAGGCTGTTTACAGAGAACTTACTATCAATCAGAGTTTTGCTTTAGAGGCCGAAGAAGTAAGAAAGCCCCTTTCTTAAAAGTTTCTCCAGTTCAAAATAAGCAGTCTATTCAGATTTTGCAAGCCGTAAGCGGTCTTGATGATGGTGAAAGTGAGGCTATCGTTCTTGCAGGAGAAAAACTGTCTGATGTATTGATTATAGATGAGCGCAGAGGTAGAAAAGTTGCACAACAGCTTGGAATTTCTATTACTGGAACTGTGGGTATTTTGGTTCAGGCTAATGACGAAGGTATGATTTCAAAAGCAGATGCAAAAAGTTGCTTTGATTTTTTGAAGCAGAGCAATATTCGGTTGAGTGAAAACCTTATTCAATCAGCATTGGACATGATGAAATAGCTTACGGCATAATCTTGCAGTCAAGAAGGTACTCTTCTTTTAATGAGCATTCTTTGCTAAAGTAATGTGTTGAAAAATAGTGGGTAACTGGAAAGTCGCTTCCGAAGAGGATTTTTTCTTTGTCGGTAACAAGTGAGCGGAGTTTTTCCAGGTTCTTTTCTTCAATGCAGGCTGTGTCGCAGAAGATGTTTTTGTGGGTGTTTACAAGTTCTGCACATTCTTTTACAGGATTTGAGTGTGCCAGAATCAGGACGGAATTTGGGCGTTCAATTGCAAAGGGTGAAAAACGTGTGGGTAAGTCATCTGGAATTGTTCCCGAATGAACTAAAACAGGCTTCTTGTTTTGGGCTGACCAGTCAAAGATTTCTTCCATGCATTTTTTGTGGCGCGGGTTTTCTAAGTCCCATTTTTGCGCTGCCGGATGAAGTTTTATTCCGCAGTAGTCGAAGGTTTTGGTTGCGGAAAAGACGGAGATGTTTTTGTCTGCGTAGGACGGAACAAACCAGAGGTATGGGCGAACTTTTAGCTTGCCTGTGTAGGAAAGGGCGTAGGCTGTTTCCTCTTCAATCTTCAAAAGCTCTACGTCGTCTCTGCAGCTTGATGTGGAGGAAAAACGCGCTTCGTCAATGCCGTACTTTGCCCCGGCTTCTTCGATTGCTTCAAAGACTTCCAGTGCGTCGTAGTAGAGTTCGTTGAACTGGCCTATGTGGATGTGGTGGTCGGTCATGGGATGTCATTTTGCAACGCAGGCATAGATGCCTCCTACAATAACCGAAAGACCTCCTGCTATGAATGCAATCTTTAAGATTTTTGCTATAACGTCGTTCAAGTTTGCATAGCGGATATTGTAAAATTTCGTTAGGCTTGCAAATTCGAATGCTAAAAATGCACAAATTACATTAAGGCAAGTCGTATCACATTTTGCGCCGTAAGCTCCCCCGGCTGCACAAAACAACCAAAACCATCCGGTCAATACATACCATACTGTAAACGGAATCCTGATAATTGTGAGTAGAATTTTAAATACTATCATGTTGCTGTTCTCCTTGTTATGTTGTAAAAAAGAATTATGACAAAATTATGTAATTCATTCCTCTTTGTTTTTTTCTTCTTTTTCCTGTTTTAGATAATAATTGCCGCATTTAATTTTATCTTGTGAATCAATAGTCTGGGCTTTTAGGTCTATACTCTGATTTGGCAAAAATTCGCCTTTTAAGAAAAGTATATCTGTGGCATTTTCTTTTGAAATGATTATACAGCAAACAGTATATGTAATGTCTTTGATTTTTTCAGTTGTAGCAGAAGCAACCATAAAACCTAAAGTTTGATTGTCAGAATCAATTTTACCTTTGCTTCCCGGTGTTATATTATCGATGTGAATGTTTATATTATTATTAACAGTAATGTCCCCATTAATGTTTGTTGAATTTATTCCTGAAGTGATAGTTCTAGAACCTTTCCCGAAAAGAGGAGACAACAATTTTTTTACTTTTTTTAAAAATTCGCACATATTTTATCCAATCGCGATGTTTGTTCTGTTTGTTTTGTACATATCACCACACAAAATTTTTCTGTATGGTGATGTGTTTCCTTGTATTGATTTGATTCAAAAAATGCTATGCAGGATTCAAATTTTGTATCTGAAAAACAGGCATGCATTTCTGAATTATATTCCGGGTATTTTCAGGCTTCTTGCCAAATATGATTTCCTGATGCTGTAGCAGGACATTTTCCTCCATAGGTTGGACCTGGTTTGCCTATGCCGCTGTCTGTTGCACCACATTTAATGCATTGCCAGTGTACCCGACCTGCAAACACACCTTTTCCCAACTTTACCGCATACGCTGGTTTAATGTTCTTCATAGATTTCATAGTGAAATCCTCCTTAGTAAAATGTTTTTTGAAAGCAAAACTTGCTTTGTTTGGGAAGGAAATGCTGGCGAATTGGATTAGTCAGCTTTTCCTTAGCGTTCTGGTTATATTTTAAGCCCTGTTTTATACTCTGTCAAGCATAAAAATACTTTATAGGAAATTGGCGGTAGGCTCTATAGGATATTATTATTTCTGCATGACGAATGAAGAAATGCTTGCTTACGTGGCGGATTCGATACGCAGGATTAGGCTGGCGAAGGGATTTTCTCAGTTGGATTTGTCCGCTGCTGCCAATATGTCGCAAAGTTTTATTGCCAATATTGAGAAGGGGAAGAAGGAACCTTCTGCAATGACTTTGATTCGCATTGCACATGCTCTTGAGGTAAGTCCCCGTGATTTTTTTCCGGATTCGCAAGCTGGTAATTTGGCAAGCGTTAGGGATGGGATAAAGAAAGAGATAATCGAGCTTTTGGGGCACTTGTAGAAAAAAGCTTCTACTTGACTAATTATGCATAAATATACATAATTGTGCATAAGAGGTTTTGCTTTGAAAGAGAGGCTTACACGGCTTAAGACCGTTCGCAAATTGATAAAAAACTACCGCATAGAGAGCCAGGAGGAGCTTTTGGGCTACCTGCAGAAGGAGGGCTTTGAGGTTACCCAGGCAACTCTTTCGCGCGACCTTAAGCTTTTGAAGGTTGGCAAGGTGAGTGACGGTCATGCGGGTTACGTGTATACTCTTCCTGATGAGGACGAGAGACGTGAGAGCGAGCAGATTTACATTCAGGACTTTTTGCGCGGTTATGTTAGCATAGATTATAATTCCAGTACGGTTGTTATAAAGACTTTTGGCGGTCATGCGGATGCTGTTTCCAATGCGCTGGATTCTTTGAACATGGATGAGATTCTTGGAACTGTTGCGGGCGACAACTGCATTTTTGCATGTCTTAGGGAAGGCGTTTCCGGTGAGGATTTTATGGCGGCCTTAAAGCAGCGCATTCCGGAATTGGATGACGAATAATAGGATTATTTTTGAGTTTAAGCAGTCCTGAATTTCTAAAAGCAGATTATCGGGTCTAGCCCGATAATGACACATCTTGTGCAAAAAGTTCCCTTCGACGGGCTCAGGGAACGGGGCTTTCTTGTTTGGTATAACAATCACTATGTTGTAAATAGATGCCGAATCAAGTTCGGCATGACAGGCTGTTTGGGGGAAGGATTTTTTGCACTTTTTTGCCCATCCGTAAAGAGTGAATGGATGGTGGTACAGCCTCTGAAATTACTTGAGTGCAAGTGCGTTCCGGGGACTGCTCTTTGTGGGTGAAGGTTCTTTGCAAAAAGTTCCCTTCGACGGGCTCAGGGAACGGGGCTTTCTTGTTTGGTATGACAATCACTATGTTGTAAAGAGATGCCGAATCAAGTTCGGCATGACAGGCTGGCTAGGGGAGGGATTTTTTTGCACTTTCTTTCCCATCCGTAAAGAGTGAATGGATGGTGGTACAGACCCTGAATCAAGTTCAGGGTGACGGTTCTTTTTTTTGATATGACAATCAGTATATTGCAAAAAGTTCCCTTCGACGGGCTCAGGGAACGGGGGCTTTGTTGTTTTGTATGACAATCACTATGTTGTAAAGGGATGCTGAATCAAGTTCGGCATGACAGGCTGTCTAGAGGAGGGATTTTTTTTGCACTTTTTTGTCCATCCGTAAAGAGCCATGGATGGCGACTTACGCCGCCGTGGAGGGGCGCGCAGCGTTCCGAAGGAATGGAGCGATAGCGGAACCCCGGAAGGGCGGTGGCGCAGGGGCATGGGTGTCGAGTTAGCCAATGCGTGAATGGTAGAGCGGTTAACGGTACCGTCCAAAAAAATAGGAGATAGAATTATTTTCCGCAGAAGATTTCCTTGTAGCTGTAGAGGGCGGTTCTTGCTTTTATGGTGAGTTTTTTTCCGTTCCATTCGAGGGTGCCTGTGTCGTAGAAACATTCGGGGCTTTTTTTGTTGCTGAGTACGGAGCGGTCTTTTTCCGTGCCGCTGAAGTTTGTGAGCAAGAGTTCAACTTGGAATTTTACGGGTTTTTCTGCGAATATTTTTTCTGCTTCTTCTGCGGATGAGGGCAATTTTTCCAGGCCCGTTATGGTTCCGATTGAATCTTTTAGGAGCACGATAATCATGGAGCCGTCGGTGGAGAAGAATACGTAGGCCGGTACAAAGGGCGTTTCACTTGCTATCTGTACGCTTGCCATAACCCCGCCGTCCTTGTCTTTTTCTTCTGCGTAGTGGGGCAGGAAAATCGTGTCAAAGTAGTCTACGTATGAATCTTTTGCGTCTGAATTTAGCGTGGAGCTTATTTTGTTTGCGTCGAAGTCTTCTATTATTTTTGAGTAGTTTTGAATGCGACGCTCCACCAAGTCCAGTATGTTTGAATAGATGAGTTCTTTGTAGGATGCAAGCTGGGCAAAGTTTTCTGCGTTGCTTGTCATTATCTGGTTTCCGAAAGATGTTACCTGTTTTATCTTGGGGAAATTAAGGCGGTTGAGGAAGGTGATTCTTGTAATGAGGTCTATGATGCTGTAGCCCCAACGCGAAGTGCCTGCGCTGCTGGATGTTTTTTTGGATTCATTTATTTCTTTTTTTAGTTCGTCCGCGCATTTTTTGTTTAGGTCTATTACATTTTGAACTTGTGTTCTTTCTTTTATGGAATAGCTTTTTCCGTTTTGCAGGGTAAGTTCTGGCTGGAAGTATTTTTCCCAGTTCTTTCTTGGAAAGAGGGTTGCGGTTCTTAGGGTTATTGTGTTCCTTTGGAAGATTCCCCTTTTTGTAAGAAAGATTACGTATGTGTCCTGCTGCTGTTCAAGGGGCGAAATTTTGGAAAGAAAGCTTGCACCCTCGGAGCCGTTGATTGTTATCTGGAAGTATTCAAGTGATGCCTTTGCGGAAAAGACGAAGAGCTTGTGGTTTCGTTCGCCAAAGAGTTTTTTTAGTATGGAAGAGAATTCGGGGGAGTAGCTGTCGAATTCCTTTTGGTCAAATTCCGGGGTGATGAAGTAGTCCCTTAGGCTTTCGTCGCGGCCAGGGTCGTAGCGCTGCATGTAGGTCCACTTTTCTACCGCGAAGAGCCTGCACTTCCACCTTTCGCCTTTGTATGCTATGTTAAGGCTGCATTCGTCTTCTGAGCAGAGGCTTGCACCCGAAAGAAAGCATCTGAATCCTTCAAGCGGTTTTCCGTTTTTGATTAGGGGGCCTGAATATTCAATGTTGTCGCTTTTTCCTATTTCTTCTTGCGATGGGTCAAGGAAAAGGCTTTCGTCCAGAATAAGGTTTGCCTTGGTAAAGCTCCATTCATCGTCAAAAATCTGCTTGTGGTAAAAGCCTGTATTTCCGTTTTGGTCTCTTCCTGCAACCCGCAGTTCCCTTGAGGCGTTTCCGTGGCCGTTTTGCGCTATGCTTATCATTTTGGTGAGCCTTGCCTGTCCGTAGAGCGGAATCTTTGGCTGCTCCATCCAGTCTTCTGCGGGGAGTGCCCAAGGGGAATAGTTTGAAAGGTATTCGCTTCCGCTGTATTTTTGTTCCACTTTGTCGTAGGTGTATTGGAAGAACATTGGGTCGCATCCCATGGTGTCAAAGTCAATCAGGCGGGTGTACATGCTGCCCCGGCTTCCGATTAGGAATATGCTGTCTGCGGAGACGCTTATGTTTTGCGCTATGAATGCTCCGTTAAGGGGAACTTCTACGCTTCTGCTAAGGTCTTGCGGTAGGCCTGAGTCTGCAAACCTTATGTGCTGGCCGTCGCTTGTAAGGAAGTAGACCGTTTCCAGTCCCATTGTTCCGTAGTGGTGGGGGTTGCCGTAGCGGTCTTCGTGCCAGAGGACTTCTATTCTGCGGGCTCCCATGCTCCAGCCCCTGTAGTTTTTTACAAGGTCGTTCATGCTAAGGTAGGTGTTTTTTGGAAAGCCGAATTTTCTTAGCCAGCTTCTGTCTTTGCGCTTGCCGTCTTTTGCAAGGTAGATGTAGTACTGGGTTCCTTCGCTGTCCCATGCGTAGAAGCTGTCTCCGTCCGCGCAGATTTCTTCTATTCTTGCTGGCGGGGTGAATTTGTCTGTTGAAGATGGGTCGGGGTGGGGTAGGCCTGTTTGCTTAAAGAGCTTCCATTGGCTTTCTCCTTTTTCTTTGAAATAGATTCTTCCGTCTACCAGGGCAAATTCTCCGTATGTGCAGTAGGACTGGGTTCTTGTTCTTATGTAGACTTGTTCGGGGAGAAATCCGTTTATGTCTTGTATTTGGCCTGAATGTGGGGAGGAGAAAAAGTCTTTCTTTGCGGTTGATTCTGCTGGGGCGAATTTTCCGGGGATTATGGCGGTTAGGATGGAGAATATTGTGCAGAATGTCATTCCGAACTTGATTCGGAATCTGTTTGTTTGTGTGTGGACAGACCCTGAATTGCGCTTCGACAGGCTCAGCGTCCGTTCAGGGTGACGTGGGGCGATTTCAGGGTGACTGGGTGCAGGGTTGCGGATGCGGTAGGGCTTTGTGGAAACAGACCCTGAATTGCGTTTCGACAGGCTTAGCGACCGGCCGGGGTGACGGGGCGAAAGTATAGGACGGTAGAGACCCTGAATCAAGTTCAGGGTGACGGAAATCTTGTGTTTGTGATTGAGTTCCAGATTGCTACCTTTTAGTTTTGTTTTGGGGGGTGCCAATTTCCTTTTTTTAGGTGTGAAGTTCAACATAGGTTTTTCCTGTTCCTCCGTCTTCCGGGCGGGCAAAGTGAAAGTCTTTTACCGCGGGGTGGTGCGAAAGGTAGTCGTGGACTCCCTGCTGAAGAATGCCGCTTCCCTTTCCGTGGATTATGCTGAAGTTTGCAAAGTTTGTTATTGTGCAAAGGTCAATCTGTCTTTCCAAAGACTTTATTGCGTCTTCGTACCTCATGCCTAAAAGCCTTAGTTCAAACTGTGGGCGGGAGTCGCCTTCGGATGAGGCTGCGCTTTCAAGCACATAGTCTGCCTTTTGAATTGCCTGTGTTTGTCCGCTTTCTGTGCCTTCTTGTGGAAGTGCCTGAAGCTGCCGGGTGGGAACACTCATGCGGATTGCCCCAAACTGTACGCTCCAGCTTTCACCATTCTTTTCTTTTTGGACAAGGGTTCCCTTTCTTCTTTCCCTGCCAGCCAAAACTTCTACGCCGGGTGCAAGCTGGGGGATTATCTTTTTGGGCTGCTCGAAAGTTTTTTTTGCGTAGCAGTCATTTTCTTCTTTTGGAATTGGCTTTGCGCTTTTAAGTGCCTCCGTGTTGGAGATGCGTCTTTTTGTCTTTTTGGATGACTTTGATGAATTTGAGTGCCTTGATTCCTTTGTGAATTTTATTCCGTTTTCCGCAAAGAAGGCCTCTTTTTCTTTTAGGGCATCCTGCTGTTTTTCTAGGGCAAGCCTTTCTTCTTCTATTTGGCTTTCTTTCTTTTCCGCTTCCTCTTCAAATTCCTTTATGAACTGGCGCACTTTAAGGTTTTTCTCTCTGGTGATTTCGCCTTCGCGGAGTTCCCTTACAAGGTTTTCAAGGCGGCTTCTTGCTTCCCTTAAGGATGCAAAGTTCTGCTTGGCTTCAAGTTCCCTAAGCTCTATTTCCCTCTGCTTTGCTTCTATTTCCCTTTCGGAAAGTTCCACTTCCTTTATTGCAAGCTTGTCACGCGCATCTTTTTGTTCGCGGATAAGGGCATCCATTTCTTCGTGCTTGGCAGTAAGGCCTTTTATGAGTGCGCTAACGTCTGCCTGCTGTGTGGAGATGTATTCCTTTGCCTTTTGGATGAGCTTTTTGCTTAGGCCTGAATGCATTGCTATGTCTATTGCGTGGCTTTCTCCGGGCACTCCCATCATAAGACGGTAGGTTGGGCTTAGGGTCTGCTGGTCAAATTCAACGCTTGCGTTTACGCATGAATGGTTTGTGTAGCCGTAGTTTTTTAGTATTCCGTGGTGGGTGGTAACTATTACGAATGACTTTCTTTCGATGAATTCATCCAGGGCTGCCATTGCGATTGCTCCGCCTTCCTGGGGGTCTGTGCCACTTGCAAGTTCGTCCAAAAGGACAAGGCTTTTTTCCGTGGCGTGTCTTTCC
>Ga0256404_1007041_pt1 | contig 18061 bp, 19 predicted proteins | sample RumenRJG_01DNA_FD_185990 | JGI IMG/M metagenome (GOLD analysis project Ga0256404, IMG submission 185990) | Bovine rumen microbial communities from Lethbridge, Alberta, Canada - RJG_01 | ecosystem: Host-associated > Mammals > Digestive system > Stomach > Rumen | place: Canada: Alberta | collected...
TGGTAAGCCAATACATGCTTATGATCCTAAAAATAGAGGAACTGAAGCATATATCAATTTAGCTAAAGAGGTGATTGCAAGAAATGGAAACTAAAAAAAGAGCACTAGGAATTGGACTTGAACAATTATTTAATAATGAGAATCTAGATTTACAAAGTTTTGAAAAACATGTCTATGAGACAACTGATAAGGAAGAAATTATTGAGGTTAATATTAGTGAATTAAGACCCAATCCTTATCAACCAAGAAAAGTATTTGATAAAGATGCACTTGCAGAGCTAGCAAAGTCTATTAAGGAACACGGTGTATTTCAACCTATTATAATTAAGAAAAGTATTAAAGGGTATGAAATAATTGCTGGTGAACGTAGAGTTCGTGCATCTAAGATGGCAGGATTAGATAAAGTTCCAGCTATTATTCGTAATTTAAATGATGAACAAATGATGGAGATTGCTCTTTTAGAAAACTTACAAAGGGAAAACTTAAGTGCGATTGAAGAGGCTAAGGCTTATAAATCATTGATTGATAACTTACATTTAACTCAAGAACAACTAAGTGAAAAAGTAGGTAAGAGTAGAAGTCATGTTACTAATATTTTAGGGCTACTTAGACTTCCTGCAGAAGTACAGGATATGGTTGTAACTAAGAAGATTAGTATGGGACATGCTAGAGTGCTTAGTAAACTAGAGAGTGATGATAAGATTATAGAGATGGCACGTGATATTGCAGAGAATAAGCTTCCTGTAAGAGAGGTTGAAGCTAAATCTCAAGAGAGTGAAAAGAAAGTTAAGATTAATCGTAAACGTATTCCATCTCGTAGTGAGTTTACTCATCTAGAAGAAGTATTAAAAGATAGGCTAGATACTAAAGTTAAGATTAAAGATAGTAAACTAATTATATCTTTTGAAAATGTTGCAGATTTAAATAGAATACTAGAGATTATTAATCTAGGAGACTTATAATGATTATTAATTATAGTTTAATTAAGATTTTATCAGTAATATTAGTTAGTCTAGTATTAATTACTATTTCTAAGAAAATAGTTGGTAAATTATTATTTGTTAAGACTAGTAAAGTACCTATTAAAAGACAAAAGAGTATAGTTAATCTAATTAGTAATATTGTTAGATTCTTTATTCTTTTTATTGCTTTAACAATAATTCTTGAAGAGTTTGGTATTGATACTAAATCATTTATTGCATCCTTAGGAGTATTTAGTTTAGTTATAGGTCTTGCCTTACAAGACTTACTTAAGGATATTATATCAGGATTTTCAATTGTATTTGAAGGACTATATAATATTGGAGATTGGATAGAGATATCATCTTTTAAAGGAGAAGTAATCGCTACATCTCTTCGTACTACTAGAATTCGTGCTTATACTGGTGAAGTTAAAATAATATCTAATAGAAATATAACTGAACTAGTTAATTATAGTATGGATGATAGTAATGCAATAGTAGATGTAGAAGTATCATACGATTCCAAACTTGATAAAGTTGATAAAGTAATAAATGAAATATGTACTGACTTTGAAAAAGAAGTAGGAGTTAAAAAGGTAGATATACTAGGATTAAATGAGATAGGTGATTCTGGATTAAAATTTAGATTAGTAATTAAATCTGATTATTCTAATTCTATAGCTTTATCTCGTAAATTAAAAAGGAAGATAGTAGATACATTTAATAAAAATAATATATCTATTCCTTATAAACAGGTGGTGATTCATAATGCAAGATTATAAATTAGGTAGTATAGTAATTATGAAAAAACAGCATCCATGTGGATCTAATGAATGGACTATAATAAGAGTTGGTGCGGATATTAAAATAAAATGTAATAATTGTGGTAGATCTATTATGCTATCTAGAATAGATTTTAATAAAAAATTGAAGAAAGTAGTAAGTATCTAGGAGGCATTATGGCAAATAAAACAAATAAATTTAAAAGAAATTTAAAGAAACAAGGTCCAATTGTTACTATTATATTCTTATGTTTGGTTATTGCTTTAGTAAGTTTTATCCTTAACTTATTTAAGGTAAGTGGTAATATTACAGAAGCAGGAACTCTTGAAACATCAATAGTAACAGTTAATAATATATTTAGTAAAGAAGGTATTAAGTATATACTTAATAATTCTATTATTAATTTTTCATTAATGGATTCAATTATCTATATAATCATGTCATTAATGGCAGTATCAATGTTAGAATCTAGTGGTTTATTAAAACATATATTAAGGCCACTTACTAAACTTAAATCATGGTATGTAACTTTAATATTTGTATTTATTGGTGTTATATCAACTATACTAGGAGATTTTAGTTATACACTATTGATACCTCTTGCAGCAGTATCTTATAAACTACTGGGTAAGAATCCAGCACTTGGTATAATTACTATGTTCTTAGGTTTATCTATAGGATATGGGGTAGGACTAGTACCTAATTATCAAGATTATATGTTAGGACTAATCACTACTAAGTCTGCAACTAGTATTGATTCATCATATACATATAATTTATTTTCTACATATTTTATATCTATAGTAAGTGTAGTAATATTAACATTATCTGCAACATTCCTAATAGAAAAGTTATTAGTTAAGAAGTTCTTAAGATATGATGAAAAAGATAAGTATAACTTATCTAGAAAAGCATTATTTACATCATTAATAGTTGGCTTTGTATTACTAGGTATAGTTATCTACTCAATTATACCTGGATTACCTTTTTCAGGAATACTGCTTAATGATACATATAAAGTATATATAGCTAGAGTATTTGGTAAAGATTCAGCCTTTGGTAATGGATATATGTTGATAATTGTAGGGCTAGCTATAATATGTAGTTATATCTATGGAAGAATATCTGGTAATATTAGAAATAGTAATGATACCACTAATTCACTTACTAAATCATTTGAAAATACTGGATATATATTTGTACTATTATTCTTCTCATCAATCATGTTAGGATTACTTGAATGGTCTAATATAGGTAGTGTAATTGCAACTAATGTAGTTGACTTTATAGGTAGTTTAAACTTTGGTGGTGTGCCATTATTATTTGTAGTGTTTATAGCGATTATATTTATATCAATACTTATGCCTCTAACACTTACTAAATGGAATATAATTGCTCCTATATTTGTACCAGTATTAATGCGTGCGAATATTACTCCATCTTTTGCTCAAACATTATTTGCAGCAGGAGATGCAGCAGGTAAGTTATTTTCACCAATCTATTTATATTTGATAATCGCAATAGGATTCTTATATAAAGAAGATTCAAGTATGAATACATCTATATTTAGTACAATGAAGAAAATGATGCCAACAATTATATTACTTACTCTAATCTATTTTGTAATAATAGTAGGATGGTATCTAATAGGATTACCACTAGGATTTAATACAAGTATAACAATGTAATATGCATTGTTTTTCTATACTTTACACTTCTTTACACTATAATAACCACTTTTTTCCAATTTATTTAGATTATGTATTGTATCAAAATTTGTACTTGGTATAATTATAGTGTAATGTCATTATAGGGGATAAGAATAATTGTATTGAGCAGTGTCTATAAAAGAATGTGACATTAATTTGGGTATTGTTTAATACCTTTTTTTATTGTAATAATACTTAAAATATAGTAGAATATTAATGGTTATAAAGGAGATGTATTAATTATGAGTTTAACAGCGGGAATAGTAGGATTACCTAATGTAGGTAAGAGTACTTTATTTAATGCAATTACTAAAAAACATATACTGGCTGCAAATTATCCATTTGCGACCATTGAACCTAATGTAGGTGTTGTAATGGTACCAGATTATAGATTGGATTTTTTAAACGAGTTATATAAACCTAAGAGTTTAGTTCCAACTACATTTGAATTTACTGATATTGCAGGGCTTGTTAAAGGAGCTAATGCTGGAGAAGGATTAGGTAATAAGTTTTTATCACATATTAGAGAAGTAGATGCAATATGTGAGGTAGTTAGATGCTTTGATGATGAAAATATTATTCATGTTGAATCTACAGTTGATCCTATTCGTGATATTGAAATTATTGGAATAGAGTTAATACTTGCAGATTTAGATATTGTAGAAACTAGACTTTCTAAAATTGAGAAGAAGGCTAAAATGTCTAAAGATAAAGAAGGATTAAAAGAGGTTGCTTTACTTACTAAATTAAAAGAATGCTTAGAAAATAATAAAGCAGTTAGATCTTTAGAATTAGATGAAGATGAATTATTAATAATGAAACCTTATAATTTATTAACTGCTAAACCTATTATCTATGTTGCAAATGTAAGTGAAGATGAACTTAGTAATAGTGATAATAAATATTTAAAATTAGTTAGGGAGTATGCTAATAAAGAAGGATCTAAAGTAATAAGTGTGTGTGCGAAGGTTGAAGAAGAATTATGCGAATTAGATGATGCTGATAAGAAAGAATTATTAAATGATTTGGGAGTAGATTCTAGTGGCCTTGATAAACTAATTCAAGCAACATATAGTTTGCTTGGTTTAAAAACATTCTTTACATCAGGTACGGATGAGGTTAGAGCATGGACATTCAAAGATGGAATGAAAGCACCTGATTGTGCAGGTATTATTCACACTGACTTTAAACGAGGATTCATTAGAGCTGAGGTAATGAGTTATAAAGATTTAGAAGAATATAAAGACGAGAAAATAGTAAAAGAAAAAGGTAAAGTTCGTCTTGAAGGTAAGGAATACTTAATGCAAGATGGAGATATTTGCTATTTTAGATTTAATGTGTAGGTGATTTGATGAGAAAGAAAGTTGCGGTATTAGGTGGAGGTAGTGGATTATCTTATCTACTAAATGGTTTAAAACAATATCCACTAGATATAACTGCTATTGTATCAGTATGTGATAATGGTAGTAGTACAGGAATACTTAGAGAAGAGTTTAATATTCCTGCAGTTGGAGATATTAGAAAGGTGCTTGTTTCACTTTCAGAAACTGAGCCTTTAGTTGAACAATTATTTAATTATAGGTTTAAAACAACTAGTGATTTAAATGGGCATGCAGTAGGAAATTTATTACTTACTGCAGTAGAAGAGATGACAGGAAGTCTTTCTGAAGGAATAGAAGCACTTAGTAAAATACTTAATTTAAAAGGTAAAGTAGTACCACTTACAGAGGATAATGTTACTCTAATGGGTGAGATGATGGATGGTACTATTATTGAGGGTGAGGAACAACTTACTAAAGATAGACGTACTATTAAAAGAGTATACTATAAGGAAAAAGCAACTCCTACTCGCGAGGCAATAGATGCAATTATGAATGCAGATTTAATTATTCTTAGTATGGGTAGCCTATTTACTAGTATTATTCCAAATTTAATTTGTGATGATATAGTAGATGCAATGTCTAAAAGTAAGGCTAAAATTCTTTATACTTGTAATATAGTCACACAACCTGGTGAAACTGATGGCTTTACAGTAACAGATCATGTAAAAATGCTTAATAAATATCTAAAGAAAAGAAAAGTAGATGTAGTTATTGCGAACAATGGTTATATAGATTCGTCTATGGCTGATAAGTATAAAACATTAGAACAAAAAGATCCAGTTATATTTGATAGTGAGAACTTTAAAAATTATGATATGCAAGTAATTGGAGATGATTTAGTAACTATCTATAATAATATGATTAGACATAATTCATTAAAACTTGGTTTTCATATATTCTTTTATGCAATGAATAATTAGGTGATTCTATGTCTTTTACAAGTAGAATAAAAAATGAATTAGTTGAATCAGAGTTATCTAAGTTAGAACAACTATCAGAGTTATCAGGGTTACTTAAAAACTCTATTGATAGTAGTAGTAAACTTAATATAACTACAGAAAATGCAGCAATTGCTAGACTTATATTTAATAGACTTAAGAATAATTATGATGCATTAATTAGAGTATCTGTTAAAAAGGGTTATAATTATAATAAGAATTATATATATGGTCTTGAAGTATATAAGAATGTAGATAATATTATTAAAGATTTATCGTTAGATAGTATAGTTCCTAATAGTTATTTAATAGATGATGAAGATACTAAAAGAGCATATGTTAGAGGAATATTTCTTGCATGTGGCAGTGTGAATGATCCTAAAACTTCACAGTATCATATGGAGTTTTCATTTGATAATGAAGAATATGCTAACTTTATTAATGATATATTAGATGGTTATAATCTTAATAGTAAGATATTAAAAAGAGATTCTAGGTATATTGTATATATAAAAGAGTCTGAAAAGATTACTGATTTTTTAAGAATTATTAAGGCTACTAATGCTCTTTTATATTATGAGAATATTAGAATATATCGGAATCGTAATAACAAAATAAACAGAATTAATAATTGTGAACAAGCTAATGTTGATAAGATTATTCAAAGTGCGAAGAATCAAGTAGATGATATTAATTATATTATAAAGAAAGATGCTTATGAACTATTAGATGAAAAAGTAAAAGAAGCAGCAGATTATAGATTAAAGTATCCAGAGGAATCTCTAAATGAGTTAAGTTGTATCATGACTATGGAAACTGGTACTAGTATTACTAAGTCAGGATTACATCATAGATTTAATAAGATAAAGTTACTAGCACAAAGACTTAAGAGTAAAGATAAATAAAACTATATTTTGGGTAATATAATGCCAAAAATATAGTTTTTTGTATTTTTTAGCAAAAAAAGAAGGAAATTTGAAAATTATAACTAATAATATATATAGAGGGGTAAAGGAGAAAACTATTTTATAGATTTCATATTGATTATATAAAAGTGGCGACATTGTCGCCATAATTGATTTAAAGATTGTTTAAAGTTAAGGAAGGCTTTGGTTATTTATGAATTATTATGAAGAGATAAAGAATAAAATACTTGATGATGAGGTATATGGAAAAGTAAAAGACTATTCCAAAGAAAGACACAGAGTTATTACTTATTATGATATAGGAAAGTTGCTTAATGATGCCGATGGTAAATACGGAGATAATATAATAGATAAATATTCTAAAAAGCTAGTAGTTGAAGTAGGTAAAAAATATAATAGACGATTATTATTCAGAATGAAACAATTTTATAATATGTTCAGTAATGAGAAAGTGTCGACAATGTCGACACAATTGACATGGAGTCACTACGTAGAACTATTACCGATTAAAGACGAAAAGAAATTATTGTATTATTTAAATATAAGTATAAAGCAAAATATTAATGTTAGGAACTTGCGTTTTAAGATAAAATCTAAAGAATATGAAAGATTACCTGACGAAACTAAGAATAAGTTTTTTAATAAAGAAGAAACTACTGTAGTTGATTATATAAAAAATCCTATAATAATAAAAAATAATTATGATTATGAAATCTTTTCTGAAAAAATATTGCAAAAATTAATAATGGAGGATATATCATCATTTTTAAAAGAATTAGGTGATGGTTTTACATTTGTAGATAATGAATATAAAATAAAACTTGGTGATCGATATAATTATATTGATATCTTACTTTATAATATTAAGTTTAAATGCTACGTAGTTGTTGAACTTAAAGTAACTGAAGTTAATTCTAAGCATACGGGACAAATTCAAAATTATATGAACTATATAGATAGAAATGTAAAGAGTTTTGATGATAATAAAACTGTAGGAATAATAATTTGCAAATGTGATAATAAATATGTAATTGATTATTGTTCTGATGAAAGAATAGTTGCAAAAGAGTATGAATTGGTGTAGAAAAATGATGTTTTTTTAAGAAATTTATAAAAAAAAGAAGGAAATTTGAAAGTTTTAACTAATAATATATATAGAGGGAGATTAATGCATTTATTATTAGTTATACTTATGATAAAATGTGAGGTGAGATTTGTTGCGGTAATTAATAATTATGTTTAATCTTCCAAAGCAATCCCCCTAATATTATAAAGGAGAGTATTTATGATTATAGTTGTAAGACATGGACAAACTGATTGGAATTTAGAAAAAAGATATCAAGGTAGAATGGATATAGAATTAAATGGAACTGGTATTAAACAAGCAAAATATTTATCTTTAAAACTATCTAATATTAAGTTTGATAAAGTATTTTCTAGCCCTTTAAAACGTGCTTATGCTACCGCACAATTAATCACACAAAATATAATTATTACTGATGATAGATTAATTGAAAGATGTAATGGAGCATTAGAAGGTAAATTAAAAAGCGAAATAAAAGAGAGTATTGATTTCAATAGTCCTGATACTAAACTAGGTATAGAAAACATAATTGATTTTAAAAATAGAATATTTAACTTTCTTGATGAGATTACAACTAAGTACAAGAATCAAAATATTCTTATAGTCACACATGCTGGAGTGAGTCTATATATAAGAGAATACTTTGAAGGAGTACCTACTAATAATGATTATTCCCTTTATAAATTAGAGAATTGCGATTATTTAGAATATGATAATTAATATTCTAATTTAGAAAGGAATATATGAACATACTAAAGATTATCGCAAATATTTTTAAAAAGAATAAAAATACATATCATAAAAAAGATATTGTGTGGGCTAAAAGGTATAGTAGTGATATAGAAGAAGAATCTATTCCTCTAGGACATAGAGAGGGTCCTTACATAATAATAAATAAGAAAAGAGGTAAGTATTATACATTATCATGTACTGGTACAACTACTAATATATTTAATAAATATATGCTTAATAAAGATAAGTATTCATTAAATAAAGATAGTTATGTATATTTAAATAAAGTACCTATATTAACTAATGATCGAATAATTAGAAAGATTGATATACTAGATAATTCTGATATGAATAGAATTATTAAAAGATTAATTGTATTAAATATAAGAAATAAAGATAAAGAAATATCTAAGATTCTTAAAAAACATAAATTCTATTATGATATTGGAGATATTATTAAGTATGATAATAAAACATTTTATGTATATGATTTAGATGAATATAACTTATATACTCATCAAGTATATTATAGTATTAAAAGTAAACATATATTTATAATTAATGGAACTAGTTATGCTTTTAATTTTGAAAATACTAAAGTAATATCTTTAAAGAAAAGAATTAAATTAACTGATATAGTTAAAGTAGATTCACAAAAGTTTATAAATGTTTATAAAAATAGATTTTTGCGTGAATTAAAAGAAAAACATAGTGTAGGTAAGGGTAAATTAATAAGTATAGATAATGATTACTATTATGTATATAATATCACTGAGAAGTATATTCATACTTATAGAGTATATTTAGATAAAGATAAAAGTAATCATAAAATAAAAATTAGTAATAAAGATTATTATACTAATTTTATACCAACTAAGTTTAGTGTAGAAGTAAGCGCTAAAGTAGTAGATATTGCATCTTTAAAAGAAAGAACTAAGATACAAAATAAAAAGAAATATATAAAAGGCAAACTAAGTAATATGCCTATTATATTAAGTGAATATAAGAGGCAAATGATTATAATTAATCAAGATACATTAGATAAATATGTTATTACTAATAGAGTAGGAAATACTATTACATATGTATCATTAACTGATAATAAAGTATATGAACATACATTAAAAAATAGTATAGAGTTTAATTATAAGATATATGAAACTATGGATAACATAGAATTCTATAATATTACTAAAATAATAGAAAAAAGAGATTAATGGAATGTTTAATCTCTTTTAATGTACAACTATATTAGATAAAAACCTATCATAGAAATTCGATATATATTATAAAAAAATAAAAAATATGAGACAAAGTATAGTTGTACATGAATAATATATACTATTTAATAAATTATTTCAAGTGTTTTTAAACTTTTTCATAGTGTGTCCACATTCTAATAATATGAATTTCCTTGGTTTCATTTATTACCTCGTATACAATTCTGTGCTGTCTATTGATTCTTCTAGAGTATAATCCAGATAAATCACCGCTTAATTTTTCATACGATGGTGGATAACAAAATGGATTTAATTCCATAAGAGATAATATTGTTTTACAATTCTTATCTAATCCACAATTTTTTAATTTCTTTTTATCCTTTTCTGCTTGTTTTGAAAAAATGATTCTATATTTACCATTCTTCATTTGGATCATACTCCTTTGCATTTTTCCAATCTTCAGTTTTTCTAATCTTATTTACGTTTTCTACAAAACCCGGAATATTGGATAAGTACAAAGTTTCTTCTATGCTTTTCCATTCGTCTTCTGCTATTAATACAGCATTTTTCCCCTTATTATTTACTATTGTTATTGGGTTATAACCAACGTTAACATCAGATACTAATTGATACAAGTTTGCTCTTGCATTAGTAATATTAATCGTACTCATAAAGTTCACCTCACTTACATTATACCGTACTTTTTTGCGTACGTCAACCCTTTTATAGTATTATATGCAAAAAAATGTAATATATGTATTATTAAATTTATAAAAATTAATACAAAGTTCTTCTAATATGCGCAAAATATGGTATAATTAATTTAAGTTAAGAAAAGATATATGTAGGTGGTAATAATGAAGAAGAATAAAGCGTTTACTTTGATAGAATTAATAGCAGTATTAGTAATACTTGCAATCATATCATTAATAGTCGCACCTTTACTTTTAAATATAATTAGAAGAGTAAAAGATGTTGCAAATAAAAGAAGTGTAGATGGATATGGTAGAGCAGTAGAGTATGCCATGGCAAGTTATCAGTTAGAACATTTAGCTTATCCTGATACATTTGATAAATTAGAAATAGAATATAAAGGTAATAAAGTAGAATGTAAAACTAGTAGAATAAATCCTGATTATTCAATATACTTATCAGAATGTAAGGTAAATGGAAGACTAGTTAAAGATGATAAAGAAATAGATGGTTATTATCATTATGGAATACTTAAAATGACTAATCAAGAGTATGTAGATACATATGGTAAGAACTTAGAAGATGCATTAAAAAAGTATTATGATGAACATAACGAATATCCAAGTGATTATACAACTTTAACACTACCACCATTAGATAAAGAAGTAAGTTGTGATGTAGAAACATATAGTGATGGTAAGATATTTTTAACAAAATGTTCCGTAGATAGTGAAGAAGTATTAGATGAAAGTCAAGATGACGGTTATTATCATTATAGAGAGACCAGAAATGCTGTTAAATATTTATTAAAGAAAACAAATTCAAAATTAATTACGACATATACAGATGGAAACACACATGAAATGTATACGTTTGATCATGAAGCAACTGAACAGACTCCAGTTTTAACAGATTATAGATATATAGGTAATGTTCCATATAATTATGTTAAATTTAATGGGAATGAAATCTGGAGAATAGTTGGCGTGTTTGATACAGATGATGGTTATGGTAAATATGATAAAAGGATTAAATTGCTAAAAAGCACATCTTTTCGTGCAACTTGGGATTCAAATAGTAAATATGATTGGGCTATATCTACATTAAATAGTTATTTAAACGATAATTATTATAATCAAATTTTTGAATTAGATAGAAATATTATTGATCCTGTTAAATACTATTTAGGACAATGGTCTTATGAAAGTGAACGTGGCAAAAGTGGTATTCCTGGTGCTAGTGATAATTGGACTGGAAAAATAGCACTTATTTATCCAAGTGATTATATTTATACATTTTCGTTGGGAGTAGAAGATTATTGTTTTAATAATATATTTGCTTGCAAAAAGTCAAAAGGCAAATACCCAAGTAATAGTTGGATATATATGTTACAAAATGGTAGTTCATACTATTGGACAATATCTGCTTGCAGCAATTATACTATATATAATATGCTTCCGGATGGTGATTTATCTAGTTTTCGAGGATCGCAGAATTTTGATGCAGCTCTTCCAACTCTCTACCTCAAACCAGAAGTCAAAATCAAATCGGGTGATGGAACTATAGATAATCCATATGAGTTTGAATTATAGAAACTGAGTAATTATAGTTATTCAGTTTTTTAGTGGGGTTAGTGTTTAAATTATTTTTGATTTAGTGTATAATTAAGTTACGGGTGATACTGTGGAGGATTTGTTTAATAAATTAGATAGATTGTATGATGATTATGATAATGTAGTTGTTATGGGTCATAGTTATCCTGATTTGGATTGTTATGGATCTTGTCTTGGTATATATAATAGGATTTGTGCTTTGGGTAAATCTTGTTATGTATATTTAGAGGGTAATAATTATAGTGAGATTATGTGTAAGGCTATTAGTAGTGTTAGTGATGTAAAGTATATTAATAGTAGTAATATTGGTAATCTTGCAAATATCTTACTTATTGTTGTTGATGTACATCAGGTTAGTAGATTTGAAAATAGTAATATTTTTGATTATTGTAAAGATTATGTAATTCTTGATCATCATATTAAGGATAGAAAGTGTCCTAAGGGTAGTAAGTTACTTTATATTAATAATAGTTTATCTAGTATGATTGAACTTGTTACTTATTATCTAGATTATAGTGGGGTTTCTATTGATTCAAGTGTTGCGACTATTATGCTTGGTGGACTTGAAATTGACACTAATGGTTATAATTTAAAGACTACTTCTCGTACTTATAAAGCAGCTAGTATTTTAGTTGAGTTAGGTGCGGATGTAACTTTAAAGCAGGAATTACTTAAAGAGAGTAAGGATGATTATGTAAGAAGGGCAGATTATATTAAGAATAGTATTACTGTTAATGGTGATGTTGCCTTATGTATATTACCTGACATTAGTAAGACTGAGACTCTTGCAGAGATTGCGGATAGTCTTCTTACTTTTGATAATATTGAGGCTTCATTTGCAGTTGCTAAAATTAATGACACTGAGTATGGTGTATCTGCTAGAAGTATTGGTGAGGTTGATATTCTTAGGGTAATACGTAAGCTAGGTGGCGGAGGATCTACTACTAGTTGTGGTGCGAAGTGTACAAAGGGGTTATCAGAGATTAAAGAGATTATTATTAAATCAATAAAGAAGTAATGATTAAAGGATAGGTGTTTATGAAAATTATTTTATTAGAAGATATTAAGAAGAAGGGTAAAAAGGGAGATATTCTTAATGTAAAGGATGGTTATGGAACTTATCTTGTAAATGAATCTAAGGCTATAGTAGCAAGCACGGAGAATTTAAGAAATCTTGATAGAAGTAATGAGAGAAAGAAGATTAAAGAGGAAGAACTTATTAAAGAATGTGAAGGTATTAAGAAGAAGTTAGAAGCTACTAAGTTGGAGTTTAAGGTAAAAGTAGGTAGTGGTGACAAAGTATTTGGTAGTGTTAGTGCGAAACAAATAGCTAGTGTTTTAAAAAATAAGGGGTATGATATTGATAAGAAGAGTATTATAATTAATAGTAGTTTAAGTAGTTTAGGTACTCATATTGTAGATATTGAATTACATAAAAAGGTGGTTGCGAAGGTTAAAGTTAGTTTAGTAAAGTAGGTGGGTTATGAATAAAGAGATTCCAAAGAATATTGATGCAGAGCAATCTGTAATTGGTTCTATGTTTTTAACTAAGAAGGCATTAGAAAAAGGATTAGAAAACTTAAATGAAGAATCTTTTTATTTAGATAGTCATAAGAAGATATTTGCTTCAATTCAGGAATTATACAATAATAATAAAAGTGTTGATTTAACTACTGTAGTTGAAGTGTTAAATAATCATGGTTGGTTAAAACAAGTAGGGGATATTGAATATATAACTGAGGTTATTGAAAGTGTTCCTACTGCTGCTAATATTGATGAATATATTAAGATTGTAGAAGATAAGTATATATTACGTAAGTTAATTGATGAGGCTACAAGTATAATTACAGAAAGTTATAATGCATCAGGTGATATTAATGAGGTAATTGAAACTGCAGAGAAAAAGATTTTTGATGTATCTAAGAATATTCGTTCTACAGAGTTTAAGACTATTGCAGAAGTACTTGTTAAAACTCAAAGTGATTTAGAGAAGTTAGCTAGTACTAAAGGTGATATTACTGGTATTCCAACAGGGTATTATGAACTTGATAAGATTACATCAGGATTTCATCCACATGAGTTAATTATCATTGCGGCACGTCCTGGTATGGGAAAGACTGCGATTGCACTTAATATGGTTAATAATATTGCGATTAATGCTAAAAAGAGTGTTGCGCTCTTTAACATGGAGATGGGTGCAGAACAACTTGCGATGCGTATGTTAGCTAGTGTTGGTCAAATTGATTCTGGCAAACTTAAGACAGGTAATCTAGAACACAGTGATTGGAAACGTATTAATGAAGCAGTTAGTAGATTATCAGGAAGTCGTATATTTATTGATGATACTGCAGGTATTACTGTTAATGAGATTAGGGCTAAGTGTAGAAGGCTTGCTGCATCTCCATCAGGATTAGATATTGTAGTAATCGACTATTTAACTTTAATTCAAGGTAATAGTAAGAGTGGAGCTAATCGTCAACAAGAGGTATCAGATATATCTCGTGCTTTAAAGACTATGGCTATGGAACTTGATGTACCGGTTATTGCTTTATCACAGTTATCTCGTGGTATTGAACAGCGTACAGATAAAAAGCCTATGCTTAGTGACTTAAGGGAGTCAGGTGCGATAGAGCAGGATGCCGATATTGTTGCATTCCTACACTGTTCAGATGAAGAGAGAGAAAAGGAAAATAGTTTAATGGAGTTTGTAATTAGAAAACATCGTAATGGTCCTCTAAAAGATATTCCATTAATATTTCAAAGAAATACAAGTACGTTTGCGAACGTTGCAAATTTTGAAGAAGGTGAGTCATGAAAAAGGTTGGTTATGTTTTAAGTGTTATACTAGTTAGTGCATTAATTATATTTTTAGGTTTTACTAATAAGAAATCTAAGGTACCTAATAGTTATTATCAAGTATATTTAGATGGTGAACAACTTGGTACTATTAAGTCTAAAAGGGATTTAGAAACTTATATTGAAACGCAAGCTGATGTTATTCGTGAGAATGTAAGAGAATATGAGGCTAAGATTAATGCAATTAATGATACTAATGAAGTAATTAATAGTATAAATGATGATACCTTTAAGGCAATGAGTACTAAGGATAAAGTTAATTACTTAGTTAATAATAAGAGTAAACTTAATATTAGTGATTCTAAGTATGATAATATTAAAATTTATAATGATAATAAATTATGGAATTTAACTAGTAGTGATATTGATGACATGAATAAGTATTATGAGGAGAATAAGATATATTTAGAGTCTGATAAAATATATACTCCAAATGGTATTGAGATGAAGAAAGTTCTTACTTATGAACCTACTACTGTATCTACTGGTGAGATGTATAAGAAGATTATATCGAAAAAGAATTGTACTATCCCAGGATATAGATTCACAATAAAAAAAGAAGATGGTAGTGAATCTTATGTATATGTAACTGACAGCAAGATATTTAGTGATTCTATAGATACTATGGCTTCTATATTTGTTGGAGATAATAGATATACTAATTATAAAGATGATAATCAAGCAGAGATAGAAGGTACTGGAGAAGTAATTAATAATGTATATGTAGAAGAAGATATTGCTTATAAAGCTGTTAATATCTCTACTGATGAAAAGATTTATACTGATTCTACTGAGTTATCACAATACTTATTATACGGAGATAATTATGAAGAGTCTACTGTGGTTGTTAATACTGGTGATTCTATTAGTAGTATTGCTTATAATAATAAGATAAGTGTTGAGGAATTTTTGATATCTAATCCAGAATATACTAGTGAAGATAACTTGTTATATGCTGGTAAAGAGGTGAAGATAGCTAAAGTAGATCCACAGATAAATATTGTAGAAGAAAAATATAGTGTTAGTGATATTGAATCAAATTATCGTACTGTTGAGGTATATGATGATAATATTACTGAAGGAGAGCAGATAGTTACTCAAGAAGGAGAAAAAGGTTTAGATAGAGTTTCTCAGAACGTAAAGTCAGTTAATGGCGAGATAGCCTATGTTGAACCTGTTAGTAAAGAAACTGTCAAGAATCCAGTTGATAAAAAAGTTACGGTTGGTACTAAAGTAACTCCTAGTGTAGGTAGTACATCATCGTGGGGATGGCCTACTGCAAGTGGTTATACAATAAGTTCTCGTTTTGGATATAGAATTGCAGTGTTTGGTGAAGGTAACTTCCATACTGGTTTAGATATTGCTGGTACAGGTTATGGTTCTCCTGTTTATGCAACAAACAATGGTGTAATTACAAAAATAGAATATGCAAGTACTTATGGATATCATATTATTATTAATCATAATAATGGCTTCTATTCGCTATATGGACATATGTCAGGTTTTGTATCTGGACTTCATGTTGGAAGTGTTGTTGAAAGAGGACAACAAATAGGATATGTTGGATCTAGTGGTTGGGCAACTGGACCACACTTGCATTTTGAAATACGTAATTGTGAGAGATATGCATGTGTAGTTAATCCGGAGAATTACTTATAAAATGCGTGTATGTGTATTATCAAGCGGTAGTAAGGGGAACTGTTCTTATATTGAAACGAGTAATCATAAGATTTTAATTGATATAGGTAACAGTTCTGCTTATGTAGAGCGTAGTCTAAAGAGTATTGGTGTTGAACCTAGTGAGATAGATATGATTCTAATAAGTCATGCACATGTAGATCATATTGCAGGTCTTAGAGTATTTTCTAAAAAGTATGCACCAAAAGTATATATGACTGAGAAAATATTTAAAGAATCAGGCCTTAACATTAGTAATGTATATGATATTCCTACTGTATATGAAACTGATGGTGTTAAAATTACTAGTATTAAGACATCTCATGATACAGAAGATTCTAATGGGTATATAGTTGAAGAAAATGGTAAAAGTTGTGTATATATAACTGATACTGGTTATATCAATAAGAGATATTTTAAGAAGTTATATAATAAAAATATTTATATATTTGAAAGCAATCATGATCCAGAGATGCTTATGAATAATCCTAGATATCCACATCATACAAAGATTAGAATTATAGGTGATACAGGACATCTATCTAATCAAGATTCTGCTTATTATTTATCAGAGTTTATTGGACCTGATACAAAAATAGTGTATTTAGCTCACTTAAGTGAACAGAATAATACAGAAAAACTTGCTCTTACTACTTTGAAGAATGAATTAAAGGGTAAGAATATTAAATTTAATAATATAAAAATAGCTAAACAAAACATAGTATCGGAGGAGTATGTAATTTGATAACTATTATATGTGTAGGTAAAATTAAAGAGAAATATCTTACTGATGCAATTAAAGAATATAGTAAGAGAATAAGTAAGTATTCTAAACTTAATATAATTGAGGTTAGTGATATTGATAAAGGTAGTATCTCTGAAGTAATTGATAAGGAAGGTATTGATATATTAAAACATATTAAAGATAGAGATTATGTTATTACTATGGAAATTGAAGGTAATAGATTATCTAGTATAGAACTTGCAAGAAAAATAGATACTGTATTTAATAATTATTCAAATATAGTATTTGTAATAGGTGGTTCTTACGGATTAAGTGATTCAATTAAGAGTCGTAGTAACTATTCTTTATCATTTTCTGATTTAACGTTTCCTCATCAGTTATTTAGAGTAATGTTACTTGAACAGATATATAGAGTTTTTAAGATTAACAATAATGAAACATATCATAAATAGTTATAATAAAAGATATAAAGTGTGTATGCTTTATATCTTTTCAATATCTTCAATGCTTAATCCTGTAATTTCTTTAATGTCTTCTAATTTGTAATTTGCTTCTTTCATGTTTTTTACAATGTTTTTTTGATTTTCTTCGATACCCCGACGAGTACCTTGTTCAATACCTTGTTCAATACCTTGTTTTATTCCTTCTTGTTTCCCGCTAATAAAGATACTATTTTCTATCATTTGTCTATCTTCTTCATCCGTCATAGCCTGATAAAAATTAGGATCTCCATTAAGTTTA
>Ga0256404_1007042_pt1 | contig 18059 bp, 16 predicted proteins | sample RumenRJG_01DNA_FD_185990 | JGI IMG/M metagenome (GOLD analysis project Ga0256404, IMG submission 185990) | Bovine rumen microbial communities from Lethbridge, Alberta, Canada - RJG_01 | ecosystem: Host-associated > Mammals > Digestive system > Stomach > Rumen | place: Canada: Alberta | collected...
CGCATGCGCCGCATCGTGCCCTACCCGCTGCCGGACAGTGTGCGGGTGACCATGACGTCGTGCAACCGCTATGGCTGCTGCGCCGACACCACCCTTGTGTTCCCCACCTGCACCCTCTCGGTGTGGTTCCCCAATGTGTTCACCCCCGACGCCGAGAGCAACAACCGCTTCGGCTGCGTGACCACCCACGAGGTGGCCGAGTGGGAGCTGGACATCTACAACCGCTGGGGGCTCCTGGTGTGGAGCACGAAGGACATCAACCAGCCGTGGGACGGGACAAAGGACGGCAATCCGGTGAAGCAGGAGGCCTACGTATACACCTGGCGCCTCAAGGACATCCACGGCAACGTGCGCTCGGGCATCGGCACGGTGACCCTCCTGCGGTGAGGGGAGCGGTAGGGGAACGGTAGGGGTTCTCTAGGGGAATAGATAGGCCTTTTCGCATTATTACACATCGGTGGGTAATGGTGGATACCCTTAAGTGTATAAGGATGCCTTCAAAATCATAACCATATGCCCCAACCCGGCGTCGAAGGAGGCCAGGGTGGTGTCCAGTTTCGGCCTGACGCGCGTAGAAGCCTACGCGGCTGACGGGCGCAAGGTGCTGGACAGCAGGGCCGAAGGGCTTTCCTTGACCCTCGACATCGCCACCTGGCCTAGCGGCACCTATATGCTCCGCGTCCACACCCCGATGGGGGTTGTCGGGCGCAGGCTGGTGGTGCGGTAGAACATGGTTGGGCAGTCTCCGTTTAGTGGCCTACAGCACCTCGATGTCGACGGTGCGGAGGTCGCGGAGGGCGTCGTAGAGGCGGACGGAGAGTGACTGGCGGACGAGGACTTCGAGCGAGCACTCGAGGTCGAACTGCTGGCCCATGGGTTTGAGGTCGAAGTCTTTCAGCAGGCGCATGACGTCGTTCATGGCCTCGTATTTGAAGCGGAGGCGGTAGCGGGCGTCGATGGTTTTTTCGATGATGGTGGCGTGGTCGATGGCGTCGCGTGCGGCGGTCTTGTAGGCGTTGGCCAGGCCGCTGGCGCCGAGGAGTACACCGCCGAAGTAGCGTACGACAACAATCAGTGTGTCAGTCAGGTCGGCCGACAGGAGCTGCCCGTGGATGGGGCGGCCGCCGGTGCCGGAGGGTTCGCCGTCGTCGTTGGCGCGGAAGGCGTCCTTGCGTGGGCCGAGGATATAGGCGTAGCAGTGGTGGCGGGCGTCGAAGTAGTCCTTGCGCAGCTGGTCGAGGTGGGCCTTCACCTGGTCGAGGGTGCTGACGGGGTAGGCAAAGGCGAGGAATTTGGAGCCTTTCTCCTTGTAGAGCCCTTCGCTGGGGGCCGCTAAAGTTCTATAGGTATCGTCGAACATCTTTCAGTTTTCATTTTTCAATTCGAAACACCCAGGCGTGGGCGAGGGCATCCAGTTCGTGGTGGGGGACGAGGGAGAGGTCGAGGGAGAGGGTGCCGTCGCGCTTCTGCCGCCAGGGGATGGGGGCTGTGGAGCCGAGGAGGGCGATGCGTGCGTGCTTGGGCAGGCGCGGCATGTCGGGGATGGAGAGCGAGGAGCCGGGGCGCTCGAACTCGATGACGTAGAGGTTGTCGCCTTTGGTGGTGAAGCAGCGGACGGTGCGCTGCCAGGTGGCGGTGCCGCGGAGCGAGTCGAGCGGCAGAGGTGCGAAGTGGAGGGAGTCGGTGCTGACAAGGAGCGAGGCGGTGGCCTCGAGGTCGCGCTCGCGGTAGTAGATGTCGAGCGCGAGGCATTGGTCGCGGTCGAGGCGGCCGGTGCAGTAGACGTCGTTGTTTTCGGCCCAGGCGTGGTTGTGGTGGAGGATGGTGTCGCCGTTGCTGACGACGGTGACCTCGTCGTTGGCCACGGCCTTGAGCCAGTAGGTGGCGCGGCCGGGGGCGGTGAACCAGCCCTGCCAGCGGATGCTGAAGTTGTCGACCGGCATGCCGGGCATCGGCGCATTGCGCACCCAGTCGAAGTCGATGGTGGTGGAGTGCGGCAGGGAAGCGGAGTCGCTGACGCGGTGGCAGGGGGTGGAGTGGGGGCGGCTGCCGTAGATGGCTTCGCCGTTGACCTCGAGCCATTGGCCGAGGGCGAGGAGGCGCTCCTGCTGGATGAGCGGGATGGTGCCGTCGGCATAGGGGCCTACGTTGAGGGTGAGGCCGCCGCCGTGGGCCACGAGTTCGCAGAAGTGCTGTATGAGGGCGGTGGGGGTGAGGTAGTTGGCCAGGTCCTCGTTGCGGTTGAGGCCGAAGCTGCGGCCTATGCCGCGGCATTCGGCCCAGGGGCGTGTGGTGTCGGCGATGCCGGCGCTATATTCCGGGGTCTTGAAGCCGTGCTTGGTTCCTTGTCCCCAGCGGTCGTTGACGATGGCGGAGGGACCCACGGTACGGTAGTACCAGTCGATGAGTTCGGTGGAGCGGAGCTGGTCGGCGGTGAAGTCCCAGTCGCCGTCGGCGAAGATGAGGTCGGGGCGGTAGGTGGATACCAGGTGTTTGAACTGGGGCACCATGTAGGAGTCCACGTAGCGGCGGATGCTGTCGTGGGGGTCGAGGGTCCAGCGGTGGAGTGGGTGGCTCCATTCGGGCAGAGAGTAGTAGAAGCCCATGGTGAGCCCTTCGGCGCGGACGGCGTCGGTAAGCTCGGCCACGATGTTGCGGCGCGGGCCGCTCACGGTGCTGTTCCATAGGGGCTGGTAGGGGTCGTCCCAAAGGGAGTAGCCGTCGTGGTGCTTGGTGACGAGGACCACGTAGCGTGCGCCGGCCTGTCGGAAGAGGCGCGCCCAGTCGGCGGGCTGCCACAGCTCGGCGTGCCAGTGGCGGGTGAGCTGGGCGTACATCTCGCGCACGGGCAGGGTGGTGTCGGCGAAGTAGGACATGGCGCGCATGCGGCCGGGGTCGCGGCTCATCAGGCCGCGGTAGAGCCATTCGGAATAGCCCTCCTTGGAGGCGTAGGCGGGGACGGAGTAGAGACCCCAGTGGACGAAGATGCCCAGCTTGGCGTCGGCGAACCACTGCGGGTAGGGGCGGCGGCCCAGGGCGTCCCAGTCCTGCGCACACAGGGAATTGAAAATCGAAAGTTGAAAAATGAAAAGGAGGAGCAGGAGGATGGACTTGCGTATCATGGCGTGAAGGGTATTAATTCGCAAAGGAAAGCGGTGCGGCGCGAGCCGAGGGTGGTGGCGATGACAAAGAGGTCGCCGCCCTCGCGGAGGCCCAGCTGCTTTTGAAGGTCGGCGGCGGGCACGGGGTAGTTGCGGGTGACCACATGGGCTTTGCCGTCGGGGATGGCCTCGGCTATGGCTTTGCGATTGGGGCTGACCTCCGCGAGGACGCTGAAGATGCGGCCGGGGAAGCGCTGCAGGAGGCGGTCGTCGGTGTAGAGGTGGGTGTGCTGCGCCAGTTTCTCCAGGCCTTCCCGCTGGCTGATCAGCTTGAAGGGGCCGGCTTTCATCAGGGCGGCATTGGGCTCGTAGAGGTATTTCTTCATCTCGCTGGCATAGGTGGCCTGGGCCCGGGCCTCGTCTTCGCGAGAGAAGGCAAATTCGTCCTCCTCGCCATGATGCAGGTGGTCGCAATGGATTAGGGGCTCGCCGTCGGCCCTTCCGCAGCGGAACAGCACCTCCTTGCACTCGCCTTGGACGGCTATGACATGGATGCAGCTGACGCCAGCCAGCTGGCTGGTACCCAGGGTGATGTCGATCATGGGGGAGGCTTTCACCATGACCTCGCGGCTTTTGGACAGCAGCAGGTCGCGGTGGGCCACGATGTCGGGCGCGCAGTCCTCGAAGGCCGCGACCTTGCGACCCTGCTTGTCGCGTCGGGCGGGGTCGACGAAGAGCAGGTCGAAGTGGCGGTCCTGCTGCTGGAGCCACTCCATGCTGTCGGCGCAGTGGATGCTGACGTTGGTGATGCCGAGTGCGCGGAGGTTGTGCGCCATGAGGGTGCAGAGGTCGGGCGAGCGCTCGACGTAGTTGACATGTTCGGCCACGCGTGCGAAGGCGAGGGTGTCGATGCCCATGCCGCCGGTAAGGTCGGCCACGGTTGTGATGGCGGAGGTCGGAGGTTGGAGGTCGGTTTTGTGCCGGGCGGTGGCTTCGGACGAGGCCTGCTCGCGGTTCAGGCGAGGAGGGTATAGGTAGTCGTGGCAGGCATATAGAGATGGCCATTTGGCGAGTGCTGTGCGACGGCCCTCAATCTGCTGCACCGCCAGCGGCATGTCAACATTGGGATACCGCGCGGCCGAGAGCAGCAGCCGCGCGGTATCCTCGTGCTCGTGGTCTCGTGCGAATATAATCTCCCGCTGCGCGAGATCTTGGAAAACTTGGAGATTATTGGACGGTGACATGGTCGGGTCGTGGCAAATCTTGGAAATCTTGTTCAATCTTTGGTTATCAGGCAGGACGATAGAAGCGGTTGGGGACTTTGATCATGCCGTGGGCAAAGTCGTTCTCGTTGAAGTTGATAAGCCATCCGAGGGGTTTGTTGGTCAGTTTGAGGTAGGTGCGGAGTTGCTTGTAGTGGAGCGGGGTGAGTTCGGAGACGGACTTCAGTTCCAGTATAACCAGGTTGTCGACCAAGAGGTCAAGGCGGTAGTCGTTGCTTATGGCATGACCTTTGTAGGAGACTTGGACGGGAACTTGGGATTTCACTTCTATATCGCGCAGTTGCAACTCCAAAACCAGTGCTCGTTCATAGAGTGATTCCATCAGGCCGGGGCCAAAATGGTTGTAGACCTCCATGGCGGCACCACGGATTTCATACGACAAGGCCTTCAACTGTTCCTCGAGCGAAAACTCCATAGATTCAACAAGATTTAAAAGGACTTACTTGACCCATGGCGATGATTTCCAGGATTTCCAGGATTTCGCGCAGCGGGAAGGATCAGTACACTCCCTGCTCATGGAGCTGGCGGAGGCGGGCGACGACCATGGGGCGGTCTTCTTTGTAGGTGACGCCGAACCACTGGGCTGTGGTGTGGAGGACCTGCATGGTGGCGGTGCCGTCGGCGATGAAGGTGTTGACGGCGAAGGGGATGTAGTATTCGGACTTGAGCTCGTGGCCGTGGTCGCGGAGGAACTGGACGAAGAGGGCCTCGCTCTTGGCGAAGTAGTCGGGCGTGAAGCCGAAGAGGTTCATGGAGACGGTGGCGTCGGCGGGGAGCGGGTGGGAGGAGCCGTCGGGGTCGGTGTAGGCGATGCCTTGTGGGGTGCGAGCGATGGCGGTGCGTTCGGTCATGCCGATGAGGAGGCCTTGGGGGTCGGTCTGGCATACGCCGCGGGAGACGGTGCCGTTTTCGGAGAGGGTGTTCTCGAGGCGGTAGCCGACCATGCAGTAGCGGCCTGTGGCGCCGTCGAGGGTGCGGAGGTGGTCGGCCATGACCTGGAAGGCGTCGCGGCCGTAGAAGTCGTCGGCGTTGATGATGGCGAAGGGCTCGTGGATGAGGTCCTTGGCCATGAGGATGGCGTGGTTGGTGCCCCAGGGTTTCTCGCGGCCTTCGGGGACGGTGAAGCCTTCGGGGAGGCAGTCGAGCTCCTGGAAGGCGTAGTGGACTTCGATGCGGTGGCCGTAGTGCTCGGCGTTGATGCGGGCGCGGAATTCGTTTTCGAAGCTGTGGCGGATGACAAAGACGACTTTGCCGAAGCCGGCGCGGATGGCATCTTCGACGCTGTAGTCGAGGATGATTTCGCCGTTGGGGCCGAGGCCGTCGAGTTGTTTGAGGCCGCCGTAGCGGCTGCCCATGCCGGCGGCGAGGACAAGTAATGTGGGTTTCATGCGGATGGTATTTAACATTATTCAGGACAAGTAACGCCGCGGAGGGCGAAAAAGTATGCCACGGGCGAAATTCTTTGCCAACATGATGATATACAGCACGTTGGACACGACGGCAAAAAGATGAGATTTTTTGGCAAAAAACCTGAAAAAAGCCCGTTTTTGGCCCGAAGGCAAGTGGTGGACAATCAGCGAATTATAGGCATCCTCTTCTTCTCCTCTTTTTCTCCTCTTCTTCCTCTCTTGGGGATGAACCGGGCGAGCGGGCGGGGATGAAAAAAACAAGGGTTTGCGGAATGGGAAAAAATGTGTATCTTTGCCGAGAGTTAATTCACGGAGTAATAACAATAAAACACTGAAAGTCATGAAGAAATATGTCTGCAAGGTGTGCGGCTATGTCTACGATCCGGCCGCTGGCGACGCTGACAGCGGCATCGCCCCCGGCACGGCCTTCGAGGACCTGCCCGCCGACTGGGTGTGCCCGCTCTGCGGCGTGGGCAAGGAGGACTTCGAGCCTGCCGAGTGAACACGCAGCGGGGCTGACCAGGAGAGGGTCAGCCCCGTTTGTTTTTGAAGAATTGTTTGAGGTGCGCTTCGGCTTCGTCGGCCAGGGGGCCTTGCAGCACTTCGGTGCGCGGATGGAGGAGGGTGGGCGAGAATTGGGTGTAGCCGCGCTTGGGGTCGGGTGCGCCGTAGACGATGCGCGACACCTGCGCCCAGCCGGCGGCGGCGGCGCACATGGGGCAGGGTTCGAGGGTGACGTAGAGGGTGCAGTCGGTCAGGTATTTGGCGCCGAGGTGGTTGGCGGCGGCGGTGATGGCGAGCATTTCGGCGTGGGCGGTGACGTCGTGCAGCCGCTCGGTCTGGTTGTAGGCGCGGGCGATGATGGTGTCGGCGCTGACGATGACGGCGCCGACGGGTATCTCGTCGTCGTCGAAGGCGAGGCGGGCCTGCCGCAGTGCTTCGCGCATGTAGAATTCGTCGGGATTGTCGAAGATGCTCATTTGTCGCGATTGAATATCAGGGTGTTGCGAGGCAGGAATCGGGGTTTGGTGGCGAGGATGGTGAGGGTGGTGCCGCGGAGGAAGCTTTCGAGCGAGGGGATGAGGCATTCGCCGAGGGGCTGGTACTCGTGGATGACCTTCCACTCGATGTGCGAGGGTGAGATGCGTGCACTGTCGCCATAGATGGTGGGCTGCTCGATGATGAGGGTGAGGAGGTTGTTGGAGGGGTCGAACATGTAGAAGCGGTCGTAGCTGTCGGGGCGCAGCACCTTGACGACTTGGAGCGGGTGGCCGTTGTAGTCGGTGGTGCCGTTCCAGTGGAGCTCGGAGGCGTTGTTGCGCCAATCGTAGAGGGGTCCGCGGAAGTCGTAGCCGTCGAATTCTTCCCAGAACTTGTCGGGCGAGAACTCTTCCCAGTAGTCGGCTTTGGGGATGTACTGGCGGTAGCGGTCATTGCCGTTGGAGCAGATGCCGTAGGTGAGTTTGTCTTTTTTCCACACTTCGACGCGGAACATTTGGGGCCGGGCATGCCAGCGGCGCATGAGGAAGGTGTCGGCCGAGCCGGGCGAGGTGATGGTGGTTTCGAGGTAGAGGGTGCTGTCCTCGGGCAGGGCCTCGAAGTTGAGCATGCGGAGGTAGGTGCCGACGACGTGGACGGCCGTGTCTTTAATCACAAAGTGGTGGTTTTGAGCCCCCAAGGCCAAAGGGAGGAGCATCAATGCGGAAAGGAGGAGGCGTTTCATGGCGGCGGATGCTATTTGTTGAACGGGAACGAAAGGCGGTCGACTTGCTGTCGGCGTGTGATGCGGACGGTGGCGGGATGGCCGAGGGTGCTGGACATTTCGGCCAGGCGCTGCTCGGCGTCGTCGCTCATGAGGAGTTCTTGTATCTGGCTGAAGGTGAGGTTGGTCTTGGCTTTGCGCTGGGCTTGGCTGAAGGTGCCTGCCTCGTTGACGCCCAGCAGGGCGGAGCGCACCCAGACGGAGTCAGGCGTGGCCATGGCGCGGCCCACTTCGAGCAGCTTGGTGACGCTGCACCAGATGAGGCTGTCCTTGGCCATGCGCACCTGGCCGTTGACGCTGATGCCGTCGACGGTGCCGGTGAAGGAGATGACGGTGTAGCGGGCCTCGGCGGCAGGCGTGGCGGGTGCATCGGGAGTGTCGGGCGTGGCCGCGGTGTCGCGCTGCGAGCGACAAGCGGCGACGGCGAGCAATGCTATGGCAAAGAACAGAAATATAACGTGTCGGCGTTTCATTGCAGTTTCTCTTGAATGGCTTTCAGGTGAAGCTGATTGGTCTCGGAAGGGTCATTCTTCACAGCACGCTGAATGTAGGGCAGGGCTTCGCGATCACGCCCCAGCAGGTGGAGGATCCAGGCGTAGGTGTCGAGGTAGTAGGAGTTGTCCGGCTCGGCCTCGATGGTTCGTTGACTCATCCGCAGGGCCTTTTCCAGCTGCAGGCCTTGTTCGGCGAGGTAGTAGGCGTAGTTGTTGAGCATGAGCACGTCGTCGGGCCGCAGGGCGAGGTAGCGGTCGAAGGCGCGCCAGCACTTGTCGTACTGTCCGTCGCGGTAGGCGGCTTCGGCCATCAAGGCGTGGGTTTCGAGCTCGAGGTAGCCTTTGGAAAATCCCCAGCGGAGGATGTCGTCGAGGCGTTCGACGGCCTCGCCGTAGCGACCCTGTTCATAGGCCACACTGGCCAGGAGGAAGTGGGGCAGGGTGTGCATGGGGAAAAGCATGGCGGCGCGGCGGGCATAGTCGTTGATTTTCAGGTCGCTGCCGGGCACCTCGGTGAGGCAGATCAGGAGGCGTTCCCAGACGGCATAGTCGCTGCTGTCGCGCCCGAGGGCCATCTCGAAGAGACATGCCGCCTCGGCGTATTTCTTCTGTGCCATGAGGATGTTGCCGTAGTAGGCGGCCAGCTCGCTGCTGTCCTGGCAGTCGGCCATGGCCATGTCGACCAGCCGGAATGCCGTCTCGCTGCGGCTGCCGAAGAACTCCTCCTGCGAGTAGAAGCCGCTGAGCAACTGCAGCTTGGTCTTGGTGTCGAGCTGCTTGTTGCGGAAAGCCAGCAGGAGCTCTTGGTCGGCGCGGTCGGGCTGCGCGGTGGCTTTGTAGTACTCGGCCAGCTGGATGTGGATGTAGGGGTCGTCGGGGTTAGCCTTGAGGATGCGGTCGTAGCACTGCTTGGCCTTGTCGTAGCGGCGCTGCTTCATGTAGGTCTCGGCCAGCATGGCGTTGTAGCGGCGGTCGCCGGGGAGGCTCTCGGCCAGGCGCTCGATTTCGCGTGCCGCCTTGTCGTCCTTGCCGGCGGCCTGCCAGAGGCGCTGCTTCTGGAGCGAGATGGGTTCGGTGACGCCAATCTTGCGCTCCACGCGGTTGAGGACTTCGACCGCGGCCGCGAGGTCGCCGTTGGCAATGTGGGCGTTGGAGAGTTCGTAGTGGTACTCCAGCACGTCGGGCTTGAGGGCCACGAGGCGCTCCCACGTGCGTATCAAGGCGCGCTTGTCGGAGCGCTGGCTTTGCACCTGCGCCAGTGCCAGCAGGTACCACGTGTTGTCGGGCTGCAGCTCGACGGCACGCGTGGCGCAGGCCAGCGCGCTGTCGGTCCAGCGGCGCTGGATGAGCAGCTGGCCCATCTCGTACCAGGCGGCGGCACACGCGAGGTCCTTGGCGGTGAGCTTGGCGTAGGCCTCGAGGGCTTGGTCGGTGCGGCCGCTCTCCTGCAGGGCGATGGCGTCGATGAGCATGCCGTCGAGGGCAAGCTGCGACTCCGTCACCTCGCGGATGGGGGGCCGCTCGTAGGGGCTGGCCTTGGGCGCCGGCTTGCTGCCCGAGCAGGCTGCCAGCAGGAAGGTCGCCAACAATATTATATATGTATTCCTTAATATTCGCATCGTTCGCGGGGGGCTGTTCACGCAATAGGTAACTATTTTTGACCCCATTTATTGCCCGCAGCAAGAAAAATTGTCGGAGTGGTACTAATTTCATAAAAAAACAAAAAAAATGGCGCCAGTTGAAAAAAAATGTCTATATTTGCACCGTGAAATAGTGTCGAGAGAGATGTTAAAAATATAATATAGTATATTGAAACAGAAAACTTTATAACAGAAATTGAAGGACAAAAATTTTAATCATCAAATTCAAACAACAATGAAAAAAGCACTTATGTTTGTCGGTTTGGCAATGTGCGCCTCCGTCGCCTTCGCCCAGACCCAGACGATTTCGCGCATCGCGAAATCCAGCATGAAGCAGGACCTTTCCCGCGTTGCTCAGCCCAAGCTGGCTCCCGTGGACTACAAGGCCTCGATTTTCACCAAAGATGACATTGCTGACACCATCCGCACCTTCTCCTTCGCGGAGACCGACATGGACGGCATCAACTACGGTGCAGCTGCAGTCCTGAACGCCACCGATGTGATTAACGACACCGCCACCGCTGGCATGGCCCACACCGTGCCCCTGGCAAAGGACCTCTGGACTCGCATCACCGACACCGCCACGTTTGCCGAGACCTATGCCACCGAGTACCCCAACACCAGCCGTTCCGTCGGCGTGAGATTCATCCTCAACCGCATGGCTGTTGCCAACAACCCCGGCACCACCGACGACGGCTTCATGTTCCTCACCTTCTGCGAGCAGACCAACCGTGCAGGTAACTTCAACACCTACTTCACCCTCCCCGCTGTTCAGAAGAACAACAACACCCAGATGATCGAGGTCCGCCTCACCCAGGCCTACATCAAGTACTACGACCGTTGCTTCATCGACTACAAGATTGGCAACAACTGGTACGCTCGCGAAATCAACGTCACCGGTGTCGACTGCGAAGTCAACGGCAGCGCCAGCTACCACCCCTTCTACACCATGCCCCACGCATTGGCCAACCAGAACAACATCGAGCTCCGTATCCGCGCCCTATCCTGGCGTCGTGGTTCTGCCTACGGCTACTGCTGGGCTGTCGACAACGTCGCCATCGTCAGCATCACCCGTGCCGACCGCTGGGTCCTCAGCGGCGCCCACGCCTACGACGGCTTCTACGGCATGATCCCCGAAGGCATGAGCATCCCCATGACCTTCGGTGTCGCTGCCCGCAACATCAGCACCGCCAACCTCACCAACGCCACCCTCACCGTCAATGCCGGCACCAACGCCAGCAACTTCACCACCGTTGCCACCAGCACCCCCAGAACCGTGCCCGCTGGCGACATCGAGGCCACCTATAACCTCGTCATCAACGAGCGCGGCTTCATGATGCCCGACTCGAACCTTGACTACGGTATCCACGGCTGGCTCGGCTACCACGAAAACTACCGCGCCACCAGCCTCAGCGGCGGCTACCAGGGCCGCTCCCTCCCCACCGCCACCGCTGGCGACAACTACTACACCATGGTCGCCACCGCCACCAACAACATCAACAGCAACACCCTGACCACCAAGTTCGACACCGTCCTCTACACCGTCTCCGAATACAGCGAGCGCCTTGGTAGCGGCCGCCTCGACGGCCACCGCTGGGGTATCGACAACGGTCTGATCTCCGCAGGCTCCATCTTCTGCACCCAGTTCACCAACGACGGCTTTGTCATTGGCGACACCGCCGACAACCACTACACCGCCGCCGGCTACAGCGTCCACTCGCGCTTCATCACCGGTAACGAAATCCCCGAAAACTGGCGCTTCCGCGGTATCGAAATCATCCCCCAGACCCTCTACGACACCGCCCGCATGCGCGGCACCTCCATCGTCCCCATCATCTACGAAGAGGACTATGTCTCCCGCCCCGGCTACCTCGTCTGGCAGAGCGTTCCCTGCGGCATCGACAACCAGGCCTTCTCCGTCAACGGTTCCATGGCCAACGACCTCTCCACTGGCTACATCCTCCCCACCACCGACTACAAAGCCATCACCATCCGCTTCCCCGACCAGCCCGCCATGAAGCCCAACACCGCCTACCGCTTCGGCTACGTCCTCAACACCGATGGCTTCTTCGCTGCCGCCGGTCAGGAAACCTCCTATCGTGACCTCGACGAAAACAGCCAACCCGTCTACAGATCCATCAGCGGCAACCCCGAAATCGCCAAGTACGCCAACCAGAACATGATGCCCCCCACCTACCTCAACATCATCGTTCGCGACCCCCTCAACGAGCAATCCCAGCAAGTGACCGGTTGGAACATCGACCACTTCCCCCTCATCCGCCCCATCGTCGGCGAACCCGATGTGATGCCCACCAACTACGTCTTTGCTGACTGCTCCGGCAACACCGACACCAACGGATTCTACATCCAGCGCGGTACCGACTCCATCTGCAACGGCAACTACGAAGTAACCGTCGGCTCCAGCCAGTACGTCTACATCAACCCCGCCGGTAACCACAGCGTCATCGACACCGTCTACCTCAACGGCGTAGCCCTCACTGAATACAACGAAGACACCGAAGAAGGCGACCTCGAAGTCATCAACGCCGACGTCGTGGACGACCCCGACGCCGACAACCCCGAAGTCCTCCTCTCCCGCTCCGCCTACGCCTACTTCATCCGCCAAGTTGAAGGCGTTGAGACCGCCTCCTACGTCTTCACCGCCAAGACCCACTGGGAGCCCTGGATCGTCGGTATCGACCCCGTCGCCCCCGAAGTTGGCCTCAACCTCGCACCCAACCCCGCCACCTCGACCGTTAAGCTGAACATCACCGGCGTCACCGGCACCGTCAACTGCAACATCATCGACATGAGCGGCCGCGTCATCTACAACGCCAACATCAACGCCGAAGGCCAGAACACCATCAACGTCAGCAACCTCCCCGCTGGTGCCTACTTCGTGCGCGTCACCAACGACACCTTCAGCAAAATCGAGAAACTTATCATCCGCTAAGTTTCCACAAACAACACCCAAACCGAAGAGAGCATCCCGCACAGGATGCTCTCTTCTTATTCCCCCACCCCACCCCCTACACACCCCCTACCCATTCCCCCACCACCACCCTACCACCACCCTACACAACCCACCCCACACCAGGACCCATCCAGGACCCATCTAGGAGTCATCTAGGACCCATCCAGGATCCATCAAAAAGACAAAAAAGAAAGAGCCTGCATCTGCAGGCTCCCATTCTTTTGCCAATAGGCGCGAAGCTGACTTAGATAAGCTTGCTGCCGGCTTTGAACTTGGCGACCTTCTTGGCGGCCACTTTCACGGGCTTGCCGGTGCGGGGGTTCTTGGCGGTGCGGGCTTTGCGCTTCACAACGCTGAAGGTGCCGAAGCCGATCAGGGTGACTTTCTCACCCTTCTTGAGCTGCTCCTGGATGGTGTCGAAGCAAGCGCTCATTGCCTGTTTGGCGGCGACTTTGGTCATGCCGGTCTTCTCGGCCATTGCGTTAACAAGTTCGGTTTTGTTCATAATTGTTTATGTTTAAAGGGTTAATATTTGTTTGATTTCTTGTGTCTTAATCACGCTGCAAATGTAAGAACTTTTTTTTATTTACACCAAATTTTTTTTTCATTTTTTTTGCAAATTCTTAACCTCAATTCACTAAACAATTAATTCCCAATCGCTTACATCCTTCCCACGTAAAAATTCTTCGACAGAATTTTTACGCTTCCCGCTCATTTGCAGGCTCAAAATGCTGACCATTCCGTCATTTGCAGCGATTTTTATATATGTTTTTCCATCGCTTTCAAGCCTGCACGGCGTGCCTGCAACGCTGGGCGCAAAAGCCACATCGTAGATTTTGAACGGCACCTCCTCGCCCTCGGGCGAGCGCAGCGTGAGGGTGGTGGCGGGATAGGGCGACAGACCGCGCACAAAGTCCACCACGCGCCTCCCCTCCTGGCGGAAATCGATGCGCGTGTCCTCCTTGAAGATTTTTGGAGCCGTCGTGGCCGCGCCCTCCTGCGGCGTCGGCGCGAGGGTGCCGGCGGACAGGCCGTCGAGCGTCGCCACCACCAGTCCACGCCCCATCTCAGCCAGCCGGTCGTGCAGCGTGCCCGCATTGTCTTCGGCCGCAATGGGCGTCTCGGCCTGCAGCAGGATGTTGCCCTCGTCGATCCGGTGGTTCAGCATGAACGTGGTGACGCCCGTCCGCTGCTCGCCGCGGATGATGGCCCAGTTGATGGGCGCCGCGCCGCGGTAGGCAGGCAGGAGCGACGCATGCAGGTTGAACGTCCCCTTCGGCGGCATGTTCCACACCGCCTCCGGCAGCATCCTGAAGGCCACCACCACAAAAATGTCGGCCCCCAGTGCCGCCAGCGACTCCAGAAACTCCGGGTCGCGCAGCTTCTCTGGCTGCAGCAGCGGCAGCCCGTGGTCGAGGGCATACTGCTTCACGGGGCTATAGACCACCTTCTGCCCGCGCCCGGCCTGCCGGTCGGGCACCGTCACCACACCCACCACCTCATGCTCCGAATGCACAATCGCGTCCAGCGACGCCACCGCAAAATCGGGCGTGCCCAGGAATACCACTCGCATCGCTAGAACGGCAATTCAAATTCAACACTGTCATTGAACTCTGCCATCTTCAGCGCCGTCACAGCTCCCTCCATGCCCTTGTTCCCGTGGCGGCCGCCGGCGCGGTCCAGCGCCTGCTGCATCGTCTCCGTGGTCAGCACACTGAATATGACGGGCCGCTCGTGCTTGACCGCCACGTTGGTCAGTCCCTGCGACACCGCTTGGCAGATAAACTCAAAGTGGCGCGTCTCCCCCTGGATGACACAGCCGATGCATATCACGGCGTCGACTGAGGTGCGTTTCAGCATGATATCGGCGGCGCTGGTGAGCTCGTAAGTGCCGGGCACACGGCGCACCAGCAAATCCTCCTCCTCCACTCCGTGCTCGCGCAGGGTATCGAGGGCGCCTTGGAGCATGGCATTGGTTATTTCGGGGTTCCACTCGGCGGCTACGATGGCAAAGTGGCGACCCTTGCCCGAGGGGATGGCAGCGGGGTCGTAGGCTGAAAGGTTGGTCTTTTTCATGCTAGAAGTCTTTTATATTAAATGTAGGGGCTGCCACGCTGGCGGCGCGGCGCTTGCCCTTGGGAGTCTCTTTGATGCGGCTGGCGTCGGGCTTGTGGTGCGACTCGTGGCCGGCCGTCGGCTTCCGGATGCCGAAGTAGGTCTTGTCCAGGTGCAGCCGCCGCGTGCGGAGCGTGTAGTTCTCGAAATCGAGTATCCACTCCGGATCGAAAGTCTGGTATAGGAAGCGGCACTCGAAGTGCAGGTGCGGCCCGGTGCTGTTGCCCGTGCTTCCACCAAGCCCCAGCACCTCGCCGGCGGCCACCTGCTGGTGGGGCTGCACATTGATTTTCGACAGGTGCCCGTAGAGCGTCTCCAACCCGTTCGGGTGGCGCACCACCACGCAGTTGCCGTACCCACCCATGCGCGCCGCCACACGCACTATGCCGCCGAAAGCCGCATAGACCGGGTCGCCGGTCGCAAGGGCGATGTCCACCCCGTGGTGGCCCCGCTGCCACCGCCACCCATACTCCGAGGTCTTCGTGTTGCGCACCGGGAAGCAGAAGTCCGACGTATCCGCCATCAGGCGCAGGATGATTTCGTCGGGCAGCATGTCCACCTGCGTGCGTCCGTGGGGGTTGACGCGGTGCTGCGGGAACGCGTCGTACCACATCGGCACCATCGCCCGGTCCATCGCGGGCCGTGCCGCGGCGGAGTCCTTGGGCGCCGGCGCGGGTTGCACCGCCTTCCGCTCGGGCGTCGCCTTGGGCTTGGGTTTGTTGGGGTCCACCTTCTTGACCACCTTGGGCGGGTTCTTCGCGCGCTCCAGGCGCACGGCGATGAGCGAGTCGAAATACGACTGCTGCGCCTCCACGCGCCCCAGCCCGCAGAGCAGCACCAGCAGCAACACCAGCGTGCGCCGCAGGCGCGCGATGGGGATACCCATCTGCTCGCGGTATTTGGCCACCGTGCGCCGCGCCAGCGGGTAGCCCTGCGCGTTGAGCATCCGCGTCAGCGCGTCGTCCGAGAGCGGCGCCTGCTTGTCCTCGGCGGCGATGGCGTCGGCCAGATGCTGCTTGATGGCTTCCACCGACACCTCCTCGCCTCCGTCGCCCATCATGCCTTTGGAGAAGCACTCTTTGAGCGGTATGGTGCCGAAGTCGGTCTGGAGATATTTGCTGTTGGCCATGCGCGAGATGGTGCTGATGTCCAGCCCCGTGGCCTCGGCCACTTCGCGCTGCCGCAGGGGCTGCAGCTGGTCGGGGTCGCCCGTGAGCAGGTAGCGGCGCTGGTGGCGCACCAGGTAGCGCATGACGCGCACGATGGTGTCGTGCCGCTGCTGCAGCAGGTCGATGAAGCCCTGCGCGTCGTCCCGCTTGGTGCGCAGGAACTGCAGCGTCTCGCGGTCCCCCTTCGCCTTTTCCATCTCGGCCAGCATGTCGGTATAGTAGGTGTTGAGCGAGAGGCGAGGCAGGTGGCTGTCGTTGAGGTAGAAGCTGAGCTGCCCGTCGTGTTGTTGCAGCACGATGTCGGGCGTGATGGTCTGTGCCGCGAGGTCGCTGTCGGCCTCCGAGCTGCCGGGCTTGGGGTTGAGGCGCCGGATGAGGGCGGTGGCTGCGTCGAGCTCCTGCTGGCTGATGCCGAGGTCGGCGCAGATGCGCTCGTAGCGGTGGTTAGCCAGGTCGTCGAAGTGGCGCTCCACGATGTCGAGTGCGCGGTCCACCTCGTCCGTTGCCTCCATCCGCTGCAACTGCAGCAGCAGGCATTCCTGCAGGCTTCGGGCGCCGATGCCGGGCGGGTCGAGGCTTTGGATGATGCGCAGCACGCCGAGCACCTCCTCGCGCGAGGCGTCGATGCCTTGACGGAAGGCCAGGTCGTTGGTGAGCAGGTCGAGGTCGCGGCCCAGGTAGCCCGCATCGTCGAGCGAGCCTATGAGCTCGTCGGCTATGCGCTGCTGCCGCTCGTCGAGGTCGCGGCTGACCAGCTGCGAAGCGAGGCGGTCGGCAAACGAACTGCTGTCGGCCACCACGAATTCGCGCTGCCGCGCATTGGGGTCGCTCTCGAGGTGCTCGCGGTAGTCGTATCCGAAGTCTTCCTCGTCGCTGTCCCAGTCCGAGCTGTCGTTGTCGGCAGCCGAGACGATGTCGTCGATGTTGGCTGTGTCGTCGGGTGCTTCGGCATCCAGAAGGGGGTTCTTCTCTATCTCCTCCTTGATGGCCTGTTCGAGGTCAGTGACAGGCAACTGCAGCAGACGCATCAGCTGTATCTGTTGCGGTGATAGCCTCTGCTGCAGTTGCTGTCGCTGAACTTGTTTCATTCTTTAGCGGACGATTTCCATAATGGCAGGTTATGGACTATCTGACGATGTCCATCTCCTCGATGAGGTTTTTGGCGCCGGCGTAGACGTCGATGACCCAGAGCATGTAGCGGCTGTCGAGGCAGATGCAGCGCTGGAGGTTCTCTTCGAAGTCGATGTCGCCGCTCATGGCCTCGCTGTTGCCGTCGAAGGCTAGGCCGATGAGGCGGCCGCGGGCGTCGATGACGGGCGAGCCGCTGTTGCCGCCGGTGATGTCGTTGTTGGTGATGAAGCAGGTGGGCAGTTCGCCGCGGCGGTTGGCGTAGCGGCCGAAGTCGCGCTTGGCGTAGAGCTCTTTGAGGCGGGCGGGCACTTCAAATTCGCCGCCGGCAGGGCCTTCCTTCTCGATGACGCCCTTCATGGTGGTGAAGTAGTGGTAGGAGACGCCGTCCTTGGGGTCGTAGCTCATCACGTTGCCATAGGTGAGGCGGATGGTGCTGTTGGCGTCGGGCGACATGAGCTTGCCGTTCTTGTCGTTGATTTGCAGGATGCCGTCGGTGAAGTCGCGGATGCCGCGCTCGAGGCCGTCCTTCACCTCCTTCGAGCCCAGCTCGTTCACCTCGCGGTAGCGCTCATAGGCCTGCTTGCCGGCCACGAAGGCGGGATCTTTCTGGAGCTTCTTCAGGTCGGGCTTCTCCATGAATTTGGCGAAGCTCTCCTCGGTGGCGAAGATGGATTTCTTGAAGAGGTTGTCGACAAATTTGGTGCAGTCGCCTTTGCCCTTCTTGCCGGCTTCGAGCAGGAACTGGGGCATGAAGTCCTCGCTCATGTGGGCGTAGACGTAGTTGAGGAGGCCGGTCATGACGCGCTGCTCGGTCTGGGGGTTGTAGTCCTTGTAGAAGTCGGCGGCCGACGAGCGGAGGCCTTCGATAATCTGGTCGCGCATCTCGTCGTAGCGGGGGTCTTGAATGGCTTCGAAGGTGTTGCCCACGCGGAAGGCGCGCAGCAGCAGTTCGGGACCGCTCAGGAGGCCTTCGCGCAGGTA
>Ga0256404_1007043_pt1 | contig 18059 bp, 16 predicted proteins | sample RumenRJG_01DNA_FD_185990 | JGI IMG/M metagenome (GOLD analysis project Ga0256404, IMG submission 185990) | Bovine rumen microbial communities from Lethbridge, Alberta, Canada - RJG_01 | ecosystem: Host-associated > Mammals > Digestive system > Stomach > Rumen | place: Canada: Alberta | collected...
TAGAGAGATGTATACATACTTCGGCAGATTTCGATTATTATGAGAATCTTGTTTTTACTGATCGGGCAGTAGAGAGAATGAGAGCTGCCCTTTCGGCAGGTGCTACGGTGGTGACAGATACCGAGATGGCGAAATCCGGAATCAGTAAAGTGGCAATGGCGAAATACGACGGAAAGCTGAGATGTTTTATGTCGGATCCGGAGATTATGAAAGAAGCAAAAAATAGAGGCATCACCAGAGCAACTGTAAGTATGGAACATGCCGCAAGGCTTGCCAGACATCTTCCGAAGATAAAGTTTTCCGGTGAAACTCTGAAAAACGACTTCCGGTCACAGCTTCGCGAGGATAGTTATTCAGAGACTTCCGGATCTCAGGTGAACACTCCTGAAGCCTGTACATACAGCAAAGAAAAACGAGGCGATCAGGCACTGTCAAACATTATCTTTGCCATAGGCAATGCTCCCACAGCACTCATTGAGCTGGAGAGACTGATAAGAGAGGAAAACCTGAGACCTGCGGGGATCGTTGCGGTTCCCGTTGGATTCGTTAATGTGGTAGAGGCGAAGGAGCTTATATGGGAGCTGAGAAATGAACAGGAATACGGAGATATTCCTCTGATTGTCGCAAGGGGCAGAAAGGGAGGTTCCAATATCGCAGCAGCCATAGTGAATGCTTTGCTGTATGGTATGAAATGAATTGATACCACAGAGTAAAAATGTTAGTATTACCAAAACATAACCTGAATCATCTTAGTCCTGAAGAGGATGTGATGGACCGGGGTAAGCCTTGGAATCGTGAGATGCTGAGACATCATGGTACTACTGATTCTGAAGAAAAATAAAACTTGAAGATAGATGCTGTCTTCAGAGAAGAGAGGTTGAATTTGGGAGTTGCCGGCAGAAAAAAAGATCAGACACGGACAGAATTGACGAGAAATACATTTTTGGAGAAGAGCTATGAGCTTTTCTCATCGAGAACCATAGAATCTGTCACCATGTCGGAAATAGCTAAAGCCAGTGGGTTCAAGGATATGACATTGTATAGGTATTTTCAGTCAAAACCCATCCTTGTAGTGGCTGTGGCTACCTGGAAGTGGAAGAAGGTTTGGGAGGAAAATAAAATCAGGGTACCTAATGTGGATTTTAGTAAGATGACTGCTGCAGAGCTGTTCGGATATTATCTGGATTCATTTCTCGCGATGTACAGGAATCACAGGGATCTGCTCAGATTCAATCAGTTTTTTAATATCTACATCCAATCAGAGAACATTGAGCGAGATGTCATGAAGCCCTATGATGAAATGATTCGTGATCTTAGGACGGCCTTTCATATGATCTATGTAAAAGCTGAACATGATCATACCTTCCGTACAGATGAGCCTGAGGAAGAGGTGTTCAGTAAAACACTGCATCTGATGCTTGCGGCGGTAACGAGATATGCTGTAGGACTTGTATATATACCGGAAAACGGTTTTAGCGATATCAAAGAGCTGGAGTACCAGAGAGACCTTTTGCTGGAACGATATAAGCTGTAATTAATGAAGATATAACAAAAAATAAGGGGAACGCTGATTAACCGGCGTTTCCCTTATTTTTTAATATGCGACTGCAACTGTCAGCTTTTTAAGGACTTCTGCCACAATTCTGGCAAAAAAGATAGAAGCCATCATGCATGTGGATGCGGTTTACGCATCACTCTCTGAGAGAGTGATAAATTTCATGACCTACAAGTGCGAGGCACGTACATTTAAGGGGATTGAGAAAGCTGCTTTCAAGCTGCATTGCAGTTCAAGGCAGCTTCAACGGATAATGAATGCTCTGGAAGAAGAGGGAAAGGTCAGAAAAATCGGGAAGGGAGCTTACAGGTTGGTATGACGGTTAATACGGAAATCTACCCCAAATTAATAATTTAAAAAAGCCGCCGATATATAGAGTATTGGGTGAATATTTGCCCGAAATAAAATAATTATTATTTTAAGAAGTGGAATTATGAGAGAAAAAAGACAGTTTAGTGCGGATATTCAAAGTCTTGATGAGATTACCCGGTTTGTGGGCGGAAAGCTTGATGAGTGTAAAACAGAGAGAAGGAACAGAGTCAAAGCAGTTCTTGCCGTGGAAGAGGCGGCAGGCAGTCTCATAAGTCACGGAGATAACAGTGACGGTACGGGAAAGATAACGGTTATTTTCAAGGCAGAATTCGGTAATGTCTCCATAGAACTGAAAGCCGATGGAAAAGAGTATTCTCTTGCGGATAACATGGCATCCACGTCTCTTCTGAATGATGAAAATAATGGAGATGATATCCAGGAATCTCTTAGAAATATCATTTTGAAATCTCTGACGGCGGATATAAGGTACACACATAAAAATGGTGTCAACTATATAAGGATGACTGTTATACGGTCCCCGAGGACATTCCTTTACAGGACTCTTGGAGCCATGGTCCTTGCCATAGTATGCGGTATATTGTTTACGGCTTTTGTTCCGGCAGAGATCAACGAAAACCTTAATAACATGCTTCTTATTCCTATCAAGACCATGTACATGAATGCACTGAAGATGATAGTTGCGCCGGTGGTTTTCTTTTCCATCATTTCATGTATCGTACAGTTTTCAGATCTTTCTGCCCTGGGGAGAATAGGTGGAAAGATCATAGGAATGTATCTTTTTACAACATTTATCGCGGTAGCGATGGGTGTCGGTGCTTTTTATCTGTTAAAGCCCGGTGACGCGGCCCTTGCGGAATCTCTGGTTCAAGACGCTTCGGCAATTACATCAAAAACCATGGAGGTTTCCTTAAAGGATACTATAGTGGGAATCGTACCTTCCGATATCATTAATCCCTTCCTGAAAGCAAATATGCTTCAGCTTATCTTCATGGCAGTGATCTGTGGTGTCGCCACGGGTCTTCTCGGGAAGTATTCGGATATGCTGACGGACCTTTTCAGTGCCTGCAATGACCTGTTCCTGAAGGTTACAACCATGATCATCAAGGTTATGCCCATAGCTATATTTTGTTCCATAATGTCTATGATTATGACTCCGGGTATTGAAACCATAGTATTGGCGCTTGAAATGGTGGGAACATTTATACTGGGACTTTTTATGATGATGGCTTTTTACTGCATCCTTATCGTGGTGATGGGAAGGATCAATCCTGTCCCCTTCGTAAGGAAATATGCGCCGTACATGCTGCAGGTGTTCTCCATGGCTTCCTCCAATGCCTCTATCCCTATAAACATGGAAGCGTGTGAGAAAAAAATAGGTATCAGCAAGAGGATTTTTTCATTAGCCCTTCCTCTTGGCGCAACTCTCAATATGGATGGAACATGTGTATATCTCGGAGTATTTGCGCTGGCACTTGCAAAAACCTATGGCGTTCATATTACTGAAGGGGCCATGCTTTCCATGCTCATATCCATAGTGGTTCTTTCAATGGGAGCTCCGGGCATCCCGGGATCAGGACTTATATGTCTTTCTGTCCTTTTGACGCAGATTGGTGTTCCTGTTGAAGCTATAGGTCTTGTTATGGGTATAGATTCCCTTTGCGGAATGTTCAGAACCATGAGTAACTGTCTCGGAGATGTGGCGGTATCCACAATCGTAGCTAAAAGTGAGGGAGAACTGGATATGGAGATATATAATAGTGCGAATATGGCATAATCTGCAGTATCAGCGCAGCTTGCTCACAGAATGATCAGTCACTTTGACACAGGACTTATACATTAAAAAAAGGCGGAAATGGAATGAAAGAGATGAATCTAAATAATCCGGGTAAGACAAAAACTGAAGAGTATATCATTCCTCAGAAAAGTGCTTATTCGGGAACTGTTAATTTTTGGATGAGTGTGTTTTTTTTACTGCTCGCTTTTTTGATATTCCTGCCCATACTGCTTGTTATCATCATTTCCTTTTCCTCCGATGAGAGCGTAACGGAGCTTGGCTACAGTTTCTTCCCCAAGAGTTTCTCTCTTGATTCATACCGGTATATTTTTCACTCCGGAGCTTATCTTTTCAGAGCATTTTTTAACTCTGTTTTTATTACTGCAGCAGGCACAGTCATGGGACTTCTTTTTATGTGTCCCATGGCTTATGCGGTGTCACGAAAGGATTTCGGATACAGGAAGTTTCTGCTGCTGTTTCTCATGATTCCCATGATGTTTTCAGGTGGGCTAGTGTCATCCTATATGGTAAACACCCAGATCCTGCATCTCAGGAATTCATATCTTGCACTGATCCTTCCGGGACTTTGTTCCACCTGGTATATCATGATAATGAGAAATTATTTTCGTATATCCATACCGGATTCTCTGGTTGAAGCGGCAGAGCTTGACGGCTGCGATCCGTTTCAGACCTTCATGCTGGTGGTTCTTCCTATTTCACAGCCTGTGATAGTGACTGTATCTGTGTTTCAGATGTTCGCCTACTGGAGCAGCTGGTATCCGTCACTTCTGTATCTGGACAGTAATCACACAGAGCTTTACCCCCTGCAGTACGTGCTCGTAAACATGGACAAGAGTATAGAAAGGCTGTCAAGAGATTCCCAGTATATATCAGGGGCTATTGGGTACATACCGCCTGCTGTAACTGTACGAATGGTTATGGTGGTAATAGTTATACTGCCCATCATGATACTGCTTCCGTTTTTCCATAGATTTCTGAAGAACGGAATGACTATCGGGGCCATAAAGGGCTGAAAAATACATGGAGATAGGGGACATTTATATATGAGAGAAAGACTGTTTCGTAAGACCATGAGAGTGATTTTTATTATTCTGATCCTTTCAGTTTCCGTACTGCTCCCGGGGTGCGGACAAAAGGATGATCAGGATGGTATCGTCAATCTGAGAGTTGTGTCATATCAGGGAGGAGATATTCCTCTTGATATGAAGGAAGTGGTTGAGAAGGCCAATGCTGTATCCCGGGAAAAAATCGGTGTGACGGTGGATCTGGAATTTCAGCCGAGTGATAAGATAAACCTCATGATGGCGTCAGGTGAGTACTATGATATGGTATTTACCTCTTCCTGGATCAATAATTTCGATAAGAATGCTTCCGCAGGACTCTACTACGATATCACGGATCTCCTGAAGAAGGAGACTCCGAAGCTGTATGAGTACGTTGATCCGTACTGGGATTGTGCAGAGTTGAACGGAAGGATATACGGGGTACCGCTTCTTAAGGATATGGGGGCAGAGGAGATGTTCCGCCTTAACGCGGATTACTTTGAGGCAGAGAAGGGTATGGTGATACCGGAGAGAATGGAGCTCGGAGACATTGAACCCTTCCTTGAAGCCTATAAAAAGGATCATCCGGATAAATATCCGCTTGAAATGACCAAATCCGGTCCTGCAGGTCATCTCAATTTTCTTGAGCGGATAGTGAATCCCATCATTGTTCTGCCCTTCGGAGAGGGACAGGAAAGCGAGGATGTGGTGCCTTTTTATGAGTGTGAGGAGCTGATGGACAGATTCAGACTTTTTCATAAATGGTATCAAAAGGGGTATATCCATCCGGATGCTGCCACTATAGATTCACTTGCTTACGACAAATCCATACCTGTACGATTCGGAGTGGCATGGAAGGGCTATCAGGGCTTCTCAAACCCTGAAGAGTGGGGGTTCAATGTCAAAACCTCCATTTATGACGGTCCCTTCCTGTCCAGATCCAGTGAGCAGGGGGCCATGATCGGAATATGTGCGGCCTGTGATGAGGAGCATGCTAAGGCCTGCTTAAAGTATCTTGAGCTTATAAGTACCGACAGGAGCTTCAGGGATATACTTGCCTATGGAATAGAAGGAAAGCATTTTGAGTATCTTGAAAACGGGACGGTGCTGAGAAGCCCCACGGGAAGGGACAGATACAATCTGCTTCTCTTTCAGACCGGACCTTCGGCTTCTGCCTCAGTGGAATCCGTAAGCAGAACATTTCTTGCGGATCCTGATCAGTGGGAAGGTGTATTTAAGGAGTATGAAACAGAAGGTATATACAGTGCCATAAACGGTTTCGCCTACGATCAGACGGGAAAAGAGGATATCATAGCAGCACTTCAGGCCATCTACAGCGATTATGCTGCGGAGCTTAGGACCGGCACCAGCGACCCGGATGTGGTGATTCCTGAGATAAGGAAACGTATGGAAGCGGCGGGTATGGAAGAACTGCTGAGTGATATCAGAAGCCAGCTTTCTCTGTGGATAGAGGAAAAGAACAGGGTGAAGGAGAGTGAGTAATGGGGAAATCCGACAGAAATACAGTTTTTCCGGATAAAGCCGGAGGAGATACGGGGCAGGTAAAAGCTATGGATGGAAAGACATCCCGGTATAAAGGAAAAAGGAATCGTATCTATCTCCTGATGTCTGCTCCTGTCATCATATGGTATCTTTGCTTTTGCTATCTTCCTATGTTTGGAGTATTTTTTGCCTTTAAGCGTTTTACTCCTAAACCGGGAGAGTTTCTTCTTAAAAATCTTTTCGTGAACAGTCCGTGGACGGGGCTTGAGAATTTCAATTTTTTGCTGCGTTCATCTGATATGCCGGGAATCATTTTTAATACTCTTTTTTATAATTTTTTCTTTATCATTCTGGGGATCGGCATACCGGTAGTCCTTGCGATTTTATTTACCGAAATACATAGCGTGAAGTTTAAAGGCTTCGTACAGACCGTGATGATCCTGCCATACTTTCTTTCCTGGGTAATAGTCGGCTATCTGGTATATGCATTTCTCGCCACCAACGAAGGACAGGTAAATCATGTACTCAGGATGGCCGGAATCGAAGGAATACAGTGGTATCAGTCTCCGGGGTACTGGAGATTCATACTGATAGTAACCGAGCTATGGAAATCCACCGGATACGCGATGATCATATATCTCTGTGCCATCACGGCCATCGACAGGTCTCTCTATGAAGGAGCGGTGCTGGACGGTGCAACCTTTTTTCAGAGAGTAAGGTACATAACATTACCTCACCTTCGACCGACAATTTGTACCATATTCATTCTCAGAATCGGTACCATACTGAATTCTGACTTCGGATTGTTCTATCAGGTTCCGCTGGATTCAGGATCTCTTCAGACTGTGACACAGACCATGGATGTATATGTATATAAGGCACTGATGCAGCAGGCAAATTTCAGCTTTTCAGCGGCTGCATCCTTTCTCCAGAGTATAGTCGGCTTTGTTCTTTTGATGGTGACCAACCGGATCATAAAGGCTATAGACAGTGACAGCAGTTTGTTTTAGTATCAGCTGTTTTGATGAGACAGAATCAGTATGAGGCACAGGAGAGAGGCAGATGCTTATTATAGGCGGCCGGTCACATCATGGAATCCAAAAGCTCAAGGAACAGTGTGAGAGGTCTGTCTGGGGCAGAATGTTTTTTCCAGTAGACTCTTGCTTCCATTCCGGAGGAGTGGGTGAGTTCAGGACAGTCCAGAGGAACTAGTTTCAGATTTTCGCGGCAGGCGGAGGCAGGAAGAAAGCCTCCGCCGAGACCCTCTTCGATAAATCGCGACACCATGAAGATCTGGGAGCTTCTGAGGACCACATTAAGGTCATAACCTCTTTCGCTGAAGATATTTTCGATGGTTCCGGAAAGAGGAAAGGCCTGATCGAACAGAATAAGAGGTTCCTTTGATATTTCTTCAAGGGTTATGGTCTCCTTGCCTGCAAGGGGACTTTTTTCGCTTACACAGTACTCAAGGATGGATGGCTATATCTTTTTTGTCTCAAATCTTTTCTTCCAGAGGCTTTCCTGAGAGTAATTCTCTACAGTCAGAACTGCGTCAAGCTCATCCTCATCCAGCTTCTGAAGAAGGTTCCATCCGGCACCCTCTGAGATCTCAAGACGGATGGAGGGATAGCGTTCAGTAAACCTTCTGTATATAAGAGGCAGGGATTCGCTGCCGATGATGGTGGAGTAGCCGAGACGGAGATAGTCGGTGTTCAAAATTCCCGATTCTATCATGGAGTTCATCTTATTGTAGTGCTCCATGATCTTTTTTATTTCATCCCTGAGCTTCCTTCCGGCTTCTGTCAGGGTTATATGGGTTCCCTTCCTCATGAAAAGGTGGGTAGAGGTTTCCTGTTCCAGCTCCTTTATGGCAACGGACAGGGTGGGCTGGGAAACGAAAAGCTCTTTGGCTGATTTACTGAGATTTTCCGTTCTGCAGACGGAAAGGAAATACTTCATCTGTTTTATGGTGATCATGGACGGGCCTCTTATATTACTTGTTTTAATTGATTTTCTTCTTTATCAGTCTTTATTGATTTTCCGAAGGTAGGTTTCCGGAGCTGCTGATATTATCAAAATATAGATTGTGACTATAATAAATGTGAATTGTACTCAATATTATTAATAAAACTAATAGTATATAAAAAACCTGTATTTTTCAAATGAGATCTAAAGAACTATAGTATGACACCGAATATATGATTGAGTTTTTATCAGTAACACCTTGCACACGAATGTGTGCGGTGGCGTCATAAGTGAGTGGCAGATTTTTTTGACACTTACATCATAGTAATAAGGAGAAAATATATGTCTATAGGATGTCAGATAATAACAGATTTCAAGAGACCTGACAGGTCGTTGGTTTCGCTTTTTGAGGGACTTCAGGTTGCTGATCTTGATGATAACATGTCCAGAACCCAGGCGGTTTTCCATAAGATATCATCATTTACGGGAAAAACAGTCGTAGGAACAGCATTTACCATAAAGCTTCCTCACGGAGACAATCTTATGTTCAGAGCTGCCCTTAAGTACGTTAAGTCGGGAGATGTTATCGTTATAGATGCCGGTGGATTTGAAGACAGAGCCGTGATAGGTGAGGTCACAACAAAGTATGCCATGAAGGCAGGCGCAGCCGGAATCATCTGTGACGGTGCACTTCGCGACAGTATGGTGCTTTCAGAGCTTGATTTCCCTGTTTTTGCAAAGGGAGTAAGTCCTAACGGTCCTTTCTTCAACGGTCCGGGAGAGGTCAATGTTCCTATCGTATGCGGAGGCCAGCTGGTTAATCCGGGAGATATCGTAGTAGGTGATCAGGACGGAATCGTCTTCATCAAGCCTGAGTACGCAAAGGAAGTTTACGAAAATACCATCAAGACAAAGCAGAAGGAAGAGCTCCTTCTCAAGGAGCTTGAGGAGACAGGCTCCATGACTCAGACCTTTGTATGGGAGAGACTCGAGCAGATCGGCTGCACCATAGTCTGATATCTGATGCATAGATTAAAACGTGAGTATAAAGAGCACTGAAGTATCTTATTGTGTTCCGCATGCTCACGTTTAATTTTTTCTCAAAAAAACAGCATATCTCTGTTCACACTATGTTATGTGACTGGAAAGCGAAAGTATGTTAGTATAGGCAGATAGATGGTGGCCTGATCCGGTACTTTTGGCTCAATTGTCAGGCACTGATGTTAGTAAGAAAGGGGAAATCGATTTTCATCGATTTATAGACGGGCGCATATATGGGGGACAGGATTTTTGACTTTAACAGTAGTACGATAGTGAATCCGGAAGCAGAGGGGGGTAATGAGGCCGGAACTGCGGCGTCTCATGCATTCAAGGTGGTGATAAGTGACAGCAAGGAGCTTTCTCCTGAGACTCCCATCATGATCCTTACGGAGGGGGAAGAAAAGCTTCCCCGGCACGCTGTCGGAGTTTTTATAAACCCCTTGAGAGGGAATTCCTTCGCTTATACGGGAGGCACGGTGGAGGCCAATGTCAGCGGCCTGGACAAGGACGGCAGAGACCTGAACCATCCTGTCCTCACTATAGACAAGCGATTTGTGGAGCTTGAAAAATGGCTCGGAGAGAACCATGTATCCGTGAGACTGACCGGAGAGAGCCGGGAGGAAGGATACTGTGTCTATAAGATACGTGCAGTGAATCCAAGCGGATCCGGTTTCCAGACTGAACGTGACAGATTTCTTCAGATGGTGATAGAGAGACTTTCCGAGAGTGAGGCACCGGAGGATACCGATATGGATGAAGAGCCTGAAGAGTCCGGGCGGCAGGATATGAGAGACCTTAACTCAATGCAGAATTACCTTGCCTGCGCGAGACATACCCTTCCGAAGAACATGCAGATCTGGGCGGACAGAAGCATTAACCTGATCAAGTCTTCGACCATCACTCCCGAGGAGCGCCGCCACGCTGAAAGAGCCCTCCAGATGGTGCTGAATATACACTGGAAGGGGGAGTATTTCGCTTCCATTGATCCTGTCAGGGCAAGGCAGATCCTGGATGAAGAGCTTTTCGGTCTTGAGCGTGTCAAGCAGCGTATCATGGAGACCATTATCCAGATAAACAGAACCCACACCCTTCCTGCCTACGGACTGCTTCTGGCGGGGCCTGCGGGCATCGGAAAGTCGCAGCTCGCCTATGCTGTAGCCAGGATACTGAGGCTTCCCTGGACCAGTCTCGACATGAGCGCCATTCATGATTCGGAGGCGCTGACAGGAAGTCCCCGGGTTTATGCCAATGCCAAGGCCGGACGCATAATGGAGGCATTTACGCAAAGCGGCTCCAGTAATATTGTTTTCATAATAAATGAGCTGGATAAAGCCGATAAGAACAGTGTGAACGGAAATCCGGCGGATGCCCTTCTGACACTACTTGATAACATCGGATACACGGACAATTATATCGAGTGCCGTATCCCCACTAACGGGGTATATCCTGTGGCAACTGCCAATGACAAGTCAAGGATCTCAGACCCTCTCATGAGCAGATTTGCGGTCATAGATATCCCGGATTACACACCTGAAGAGAAAAGGATAATATTCAGGAAATTCTCACTGCCTAAGGTACTAAGACGTATGGGCATGGATCCTTCGGAGTGTGTGGTAGAGGACAGGGCCATAGATGTGATACTTGAGAAGTATCGCGATCAGACGGGCTGCAGAGATCTGGAGCAGGCAGCAGAGCACCTTGCGGCTAATGCGCTCTACCAGATCGAGACCACCGGAGTGAAGGACGTGACATTTGACGCTCATACAGTGAGAAGACTTCTGTTTTGAGAAGATACCGGTGTAGACTTAAATATAGTACTTCCCATGCCGCTTCAGGTAGAGTATCATATCTACCGGCCGGTGACTTTGAAAGATTTATAAAAAGATGCATAGAGTGCCTTAGATAGATTAAAAAAGGAGGAGAGGCCTGACGGGAGACCACCGCCGGGCCTTGATTATTTGGAATGGATAATAAAAAAATGAGAACAGCACTGTTTATTCACATCATGCTGGTGGTGATGGAGCTGATAGTGGTTAATTACGTTTCCGCATTTCATGGTGGATTGAAAATGTTTATTTACTATACGAACAGCTCAAATTTTCTCTGCCTCATGGTAAGTGCCATTTTCGTGGTTTTCATGCTTCCGGCCTTGTCCAAGGGCAGGACCAGCGGCTTTGTTTCCACATATATGATGCAGCATTATAAGGGGACATCGGCTATGCCACGATGGATCAGCATGATAAGATATATCGCTTCCTGCTGTCTGATGCTGACATTTCTTGTGGTGCTTTTGGTTCTGGGACCAAAGGATGGTTATGAGGATCAGCTCCTCGGGGGAGTGCATCTCATTAACCATGTTATCGCGCCGGTTCTTTCTTTAATGAGTTTCCTGTTGCTGGAGACCGCAGAACCGCTTCCGAAAAAGGCGCCATTTTATGCCATCATACCGACGGTGATCTATGCTGTGATTCTGATAGGCATGAATGCGGCAGGACTTACAGAGGGGCCATACTTCTTCCTGAGAGTGCGTGAGCAGTCCCTCGTTACGACAGTGTTGTGGACCATAGTCATTTTGGGAGGAAATTATTTCATTTCATGGCTTGTTATGAAGGCGTACCATGCTATGATAGCCGGAAGGAACAGAAAGATATAAGAATCGGATATCACAGATTATGTGTCTTAGTGATATGAAAGCAGTGCCTTTACAGGAGGAAGTTTTTAAATGATCATATACATGACATCTACACCGGGCGGGTTCGATCGTCGGACAGGCCTGCCGGAAAAACTGGATAACAGCAATAATTTTGTTGACCGTCTGAAGAAGGACTGGAAGGAGCACAGTAAATGTCTCCTTGTTTCTTCGGATCCGAAGGCTTCCGAGATGAACAGCGCTATAGCTCAGACCTACCTTGATGCCTTCAACAAATCAGGGCTCAGTATGGACATGATAGATGTTCTTGACGGGAGAGATGAGAAGACTGTTGAGATCATCGGCTGTTATGATGTGGTAATTCTTGCCGGAGGACATGTTCCTACTGAAAATGCATGGTTTAAGAAGATAAACCTGAGAGAGCGGATACACAGCTTCAGAGGCATTGTCATCGGCATAAGTGCCGGTACCATGAACTGCGCCGATGTGGTTTATGCACAGCCGGAACTCGCGGGAGAAGCCGGGGACAAGAATTATCAGCGTTTCATAGAGGGACTCGGGCTGACTGATACCAATGTCATTCCCCACTACAATCAGACCATAGATTCAGTTCTTGACGGCAAAAAGCTGTTTGAGGAGATCACTTATCCCGACAGCATGAACAGGGCGTTTTACTGTCTTACTGACGGAGCTTACATCCGTAAGGATACAGGGTCAAACAAGGAGATGCTTTACGGAGAGTCCTATCTCATTGCAGACGGAGAGATCGGACTTATCTGCAAGAACGGCGGAGAGTTCGAGATACCGGTAAGAGCGGATGTGAAAAAGCCTGCATTTCTCGCAGCCACAGCACTGACTATCGGCAGTCTCATAGGAGCGGCTGTAACGAGATACGTCCTGAAGAAGCTGGATGAGAAGTGAATTTTGTTTTGCGTTAAACATTGATGGCAAAAGGCGCTCTGTATGAAACCGATGCCATTTTTAGTTCTGAAGTATTGAAAACTTTGCATAGCTGATTTTTAAATTCGATACCTCTTTTCGTTATTATCCATTACAATTGTTCAGGGAGTATCTGTAGCTTTAGAGGAGATGTTTTACAGTGGGAGGTTACTATGGAAGTTGAGACAGTAATGGCGGCCCTTCGGAAGAAGGCTAAGGAAGATGAAGTATTCAGGCAGAGACTTCTGGACACACGGAAGGAGAAAAATCCCTTAGGGGTATTTTGCGAGATTGCACGTAGTGAGGGCTATGAGCTGTATGAAATGGATATCCTCACATACGGCGAGGAATTTTATGCAGCTATCAAGAGGTCTACAAACGGCGGTGGTGAGAATTCTCCCAAGCTTGAGGGGCAGGATGACTACTATGATATGTTCATGGCAGAGCTTGCAGTGATGTGAACATAGATATAATATGATATAAGTGTCATAAGTCTTCCTCCACTTGTGCTTGCACAAAGGTGGAGGATAGACTTCATGACACGCCACAGGCTTACGTTTCTACATTAAATCGGAGGTTTAGTATGGGTGTTAAGATGGAATTCCCGGATGAGTATATGCAGATCCTTAAATCATATACAGAACAGAATGATGTGACTATTGAGACTGCGATAGCAGATACTCTTGAGTTTCTGGAGCTGAAGAATGAAGCCTTCAGCCACTATCGTGTAGCCATAGAAAATCCCGGGAATTACTTGAATGATCCGGATGAGCTCAATGCAAAGGCGCTGAGACAGATATACATGGATCTTTTCGGAGAGGATACAGTGGGCGGTATGATACACTGTTACTATAATCCGGACAAATTAAATGTTCTGCTTATGGATATAGAGTATGATGATTCCGTGAATTTATGGAACCTGATAGAGACATTCCATAACAAGATTCCGGGAATGGAGCTTACCCATGATATTCTTTCACTTTTCTATGTACATGACCGTTTTGACGGAAGTCATGACAAGATAGTGGAATTGATGGACTGGATGCTGTCGGATCATGAGGATGACGGCTTTGAGACCGCGGGATACTATGAGACGATCTTTGATGAGCCTGATGATGAAGAATTCTTCGATGATGAGTTCGCTGACGATGAATTTGATGATAAGTGAGTTAATGTAGTTGAAACCGACGCTTTTGAGAAAAAACTCAAAAGCGTCGGTTTTTTTCTTTTATAAATTGAAAAATAAAGTTAGACTTATACGTGTGAGCGCATATACAGCCGTTTTATATTGGGAAATTCAGGCGTTCAGCCGTTATACATTTTCCGAATAGAGGTGTTCATTATGTGGAAGGAAATAAAGAAGATAATTATTTTCATACTGGCAGTTTTTGGCATTATGTTCATCATATTGCTGCTCTTGCCCGATGATGAAGATACGGGCATGGAAGAGACTGTGATTGAACAGTCTGTTGCCGGGAAAACTACAGGTGACAGAACCACTGCCGGGAAAACTGTCGAAGATGAGAGTTCTCCGGGGAAAACTACAGGTGACCAACCCACAGCAGGGAAAACCACCGGAGATAAAACCACTGCGGGCAAAAACAGATCAGAACGGTCTTTGTTTGAACAGATTCAGTCTCAGGTCAGTTCGACACAAATTAAGGAAACGGACAAAGATCAGTTGGCTTCGGAGATAAATGTTGATACGGTTACTGTTGGAACAGATGCCGGATCCGCAACTATCATGGTCTACATAAACGGCTCGGATCTGGAGTCGGAGGCAGGAGAGGCGACAAAGGATATTTCAGAGATGATTGCTTCGGGAATAGGCGATAAGGTCAATGTCATTATCCAGACTATGGGAACCAGACACTGGCAGAACTATGGCATATCCTCAAAAAGAGCCCAGACCTACAAGATAGAAAACGGAAGCCTCAGGCTTATAAGAGACAAGCTTGGACAGCTTGACTGTACGGATAAAAGTACTTTGTCTGAGTTTATAGGTTTTTGTAAATCCGAGTATCCTGCAGACCGGTATATGTTCCTGTTCTGGGATCACGGAGGAGGACCTGTTTATGGTTTCGGATATGATGAGTGGCAGTCAGAGACGGAGAGTCTCACCATAGCGGAGATGGCAGAGGCATTTTCGGAAAATGAGGATGTGCATTTCGATATCATTGGCATGGACTGCTGTATCATGGCCAGTCTGGAGACCTGTTATGCTCTTGAACCCTACTGTAAGTATGCTCTTTTATCCGAGGATTTTGAGTCGGGACTTGGATGGGACTACACAGGCTGGATGAAGGAGCTGGAGATGGATCCCGGCATGGCTACACCTCTCCTGGGAAAGTATATCATCGATGCCATTATCGCCGATAATGAGAACAGCTTTTCAGGCGGTTCGGCCTGCATGGGTCTTTTCAATGTTTCCACAGCCAGGAGTCTTTTTGAGGCGTGGAAGGCGTATGCGTATAAAAACGAGGCGGCCCTGTTGAAGAAAAATTACAGCAAGGCCCACAAGGCAAAGGGCAGGGGCTATTTTGACAGCTGGGGATTTGATTATAGTTTCGTTACACTGTCGGATTACTATATCAGTGATATCCTTGCACTGGTTGAGAGCATCGACAAAAACAGTGAAGAAGCGAAGAATCTTATTTCAGCCCTGAAGGCGGCGGTGGCTTACTATGGTCATACATCTGATAAAAACGAATTGACCGGACTTGCGGTATCCCTTCCCTACGGGGATTACGAGTTCTATAGTCGTCTTAAGGAGGTTTACACCGAAATCGGACTGGATAAAGAGTATATAGACTGGCTTAAGGGATTTGTGAAAAGCTCCGGATATAATGACTATTACGATTACAATGTCTTTGAGAACAACTGGGGCGGCTGGGGTAACTATGAGAGTGAGTACGGCTGCAACATCAGTAACGGCGGTTCCTGCCAGTATGGCTATGATTATAGCTCCTGCTACGATGGAGATTACAGTTCAGGGTATAATTCAGGCTATAGCTCATATTATGACAACGGACTATACTGCGACTATGACTCAGGCTGCGATCCGAACTATTATGCGGATACCGACGACTGCTTTGATGACTGGATATATGACTATGAGGAAGAGATATGGTACTGCTATGATGACGGCTATCTCTATCTTTATGATGATGAAACAGACAGCATGTACTATTATGATGAGGACACTGATTCCATGTACTGTTACGATGAATACAGTGACAGCTGGGAATACTGCGGGTAATCGGGCGGGGCATAAAGCCTCAAATCAACGTGCAAGCACGTGATTTGGTACTTTTGACACTTACATCATACTATGGAATAGGAAAGGAAAGAGTTTATGAAGAGAACGGTTGCTTTTTTTATGGCTGTGAATTTGCTGATGTGGACTGTGAGCGGCTGCGGTTATGATGCGGTTCCGGCTATAGAGACCACTGCGCAGGAGAAGGAAACAAGGGCTACAAGGGATGAAAATAAGGCAGAGGTGAAGGCTGACGCTGAATCAGGCAGAGATGATAAAGAGAGGGTTACAGATAACACTGGAGAAACAGTGTCCGGGGCAGAAAACACTATCGATAGTGATGCTTTTACAGAGGCGAAGGTCAGCTTCCTGGGACCTGCAGGGACTTATACAGAGGAGGCGACCCGGTTCTTCTTTGGAGAAAAAGGAACATTTTTACCGAAGGATACGGTTTCGGAGGCTATTTCCGATGTGGTGACAGGAGATTCGGAGTATGCGGTCATTCCGCAGGAAAATACTCTGGGTGGAGCCGTTACAGGATATGTTGATGCATTGATAGCGGAAGAAAATGTATATGTGGTGGGCGAAGTGGTCCTGCCCATAAACCAGACTCTCATGGGAGTTGAAGGAGCCACGGTCGAAGATATTAAAACCGTGTGTTCACATGCCCAGGGCATAAAGCAGACTGAGAAGTGGCGTGCAGAGCATATGCCGGATGCGGAGGTTTCTGAGATGGCGAGCACCGCAGCGGCAGCAAGTTATGTTGCAGAGCAGGGAGACAAGACCATCGCGGCAATCGCTTCTCCGGGAGCTGCAGAGCTCTATGGCTTGACTGTGCTGGCTGAAAATGTTCAGATCACTGATGCAAATAAGACCCGTTTCTATGTTCTTTCGAAGGCTCCGCTGGAAAGTGAAGGGAATGATCGTGCACTGTTTGTGGCGGATTGCGAGGCAAACAGAATCGATGACATCATACTGACCATACATGATGCAGGGCTTGAGCTGGTAACTATTCATGATAGACCTGAGGGCAGTAAGCTGGGCAGATACAATTACATCATCGAAACCGAAAAGACCGGAGGTGTTACGAAAGAAGATATCGATGAGGTCTCCGGGCAGGAAGGTGTCCGTTTCCTGGGCAGCTTCGGGGCTGTTGAGGTGCCGGTTGTGTGAGCATGGTCCGAGTGAAAGTAGCTTACTTGGTTCTGTGTGACCCGGCAAGGCTATATCTCACTCAAAACAAGAAATAATACATTTTATGTGTTTAAGGCGGCAGGGCGTTTAGTGCTCTGCCACTTTTTATTTATAAGGCAGGCAGGTGGGATAGAGCCTCTGTATACATGTATGGAAATTATTTCTTCTGCAGTAATAAAAAATAATTTCAGAGCCAAAATTTCCCTGCAAGATAAATATATTCCCTGTTTTAAATTTCCTCCGTTTTTTATAATTTTTAACAGAAAACAGGGAAGCTTAAGGGCTTTCCAAATAGTAACTACAGTATTTCAGGAGGAAGAAATTATGAAGAGAAATCTGGTTGCCATGACATTTGCTGCAGCTATGATCGCTGCACTTACAGCATGTGGAAGCAAGAGTGCCGACGCACCAAAGGCAGAGTCTGCAAAAACTGCAGAAACAGAAGCAGCGGCAAAGGAACAGGCGCCGGCAGATGACGGAAAGGTATATGAGCTTAAGCTTTCCACCACCCAGACAGACACGTCTATGATATATGGAGGAATGCAGGCAGCAGCAGATAAGATAAAGGAAGATACAGACGGACATGTTCTCGTAACTATCTATCCTTCAAGTCAGCTTGGCGCGGAAGAAGATATGATCGACCAGGCCCTTCAGGGAATGGGAATCGCAGTTCTTACAGATGCAGGACGTCTTTCAAGCTATGTAAATGATATCGGAATCCTCAATATGGCTTACTTTGTAGACAATTATGAAGATGGAATGAAGGTCATGGAAACAGATACCTT
>Ga0256404_1007044_pt1 | contig 18058 bp, 21 predicted proteins | sample RumenRJG_01DNA_FD_185990 | JGI IMG/M metagenome (GOLD analysis project Ga0256404, IMG submission 185990) | Bovine rumen microbial communities from Lethbridge, Alberta, Canada - RJG_01 | ecosystem: Host-associated > Mammals > Digestive system > Stomach > Rumen | place: Canada: Alberta | collected...
TTCCCTCCTCGACAGGCTGAAATCAGGAAAGGTCAAGCCCGAGGACCTCGGATTCGAGCCCGGACACGAAGTGAAGAAGGGAGAGAAGCTCCCCAAGCCCTTCGTTGAGTGCACCACCAAGCTGGAGGCCACCGACATGAACCTCACCACCGAGGAGGCCAAGAAGATGGCCGGACTCACCGACGCGGAGTACGACAACATAGTCGCCACCACTCTCAAGATCGATGAGATCATCGCCCGCGAGGCAGGCAAGAGGAACCTCATCCACTGCGACGGAAAGAAGGAGTATGCCTTCGACAAGGACAGGAAGCTCATGGTCATCGACACCTTCGGAACCCTCGACGAGGACCGCTGGTGGGACGCTGAGGAGTACGCCAAGGGCAACATCGTGGAGCTCTCCAAGGAGTTCGTCAGGCAGTACTACCGCGAGACCGGCTACCACAAGGCGCTCTACGACGCCCGCGAGAAGGGAGAGCCCGAGCCCGACATCCCCGCCCTGCCCCAGGAGATCATCGACCGCGTCAGCAAGCTGTACGTGGACATGTACGAGAGGATCACCGGCGAGAAGTTCTGATCACCGCGGGGGTGCATACCCCCGCTCAAACTCTTTCACCGTTTTATGCACCGTATCCTCTTCGTCTGCTACGGCAACATGTGCCGCAGCCCCACCGCCCACTTCGTCTTCCAGCACATGGTTGACGAGCGCGGGCTCTCCGACTCCTTCCATATCGACTCCGCCGGAGAGGGATACAACATCGGCGGGATGGCCATGTCGCACGGCACCATCGACGAGTTGGTCAGGCACAGGATACCCTTCGACGACACCCGTGTCTCGAGGCAGTTTGACCCTTACGATTACGAACTGTTCGATTACATCATAGCGATGGACGACGAGAACGTGGAGTCCCTGAGAGATCAGACCGGAGATGACCCAGACGGTAAGATCTCGCTCCTTCTCTCCTTTGCGGGAGAGGACCGGGAGATCGACGACCCCTATTATTCCGGCAAGTACGAGAAGGCCTTCGGCGAGATATACAGGGGATGCGAGGCACTTCTGAAAAAGCTCACCAGCGAATGAATCATCCGATAGTAACGACGTTGCGGTTCTGTCCGATGAGACACTCCGCCTTGCCTTCGACAACGTCGATCTTGACCTTCTGCTCGCTGTCGACTCCGTCGGGATTGCACTGGTGATAGTGCTTGCATCCGATCTGTCCGCAGCCCGAGGGGAAGAATGTGATGAAGGAGCCGTCGATGGCGTACTTCTTCTCGACGCAGACGGACCTGGGAGTCTTGGTGACCTCTACCACGCGGACTTTGCCTTCGGTGAGGTCGCAGTCGTGCACCGGGGACCTGACATTGATGACTGTGTACTTCTGACCCTTCTCCAGGTTCAGGCAGATCTTGTTGAACGAGCATGCCGTGCATTCGATCTGCCCTCCCATGAACACGAAGGACTTGCCCACTACGGCATCGTCTTCTCCGACGAGTGTGAGGATCTTGTCAGCCATCAGATCACCCCCGTATTCTTGGCGAGGTTGTACGCTGCATTGCGGGTGAGTCCGTTGTCGCCGAGGATGGTGTACCTGTCCTTCCTGACCTTGTTGGCTGCCACCAGCGCATCGATGACGTCCTCTTCGCTGAGTCCGATCTCCGCCGCGGTTACAGGGGCACCAATCATCTTGAGCGCGTCGCGGACGGGCTTCCAGTTGTCGCCCTGGAGGTACATCATCATGATGCACCCGATCCCGCACTGCTCCCCGTGCATGGCCTTGCCGGGGTGCAGGATGTCGAGAGCATGAGAGAACATGTGCTCCGAACCGCTGGTAGGTCTGGATGACCCAGCAACACACATCGAGGTACCGGAAGCGACTGCCGGTTTCAGGACGTACCATATGCTCTCCTCCAGTCCGGGCCTGATGTTGGGTGCGTAGTGCAGGATGGCCTCGGCGGAGTATTTCGAAAGAGCATAAGCGGAGGTGCTGAATTCCTCGTCCTTGATCTTCCTGGCGAAGTCCCAGTCGTTGAGTGCTGAGAAATTGGAGATGACGTCTGCACATCCGGAAGCGAGATACCTGTAAGGTGCCTTGACGATCACTTCGGTATCGCCGAGGATTGCTATAGGGGGGACCGCCTGCACGGAGGTGTTGCTCCCGTTGACGTTCTTGAAGGAGGCCCTGTCGGAGCAGATTCCGTCGTGGGCCACCGAGGTGGGGATACTGATGAAGGGGATACCGGTGTCCTTGGAGACAATCTTGCAGATATCGATCTTGCTCCCTCCGCCTACCGCAAGGATGAACTTTGCCTCGGATTTTTTCACGGCTTCCATGACCTTGTCCACACTGTCCTGGGTGGTGTTGCCCACGAAGACGGCGGACATGTCGAATCCTGCGTCGGTGCACTGGTCCGAAATGGCCTTGCCGGCAGCCTGGTAGGTATTGTCGCCGGTGACGATGAGTCCTTCGTGTCCGAAAAGGAGTGATCTGCAGACATCAGCGGTCTGGCTGATTACCCCGTGACCGAGGATGGTGGTACGGGGGAACACCATGGCCCTGACCTTGGTGAATTCTTCGCTCATATCCCTATCAATCCCGTATTGGCAGGATTCTATAAAGTATATCGCCAAAAATCATCCCAAAATCCTAAAAACGTATATCGCCCTCAACGGTGCATGAAGGTCACGGTTCTCTGCGGCAGCGGGCACGCGGGAGGGAGTACCGAACGTATGTGCCAGGTGTTCTCGGAGGTCATGGATTCTCACGGAGTTGCTTCGGATATCGTGAGGCTTTCCGATCTCAACATTCTTGATTACACTGGGGATCATGAGTACGATGACGACATGGAATCCCTTTGCCGGAACATGGAATCAACAGACCTTCTCGTGTTCTCCACACCCATCTACTTCAACGGCTGTTCCTCCATCCTCAAGAGGTTTATCGACCGTCTGAACCCTTACTGGGGTTCGGACCGCCCCCATCCGAAGTACGCCTGCGCCATGATGTGCGGGGGAAGCCCTCAGTGCGAATTCACCCATGCCAGATCAGAGATCAAATCCGCTGCCAATACCGTGGGCATGGAATGGTTGGGGGATGTGTGTCTCCCCGGAACCGACAAGGGGAAAATCGACGAGGCCAAAATCCGTGAATTCGCGGATTCAATCTTCAACAAGTTGTAATCAGAACGGGAATAGATCCTCTGCGAGGATGTGCACTTCTCTCTCGACCTTCCTGAACGGGCTGTAAGTGACCAGACCTCCGCATTGATCGGTCAGGTCCTCCCACCTCTCATCGGGGATGGAGCCGTCCATGTCGGCGACCATGATGTTATGGAATCCGTATCCCGAAAGCTTCTCAACCAGACGTACTGGGTCTTTGCCGTTGTGCAGTCCTTTCCTGCATGAGAGGAGAGGGACGCACTGGTCCGAGATATCGATGATATCGGGGAGCACGGAATCGTTCTTGATCCGGTCATAAGGGAATACAAGTCTGTCCGCCGAACCGAGGAACGCATCAAGGACATCGATGTCGTCGTAGACCGGTTCCACCAGCCACAGGTCGTTGCCAGGAGTCTTGCAGGATTCGATGAACGAAGGGTAGAAACGGCCTCTGTTGATGCCTTCGGTATCGACTACCAGGACCTTGCCGCGCTCCGCCCGGGTCTTCAGGCGGTCGATGGAAACTGCAGGCACAGTTTCCTTTACGGAATACTTCCCGTCGCTTATGACGGGCTTTCCCGCGTACAGTTTCTGGTTCTGTATGGTTCCGTAGATCAGCGGTATGGTCTGCATCCAAATGCTCCCGAATCGATTGTATCCCGATATGCTGGGACAATATCATCCCGTAGGGGATTCTTGTATAAAAGTGTAGTAAAAAGGGTTGAGTTCGGGCCGGGTTGCCCCGGCCTTCACTCAGGGATAGGGTTTCACATCAGCTTCTCTTTGATGATGGGCATCAGGCCACCGACCATGGTGATGATGCCTCCAATCAGGACGAGCCAGAATCCAATACCGATCTTGTAGATATCGGTGAGTTTGAAGGTGGTTCCGAGGACGGTCCAGGACTGGGTGTAGAAGAGGATTCCGCAGATGACGACGACGATAGCGAGGATCAGTGCGATGAGTCCGAGGATGACGTTGATCTGCTTGAACTTGTCAACGTTCATGAAGGTGGGGACGATCATGAGGACGAGAGAGATAATTCCGCAGATGAGTGCGACGAGAGGCACGAAGGTGTACTTCATGTCAGAGTCCTTTGCGTCAGTGTATACTTTCCAACCGCTTGCAGTCTCGGTTCCGAATCCGGTGTCGACAGACAGCCAGGTAAGGAATACGCCGACGATGAGGATGACCGCACCGACGAGAGCGATAATTCCGAGAAGGTTCATGTTTTTCATATCCATAGTAAATCACCTTAGTGATGTGTTGCATCCCATGCAACTGCCTTTTTAATTCGCATACCAGTATATATACTGTTTTGAGCAGAACCAAATTTTTTGATGCTGGATAGCTCTGATATAGATAGATAAATCCAAAAACTATCCAATTTCAGGGGCAACCCTTTTTACCTCGCGATGGGATATGAGAGTCATGGCAATCTACCAGTGCCCCAAATGCGGAAACGTATACGAGAAGACCTATGCAGCCGGTGGATGCACCCCCAAGTGCTGCGGAGAGAGTTGTGTCGAGGTCGCTCCCAAGACCGGAAACCCTGATGAGAACAAGCACGTTCCCTACTTCGAGAGGGTCGACGGAGGTGTCCTCGTCAAGGTCGGCAAGAACGACGCCCACCCCATGGCCGATGACCACTACATCGTATGGATTGAGATCTGCGCTGACGGCGTCCGCATGAGGAAGTACCTCAAACCCGGAGACAAGCCCGAGGCCTTCTTCAAGACCGACGCTTCCAAGATTATCGCCAGGGAGTTCTGCAACAAGCACGGCCTCTGGACCTACAGTGATTAAACCTTTCCACGGGCCTCCGGGCCCAACTTCTCTCTTTTATTCCATTGTGCCAGATATCCGGATTCCGATTTCTTTTTGGTCTCGTTACACATGTGCGTGCGGGCGGTAGCGGGCACGCATACGCGCATATTGTTTTAATACTGGGAGGGAATAGCGTTCCTTACCGTTCAAAGGTGAATCATGATGGTTTACAATCTTCCCTCCGGCAATCTTCTTCTTGAGTAAGCCAGCGGAAGCGAGAACGGTTTGGTGGTTTTTATGAAAACGCAGCAAACCAGTGAAGACGTTAAAGAGCTGAAGGACAAATTCGCGATCAGTCAGTACAACCAGCTCGCGCTCTCTGGTGTGGATTCCATCAAAGATGTTGAGATCTTCGATACCACGCTGAGGGACGGTGAGCAGACCCCCGGGATAGCGTTAAGCCCCGAGGACAAGGTACGCATCGCTGAGGCCCTCGACAAGCTCGGCGTAAGGTACATCGAGGCGGGATTCGCCGCCTCCAGCGAGATCGAAAGGAACACAATCAAGCAGATCAACGAACTGGGCCTGAACGCCCAGGTCCTGAGTCTGGCGAGGTCTGTGAAAGGGGACATCGACGCTGTGATAGACAGCGGATGCGATTACATCCACACCTTCATCGCGACCTCCGACCTGCACATGAAGTACAAGCTGAAGATGACCCCTGAGGAGGTCAGGGCAAAGGCCGTGGAATCCGTGGAATACGCACGCGAGCACGGCCTGAAAGTGCAGTTCTCCTGCGAGGACGCCACCCGTTCCGACCTGGAGTTCATGAAATCCGTCTACAAGGCGGTACAGGATGCGGGAGCCTGCGCCATCAACGTTCCCGACACCGTCGGAGTCATCATCCCCAAGGCCATGACCTATCTGATTTCGGAACTGAGGAAGGACATCAAGATCCCCATCGCGGTGCACTGCCACAACGATCTGGGTCTGGCCACCGCCAACACCCTGGCGGCCATCGAGGCGGGAGCGACCATCGTGCACTCCACCGTCAACGGAATCGGCGAGAGGGCGGGAAACGTTGCCATGGAGGAGGTCGCCATCAACCTGCTGGCCAACTATGGTATCGAATGTGTCAACATGGACAAGATCACCGAGACCTCCAACCTGATCCAGGGAATCACGGGAGTCCACATGGCTGTCAATAAGGCCCTGGTGGGAGCCAATGCATTCGCGCACTCCTCCGGAGTGCACGTGCACGGAGTCATGGGCAACGCCCTGACCTACGAACCGTTCAAACCCGAGGTCATCGGGGCACAGAGGCACATCGTGGTCGGCAAGCTGTCCGGTGCCCACACCGTCGAGGGCAAGCTGGAGGAGCTGGGCATCAAGTTCCCCGCCGAGCACATGCCCGAGCTGATGGAGACCATCAAGAAACTGGCTGTGGCCGGAAAGACCGTGACCGACGCAGAACTGGTGGCCGTGGCGGACGATATCATGTGGAAGAAGTCCGCTGACAAGAAGGAGTGCACCCTGGACGAGCTGACCGTAATCACCGGCAGATCCACCACCCCCACCGCCACCGTCAAGATCACCCGCGCCGACGGAACCGTGGTCACCACCTCCGACATCGGAGTGGGACCTGTCAACGCGGCCATGAACGCCATCAAGAAGGCAGTGAACGAGAACATGACCCTGGAGGAGTACAAACTGTCTGCCATCACCGGCGGAAGCGACTCCATGTGTCAGGTCGCGGTCACCCTCAAGAACGTGCAGGGCGACGGCAACATGTCCTTCGGAAGGGCTGTGGGTCCCGATATAGTCGAGACCTCGGTCAACGCCACCATGGCGGCCATCAACAAGGACTTCGCACGCATCAAGAATTACATTCATCCGGAAGAGTGAACAAATGGGAAAGACAATCGCAGAGAAGATCCTGTCCGCGCATTCGCACACCGATGCCAAAGCGGGACAGATCGTGGTCGCCGATGTTGACTACGTGATGGTCAACGACGTCACCGGCCCCATCGCATTCAGGAAATACGACGAAATCGGCAACGGGAAGATGTTCAAGGAGAGGATGGTCCTCATCCCTGACCACTATGTTCCCAACAAGGACATCGCATCCGCCATCCAGGCCAAGGAGATGAGGGATTTCGTGAAGAAGCACGACCTCCCCAATTACTTCGAGGTCGGAAAGGGCGGAGTCTGCCACCAGCTCATGGTCGAGGAGGGTTTCGCCGCTCCCGGCAGGCTCATCGTCGGAGCCGACTCCCACACCTGCACTTACGGTGCTGTAAATGCACTTTCCACCGGAATCGGATCCACCGAGGCCGGAGTGGTGTTCGCCACCGGCAAGCTGTGGTTCAAGGTCCCCGAGTCCATCAAGGTCATCCTCCACGGCAAATTCAGGAAATACGTGGGAGGAAAGGACCTCGTGCTGAAGATTATCAGCGACATCGGGGTTGACGGTGCTAATTACAAAGCGTTCGAGTTCTGCGGAGAGGGTGTGCACAACATGTCCGTCCCCGACAGGCTCGCCGTCTCCAACATGGCGATCGAGGCCGGCGGAAAGGCCGGAATCTTCCCCTGCGACGAGAAGACGAAAGAATACATCAAGGACTTCGTGAGGGGAGAGTACACTCCCGTCGAGGCAGACCCGGATGCGGAGTACTGCAGGACTCTGGAGTACAACCTCGACGAGCTGGAGAGCATGGTGGCATTCCCCCACCTCCCCTCCAACGGCCACAAGGTCAAGGACGTTGATGTCAAAATCGACCAGGCCTACCTCGGAAGCTGCACCAACGGACGTATCGAGGACATGAGGGTCGCTGCCGAGATCATCAAAGGGAAGAAGGTGGCGGACGGCGTCCGCTTCATCGTCGTCCCGGCATCCCAGAGGGTCTACCGCGCCATGGTGGACGAGGGACTTATGGACATCTTCCTCGATGCCGGAGCATTCGTCTCCGGACCCACCTGCGGAGCATGTCTCGGAGGATACATGGGAATCCTCGCCGCCGGCGAGAGATCCGTCTCCTCCACCAACAGGAACTTCATCGGAAGGATGGGCGACAAGGCCTCCGAGGTCTATCTCGCCGGACCGGAGGTAGTAGCTGCATCCGCTATCGCGGGAAGGATCGTCACCCCCGCACAGCTGGAGGGAAACTGAATGACCGATAAGATTGAAGGAAAGGCATGGAAGTTCGGCGACGACGTAGATACTGATCAGATCATCCCCGCCGAGAGGCTGGTGTCCTCCAACCTCGACCACCTGAACGACTTCATCTTCGAGAAGGTTAGGCCCGGCTTCGGACCCACCGTGAAGAGGGGGGATGTCCTGGTGGCAGGCAAGAACTTCGGATGCGGATCGTCCAGGGAGCATGCGCCCCTCTCGCTCATGGAAGCGGGATTCAGTGTCATCATCGCAGAATCTTTTGCCCGTATCTTCTACAGGAACTCCATGAACATCGGACTGCTCCTGGTCGAGTGCTAGACCGACATCCCCGAGGGAGATGTGGTGGCAGTCGACATCGATAAGGGAATAGTGAAGGACGTCACCTCCGGCAAGGAGTGGTCCTTTGAGAAGTACCCCGGATTCATCGGCGAACTGGTGAAGGCCGGAGGTCTCGTAAACCTCGTGAAGGAGGGTAAGTTCTGATGAAGCATTTCGCAATCATTCCCGGAGACGGGATCGGAAAGGAGGTCATCGCGGCCGGTATGGATGTACTGGACGCAGTGTCCCAGATATCATCTTTCGAATACGACGGAGAGAACTTCGACATCGGTTCCGACAGGTACCTCAGGACCGGCGAGCTCCTCACCGATCAGGACGTCTCGGACCTCAAGAAGAAGGACGCCATTTACTTTGGAGCAATCGGCGACCCCCGTGTCAAACCCGGAATCCTCGAGGGAGGAATCCTCCTCAAGATGAGGGCAGTCTTCGACCAGTACATCAACCTGAGGCCTGTGACCTCCTGGTTCCCCCTGGTCCCCCTGAAGAGGGAGGTGGACTTCGACATCCACTTCCTCAGGGAGAACACCGAGGATTTCTACATGGGTCTCGGAAAGAGATTCGGACCCTCCTACTCCGACAAGAAGAACGCCGACGGATCCTACGACGTCGAGCTCGGAGTCAAGAGGGAATCCTACAACATGGATTTCAAGGTCAACGCACACCCTACCGCCGATGACGATTACTCCATTGAAATCGGACTCGTCTCCAGGAAGGGTATCACCCGCTGGGCCGATTATGCCATGAAATATGCAATCGCCAGGGGAGACGACAAGGTCACCCTGGTCGACAAGGCCAACGTCATCACCAACAACTACGGTATGCAGAGGGAGATCTTCCAGCAGAAGGCCGACGAATACGGCCTCAAGCTGGAGTTCATGTTCGTTGATGCCATGTCTATGGCCATGATCGTCCGTCCCGAGACCTTCGGTACTGTTGCAGTACCCAACCTCTTCGGAGACATCCTGACCGACCTGGGAGCACAGCTCCAGGGAGGACTCGGCATGGGCGGCAGCGGTAACATCAACCCCAACGGGGTCAGCATGTTCGAGCCTATCCATGGTTCTGCGCCAGATATCGCGGGACAGGGCAAGGCCAATCCCATCGCAGCTGTTCTCGCAGCACAGATGCTGCTGGAGAACCAGGGCTTCCCCCAGGAGGGAAAGATGTTGCACGACGCAGTCAGGTACGTCCTTGACCACAACCAGACCACGCCCGACCTGGGCGGAAAGCTGAAGACTGCAGAGGTCGGAAAGGCCATCGCGGACTTCATCCTCAACCAGAAGAAGTGAAACCCTTGCTGCACCTCGAGCTGAGATTCCCGTACGACGACGAGAGGACTGCCAAAGCGGTCCTGGCGGCCGTTTCCCCGGAGAACGGGGAATACGTGAAGTCGAGGCTCGAGGGCAGCACAATAATCTATGAGATGGAGGCCGACAACGCGGGTACCCTCAGGAACACCGCGGACGATCTTCTGGCCTGCATCAAAGCCGCCGAGGACTCGGCGGGACTGGTCTCGGAGCCCTTCATAGAGCCCGAGGAACATGAGTGATCAGTCCTGATCTGGGTCTTTCACATAATACACGTATTCATCCATCCTCAGGATGGTGAATATCGCTACTAGTGAGCACCCTATTCCTACGACTGCACCTGCCAATACATCGGTGGGATAGTGGGCATACATGTACATCCTGGTGAAGGCCACCAGGAATGCGAGGCAGAGAATCTCCGGGAAGTGTTTCTTGCAGAACACCGCGAACACCGTCGCCACGCAGAAGAGCTGCGCTGTATGTCCCGAAGGGAACGATGAAGTGTGGAACGAGTTCACGAGCGCATGCACTGCATGGTCCTCGAACGGACGGGGGCGCATGAATCCGTACTTGAAAGAATAGACGAAGATGATCTCCAGCGCCAGGGAGCAGAGGAGAACCACACCGAACATGCGGGTGTTGGGGCGGCGCAGCAGGATGATACCCAGGATGACCCAGATTATGCATGTCTTGAACGCATAATCGAACGCCAGGGACATCCAGTCGAGGAATGTGCACCTGAACGTGTCGTAGATCCAATTGAGGATATCGATTTCCTGCATGCGGCCTCCGCCATCAGTCCTCTTCGCTTCCGGTACGGATCTTTACAGCGATACCCTTCTTCATGCTGAAGATCTCGTCGGCAACCAGCATCATTCTGCCGGTGGCGACCGCCTTGTCATCCTTGTCGACAACGATTACTTCATCCATGGGGACCAGGTCGGGGTCGCATGCGGTGGTGAACTGGCACATCGCATTCCTGCCCTGCGAGACGAAGGGGACGGAGTCGTCGGTGACGACCATCCTCATGTGGGGGGCAGGCACAGCTGCGAGGATCCTCTGCGCTCCCTCGAGCCTGAGGGTGTAGAGTCCGTCGCCTGCCCTCATGGAGAGGACATGCTCCCCGTCGGAGATGACGTTCCTGATCTTGCCTGTCTTCTTGCTCTTCCTGAGCTCGATCTTTCCCCTGAATAGGGCTTCCGCTGCCTCCAGTCCGAACTGATACCTCGCGACGGCGAGTGCCCTCTGGATGTCGATTGGGTCGTTGGTGAAGATTTCCCCTTTGCGAGCGACAACTCCGGTGGGAGGTTCGATGACCTTCGTTTCCTCGGGAGTAGGTTCGGTCTCCGGGAGTTCGGATCCGCTGACGGTCTCGTCGAACTTCTCCTCCAGGAACCTGAGGGTGAGGTCCTCGCTCTCGGCGGTGGTGTCGTTGTCCTCGATCTCCGGGAAGAGCGACTGTGCCAGAGGGTACATTTCGTCGAGTTCCGCAGGCACCGGTCCGAAGGGGCTGATGACCACCGGGGTGTATCCCTGGCGGCGGGCATTGGCGAATTCTGCGGGGAAGGCCCTGCTGTAGGGCTTCTGAGATTCGCCGTAGAAGATGGCCGCTTTCTTCGTCGGGGGGATGTAACGGGTTATAATCCTGTCGGCATACCTCTTGAACACAGGTCTGCCGCGGGTCTCGATTCCGGTGTAGAAGATTGCACCTTCTCTGGAGATGGGGTCGAACTTCTCCAGGTAATCCTGGTACTCCCTGAGCCGCCTGAGTCCGTCGAGCATGGCTGGATGTGCCCTGCATCTCATCTCGGCAAGTTCCCACAGGCGGCCCTCGCGGAGATACCTCTTCACCAGGAGCAGCTCGTTCTTGATGGCATACAGGTTGTGCATAGCCAGGATTCTCACTCTGGCGTTCTTCTCGGTCTTCTTCAGAGCCTCTAGCGTAAGTCCCCTGCAGGCGGGACAGTTGCAGTCAAGGGACTGCATCTCTGCTAATCTGAAGGAACCGTCGATGAACATCATTCTGTCATCCTTGGCGAACTTGGCGTAGGATGCGGAGTCGAAGAGGTCGCAGCCCATGAGAGTCGCGAATGCCAGGATCATCGGATGTCCGGCACCGAAGAGGTGGACGGGACGGTTGGGGTTGAGACCCATCTTGGAAGAGATGACGACATCCACCAGTTCCGCATAGCGGTACTGTTCCATCAGGGGGACCACGCCGCCGATGGGGTGCACATCGATGTCCATCTTGGCCATCTTCTCGGCGCAGTCCTTCCTGAGGTTCGGGTAGATCGATCCCTGGACGACGCCGTTGATCATCATGTCTCCCTTGAGGGAGACTGCCTCCTCGGTCCTCTTGAGGGTCTCCACGATGGATTCCGCGGTCTGTTCCTCTGACCAGAACGGCTCGGTGAAGATGTCGAGCACGGTACCGATGTCGGTACCGATGGCCTTCTGGAACTCCACGATCTCCTTGTTTGTCATCTCGACCTCGCCGTACATGTGGCTCTGGAAGGTACCGGAGTCCGTCATGATGACACCGGGGAAATCCAGCATCTCATGCAGGCCTTTGGCCCTGGCCTCCTCGTTGAGGGCGGGGGTGTTCTTGATGATGTATGAGTTGGTGATCATAGCACCGAAGCCGAACTCGTCGTAGAGTTCTCTGGGCAGCACGGTCTTGATCTTGGGATTGATAACAGGTAGAAGGGTGGGGGTCTCCACGGTGCGGCCGGAGGTGGTGGTGAACTTCCCGATGCGGGCCATACCGTCCCTTCTGAGGATCTCGAACATAGTGGGACTATCCCTTCTTTATAATAAAGGATGTGGGGGAGGTTCAGTCAGTACTGTGTGGATTATGCCCCGTTCCTGTGATGACGGATAGTTCACATCTCTACGATATGGCTCTTCCTGAGCTCCGCAAGAGTTTAGATATCCACTAAAACCGTTCAGAGCATCTCTTTGATGCGGAGGCTGTCGGCCTCGGCGAACGCCTTGGAGAGAGCGTTCTTCATGAGAAGATCGGGGATATCCTCGATGATATCGGTGTTCCAATCGTCGGGTGCCCTCTCGATGGAGATAACCTTGACGGGTCTGTCCTCCGAATCAACTTCGGGTTTCCTGATCTCCAGTCCGTCGAGAATCTGAGCGACGGTCTTGCCGTTGACGATGACATCGTTCTTGGCACCGTCCTCGTGTTTGGATACGAAGGAGGTTCCGACACCGGCCAGTTTCATCTCGAAGACCAGGTGGTCCATGTATTCCTCCATAGCTTTGATGGAGGTCCTCCTGATCTCCTTGCCGGAAGGTTCTGCCGAGTGGATGTAAACGATGTCGACTAATGCCATGCGTGCGGAATCGCTGGGCGTGCATTTTTAATTTACTATGTCCGAGAGGATCTCGGCGGCACGGTCGTCTCCCTGGTCGGCAGCCATCCTCAGGTACTTGCTCGCCTTCTCTTCCGAGCGTTCGCAACCGTTGCCCTCCAGGAACATGATCCCCGCCATGTACTGTGCGGAGGCGTTACCGAGGTCGGCGGATTGGCAGAAACAGGCAAGTGCCTTCTCGTCGGACTGTTCGGTGCCCATGCCGTTGGAATGGAAAAGACCCAGACTGTACAAAGCGTCCGATTTTATGTCCTCATCGGGAGCGTTGTCAGCTGCCGTTTGATACATCGCGAGACAGACCTGAGGAGAGTCGACCAAACCTGCCTGCTCGTAGAGATAAGCGTAGCTGTAGGCGCAGGTGCCGTTCCTTTTCTCAGCACCCCATTTGTACCACTTCATGGCGGATTTGCTGGATCTCTCGACGCCGTAACCGTATTCGTAGATTTGTCCGAGGGCGAACATGGCGGCGGTGCTGCCTGCTTTGGCCGCACTCTCCAGCCAGAATATGGCTGAGGGTACGGAGAGCCCTATGGTGAATCCGTCTAGATACCTCAGTCCCAGAGCGAGCATCTCCATGGGGGTGGTGGCCCTGGGCGGGATCGAATCATAGGAAGGACCTTCGAAATCCTCATCCTTCAGGAATGCGATTGCTTCGGGATCTCCCCATCTGGCGGCTTCGAGGTAGAGGTGCCTGGCGACGGTCTCCGACTGAGGGATTCCGAGACCCAGGGAGTACATTTCTGCAAGGGATCTCTTGGCGCTGAGATTGCCCTGTCTCGCAGCTCTTTTGAATAAAATGGCCGCTGTCTCGCAGTCGCGGCTGACGTCGAGGCCCTTCTCGTACATCGACGCGAGGTTGCACTGGCAGGGCTGGAATTCCTTTAGGTTCCCTTTCTGGAAGAAAACCACGGCTCCGTGGTCGTTGTGCTCCGGACTGTTCCTGTCCCGGTAGATGAGTCCCAGATTGTTGTATGCGCGAAGGTCCCCGCCCTCGGCGGCGGTGGAATAATGTTCGATGGCCAGCGAGCGGGACCTCTTTACTCCGAGCCCGGATTCCCAGAGGAAGGCCATGGCGGAGGTAGCGCGGCGGTAACCCTGGTTGAAGGCCTTCTCGTACCATTTGGCCGCCTCCCGGTAGCTCTGGGGGACGCCGTGGCCGCATTCGTACATGATGCCCATCATGTACTGGGCTGGAGCGTAGTTGCGGCGGGCGGCCTTGTGGTAATACTCCACCGCTTTACCGAAGGACTGCTCCTGCCTCTCGCCGATGCGGTACTCGTTGCCGCGGCGCATGAGCTCCTCAGGGGTCTTGGGTTCGCTCTGGGGCTTGAACTTCACGCTGGGTAATCCCTTACGGGGTATAAAACCTGTACAGGGGATACAGGTTTATAGGGGTCCGACGATGGGTATGCCATGTCCATCTTCGACCGCGATTCGGAATACAAGGTCGTCATTCTCGTGAGGAACGACCTGAAGCTTTCCAAAGGGAAGGCGGCGGCCCAGGCGTGCCACGCGGCCGTGTCCTGTGCCCTGGCGGCCCAGAAGAAGCACGCTTCCGAGTTCTCGGCGTGGAATTCCGCCGGTCAGAAGATATCTGTATTGAAAGTGGACGGGGAGAGGGACCTCTTCGAGTTCAAAGCGATCGCGGAGCGTCAGGGGATAACCTGCTCTATAGTATGTGATGCCGGCCGTACCGAGGTGGAGCCCGGAACGTACACCTGTCTCGGGATCGGTCCAGAGAAGCAGTCGGTGCTCGACAAGATCACCGGCGACCTCAAGATGTTCTGAACGTCTGGGACTTACCTCTTCAGTTCTCTTTTTTCATTGAGGACCATTACTTTGAGTTCATGGGCTGCGGCCTTTATGTCGGGCTTGGCCATGATGGCGGAGACCACCGCCGCACCGTCCGCTCCGGCACGGATCACGTCCCTGATGTTCCCCTTGTTGATGCCGCCGATGGCGACAACGGGGACATCCACAGCCTGACAGATCTCCATGAGGGTGTCGAGGCCGATGCCCTGATTTGCATCGGGTTTGGTGCTTGTGTTGAAGATGGAACCCACTCCGATGTAGTCTGCTCCGTCATCGACAGCTTTGACGGCTTCCTCCACGGTGGAGGCGCTGACCCCGATAATCATCTCGTCGCCGACCAATCTCCTGGCCTCCTGGACGGGGATATCCGTCTGTCCGAGGTGGACTCCGTCAGCTCCTGCCAAAACAGCTATGTCGAGACGGTCGTTGACGATGAAGAACTTGCAATACTGCTGGGCGATCTCCTGGATGGCCTTGGCCTTCTCCAGCATCTCTCCTCCGTCGGTGTCCTTCATCCTGAGCTGGACGACGTCGGCGCCGCCTTCGAAGCAGAGACGGGCCGCCTCGACCTCGGAGACATCTCCGAGCATCTTTCTGTCGGTTATGGCATACAGTTCGAACAAATCACTCCCTCCTGAGGAGTCTGTCTGCGTCTTCGCCTTTGAGGTTGTAGACGGCATCGAAGAGTTTAGTCCTGAAAGAACCGGGTCCGAAGACCTTGCCGTCGGATACGGCGATCTCCGATGCGATGTTGACAGCGGAGATCCCGGCTGCCACGGAATCCACTGAAACCCCATTGGCTCCCACATAGGCCCCGACCACGCCGGACACCATGCATCCGGTGCCGGAGACTGTCGCCATGAATTTGGAGCCGTTTTTGAGTACAACGGTCGTCTTTCCGTCGGAGACGTAATCAACAGGGCCGGTGGCTGCCACGATGGTGCCGGTCTGCTGTGCCAGGGATTTCACCGCAACGGCGATGTCCTCGGCCCCGGAGACGGAATCGACTCCGCGGACCTCTCCGCCGAGTCCCGCAAGAACGGATATCTCTCCGTGGTTGCCTTTGATAACCGATACCTTGACTTCCTTAAGGATCCTCTCGGCGGTCTCGGTACGGTACGGGGTGGCTCCGACACCGACCGGATCCAGGATTACTGGCACATCCCTTCTGTTGGCTTCCTTCCCGGCGATGAGCATCGATTCGATAGTGCGGTCGTTGAGGGTGCCGATGTTCAGTACCAGGGCGGATGCGAGGCCTACCATAGGTTCCACATCCTTGGCTGCGTCGGTCATGACAGGGGATCCGCCGCAGCAGATGCACATGTTGGCACAGTCGTTGACGGTCACGTAGTTAGTGATAAAATGGACCAGCGGGCATTTGCCGCGGACCTTCGACATCATTTCCGAAAGAGGAATCATTGAGTTTGGAATCATTTTTTGACATATAGCATTGATGCCTAACCTTCCGACAGCTTTTACTATCATTTTGTTATGTTCCATCTATGTGGAGACTGACGATTGGGCTGCTGGTACTCCTTCTGGGATATCTGCTGTACAGCAGGCTCGTCGAGCGTGCAGTATCTCCGTTGCATGACCCCACTCCCGCCATCTTGCGTGAAGACGGGGTCGATTATGTCCCCATCTCCAAGTGGAGGAACCAACTCATCCAACTGCTGAACATCGCCGGCACCGGACCGGTGTTTGGAGCGCTGATGGGAGCCAAGTGGGGACCGATTGTGTTCCTGTGGATCATCATCGGTACGATCTTCGGTGGAGCGGTACATGATTACATGGCGGGGATGATGTCCATTCGCAACGGCGGAAGCTCTACTTCTGCTGTCATCCGCAAGTATCTGGGTAATTGGATCAGGTACCCTGCGTTGGTGCTAATCCTGTTCCTTCTCGTCCTGTTCGCCGCGACCTTCGCCCGGAGTGCGGGAGATCTGCTGGTGGAGCTGACAGGGATACCGATTATAGTGTGGATGATTGTGATCTTCAGCTACTTCATGGCTTCTGCACTGCTCCCCATCAACAAGCTCATCGGCAAGATCTATCCTGTATTCGGTGTTATTCTCATCCTCACCGCCGTGATTCTGGTGGCCGGGCTGATTGTCGGAGGGTACTGTTTCCCGACGATGACCCTGAATAATCTGCATCCGACGGGGATGGAATACTTCCCCGACATGTTGATTACGGTTGCATGCGGAGCGATATCGGGATTCCATGCCACCCAGTCCCCACTGGTGGCAAGGTGCGTGACCGATGAGAAGGACGGACGCATGATCTTCTACGGCGCGATGGTTATCGAGTCTGTTATCGCGTTGGTGTGGGCCACCGCTGGACTGGCGTTCTACGGCGACACGGCGGCTCTCACCGCCGACCTCAACAGCGGTGGAGCATCGGGAGTCGTTTACAATATGTCCATCGCCCTGGCGGGACCTATAGGTGGGGCACTGGCCATCCTCGGCGTCGTGATTCTGCCCGTCACATCCGGCGATACGGCACTTAGGTCGGCGCGTATGATGATCCAGGATGATCGGGGATTGGATTCCGCCAATCTCCGCGGGAGTCTGATTATCACCGTGGCAATCACCGCCATCATCGGTCTGCTGTTCACCCTGGACTTCACCGTTCTGTGGAATTACACCGCCTGGATGAATCAGTCCCTGGCGACGGTGGTCCTGTGGACGGCTTCGTTATTCTTGCTGCGTACCGCCAGAAACAGGCTGTATTCCCTCATGACCGCCCTGCCTGCGCTATTCATGACCATGGTCGTGATCTCATTTATCATGCATTCCTCCCAGGGACTGAGCCTGGATTACGGCATATCGATGATCATCGGTCTTTTGGTGACCATCGCGGCCGCGGTCGCTTTCATCAGGTGCATGTTCACCGTCTCGCGTGACGAGTGATTCCATTTTCGGTGTGAGATATACTCCTCGGGAGGTTTAAGGTGGAGTAAACATCCATTATTACGAATTCTCCAGATTTTTCTGTCCTTAACCTTTTATAATAATATCAGAATCGCGGGAGCGATTATAATGGCAGAGGCCGGAGAGAAACCAATAAGGAAGAAGGAGAGGGAGCCCATCGCAGCGGTGTGCTTCGTGGTTCTCCTCAT
>Ga0256404_1007045_pt1 | contig 18057 bp, 10 predicted proteins | sample RumenRJG_01DNA_FD_185990 | JGI IMG/M metagenome (GOLD analysis project Ga0256404, IMG submission 185990) | Bovine rumen microbial communities from Lethbridge, Alberta, Canada - RJG_01 | ecosystem: Host-associated > Mammals > Digestive system > Stomach > Rumen | place: Canada: Alberta | collected...
CGGATAGTTGCTTTGCTTTCATAATGCTATCGTTATTGGTTTATTGCTATAGTTTTCGATTGTCGATGACGCGCTTGGCCTTGCCCGTAGAACGCTCGATGCCCTTCGGCTCGACGAGCTTCACCTTGAAGCCCAGACCGATCACGCTACGCAGCTCTGCCTCCAGCTTCTTCTGCAGGCCCACCATCGTGGCCATGTCGTCGGTGAAATAGTCTTCCTTCACCTCGACCTTCAGTTCCGAGGTGTCCGTATTGTTCACACGATCCACGGTCAACAGGAAGTGTGGCTCAAACTCAGGCAGCTTCAGGATAACATCCTCGATCTGTGACGGGAACACGTTCACGCCTCGGATAATGAGCATGTCGTCACAACGGCCGAGGATTCGATCCATACGTACGAGCGTACGCCCGCACGGACATTTATCATAGTGCAGGGCCGTCAGGTCGTGGGTGCGGTAGCGCAGCAGTGGCATACCTTCCTTCGTCAGGTGGGTGAAGGTCAGTTCACCGAGTGTACCTTCCGGCAACGGCTCTCCCGTATTCGGATCGAGAATCTCGGGATAGAAGTAGTCCTCATTGAGGTGCGTACCGTGCTGGCACTCGCACTCATAGCCGACACCAGGACCGGCAATCTCCGAGAGTCCATAGATATCGTAGGCCTTGATACCCAGCGACTGTTCCAGCTTCTGTCGCATCTTCTCCGTCCAGGGCTCAGCACCGAAGGCACCGATCTTCAGTTTGAACTCGTCGCGCGACCACTCACACTCTCCCATGGCCTCACCGAGGAACATGGCGTACGAGGGCGTACAACAGAGCACCGTCGTTCCGAAGTCGTGCATCAGCGTCATCTGCTTCTGGGTGTTACCCGAAGAGATGGGTATCACCGACGCCCCGATGTTCGTCGCACCGTCATGAGCACCCAGTCCGCCCGTAAACAAGCCATAGCCATAGGCGATTTGGAAGATATCGTCCTTTCCCGCTCCATAGGCCGTGAAGGCACGCGAGATGGCCTCAGCCCACATCGCCAGGTCCTTACGGGTGTAAAGCACGACGACGGGTTTACCGGTCGTACCCGAAGAGGCGTGGATACGCACAATCTGACTCATCGGCACAGCGGCCAGTCCGAACGGATAGTTGTCACGCAAATCGAGTTTGTTCGTAAACGGGAGCTTCACGATATCATCTATACTCTTGATATCGCCCGGCTCCAGTCCCATTTCCTGGAATTTCTTCCGGTAGAAGGGGGTGTTGTGATAGACATACTCCGCCATCTTCACCAGACGACGGCTCTGGATCTCGCGAAGCTGTTCGCGGTCCATGCATTCAACGCTTGGGTTCCAAATCATAAAAATCTACTTAGTTTTTAGTTCCATGTTAACTCGTATTTGCCTTGCAAAAGTACTATTTTTTTCCGTACCGACAAAATTTCCTGCAAAAAAACTGCTTCCCCCGACCAATATATCAGGAATTATGTGTATCTTTGCCCAGAAAACCGACAACCAATAACAACCAATGATGAAACGAACCGTTCTATCAGCTATTCTCTGTATGATGGCAATCGCCATGACAGGAAGTCCCGTAGAGATGCAGACCAGTGGCACCACGGTCACACTGGAGTTCTTCACACCGTCAATCGTTCGTGTGGTGAAATCACCCATCGGCCACACTTACGAGAAACAAGGTCTGGTGGTCATCGCCCGACCCGACGATGTCAGGATTACAAGGAAGGGCCATACCGTCAGCAGCGATGTACTCACGGTGAGCCTGGATGCCAAGACGGGTGCCCTCACCTTCACAGCCAAGGGCAAGACGCTGCTCCGCGAGAAGGGCGCATGTCTGTTCGAGCCGCGCACCACAGGGCCTGATTCGGGTGCCTACCGCGTCACCCAGTGCTTCCAGCTCGACAAGGATGAAGCCATCTATGGCCTGGGCACCATCCAGAATGGAAAGATCAATCGCCGTGGCGAACATAAGCTGATGGAACAGTCGAATCTCGAGGACTTCCAGAACGTCTTGCAGTCCATCAAGGGCTGGGGTATCTACTGGGACAACTACTCCCGCACACAGTTCGATGACGATGCCGTGAAAGGCATGTCGTTCTCCTCCGAGGTCGGCGACTGTGTCGATTACTATTTCATGTACGGTGGCTCTGCCGACGGCGTGATTGCCCAGATGCGCCATCTCTCTGGCGATGTACCGATGTTCCCGCTGTGGACCTACGGTTTCTGGCAGTGCAAGGAGCGTTACAAGAGTGCCGCCGAGCTCCTCGGGGTCGTCGATCAGTACCGTGCGTTGCAGGTGCCGCTCGACGGCATCGTCCAAGATTGGCAGTACTGGGGCTCCAACTACCTCTGGAATGCTATGGACTTCCTGACAGAGGAGTATGCCAACGGTGAGCAGATGATCCGCGACGTCCATCAGAAGCACGCCCATTTCATGATCTCCATTTGGGCCAGTTTCGGTCCGAAGACCAAAGCCTACCGCCAGCTCGACGAGAAAGGGTTGCTCTTCGACTTTGAGACATGGCCACAGAGCGGCCTCACCTTCTGGCCGCCAAGGATGGACTATCCCTCTGGTGTACGCGTCTATGACGCCTTCAGTCCGGTGGCCCGCGACATCTACTGGCAACACCTGAAGCCTCTTCTCGACAAGGGGACCGACGCCTGGTGGATGGACTCTACCGACCCCGACTTCTTCAATCCGAAGGAATCCGACTACGACCATCGGGCTGGTGCCAACGGCACGTGGCGCTCACTGCGCAACGCCTTCCCGCTCGAGACCGTCAAAGGTGTGTATCACAACCAGCGTCAGACGGAGCATCAGAAACGCGTCTTCATCATGACCCGCTCCGCCTTTGCCGGACAGCAGCACTACGGCTCCGGTCTCTGGAGCGGCGATGTCGCCTCCTCGTGGGATATGCTGCGTAAGCAGGTACCCGCCGGCCTGAGCTACTCGCTGACTGGCTGTCCTAACTTCAATACCGACATCGGTGGTTTCTTCTGCGGCTCCTACAACACGAAGGGTAGCGGTTCTGCACCTCAGAATCCCCAATTCCAGGAACTCTACGTGCGGTGGATGCAGTACGGCCTCTTCTGTCCCGTCTTCCGTAGCCACGGTGCCGATGCGCCCCGTGAGATATGGCAGTTCGGCAAGCGCGGCGAACCGGTCTATGACGCCATCGAGTCGCAGATCCGCCTGCGTTACCGCCTCATACCTTATCTATATAGCACCGCCTGGCAGGTGACCTCCAACAATGAGAGCTACCTGCGTCCGCTGTTCAGCGACTTTGCTGCCGACAAGAAGGTATGGAATATGACCGATGAGTTCATGTTCGGCCGCAGCATCCTGGCCGCCCCCATCCTCGATCCGCAATACACGCAGGAAAAAGTCATCCGTGAAAATGCCATGACAGGCTGGGATGCCAAACAACCCGCTGCAGGCGACAGCAACGTAGCAGCCGCCATCGACTGGAGCACGCCGAAGACCGTTACGAAGTATCTGCCAAAGGGAACTCTCTGGTACGACTTCTGGACGGGCAAGTCCTATCGTGGTGGACAATCCGTGACCCTCCAGACTTCCCTCGACCGTGTGCCGATGTTCGTCCGTGCTGGCAGCATCCTCCCCTTAGGACCAGAGATGCAATACACGGGTGAGAAGCCCTGGGACAACCTCGAGCTACGCCTCTACCCCGGTGCCGACGGCACCTTCACCCTCTACGAAGACGAGGGCGACACCTACCGCTACGAACAGGGCGTATATGCCACCATCCGTTTCGACTGGAACGACCAAGCTCGTACGTTGACGATTGCAGAGCGCCAAGGCAGCTACCCAGGAATGCTCTCCAGCCGCCAGTTCACTGTCATCCTCCCCGACGGCACCACCAAGACCATCCCCTACCACGGCCACCCCATCACCCTCACCCTATAAAACAATTCGGACCCGCCTCCTTTACAGGAAGTCGGGCCCGACTGTTCATGGGAAACGCAAAAAAGGACACATTTGTTACCTATAGAAGACGGGATCTCAATCGAACCTACGTCGAACCTACATCGAGCCTACATCGAACCTACGTCGAATCTACGTCGAATCTACGTCGAATCTACATCGAACCTACATCGGGAACCATTGGAAGAGGTCGGGATGTGTTTATTATGTATGGGGTTACATCCCCATTCGTTTTAGCCAGATACCCACCAAGCGGCTTGTCTGTTTCCACCTTTTTCTCCGCCTCGTACATTCGGTTGAGTATGGCCTGGTATATACCAAGTGTACCCGTCGAAGCGCTGATACAAAAGGATTTTCTAGTTTTTTTATCTTAGGCTGATTCCGTTGAGTAGATGCGTTGGAGTAACTGGCCAACTATCGGCCAGCTACAAAAAAACAGAGGATGCGAAATGATTCACATCCTCTGTTGCTCTGGTGGGCGCTGACGGATTCGAACCGCCGACCCTCTGCTTGTAAGGCAGATGCTCTAAACCAGCTGAGCTAAGCGCCCTTGCTTTGTAAGCGGGTGCAAAGGTACGAAAAAAAAGTAAAAGGGAAGAGTGAATAGTGAAAAATACGGTCTGATTTAACTCTTTTTAAGAATATTAACCTAAAAGGTGCTCAATATCGGCCTGCGGAAGGATGCAAAGGATGGCTTTCCCGTCGGGCGTGTAATTGACATTGGTACAGGCAAAAAGTTCGTTGATGACGCTCTCCATCTCGTCATTGCTGAGGATCTGTCCATAGGGCACAGCCGCATGACGGGCCAGACTCAGGGCCAACTGCGCGTTGAGCGATGAGAGCTGGTTGCTGACGACATTGGCATCATCGACCAACTGACGGAGCAAGCGGACGGGGTCAATACCATCGATGCCGGCAGGGATGCCGTTAATGGCAAAGCTATAACCGCCCAGGTCTGTCAGATCGAAACCGATACCGGCCAACAGGGGCAAGAGTTTCGGAAGCAGCACTGCATCGGATGGGGCAAACTGGACCACCTCGGGGAACAGCACCTGCTGACTGCTGGCAGTGTGGCTCTCCATCTGCTGCATATAACGGTCGTAAAGGATACGCACACCGGCACGATACTGGTCGATAATCATCAGACCTGACTTGACGGCGGTCATCAGATACTTTCCCTTATACTGGTAATGCATGGGGGACTTCTCGGAGAGAATGCCTTGGGGCGTCGTGCCGGGCATCACACCATCGGCAGGGAAGGCATCAAACACATCGCCTTCAGCAGGGACATCTGGCGTGGTCTTACCAAGGCCTTCGTAGAGCGTCTCCCACCCTTCGGGCGCTGGCGCTGACTTCGGCGCAGAGGACGACTGGCTACTGCGCTCAAAAGGATTATAGGCGGGATTATACTGCAACTGGGGCGGAGCCACCGGACGTTCGGGGTCGAACACGGGAATGTCGGGGGCACCGTTGGTATCGAAATCGATGGCTGGCACCTCACAGAACTTCCCCAACGCATCGCGGACGGCGGCTATCAGGATCTGCCAGATGGCTTGTTCGTTCTCAAACTTGATCTCGGTCTTCGTGGGGTGGATATTCACATCTATATCCTCGGGCGCCACCTCGAAATAGAGGAAATAGGGTATCTGGGAACCGTCGGGGATGAGACGGTCGTAGGCACTGATGACGGCCTTATGGAAATAGGGGTGTTTCATAAAGCGCCCATTGACGAAGAAATAGTCGTGGGCGGTCTTCTTCCGGGCACCTTCGGGTTTACTGACAAAACCGGTGACTGTACACATGGCCGTATGTACCTCGACGGGCAGTAAGTCCTGGCTGTACTGCTTGCCAAACACATCACAGATGCGCTGTCGCAACGTGGCGGGTTTGAGGTTGAGCAGTTCGGTACCATTATGGTGGAGCGTGAAATGAATGTCGGGATAGACCAGCACTATGCGCTCGAAGGCGGTCAGGATATTGCTGAGCTCCGTCGCATTCGACTTCAGGAACTTACGACGGGCGGGCACATTGAAGAAGAGATTCTCGACCTTGAAGTTACTGCCTACCGGACAGGAGGCTGGCTCCTGACTCACCACCTTCGAACCGGCCATCAACAGGCGGGTGCCTATCTCATCTTCCCCACGGCGGGTCAACAATTCGACATGGGCGACGGCGGCAATAGACGCCAGGGCCTCACCACGGAAGCCCATCGTATGGAGGGCAAAGAGATCGTCGGCCTGACGGATCTTCGAGGTGGCATGGCGCTCGAACGAAAGACGGGCATCGGTCTCTGACATGCCCTTGCCGTCATCAATCACCTGTATCGAGGTGCGACCGGCATCGACCACCAGCACATGGATGGTACGGGCATCGGCATCAACGGCATTTTCGACCAGCTCCTTGATGACAGAAGCCGGGCGCTGTATCACCTCACCAGCGGCTATCTGGTTGGCAACGCTATCGGGCAGAAGACGGATCAGGTCGCTCATGATTTCTTGCCTCGCCAGTTAAAGATATCGTATCGATTGAGGGGACGGATATAGTCGTACCACATATAACCCGGCAGTCGTTTGCGCTCATCGGGTATCTGGTTCAGCGGGTACATCGTCCCGGCGGTCTTGGGGGTCCAGACGCTCTCGAGCTTGCGGTTCTTCATGAACATACGGAGCTCGGAGGTCTCCTGATAGTTATATATAATAGGTACGCTATCGCCTTCCTCAAAGAAATAGCCAATCAACACATTGTCCTTGGCACGAGCTTCTCGGATATCGCCATCCACGAAAAAGGCAAACATCTCCTTGGATGACAACTGGTTGTAACAGGCGGTGTCGCTCCGAAGCTGCTGGATGGACATGCAATTGCCGATGACATGGGCATGGTCGATCACGGAGTCTTTCATATACACGTCGATACGGTCGCCAAACAACTGCTGGGAATTGTTCCAGACGATGGGGTCATGGTACATCGTCATACAGGAGTCGAGCGAGTTATAGACGAGTGAATCGCAGACGCCCTGCACATCGCGGCGGAAGGCCCGCACATGATGGAAGGCATGGATCTTACGATAGACGGAGTCGGTCTCGATATTAAAGGTCACAATCTTAAACGTATCGGCATGCATGTAGAGCGAGTCGCCTTGTGAGAAGTCAATGGCCACAGCACTGTCGGTACACATGGCATAGCCGGTGAATTCGTAGTACTCACCGTAATTGCCTGTCAGCTTGTTACGATTGACGGAATCCACATAGACCACATTCCGGAAGGCCTGGCTCATGCCTTGCTTACTGTCGTAATAGACACTGTCGCCCACCATCATCTTGCCCCCATTGGAAAGCACCGAACGATTCATCAGGCGGGCACGCTCGTTTTTCGTGTCGTAGTAGCCTTGTTCTGAATAGATATGGCTGTCGCCGGAGACAATATCCGAGGGACCGACAATATGAGCCAAGGACTGACGGGTATCGTAGTACAAGGTGTCGGTGGTCAGGAAGAACTTCGGACTGCGCATCTTCACATCATAGTTGAAGACGGCCATCTTCGAGTTGGTATTATACTCTCCCCAGTCGGAAGTCAACGTGGTCTGATCATCGACCATCTTTCCGCCTTCAAAGAAATAGGCATTGTCATAGACACGGTCGTAGTCGAGACTGTCGGTATAGAGGGTGGTCTTCTTGTGCTTCAAGACCACATTATAACGGGCACGGGCCATCTGCTCGTCACCACTGTAATAGGCATAGTCACTGAACAGCGACAGAGTGTCGCCCTGATACATCTTCACATGACCGAAGGCTTCAAAGGAATTAGTGGCTTCGTAGAAATAGGCACTGTCGCAATAGAGGCGCGCACCCTGATGCGTGAAGTGAACCTTGCCATTGAGGATCGTGGCGTCACGGTTGATACGGTCATCGTAGTGAAGCACATCGGCATGAACCAGATAGACACGCTCATCCTTCACCGCGGCCTTACGAGCAGGACGACGCTTCTGCTTCTGCGCAAAGGCAGAGACCATCCCCAACGTCAGGACAATCAGCAACAAAAATATGAAAGACTTTTCCCTTTTCACTCTTCACTATTGAATCTTCGAATCGAGCCTGCTCACGCTCGGCAATGCTCAAGCAAGCTTGGCATTGCTCTCGCTTAATCGCAGCCTTCACTATTCACTATTCACTATTCCCTTTACTTTATCCAGCCTTCGTACTCAAACTTACAACCTTTGTAATTATCGTTGAGATGGGTATATACACTTCTGATCTTATCAACCACCCACTGATGGATGCGCTCATTCTGGCGCTTCTGGAGCACCACATCCTTCAACACCTGGAAATCCTCGGTGACAGTAGCCTTGTGACCATCGATGCGGTTCTTCAGCTTGGCAATGACACAGACGGTCTTTCCGCGCTGGTTAATCATCTTGAAGGGGTTCGAGATCTGGCCTATCTGAAGGGTATCCACGGCTTTGGCAATCTCGGCAGGGAGGTCCTGCATGCGGAACCTCGACGACGTATGACCAGTCTGCATCATGTTCGTGGACATCAGACCCTTACTATTACGGGTGTCCTTATCGTCGGACAGGATCGGGGCAGCATCCTCGAAGGTGAACTTCCCTGCACGAAGGTCACCTGCAATGGAGTCAAGACGGGCCAGTGTCTTGTTGATGGCCTCATCAGAAACCACCGGCTTACGGAGGATGTGGCGCACGTTGACTTTCTCACCACGCTTCTCGATGAGCTGGATGATATGGAAACCGAACTCTGACTCGACAATCTTCGACACCTTCTTGGGGTCGGTAAGGTTGAAGGCAACTGCCGCAAAGGCGGGATCGAGGGTACCACGACCGGCCAGACCGACCTCACCACCACGACGGGCAGTACCTGGGTCCTCTGAATAAAGACGGGCCAGCGTCTGGAAGGTGGCTTCACCTCGGTTCACACGGTCGGTATAACTACGGAGCTCATCCTTCACACGGTTGAGTTCCTCATCATCGATACGGGGGGTCTGCTGAATGATCTGCACCTCGACCTCAGTGGGTACGAAGGGGATGCTGTCTTCGGGCATATCCTTAAAATAGCGTCGCACTTCAGCGGGGGTCACGGAGATATCCTCGGTGAGCTGGCGTTTCATCTTCTGCACCATCTGACGGTCTTTCAACTCGTCGCGCAGTTCATTACGAATCTGAGAGAGGGGCTGATGCTTATATTCCTCCAAACGCTCACGAGAGCCATCGACCATTTCCAACCAGTAGTTAATCTGCTGTTCGACCTCGGCAGCCACGTCGGCATCAGTCACTTCTATACTATCGATGATAGCCTGATGCTTAAAGAGCTTCTGCACAGCAATCTGCTCGGGGATGGTACAGTCGGGATCGCCTGTCCACTTCACGCCCTCCATAGCGGCCTGCATGCGCATCGCCTCAACCTCAGACTTCAGGATGGCCTCATCACCGACCACCCAGACCACCTCGTCGATGACGGTACCGATGGAGGCGCGCTTAGCCACAGAATCGGAATCGGCCTGAACAGACAGGGCTACCGGGGCAGGACTGCTGAAGGGACTGGCAGAGGCCATGCCCATCAGGGGAACGGCAACAATCATTGCCGGTATGATTTTCTTGATCATGCTCATTAATGTCTATTTACAGTTTTCAATATTTCCTGGTTGATCTGCACGGGATAACGCTGACGCAGCGACTTGACCCACTCCAATTCCAACATCTGCTGGTAGTCGGCCACGACCTGACCTCGCACATCGGTATAGTCGTCGGGATACTTTTTCTGTTTCTTGCCATAAACGGCCTCGATGGGGTAATCGGCATTCTCGGCGTCAAAGGTCGTCTGCTTCAACTTGAAGACCAGACGGTCGATGGTGCCGTTATCTCCTGCCTTGAAGATGCCTTTCTCGACTCGGATACGAATCACGGAGTCGGCATTGAACGTCGTGCGGAGTACCTCTGCCCATTGTTCGAATGGCACCTTCTTAATACTGCGCTTCACCGCCTTCACATCGGCCTTGGTCTTGACGTGGTAGGCAATACCTTTATAATGAGGCTCTTGCCAGGCATAGTCTTTCTTATGGGCATCAAACCAGGCGCGCAGTCCGGTCTCATCCTTCTCTGCACGTTCCCAGACCTCACGGTTGCTGATCTCATAGAGCAGCAGACCATCATGATATTCTTGGATCAGGTATTTCATCTCGGAATCAACCGCTGCCAGTGAATCGGCACGCGCTTGCATCACCTGCTGACCAGTAAGCGTGCCACCTGACTGTTCTATCCGCTGTTGCACCTTCATATCGGCGATGGCATCACGAAGGCCCTGCTGTTCGAAAGAACGTACAATCATATCTTTCAACTCCTCGAAGGGCTCGAGTTGCTTGCGTTCTTTCACAAGGATGATATGGTAACCTTCAGGGGTCAGTACCGGACGACTGAACTGTCCGGGTTGCAGGGCATAGGCAGCCTCTTCAAACTCGACAAAGGTCTGACCGGGCTGCATCCAACCGAGGTTGCCCTCGCGAGCAGCGGAACGCGGATCCTGTGACACCTTAGCGGCAAGGGCTGCAAAATCAGCGCCTGCCTGCAGGGCCCGATAGACCGAGTCTGCACGCTGACGCACCAGCTCTTGTTCGTGCTGGGTGGCTTTCGTCGAGAGGCGGAAGAAGATATGGGCAGGCCGTATCAGGCCTTTGGCTCCTATCGACTCCTTGGCACGGTTGTAGGCCTTACGGGCCTCATCCAGGATCTCGGCATCGGTCACAATGGTGGGACGCACCTGCTGATCGCGGTACATGGCAAACTCATCCTTAAACGAAGATAAGGTATCAAGGTGTTCATCCAGTGCGGCGGCCACCTTCAACTTATAGTTGACAAACAGCTCGGCATACTCTTCCACCGTCTTCTTGTCGATGACACCCTCACCATTGTTCTTGTTATAGGAATACTCGAACTCTGAACGGGTAACAGGTACGCCATTGACCGTCATGACCACGGGGTCAGACTGAGCATGAACCGCAAACGCGACAAGCCATAATGCCGATAGCAGCAGTTGTCTTCTCATCGTGATCAATCGTTGGGACGTGAGTAGTTGGGTGCCTCACTGGTAATGGTGATGTCATGGGGATGGCTCTCGTTGACACCGGCATTCGTGATACGGGTGAACTTAGCATCGTGGAGTTTCTCAATCGTAGCAGCACCACAATAACCCATGCCGGAACGCAGACCACCTACCATCTGGTAAATCACTTCCTGAACGGTGCCTTTATAAGGAACACGTCCGGCGATACCTTCTGGTACGAGCTTCTTGACTTCCTTGGTGTCACCCTGGAAATAGCGGTCCTTAGAACCATGCTTCTGTTCCATCGCCTCCAAGGAACCCATGCCACGATAGCTCTTGAACTTACGGCCGTTGTAGATGATAGTGTCACCAGGACTCTCCTCGGTACCAGCAACCAACGAGCCAATCATCACACAACTACCACCGGCGGCCAAAGCCTTCACGATATCTCCGGAATAGCGCAGACCACCATCAGCAATCAGGGGCACGCCCGTTCCCTTCAGGGCACTATAGACGTCATAGACGGCACTCAGCTGGGGAACACCTACACCAGCCACCACACGGGTGGTACAGATGGAACCCGGGCCAATACCGACCTTCACGGCATCAGCACCGTTGTCAACCAGCATCTTGGCGGCTTCACCGGTAGCGACGTTACCTACCACTATATCAATGTTGGGGAAGCACTTCTTGGCTTCGACCAGCTTATCGATAACAAACTTGGAGTGTCCGTGGGCTGTATCAATGACGATGGCATCAGCACCAGCATCAACCAGTGCCTGCATACGGTCGAGGGTGTCATAGGTCACACCAACACCGGCAGCTACGCGCAGACGCCCTTTATCATCCTTGCAGGCCATCGGCTTGTCCTTGGCCTTCGTAATATCCTTATAGGTGATCAGTCCGATCAGGTGGTTGTCTTTATCCACCACCGGCAACTTCTCAATCTTATTCTCCTGAAGGATCTGGGCAGCAGCTGCCAGATCAGTCTGCTGATGGGTGGTCACCAAGTTATCTTTTGACATGATCTCCTCAACAGGACGCTCCAGACGACGCTCAAAGCGCAGGTCACGGTTGGTCACAATACCCATCAGATGGCGCTCATCATCCACCACGGGGATACCGCCAATATGATATTCAGACATGATGTCAAGGGCCTGAGCCACAGTCGAACCGAGGGGGATGGTGACAGGATCATAGATCATACCATTCTCAGCTCGTTTCACGATGGCCACCTGACGGGCCTGATCCTCTATCGACATATTCTTGTGGATCACACCGATACCACCCTCACGCGCAATGGCAATGGCCATCTGCGACTCTGTGACGGTATCCATGGCGGCCGTCACAAAAGGCACATTCAACTCGATGTGTCGTGAAAAACGGGTTTTCAACTCTACCGTCTTTGGCAGTACTTCAGAATAAGCCGGAATTAGGAGGACGTCGTCGAATGTCAGACCGTCCATTACGATTTTGTCTGCAATAAATGAAGCCATAAAATATACCTTTCTTTAAATATTGCGTGCAAAGTTACTCATTTTCCCGCACATAGTATTCTGTTTTTAGGAAAAATCCACCTTATTAATGCAAATTAACCAAAAAAGAGTGGCCTGAGCCACCCTTTCTGTATCAATTTGCCATTTCGGAGAGGAACTTGATACGCACCAGTCTGATTTCTTCTTCGGAATACTCATCGCCGAGCTCATCCTGTGCCACACTCAGCTTATCAGTGTCGGACTCACAGAAGTAATCATAGATATCATCGATATGGTCCTCGTCCATGACCTCCTCCAAGAAATAGTCAATATTCAGTTTGGTACCGCTATAGACAATAGCCTCAACCTCATCGAGCAGCTCGTCGAAATCAATGCCCTGGGCTGACGCAATATCATCAAGGGCAATCTGACGGTCTATACTCTGGATAATCTTTACCTTCAGCATAGACTTCTTCGCCACCGTGCGCACCCGCAAGTCCACCTGACGCTCAATGCCGTTCTCTTCGCAATACTGCCGGATGAGGTCGACGAATTCCTTGGCATAGGGCTGTTTCACCTTACCCTCACCGACACCCTGGATATTCTTCAGTTCTTCGAGGGTCATGGGATAGTCTGTAGCCATCTGCTCGAGTGAGACGTCCTGGAAGATCACGTATGGCGGGCGTTGCAGCTTCTTGGACACTTTCTTACGAAGGTCGCGCAGCATCGCACTCAACGTGGGGTCGAGCGCACTGATACCACCTTCGTGTTCTATCGCCTCACCATCGTCCTGGAACTCGGTGTCCTTCACAATCATAAACGACTCCGGCGACTTCAGGAACTTCTTGCCCGCAGCGGTCACTTTCAGCAGACCGTAGTTCTCTACTTCTTTATAGAGGTAACCGGCAATCAGCGCCTGACGTATCACAGGGTTCCATATCTTGTCATCATCATCGGCACCAGCACCAAAGTTTTCCAGTTCCTCATGGTGATGGGCCACAATCTCATCGGTCTCCTTGCCTATGATGAAATCAATGATATAATCGGCACGGAAATTCTCCTTGACAGCCAATATAGCGTTAAGCACCGTCACCAACTGGTCTTTGGCCTCGATTTGCGTCTTCGGGCGCAGACAGTTATCACAGTTTCCACAGTTATCCTTCGTATAGGTCTCACCAAAATAGTGGAGTAACATCTTACGGCGACATACAGCTGTCTCTGCATAGGCTGCCGTTTCGGCCAAGAGCTGACGACCGATATCCTGTTCGGCCACGGGCTTGCCCTCCATGAATTTATCCAGCTTCTGCAGATCCTTATAGGAATAGAATGCTATACAGAGTCCCTCACCGCCATCACGGCCTGCACGACCAGTCTCCTGATAATAGCCTTCGAGAGACTTCGGGATATCATAATGTAGCACAAAGCGCACGTCGGGCTTATCAATACCCATGCCAAAAGCGATGGTGGCCACAATGACATCGATATTCTCCATCAGGAAGTCGTCCTGCGTCTGTGTCCTGGTGGTCGAGTCAAGTCCGGCATGATAGGGTGCTGCCTTGATATCATTGGCACGAAGGATGGCAGCGAGTTCTTCCACCTTCTTCCTCGACAGGCAATAGATGATGCCGCTCTTTCCCGGATGCTGCTTGATAAACCGGATGATATCCTTATCGACATCCTTCGTCTTGGGCCGTACCTCGTAATAGAGGTTCGGACGATTGAACGAGCTCTTGAACTCCTTGGCATCGATGATGCCGAGATTCTTCTTGATATCACTACGCACCTTGTCGGTGGCAGTGGCAGTCAAGGCGATGATGGGGGCAGGACCTATCTCATTGACAATAGGACGGATACGACGATATTCCGGGCGGAAATCGTGGCCCCATTCAGAGATACAATGCGCTTCGTCGATAGCATAGAAGGATATCTTCACGGTTTTCAGGAAGTCCACATTATCCTCCTTCGTCAGAGACTCAGGTGCCACATAGAGCAGTTTGGTGCGCCCTTCTATGATATCCGTCTTGACCTGATCGATGGCAGCCTTATTGAGAGACGAATTCAGATAGTGTGCCGTACCCTCTTGCTCACTGAGGTTCGATATCACATCCACCTGATTCTTCATCAAAGCAATCAGGGGTGAAATCACGATGGCAGTACCCTCCATCAACAAGGAAGGTAGCTGGTAGCACAACGACTTGCCGCCGCCAGTAGGCATCAAGACAAACGTGTCGTTGCCATCCAGCAGATTCTGAATAATCTGTTCCTGATCGCCTTTGAACTTATCAAATCCAAAGTACTTCTTCAGGGCTTCGGTAAGACTTCTTTTCTCAGTCATAAATCTTAGTTATTTAGGCTTCGTATTGTTGAAGGTGTGACTTTGCCATCTGTTGATGGACATAGTCGGCAGTCACCTCAAATTTCTTGATTTTTCTTGACGGCATGTCAAACATGGCATCCATCATCACGTTCTCTACAATCGAACGCAGACCACGGGCACCCAGTTTATACTCAACGGCCTTATCGACCATCGCCTCCAGGGCATCCTTCGTGAATGTCAAGGCCACACCATCCATCTCAAACAGTTTCTGATACTGACGGATAATGGAGTTCTTGGGCTCTGTCAGAATTTTCTCCAAAGCCGTCCTGTCAAGCGGATTCAAGGATGTCAGCACTGGAAGACGACCGATAATCTCAGGTATCAGTCCAAAAGACTTCAGGTCTTGCGGCTGTACGTATTGCATCAGATCTTTCTTGTCAATTTTCCGCACATTCTGTACAGAGTTATAACCCACGACATGGGCATTCATACGCTGGGCAATCTTCTGTTCTATACCATCGAAAGCCCCTCCGCAGATAAACAGGATGTTACGGGTATCGACATGGATGTAATCCTGGTCAGGATGCTTACGCCCGCCTTTGGGCGGCACATTCACCATTGTACCCTCCAACAGTTTGAGCAGGCCTTGTTGTACACCCTCACCACTCACATCACGGGTAATGGAAGGATTGTCGCTCTTACGGGCTATCTTGTCAATCTCATCAATAAACACGATGCCACGCTGAGCTGCCTCCACGTTATAGTCAGCGACCTGGAGAAGACGTGTCAGGATACTCTCCACATCCTCACCGACATAACCGGCCTCCGTGAATACCGTCGCATCGACGATGGTAAAGGGCACATCGATCAGCTTCGCAATGGTACGTGCCAACAAAGTCTTACCCGTACCCGTAGAGCCCACCATGATGATGTTACTCTTCTCGATCTCCACACCATCGGTATCTTCTGGCTGCTGCAAACGCTTGTAGTGGTTATAGACAGCCACGGACAGATAACGCTTCGCATCATCCTGACCAATGACATACTCATCAAGATAGGCCTTGATCTCCTTGGGCTTAGGCACCTTCCGCTGCTCAAACTTCTTCTGACCTGGCTTCTGCTTCTGACCACTGAGGTGTTCCTGGACGATACGATAAGCCTGAGCGGCACACTCTTCGCAGATATTGCCATTGATACCTGTTATCAACAGCGATACCTCCTTCTCACTCCGCCCACAGAAGTTACACGTTTTCTTCATTCGCATTATTTCTTTCTTGTCAGGACCTCATCAATCATACCATACGCCTTGGCCTCCTCCGCAGTCATCCAATAATTACGGTCAGAGTCGGCATACACCTTGTCGTAAGGGGTATGGGAATGATCAGAAATGATCGTATAGAGTTCTTTCTTGAACTTCAGGATCTCCTTAGCCTCAATCTCGATATCCGAGGCCTGTCCCTGGACACCACCCAACGGCTGATGGATCATCACACGACTATGAGGCAGTGCGGCGCGCTTACCCTCCTGACCGGCCACGAGCAACACAGCGCCCATGGAGGCTGCCATACCCGTACAGATGGTGGCCACATCACTGGAGATGAACTGCATCGTGTCGTAGATGCCAAGACCTGCGGTCACGCTACCACCAGGGGAATTGATATAGATAGAGATATCCTTCCCGGAATCCACGGAGTCCAGATAAAGCAACTGGGCCTGCAGCGTGTTGGCTGTATAGTCGTCGATTTGCGTACCAAGGAAAATGATACGGTCCATCATCAGACGTGAGAACACATCCATCTGCGTCACATTCAGTTGACGTTCTTCCAGGATATAAGGGTTCAAATACTGAGCCTGAGCCTGCGCCTTCATCACATCATCAAGCGCCAGACCATCCATGCCTAAATGTTTTGTGGCATATTTTCTGAAATCATTCTTCATCATATTCGTTCTTCCTTTCTAATGATACTAAACAAGAAAAAAGGCTATCGACCTTTGACATCTTGTGATTGGAACACAAAGGTAGTCAAAAAAGTCGATAACCTCTCACAATTAGGGGTTATTTTTTCCTAAAAATTCTTATTTTTCTTGCATTAGCTTGTTGAAGTCCTCCAAACTGACCTCTTTTTCAGTGAGTTTTACCACTTTCTTAAGGGCCTCTGTCAACTTCACATCAACGGCACGATCCACGAAATTCTCAACGTTCTCGCGCTTCTTCAGCTGCTCTGCTGCGTAGTTCTCAAGCACGTCATCAGGAACATTACTCATGCCATACTGAGCAAACTGGGCACGAATAGCGTCCTTGGCCACTGACTTCAGGTCGGCATCCTCAACCTTCACCTCATTAGCTGCCACGAGCTGTTCCTTGATCAGATGCCACTTCAGTTCCTTGATGCTACCCTCGAAGTTCTTCTCCACATAATCAGCACCCTTGTCCTTGTTGTTCTGCAACATGACACGCTTCAGAAGAGCCTCCGGGAACTGCAGGTCACCGACCTTCTTCTCCATATAGGCGCGCAGATCCAACATGAACTTGTAGTCGCTGTTCTGCTGCAGCTGAGGAGCGACGCTATCTGCAATCTTCTGACGGAACTCCTGCTCGTCCTTTACCGTACCCTCACCGAACACACGGTCGAAGAGCTTCTGATCCACAGGAGCCGGCTGGAAGTGACGGATCTCAGTGATCTGATAGCTGAAGTCGGCTGTAAGATCCTTCACCTGCTCCTTGTCAACCTTCAACAGAGCTGCCACCTCGGCATCACTCTCAGGATAGGCCTTCTTGGGATTGAAGGTAATGATATCACCGGGCTTGGCGTTGTCGAAGAGCTTACGCTGATCCTCATCCTTGATATATGCCGGCATCACCATACCACCCTCGGTCGTGATACCACCATCCTTGGTATTACCCTCAGCATCAAGCTCACGCAGGTCACCAGTAATGGTGTCATTGCCACTGAACACGTCGGCCTTCACAAACTCACCGGCCTGTGACTGGTACATCTGTACCTGATCGTCAATCAGCTTGTCATCAGCCTTGATTTTATAATAATCAATCTTGTCCTTAGCGGTCAGTTCTGCCTTGAACTCCGGAGCAACAGCAATATCGAACACGAAAGTCAGGTCGCCATCTTTCTCAAAATCCTGAGGTACCTGCTTCTCTTCATTGGGAAGGGGCTCACCCAGCATCTGGATCTTGTTCTCGCGGATATACTCATACAGTTTCTCTCCCATCAGCTTGTTGATCTCGTCAACCTTCACAGCCGTACCGTACTGTT
>Ga0256404_1007046_pt1 | contig 18056 bp, 14 predicted proteins | sample RumenRJG_01DNA_FD_185990 | JGI IMG/M metagenome (GOLD analysis project Ga0256404, IMG submission 185990) | Bovine rumen microbial communities from Lethbridge, Alberta, Canada - RJG_01 | ecosystem: Host-associated > Mammals > Digestive system > Stomach > Rumen | place: Canada: Alberta | collected...
TCGGTGTCGTAGTTGGAGTTCTTGCCTTGCAGCAGACGCACGAGGCGCTCGAAGCCGAGGCCGGTATCGATGACGTGCATCTTCAGAGGCTCGAGGGAGCCGTCAGCCTTACGGTTGAACTGCATGAACACGATGTTCCAGATTTCGATGACCTGTGGGTGGTCTTTGTTGACGAGCAGTTCACCGGGTACTTTCTTCTTCTCTTCCTCCGGACGGAAGTCGATATGGATCTCAGAGCAGGGACCGCAAGGACCTGTGTCGCCCATCTCCCAGAAGTTGTCGTGCTTGTTGCCGTTGACGATGTGGTTCTTCGGGAAGTGCTTCTCCCAGTAGCCGGCAGCCTCGTCATCGCGAGCGATATTCTCAGAAGGATCACCTTCGAAGACGGTCACATAGAGGTCTTGGGGGTCGAGGTGCAGCACATTGACAAGGTACTCATAGGCATAGTCGATGGCGCCTTCCTTGAAGTAGTCGCCGAAGCTCCAGTTGCCGAGCATCTCGAACATCGTGTGGTGGGAGAGGGCAGAGTCGCGTCCTACCTCCTCCAGGTCGTTGTGCTTACCACTGACACGCAGACATTTCTGCGAGTCGGTACGACGGCGAGGGTTGGGGTCTTTGGTACCGAGAATAATATCTTTCCACTGGTTCATACCTGCATTGGTGAACATCAGTGTGGGGTCGTCCTTCACTACGATAGGCGCAGAAGGTACGATGACGTGTCCTTTTGACTCGAAAAACTTCAGATACGAGTCGCGGATTTCATTTGCTGTCATCATCTGTATAGAGTATTTTTAATTATATTCCTATGAAATGAAAATCACGTGCAAAGTTACTAAATTCTTTGTTTTTTCGTTACCTTTGCAAGCAGAAAGAATAAAATTATGGCAACAGAAGGCAATAAGAACAAGAAACTGTATTATTCAATCCGTGAAGTCGGACAGATTATAGGTGTAAGTGAGAGCACACTGCGTTTTTGGGAGAAAGAGTTTCCCCATGTCAAGCCACGTACCGCGGGGCAGTCTAACGTGCGGCAGTACACGGAGAAGAATATCGAAGATCTTAAGATTATCTATAATCTCATTAAGGTGCGCGGCTTCAAGATTGCCGCGGCGCGTGAATATTTGAAAAATAACAGAGACGGGGCAGACAAGAGTTCGGAGGTCATCACCTTGTTGCAAGACACGTTGTCCGAGTTACAGGACATCAAGAAACATCTCGACTTAATATAAAGCGTTGCGGACGGTCTTTGGAGACCGCCCGTCGTCAACGTCTTTATTGTTTTATAGTATCTGCCTCACCGCTTTTTCTTTATAGAATCTGTCTCACCTCTTTGAGGTCATCAACTTTCTTCAATCGCCCGATGATGGTCTTAACGTCCTCGCGGTCGTGTACTCGAAGCTCTATCTGTCCGCTGAAGATACCCTGGTCAGCCGTGAATGCAACCTTATGAATGTTGACATTCATCCTGTTGGAGATGATCTCAGCCACATCGTGGAGGATGCCTTTTCTATCGATGCCTTCCACCTCAATCGTCGCGTCGAAATAGAGGATGCGGTGCATATCCCACGTCGCATCGAGAATGCGCGGGCCAAAGCTGGCCTTGAGCTTGCTTGCTGTGGGACAGGAACGTTTGTGGATCTCCACATGTCCTTTGCTGTCAATAAACCCAAGAATGTCATCACCAGGGATGGGGTGGCAACACTGTGGAAAGATATACATGCCGATGGTGCGCTCGGATATGACACAAGGTATCTTTTTGTTGAAGTTCTTATCCGCCACGAGCAGTTCCTTGCTCACAGGGTGCGTAGGCCCTTCTTTCTTTTTGCGTCCGATGAAGGGTACAAACTTCTTCCACCCCGATACCGTGGAAGATTTTTTCTCATTAAGGGTCTCTAAGTCCTTGTCGCTGAGAATCACGGTTTTCTTCCCTAAGGCGACGAAGAAGTTCTCTTGTGTGTCTATCTCATGGAGTGCGCACAACTTCTTGATGATGTCTGGCGACGGCTGCAGGTCCTTGTCTTTGAGCCATTGCTTGAAAATATCCTCACCTGTTGTTTGTTGCTCACGGCTCTCCCTTCTGAGGATTGCCTGAATCTTTGAGCGTGCCTTGGCGGTAGAGACGAAGTTGATCCATGAGGGTTGCACGTGCTGCGAGTTGGATGACAAGACCTCTACCTGGTCACCGCTCTGCAGCTTATGGCTCAGAGGCACGAGCCTATGATTGACTTTTGCCCCGATACAATGACTGCCGAGGAATGTATGGATCTGAAACGCAAAGTCGAGTACCGTGCTGCCTGATGGCAGGGTCTTCACCTCACCCTTCGGCGTGAAGACAAAGATTTCCGTGGCGAAGAGGTTGAGCTTGATGGAGTCGAGGAAGTCCATGGCATCCGGCTGTGGATCGTCAAGGATCTCCTTGATAGTACCAAGCCATTTGTTCAGTTCAGTATCTTCATCGGTAGAGTCCTTCTCTTTATATTTCCAGTGAGCCGCAAAGCCTTGCTCCGCAATGTCATCCATACGATCGGAGCGAATCTGCACCTCAATCCATCGACCCTGCTTCGACATCATCGTGGCGTGCAGCGCCTGATAGCCGTTAGCCTTCGGATGGTTGACCCAGTCGCGCAAGCGATCAGGATGACTCTTGTAGATTTGGTTCAAGGCAACATAAATCTGGAAACATTCATTGATCTCATCCTTCCGGTCCTTGGGGACGAACACAATGCGCACGGCGAGGATATCGTAAATCTCCTCAAACGTCACGTGCTTATTCTGCATCTTGCACCAGATGGAGTAGGGGCTCTTGACGCGTGCCTTGATATGATAGGTGAACCCCATCTTGTCGAGTGACTCGCGGATAGGGGCCGTGAAACTGTCGAAGAGATCCTGCCGTTCTTTCTCCGTCATCGAAAGCTTTTGCATGATGCGGTCGTACTCTTCGGGATGCTCAAACTTGAAGCTGAGATCTTCAAGTTCCGTCTTTATTTTGTTGAGGCCCAATCGGTTGGCGATAGGCGCATAGATATAGAGGGTCTCTCCTGCAATCTTATACTGCTTGTTCTTAGGCTGCGAGGCGAGTGTGCGCATGTTGTGCAACCGGTCACAGATCTTGATGAGGATGACGCGGATATCATCGCTCATCGTGAGCAGGAGTTTCTTGAAGTTCTCAGCCTGCGCCGAGGCGTGGTCACCGAAGATGCCTCCGCTGATCTTGGTCAGCCCATCGACGATCTGTGCGATCTTCGGTCCGAAAATATTCTCGATGTCCTCCGTCGTGTAGTCGGTGTCTTCCACGACATCGTGTAGCAGTGCCGCACAGATACTCGTTGAACCGAGCCCCATCCCCTCGCAGGCTATCTGCGCCACGGCGATAGGATGCATGATGTATGGCTCGCCCGAGAGCCTGCGCACGCCTTTGTGTGCCTGGCGCGCGAAGTTGAACGCTTTTGTGATGATATCCACCTTGCGGCGATGTGAGGAGTGCAGGTAAGTGTCAAGCAGATGATTGAATGCATCCATGATCATCTTGTTGTCGGCTTGCTCTCTCTCTTTGTTTTTCAGCTCTTGGTCGTCCATACTTAATATCTCATTAATAGGTTCACGTTGCCCAGCCTTTAGGCTGATTATTTCACACGAATCTTCTTTCCGGCGCGGATATTGTTTCCACTGATCTTGTTGAGCTTCTTCAATTTCGATACCGTCGTGTTGTTTCTCTCCGCTATCTCGCTGAGCGTATCGCCTTCACGAATAGAAACGCTCTTTGAGGTCTGCGTCTTCTTCTTTTTCTTGCTCTTCGAGCTGTTCTTGCTGCTCTTTGAACTGCTTCGTTTTGAAGAATGGCGGCGCGAACTGCTTTTGCTCACAGTCTCTTGGCTGTCATCCTCATTACCCGAGTCGTCAGAGCTAACTTTCTCAGTGTCGCCGGCCTTCTTTTCAAACACTACTTTATTCTTGTTCACCGTGTAGTTGTCACTTCCTCCGGCAACCTCCACTTCCGTGCGTTTAGGCTTGTAATCTTTGACATCGGTGTTGACGACAGAGTCTTCCTTGTCGATAAAAACAGGGATGAGGGCCTCGGGAAGACGCAGTGCAGCCAGCTCAGAGCGGCCATTGACGATGTCGCGACGATATTGTGGATTGAGGTCTTCAAGCTCGTCTACGCTGATGTTGAGCACCTGTGCAATCTGCTCGAAGTGGATGTCATGATTCACCATTACGGTATCGGTCTGCTGAGGAAGGTCAGTGGTCAACGGACAGATATTGTGATCACAATAATAGTTCATCACATAGTTAGCTGCAATGAAAGCTGGCACATAACCACGGGTCTCTGCCGGGAGCTTGGGATAAATTTTCCAGTAGTCGCGTTCTCCACGGGAGCGCCTGATCGCTTTGTTGAGTTGGTCTTTGCCGCAGTTGTAGGCAGCAATGACGAGGTTCCAGTCGCCGTAAGTCTTATACAGGTCGCTCAGATAGTGAGCTGCCGCATAGGAGGCACGCACCATGTCCCGGCGCTCATCCACGAGAGAGTTCACTTTCAATCCATACTTCCTTGCTGTTTTCAGCACGAATTGCCAAAGTCCCACGGCCCCTGCGTGCGACTTTGCATTGGGGTCGAGGGCCGATTCGATGACCGGAAGATACTTCAGTTCTAACGGTAGGTTATAACTCTCCAGGGCATCTTCAAAAGTGGGGAGATAGAAGTTCTGTGCACCCAACATGTAAGCGACTTTCCGTCTCAGTTGACCGGTGTAGCGGTCGATAAACGCCTGCACGATGCCGTTGTAAGGCATCTCGATAACGGTCGGGAGCTTGCTGAGCCGATCCTTGTACACCGCAGAATCGTAAACAGGGTTTATATCCGGCATGTTGCAGTCGGTATCAGGCTTGAGATAGGTCTTGGCCTTGTAAAGATTCATCAGACTGTCGAGATCCGTTGTCATAGCCTCGGGCACGTCGATCTTCTCTTCCTTGCCATTGTTTTGGACCGTTAATGTCTTGTCATCTGTCTGAGCCTGCGCCGTGAGGCTGAAGACAGTGAAGAGTGCTGCGAATATGTATAGTCTTTTCTTTTTCACTGTTATTGTTGAATATTGTATATCAAAGCTAAAATGCGAAGCCGCATTGCAAGCCGATGGCCGGCTTGCTGAACAGGGACAGGCTGTTCTCTGAACTGTTCATGATGGCGGGTGAGAAATGGAAACTCAGATTAGGCGAGATGTCAAACTCCGACAACGACGCATCAACATACGCGTCGATCACCGAGAGCGCATAGACACCTACCATGACGAAGAAGCTCATATCGCGCCACCGTCGATAGCGGTCCTTACGCTTGCGGAACACTTCCTGCCACTGTGCCTGGTTCGTGCTTGTTATTTTTGTGCCAAGGTGCAGAAACTGGTTATAGCTCTGTGTGTTGGGGTCATCATCCATAATGTCGAGATAAGCCTGGCTATAGTCGCGGTACATCATGTTGTTCCAGCGCAGTGCATAGGCACAACCCACGAAGCCCCCGTAGAAGATAGGCAGCTTCCAGTATTTGCGGTTATAGATCTGTCCTGCTCCCGGCATGACGAGCGCCAGCCACATCGCCCTTCTTGGGTTCGGCTTCCAGGTTGCCCAGTCACGCTTGTGCTTTTTCTGCTTCGTGGTATCAGCCAAAACCTTCTGGTCTGCCAAAGCCTGTTTGTCAACACGCGCCAGACTGTCCTCCGGCACAAGCTGTCCGGCATGGATCGTGTCGGCGGCTTGCTTGTGGCCGGTGGTCTGTGCTTCCACGCCAAGCGGGGCGCACATGAGCCAAAGAGCGGATACTCCTATAATAATATAATGTGTGAAACTCATCATTTGAAGTTCACTCTCCTTGTTGTGCGTTTTCTTGCTTCAGTCCGTCGAAGATGCTCATGATATGCTCCAGCTGCTCCTCATTTTCAAAAGGAATGCTGATCTTGCCCTTTCCCTTGTTTGTGCACGAGAGTTGGACCTTTGTGCCAAGAAACGATGACAGGTGGTCGCGCAGCGAAGCATAAGTCTCAGACAGCGTGTTCTTTGCTTTTATTTTCTTCTTTCCGGCATCGATGTCCTCTCCGTTCTTGAGATGCTGCACCATCTCCTCGACCTTTCTCACGGACCACCCATTCTTCACGATCTCCTTGAAGAGCTGCAGTTGTGTCGAAGGACTGTCGATGGCAAGCAGTGCGCGGGCGTGTCCCATATCGATCTCTTTCTTCTGCAGCGCCATCTGCACCTGAGCCGGGAGCTTGAGCAGGCGGAGATAGTTGGTCACGTTGGCGCGGCTCTTGCCGACACGCTCAGCCACCTTCTCCTGTGTCATGTCTTTTCCTTCCATGAGATGCTCATAGGCGAGCGAGATCTCTATCGGGTTGAGGTCCTCGCGCTGGATGTTCTCCACGAGTGCCATCTCCATGACGCTCTCATCCTTGATCGTGCGGATATAGGCGGGGATGGTCTTCAGGCCGGCAATCTGCGAGGCTCTCCAGCGGCGCTCTCCGGCGATAATCTGGAAGCGGTTCTCGGCAATCTGTCGGAGGGTGATAGGCTGAATAATGCCAATCTCGCGGATACTTGCCGCAAGCTCCTCGAGCTTGTCCTCGTCGAAGAGGCTTCGGGGCTGGTTGGGGTTGCGTTCTATCTGCTCGAGAGGAATCTCGCTGATGGTCGATGAGCCCTCCGTGCGCACGCTCTCGGTAGAGAGCAGAGCATCGAGGCCGCGGCCGAGCGCATTGAATTTCTTATGTACTGCCATGATTCTGATTACGCGTTAAGAGTTCTTGTCGATGATTTCCTTGGCCAGTGCCAGATGGTTCTTGGCACCTGTGGAGTCGGCATCGTAGAGGATGACCGGCAGGCCGTGGCTCGGAGCCTCGGAGAGCTTGACATTGCGCTGGATGACGGTTTTGAAGACGAGCTCCTGGAAATGGCGCTTCACCTCATCATAGATCTGGTTGGCCAGGCGAAGGCGAGAGTCGTACATCGTGAGCAGGAATCCTTCTATCTCGAGCTTGGTATTCAGTCGGCTCTTGATGATCTTAATCGTGTTGAGCAGTTTGCTGATACCCTCTAAGGCGAAATACTCACACTGCACGGGGATGATCACGGAGTTGGCTGCCGTGAGGGCATTGACAGTAATCAGTCCGAGCGATGGTGAGCAGTCGATGAGGATGTAGTCGTATTCCGACCTCAAGGGGTCAAGAATATTCTTCAGCATCTTCTCGCGGTTGTCATAGTTGAGCATCTCAATCTCAGCTCCTACGAGGTCTATATGGCTCGGTATAATGTCGAGACCGTCGATGTCCGTAGTGTAGATGGCATCACGCACGTCAGCGTGGTCGATGATGCATTCGTAGATGGAGCAGTCCACCTGCGAGATGTCTACACCCAATCCGCTGGAGGCGTTGGCCTGCGGGTCAGCGTCTACAACAAGGACTTTCTTCTCAAGTGTAGCCAACGAGGCGGCCAGGTTGATGGTGGTAGTGGTCTTTCCTACACCGCCTTTCTGATTAGCTAAAGCAATGATTTTTGCCATTGTTATCGTCTTTTAGCCATTCTTGCAGAGGCAAAGATGGCATAGTTCGTTGCAAAGATACATATTTTGCGTGAAACATTTGCGTTTTAAACCTTTTTTCGTACTTTTGCCGTGGAAATTAATAACGTAGATTCATGCAAACAAGACCTTTCATCCTTATCACGAATGATGACGGTTATCATTCACCTGGAATACATAAACTTGTGGATATCGTTCAGCGCCTCGGCGACGTGCTTGTCTGTGCGCCGGAGAGTGCGCGTTCGGGCTATTCGTGTGCTTTCTCTGCCGCCGACTTCCTCCGCCTTAAAAAGCGTAAGAATATCGGGCAGGCGGAGGTGTGGTCGTGCACCGGCACACCCGTCGACTGTGTGAAGATTGCGCTTGACCAGCTCTGCACGGAGCGGCACCCCGACATCATTCTCAGTGGTATCAACCATGGTGACAACTCGTCGGTGAACAGTCATTACAGTGGCACGATGGGCGCCTGTATGGAGGGTTGTATGAAATATATTCCTTCCGTAGCTTTCTCTTCATGCTATTACAATGAAGACGCCAACCTCGAGCCTTTGCGCCCTTATGTGGAGAAGATCGTGAGCCGTGTGCTTGCCGACGGACTGCCCAAGGGCACATGCCTTAATGTCAACTTCCCCGCAAGGGAGCAGTTTGAAGGTATGAAGGCATGCCGCATGACCTGGGGCTCGTGGATCAACGAGGTCGACAAGCGCCATCATCTGCGGGGCTACGACTATTTCTGGATGGTCGGCGAGTACCGCAACGATGAGCCGGAGGCACGCGACACCGACCAGTGGGCCCTGAAACACGGTTATGTGGCTATCACGCCGACGACCGTCGATGTCACCGATTATGCTTTCTTGAAAGAGCTGCAATGCGGTACTATCTGATTGTAGGCGAGGCGAGCGGAGACCTCCATGCCTCGCGTCTGATGCACGCCTTGAAGGAGGAAGACCCGGAGGCTGAGTTCCGTTTCTTCGGCGGTGATCTCATGGCTGCGGAGGGTGGCACGCGTGTGCGCCATTACAAAGACCTGGCTTACATGGGGTTCATCCCCGTGCTGCTCCATCTGCGCACCATCTTCCGCAATATGGCGTTCTGCAAGCAGGATATCGTGGCATGGCGTCCTGATGTCGTCATCCTCGTCGACTATCCGGGCTTCAACCTCGGCATCGCGAAGTTCGTGCACGCCAAGACCGCCATCCCCGTCTATTATTATATCTCTCCGAAGATATGGGCCTGGAAAGAGTGGCGCATCAAGTCGATCAAGCGCGATGTCGACGAGATGTTCTCCATTCTGCCTTTCGAGGTGCCGTTTTATGAGCAGAAGCATCATTTCCCCATTCATTATGTGGGTAACCCCACGGCGGAGGAGGTTCGTACGTTCCTGGCCGGTTACCATGAGACGAAGGACGCATTTTGTCAACGCAACAACCTGGATCCTTCCAAACCCATCATTGCACTGCTCGCCGGGAGCCGGAAACAGGAGATCAAGGACAACCTGCCGGCGATGATTAGGGTAGCACGGAGTATGAATGGCAACTATCAGTATGTGTTGGCCTGCGCACCGTCGATAGACGACGCGTTCTATGAGAAGGTTGCCTTCTCTTCGCCCCTCAGTCGCAAGGATGTGTCTGTCAACGCCGGGGCAGACATTCATGCCGTTCACGATGCGACCTATCCACTCCTTGCCCATGCTACCGCAGCGTTGGTGACGAGTGGCACGGCGACTTTGGAGACGGCACTCTTCAATGTTCCGCAGGTTGTGTGCTACAAAACCCCCGTACCGAAGATTATCCGGTGGGGCTTCAACCATATCATCCAGTGCAAATATATCAGTCTGGTCAACCTCATCGCCGACGAGGAAGTGGTTCCCGAGCTTTTTGCCGACAGATTCAGTGTGGACAATATCCGCAAGCACCTCCTCGCCATTCTCCCGGGACAGACCCGCCGCAAGAAGATGCTTGAAGGCTACCGTGTGGTGTGCGACCGCTTGGGCTCCGAGTCGGCACCGGAGAATGCGGCGAAGATAATCTGTGAGAAGACCCACTCTGTATAGTTGGCTGTGGCCGTAATGCTTGTAGTAGAAAACGTCAAGATATTTTTTCTGCAACCCCCTCTGAGAATCGCTTCTTTTCAAACAAGTGTGTGCTTGGACGAAAAGAAGCGATTCTTGAGTCGAGTTGGTAAATAACTATTAATCAGGAGATTAATGTATTTTCTCCTTTGTGACACTTCCCTAACCCTTTCAACCTTTCTACCTTACTACTGTTATGTCACTGACATTTAACAGTTATGTCACTGACATTTAACGGTTAAGTAACTGACATTTAACTGTTATGTCACTGACCTAACCGTTAAAGGTAGGTGACCTTACCGTAGAAAGGTCTGGCCTCTGACTTTTTTCTCATCTACGAAACCTGTTCTTCGCCTTCCACACTCCCATTTTCTTTTCTCTTTCATCAATTTCCATTGACAAGACTTTTTACTTTTCGTAAATTAATTTCATAAGTTTATAGAGGATGCGGTCGTAGGAAGCCGATGCAAAAAAAACGATTCAACAGAATCCTTTTGCTGATTTCTGTTGAATCGATAAGACTAAGTAACGGTTGGGTATTGTCTTGATTTTACCCTTATAGGCGGTTATTATTCGGAGACGAACTCCTTCACCTGCTTGTAGACGTTGTCGCCGGTAAATCCAAGTTTTTCGTCAAGCACTTTGTAGGGTGCGGAGAATCCGAAGCTTCTCAAGCCGAAGACGCGACTGTAGGGGCCGATTCCCACAAGGCCTTCGAGGGTGCAGGGGAGGCCGGCAGTGAGCCCAAACTTCTTCACGTTGTAAGGCAGTACATTTTCCTGATAACCTATAGGCTGGCGCCGGAAGAGACCTTCGGACGGCGCACTCACCACGCGCACGCGGATACCATCCTTGCGCAGCAGTTCGGCTCCGTCTTCGAGTGTGGAGACCTCTGAACCACTGGCCACAAGAATCACGTCGGGGTTGTCATCAGCACCTTTGACGATGTAAGCCCCCTTGCGGGCCTGCTCGTAATCGTTGCCTTCGGGAAGACATTTGACCGTTTGGCGCGAGAAGATGAGGGCAGTGGGAGTGTCCATGTTCTCCATGGCCATCTGCCAGCAGACTTTGGCCTCATAGCAGTCGGCGGGTCGGAAGACGCGCACGCTGTCCTGTCCTTTATGGTTCTGCAGCTTCTCCATGAGGCGGATCTGTGCTTCCTGTTCCACAGGCTCGTGGGTTGGGCCATCCTCGCCGACACGGAACGCGTCGTGGCTCCAGATAAACTTCACGGGGACACGCATGAGCGCAGCCATACGGATGGCCGGCTTCATATAGTCGGAGAATACGAAGAATGTGCCCATGGCAGCAATGACACCGCCGTGGAGCATCATGCCGATGCACATGTCGGCCATCGTGAGCTCGCTCACTCCAGCCTGGAAGAAGGCACCGGTGAAGTCGCCTGCTGCGAGATTGTGGGTTTCTTTGAGGAATCCGTCCGTCTTATCAGAGTTGCACAGGTCGGCAGAGGCGCAGATCATGTTGGGCACCTCTTGAGCCAACACTTTCAGACAAGCGGAGGATGCGGCGCGTGTAGCGCTGTCGGGCTTCAGCTCAACCTTGCTCCAGTCCACTTCCGGAGCTTTTCCGGAGAACCAGTCGTCCATGAGTTTCTTTTTGTCGGGGTTCTCTGTGGCCCACTTTGCTTCTGTCGCCTTTCGTTCAGCTACGATCTTTTTCAGGTCTGCTGCGCGGTCGGCGTATAGCTTCTTCACGTCGTCGAAGATGACGAACGGGTTTTCGGGATCGCCGCCGAGGTGCTTGATGGTATTGATGTAAGCGCCGTCACCGAGCGGAGCGCCGTGGGTCTTGACGTTGTGCTCATAGCTTGAGCCGTCAGCCTTCAGCGCACCCTTACCCATCACGGTCTTGCCGATGATGAGCACGGGATGACCTGTACCCGCGAGCGCCTTGTCGAGGGCGTTGCGAATCTGCTTCACGTCGTTGCCGTCGATCTCCATAACGGTCCAGCCCCAGGCGCGGTATTTGGCCGCGGTGTCTTCCTTCATCACCACGTCCACCTCGGTGGAGAGCTGGATGTCGTTGGCATCGTAGAACATAATGAGGTTGTCGAGACAGAGCTTGCCGGCCAGACGACCCACACCCTGTGAGATCTCTTCCTCTATGCCTCCGTCGGAGATGTAAGCGTAGATATGGTGCTGCATTACTTCGTGGCCTAAGCGAGCCTCAAGAAACTTCTCTGCCACAGCAGCACCGGCAGCCATGGCATGACCTTGACCTAAGGGACCCGATGAGTTCTCTATACCATGAAGAACATCAAGCTCAGGATGACCCGGACATGGGGATCCCCATTGGCGGAACTGCTTGATGTCATCCATAGAGAAACGGCCTTGGAGCGTCAATGCGCTGTAGAGCATCGGGCTCATGTGCCCCGGATCGAGATAGAAGCGGTCGCGCCCTGTCCATGTAGGATCTGACGGATCCCAAACAAGATATTCGGAGAAGAGCACGTTGATGAAATCGGCTCCGCCCATGGCACCTCCTGGATGCCCTGACTTAGCTTTCTCTACCATGCTGGCTGCAAGAATGCGGATGTTGTCAGCGGCATGGTTCATAACTTTAATGTCATTCATAGGTATATGGTTTATTAACAATCTCTTTGAATGCTGCAAAGATAACGATTTTGAGATAAAAGAAAGAATACTTAAGTATCAAAAATGTGGCAAATGGTCGCAAAAAAAATGGGTGGGCATAAGGTGTGTCATTTCGCTGACACCTTTGCTCACCCACATTTCTAACCAAGTAACATACAATTAATTATATATCATAAGGTTGAATTATTTCTTCACGGAGAATTTGAAGGCTAAATGGCTGTAATATTTCTGTCCGGGCTTCAGATAAGGGTTCGAATACTCCCATCCTGCGGTGTGAGCCGTATACTTGGTCGGTGAGTCGGGAAATTTCTGACTCTCGAAGCAGACGCTGACGTGTTTCGGGTATTTGATGCCGTGTTTGCAGGGAATGCCTGTACCTTGGAAGTTGCCTGTGTATACCTGGAGGCCCGGCTCATTGGTGAAGACCTCAAGCAGGATGCCAGTAACAGGCGAGTAGAGGCTTGCAGCCACCGTTTTGTCATCGCCCTTGCCGTTCTTGAAGGTGTTGAGCACCCAGTTGTGATCGTATCCCGTAGCGTTCTTTATTTGGTCGTAAGAGAAGTCGTTGATGTGCTCAGCGAGTGCGTGTGGCTTTCGGAAATCCATTGGTGTTCCATCGACCGATTTTATCTCGCCGGTGGGAATATAGAGGCTGTCGGAAGGTGTGAAGCTGTCGGCATTGATATACATGATCTGATTCTCGCCTTTCTTTGAAGGGTTGCCGTTGAGGTTGAAGTAAGAGTGGTTGGTCATGTTGACCACGGTCTCTTTGTTGGTTGTAGCCTGGAAGACAATGTCGAGCGTGTTGTTGTTCTTCAGCGTATAGGTTGCTGTAGCTTTCACGATTCCTGGGAAGCCGTTGTCTCCATCGGGTGAAGTGATCGCGAAAACGATTGACGAATCGGTCTTAGCCTGAACATAGTAGACCTTGTTTTGCCATCCCGTGTTAGCGCCTCCGTGCAGGCAGTTGCCATGGTCGTTAGGTCTGAGATTGTAGGTCTTCCCCTCGACAACGAGCTTTGCGTTCTTGATGCGGTTGGCATATCGGCCTACGCAAGAACCGAAGTCGGACGGTGAATTCAATGTGTCGGCATATTGACGTATATTGTCGTAGCCGAGCACTACGTCGGTGTTTTTCCCATTCTTATCAGGCACGCAGAGAGAAACAATGCGGGCACCATAGTTGGTGAGACATACCTCCATGCCGTTGCTGTTCTTGAGCGTGATGAGCTCTGTTTTCTTGCCTTGTACGGTAGAATCAAAGTCTTTTGGGTTAAGCCCACTCTCAGTCATTTGCGTGTCTGTTGTAGATCCACAGGCAGCGAGCGCAGCTACAGTCATGGTGGCTGCAATAAGTTTAGTCCTAAGTTTTCCCATAGTTCTCAATACTTTAGTTAGTTTTTTTTTGGATTTACGTTAGTCTTTTAGAATAGTAATGGGTGTTGGATGAATCATCCAACACCCATCACATTTTATTTAATAGGCACTCTTAAACTCTTCGAGGAAGCGTGTATCGTTCTCGGAGAAGAGGCGGAGGTCGTTGACGCCATATTTGAGGTTAGCGATACGCTCGACACCCATACCGAAAGCATAACCTGTATACACATCGGGATCGATGTTGCACGCAGCGAGGTCGTGAGGATCAACCATTCCACAGCCGAGGATCTCTACCCACCCGGTGTGCTTACAGAAGTTGCAGCCTTTACCTCCGCAAATGGTGCAGGAGATATCCATCTCTGCGCTCGGCTCGGTGAAAGGGAAGAAGGAGGGACGCAGACGAATTTTAGTATCGGGTCCGAACATCTCGCGTGCGAAAGTGAGGAGCACCTGCTTGAGATCGGTGAAACTCACACCCTTGTCCACATAGAGGCCTTCGACCTGATGGAAGAAGCAGTGGGCACGTGCGGAGATAGCCTCGTTGCGATAGACGCGTCCTGGGCAGAGCACGCGAATAGGCGGCTCGTGCGTCTCCATATAATGAGCCTCGTCACCGGATGTATGGGAACGGAGCAGCACGTTCTTGGTCACATCGTTAGGATTCTGCGAGATGAAGAACGTATCCTGCATGTCTCGTGCGGGGTGGTCTGCCGCAAAGTTGAGCATGGTGAAGACATGCTTGTCGTCGTCGATCTCGGGACCATGGAAGAGCGTGAAGCCCATGCGCTGGAAGATCTCTATGATCTCGTTGCGAACGATGGTCAGCGGATGGCGTGTGCCAAGGTTGACGGGGTAGGCCGAACGTGTGAGGTCAATGCTCTCCTCGCCCGTCTCCGTGGTCTCAACTTCCTCGCGCAACTGGTTGATTCGCTCCGTCGCCGTTTTCTTGAGCTCGTTGATCTTGATACCAAACTCCTTTTTCTTGTCTTTGGCTACTGTACGGAACTCATCCATGAGCTCACTGATCTCGCCTTTCTTGCTCAGATATTTTATTCTGAGTTGTTCAACGTCTTCTGCGTTCTTGGCAGAGAGCTGCGACACTTCCTTGAGAAGGTCATCTATCTTGTCTAACAACATGTTTGAATATGATTTTCTTGTTCTATGAATAAAAACGAGGCTCATAAGCCTTTGTTGTGTGCAAAGTTACTAATTTTATCGCATAAAGGATATTGTATCTTAAAAATTATGCGTAATTTTGCGCTTGTTAATTCGTATGTTATGAGAAAAGTATTTTTTTCAGGCGTTTTGTTGTTTCTCTTTCTGACAATCTTTGTAGCTCCTACGAGCTGCACGGATAAGAAACCGAAGCCGGAAGGAGATTCAACGGCAGACTCTGTATTGGCAGATACTTCTTCAATAGATTCTACAGAAGCTCTTATTGAAGAGACTCCAATGCCTAAGGCTGCTGATGAGCTCTTTGATGATTTCATTTTCAACTTTGCAGCAAATCGCAGACTGCAGAAGAAGCGTATCGTCTTTCCGCTGAAGGTTTACTATAATGGTAAGTTGAAGCGAGAAATACCGATGGATGAGTGGAAGATGGAGCATTTCTTTATGCGACAGCAGTATTACACGCTCATCTTCGATAATGCCAGGCAGATGAATCTTGTAAAAGATACAGCGGTCAATCATGTGGTGATTGAGAAGATCTTCTTCCGGAAGAAACTGGTCCAGCAGTTCCTCTTCAATCGCATCAACGGTCAGTTTATGATGACATCGCTCAACTATAAGAAGATGTATACCAATGAGAATGCCGACTTCCTGCGTTTCTACGACCGTTTCTCGCGTGATTCTGCTTATCAGGTTGCTTCCATGGCAGATGAGGTGGAGTTTACGGCTCCTGATCCCAATAACGACTTTGCTGATATCAATGGAGTGATGATGCCCCAGCAATGGCCGGATTTTAAGCCTGCGCTCATACCTAAGGATAAGATTTACAACATCATCTACGGACAGCATTACACGGAGTCAAAGCGAAAGCTCTTTGTCATCCGTGGAATCTCCAACTCCTTAGAGATAGAAATGTACTTCCGGAAGATTGGAAAGCATTGGAAACTTATCAAGTTTAACGCATAATTTTCTTGACTATGCATGTAGAGAAGAACCATTCGCTGTTGCACGACAACACATTCAATATCGATCAGAAGTGTGACGAGTATATAGTCTATGAAAACGAGCACGATGCCGTTCTTATAGCCAAAGACTTGCAAGCTCCTTTCCTGCTGTTGGGAGGAGGAAGCAATCTTTTGCTCACACAGGATTTCCGTGGAAAGGTCATCACACCGGCGAAGCGTTTCGATATCTCTGTTGTCCTGCAGCAAGGAAGCAATGAGCCATGCTTGAAATGCTGGGCGGGCACAACCTTCGATGATGTCGTCGACTATGCGGTGCGGCATGGCTATCATGGGTTGGAGAATCTCAGTCTCATTCCAGGCGAGTGTGGGGCTTCGGCTGTACAAAACATTGGAGCTTACGGAGCAGAAATAAAAGATGTGCTGACTGAGATCGAGGCTGTTGAAATCGGCTCGGGCAAGGTCGTGACCATTCATGCCTCCGACTGCGGCTACAGTTATCGTCAGAGCAAGTTTAAGCATGAGTGGAAAAATAAATACCTCATTCTCTATGTCACTTATCAGCTTTCCCGTGCTTTCCGGCCGGAGCTCGATTATGGCAATGTGCGTAAACAATTGGAAGCCAAAGGCATTGCAGAAAGCCAGCTCACGGGAGAGAATCTGCGTGAGACTATTGTTGAGATCCGTGAGGCAAAGCTTCCTGATCCGATGGTGCTTGGCAATGCTGGAAGTTTCTTTATGAATCCCATCGTGGATGCCGCAACGTTTGAGAGGCTGAAAACGGAACATGCTGACTTGCGGTTCTTTGAGATGCCACAAGCTGATGGAACGATGAAATACAAAATTCCGGCGGGATGGATGATCGACCAATGTGGCTGGAAAGGCCGTTCGCTCGGAAAGGTGGGAGTATATGAGAAGCAAGCACTGATCCTTGTGAACCACGGAGGCGCGAAAGGTGAGGATGTCGTCAACCTGATGCATGCCGTGCAGCACGATGTCAAGGAGAAATTTGGTCTCGATATTAAGCCGGAGGTCAATATCATATAATTGAGGTCAAGAGCATATAAATGATGAAGCTGACGTTCTTAGGTACCGGTACCTCTACAGGTGTGCCTGTGATAGGGTGCCCATGTGAGGTTTGCAAGAGTACGGATCCGCGTGATCATCGGTTTCGGACGGCTGCCTTGTTGGAATCGGAGACGACACGCATTCTTATCGATTGCGGGCCGGATATCCGGATGCAACTCCTCAAGGTGCCGTTTAAGAAGATCGATGGTGTCTTGCTGACACATGAGCACTACGATCATACGGGTGGACTTGATGACCTGCGGCCTTACTGCTATGCCTTTGGCGACTTGGACATCTACGCCAATCGACAGACTGTAGATACGGTTTATCACAATTTTCCTTATTGCTTTCAGGAACATCCTTATCCCGGTGTGCCTAAGTTCAACATGAAGGTGATAGAGAAGCATCAGCCTTTTCATATCGGCGACATCGAAGTGATGCCGATAGAGGTCATGCACGACAAATTGAGAATCTTAGGCTATCGCTTCGGATCCTTGGCTTACATAACGGACATGAAAGAGATCTCCGATGAGGAGCTTCCCTATCTCAAAGGCGTCCGGACGCTCGTCGTGAACGCGTTGCGATGGGAAAAGCCACACCACAGCCACATGCTTGTCGATGAGGCTATTGCTTTTTCAAGAAGAATAGGAGCAGAACAGACTTATCTGATTCATGTCACACATCAGATAGGCCTTTATGACGAAGCAAACCGTCGTCTGCCGGAAGGCTTCCTGTTCCCTTACGATGGCATGGAGGTAACCGTTTGACAGAGTCTTTTCATGCTATTTCCTTACTTCATCACTTTTTTGTTGAGACCCAATGCTGCCCTTGATTATCAGACTTTTCACGCAGAGCCGCAGAGCTTATTTTGAGCCGCAGAGATGATACGTGTGAGAGGCTGAGATCGCTGAGAGGCCTTTGGCCTTATGAGGAGAGAGCGAGAGTCGTAGGTCGGTGGAGGCAGCCCCAGAGGGGCTGAATTTTTCATAACCCCAGTCTAAGCGAGCGAAGCGAGCGCAGACTGGGGACTGTTGGCGGGTGGTCGTGAATTTACTGCCAGCCTCAGAGAGGCTGAATGCATCTTAGATGCGTAGCAAGACGGAGCCCCGTCGTTACGCGCTTCGCGCATTGTGCCTCTCCGAGGCACGTCCTCAGCCAGTCTTGCTGTCATCAACACCCCCCAGTCTGCACTCGCTTCGCTCGTTTAGACTGGGGTTATGAAGCATTCAGCC
>Ga0256404_1007048_pt1 | contig 18053 bp, 12 predicted proteins | sample RumenRJG_01DNA_FD_185990 | JGI IMG/M metagenome (GOLD analysis project Ga0256404, IMG submission 185990) | Bovine rumen microbial communities from Lethbridge, Alberta, Canada - RJG_01 | ecosystem: Host-associated > Mammals > Digestive system > Stomach > Rumen | place: Canada: Alberta | collected...
AACGGACAGATCAGCGCCGAAGGGATCACCGTTACCGACGATGTGCTGACTCAGGTGACCAACCGCCGGTCCCTCTTATACGATAAAAGCGGAGAAGAGCATTACAATTTGATCTCGGCCCTTCATAAATCCATGCGCAATTCGGATCCCGACGCGGCTATTTACTATATGGAGCGTATGCTGGACGGGGGCGAGGACCCCTTGTACATTGCCCGCCGCGTGGTCCGTTTCGCCAGTGAAGACGTTGGTATGGCGGATCCCAGGGCTCTTGAGGTGGCCATAGCGGCTTACCAGGCCTGTCATTATATCGGTATGCCGGAATGCGACGTTTGCCTAGGGGAAGCGGTCGTCTATATGGCCATGGCGCCAAAGTCCAATGCTCTGGAAAAGGGGACCATAGCGGCTAAAAAGGATATCAAAGACAAGCCGGCCCAGCCGGTGCCCCTTCAGATCCGCAACGCATCGACCAGGCTGATGGCGGACTTGGACTACGGTAAGGGTTATCAATACGCCCATGACACGGAAGAAAAAGTAGCCAGGATGCAGTGCCTGCCGGATGCTCTGGCTGGCAGCCGTTATTATGAACCGACCGAGCAGGGGGAGGAAAAGCGCATCAAGCACAAACTTGACGCTTTGATCCGCTGGAAGGCCGGAGATGACAGCGCGATCGACGAGATCCGCGGGGAGTAAGATGGCGGCGGGCCCTCCCTCCTTTTTTTGACAAGATTACACCATCCAACCGTAGAAATGGGAATACAGCAGACGAAAGGAGGGCCACGCTCAACAGCGCGGAGGCGCGATTCATCCTATGACTGATGTCACGGGTATCCACCTGCCTTAGAATCAATGACTGATATTGAAATGACCCGGGAAGGACCTGAGAAAGGAACTGAGAAAGACAGACGGTCCAAGGTGTCTCCTGCCGATTGGGGCCTTTTATTCCTGTGCACCTTCCTTCTTGCGGCAGCCGTCGTCTTTCGTCTTTTATACAGTCCTGTTTTGGTGTCCGGCTCTTCTATGGAACCGACTTATCATAACGGCGATATCCTTTTAACGGGAAAAGTCACCGACGAAACGGACCTTGCCGTCGGGGACGTCGTTGCCTTCAAAGGGGATGAGACCCACGGCTCGTCCTACATCAAGCGGATCATGGCCCTTCCGGGCGATACTGTCCAGATCGTGAACGGCATCCTGTATGTCAACCACGTACCGCAGGAGACCGATTTCGACCGAATGGTCTATTCCGGCCGCGCCAATACTATGATCACCGTCCCAGAAGGGCAATATTTCGTTTTGGGCGACAACCGGAACCGTTCGGACGACTCTCGGCTCTTCGGCTTCGTCGCCAGGGAAGACATCAAATTGAAAGTGAAAAGAAAGTTATTTCAGATGAAGGCCAAATAACAATTATTAGGGTCGAGACCAAGAAGAGCGGATGGGAGTTTTCATGCAGAAGGACTAGTCGTTCAGCTGCTGTGCCAGCGGATAAAATCGGATTTCAGACGAAATATATCCGCCATTTTTCAGTCGCCGAAAGTAGGCGAGGCGGATATATTTCTCATTACAGGTGATTTTGTCCGCCATTTTTCCCTGCTATAGGACTTGTGTTGGCGGATATGAACCATCGATTTCCCGGTTTATATCCGCCTTTGTCGTCTAAAAGGACTAAAAAGTGGCGGATAAAATCAGCAATCTGAGCCGTTTTATCCGCCACTGGCATAAAAAAAGTAGAAAAAAAGGAAATTTATCCGCCAGCGCCGGTGTGATATGCAGTCGTTATCAGTACCGGCGCGATATGCTACTCCCTCCGGAGCCGTCGCTCGAACGGCCTCGTCTCTCGAATCCTTTAGTTATTGCGTTTATCTCCGAAAAAGAAGAGGGCGATGGTTCCGGGACCGGTATGGCTGCCGATCACGGTACCGACACTGTTGATCTCGACTTTTCCGTCAAGATGAGGAAAGGTCTGTTCGACCAGCATGGCGACTGTGTGGGCATCTTCCATGCAATCCGATTCGGAAATATAGCATTTACCACTGTAATCCAGGCGATTATCCGCGTACGTCTTCATTTTTTCGACGATGCGCTGGATGACCGCCTTTTTGGTACGGATCTTTTCCCGGGGGATAAGAAGCCCTTTATCATTCATATTCAACAGCGGGCAGATGCGCAGTAAAGTACCGAACATGCCGGAAGCTTTGCTGATGCGGCCTCCCCTTACGTAATAGGTAAGGTCGGTGGAAAAGAACCAGTGATGGACTTTCAGGCGGTTGGTCAATACCCATTGATATAGCTGATCGATAGTCCAGCCTTCGTCCCGAAGGTCGGCCATTTTATCCATCAGCAGGCCGTAGCCGGAAGAAGCGCCTAAGGAATCAACGATGTAGATCTTTCGGTCCGGAAATTCCTCTGCCAATTTGTCTCGTGCAGCGCAGGCGGAGTTATAGGTGCCGGAAATGCCGGACGATAAAGTCACATGAAGGATATCCTTGCCGTCCTCAAGGAAGGGCCGGAAATACGCTACATATTCCTCTACATTGCACTGTGACGTGCGAGTCGAAGCGCCCTGGGCCATGGCTTTGTAAAACTGATCAAAGGGAACACTCTGACCAAGGTCATCGTCATATTCGGTGCCGTTTAGGAAAAAATGGAAGCAGATAAAGTGGATGGAACGCTTTTCAAAATGGTCTTTGGACAGGTCTGCCGTGGAACAGCAGCTCAGAACGTATGATTTATGACTATCGGTCATAATGTACTCCTTATTAAATGATTTAATATGAAATATTAGATGTGGGCAGTATATAACAAATAAGAGCGGATGTAAAGTCCGCTCTTTGAATTCAAAATTAACTTTGTATAAAATTTTACCGTTTACAACTTTACAGCAATTGCAGGCTCCTCAGGATAAAGAGGATCAGGAACAAGGTAAAGCAGGAAAAGAAAGTCGTAAACACCAGTATCTGTCCGGCAAGATCATCGTCGGAATGCATGTTCTTAGCCATGACGTAGCTGGCAACTGCTGTCGGAGCGCTGTAGAGGACAAAGATAGCACCAAGGTCTCCTCCGCGAAAGCCCATTGCGACCGCGATAGACAGCATAATAGCGGGGATAACGACTAATTTCAAAATGGTAATGGGAATGGATATCTTAAGATTGGCCTTAGCCAATTTGAAGGAGAACTGGCCGCCCAGGCAGATCAGGGCCAGGGGAGTGGTAAGGTTCGCGATCGAATTCAGACATTTGGTAACGACAGAAGGAAAAGTGACCTTGCATAAGGCAAAGGGGACGCCCAGGACGATACCGATGATCAGGGGATTGGTGATGATGCCCTTGAGGATCTTTTTGACGGGGATCTTTTTGGAAGCATTTTCTTCGGGAGAAAAGATGGTCAGAACGACTACGGCCATGGCATTGTAAAAGGGGACGATGAAAGGAAGAAGCAGGGAGGCCGGGGCCGCTCCTTCCTGGCCGAACATGTTGATGGCCAGAGGAACGCCCAGGATGGCAAAGTTTCCGCGGAACAGAGCCTGGATGGAGGCCCCTTGTTTGGCTTTTCCCTTGACGAAGCGGGGGATAAGGATCCAGGCCAGGGCGATCAGGATGGCTGTGGAAATTAATGAAAAAAGGATCAGTTTGGGATTAAATACATTGGTCAGGTCCGACGAAGCGATCTGAACGAAGAGCTGGACGGGAAGGGAGACGTTGAAGACTACCTTGGTACCGACCGAGACAAAGTTATCGTTGATCATGCCCAACCGGCGCAGAATGTATCCGATCAGGATCAGAACAAAAAGAGGCAGCACACATCCCAGACTAAAGAGAAGACTTTCCATAATTCCTCCTGAAAATCATTGGTAATAATGGTATTATATATTAGAATTTTTTCGAATGCACGGACCTGAACCGCATTTGCATTGTAAATTGCAAGGCAAGTGTATTTTGCATGGCACAGAAAGGGGGAGTCGCTATGAATTTATGGATCCGAAACGGGCGCATCCTGGATCCTTCCCAAGATATGGACCGGGTAAGCGATCTTTATATCACGGACGGCAGGATCGCTTCACAGCCGGCCAGTGATGCCAGACAGATCGATGCCCGGGGCAAGTGGGTGGCGCCGGGTCTGATCGATCTGCACGTTCACCTGAGAGATCCGGGCCTTACCTATAAGGAAACCATAGAAACAGGCAGCAAGGCGGCAGCTGCGGGAGGCTTTACCACCATCTGCGCTATGCCCAATACTAAACCGGTGACGGATACACCTCAGACAGTTGCCTACATATATGAACAGTCGCAGAAGGCCCCTTATACCCACGTGCTGCCCATCGGAGCGGTCACCATGGGCCAGCAGGGAAAGGTCCTGACGGATGCCAGGGCTTTGAAAGAAGCCGGCGTCTGTGCCTTGAGCGAAGACGGCCGTTCGGTCGCGGATGAGGACCTGATGCGTCAGGCCATGCTGAAGGCCAAAGAAGCCGGCCTTCCCATTTTTGATCACTGCGAAGATGCAGACCTGGCCAAACAGGGAGATTCAAGGGCAGCCGAAAACGTCATGACCTTGCGTGAGATCAAGCTGGCGGAAGAGACGGGGGCCGTGCTCCATATCTGTCATGTCAGCACCAAAGAAAGTGCCGGATACGTTAAAGAAGCCCGCGAAAAGGGGCTGGCGGTAACGGCTGAGGTAACGCCTCATCACTTTGCCTTATATGAAAACGACCAGACCCGCGATGACCACAACTGCAAGATGAATCCGCCCCTGCGCCGGAAAGAAGATGTCGAGGCCATGAAAGAGGCCCTCCGCAGTAAGGTCATCACCTGCATCTCGACCGACCACGCTCCCCACGCGGACTATGAAAAGCAGCTTCCCTATGCAAAAGCGGCCAACGGAATCGTAGGCCTTGAAACCAGCCTGCCGGTTTCCCTGACCACTCTGGTGCCGGACGTTTTATCGCCTCTTGAGCTGATCCGAGTCATGAGCACCAACCCGGCCCGGATCCTGGCAAACGGAAAAGGGACCCTGGCAGTCGGAGCGCCTGCCGATGTCGTGATCATCGATGCGGATACCGAGTATACCATCGATAAAAATACTTTCTTTACCAAAGGACGCAACTGCCCCTATAACGGCTGGAAGGTCCGCGGTAAAGCTATTATGACCATTCTTGACGGAAAAATCGTATATGAAAATGGGAGGATCCTGTCATGATCGATAGATTGATCGAGCGCATTGAAGAACTTCAGAACCCTACGGTGGTCGGCCTTGATCCCAAACTGCCCATGATCCCTGAAAATCTGAAAGAGGAAGCTTTCGAGACCTACGGCCAGACTCCAAAAGCCGTCGCGGCCATGTTTTATCAGTTCAACAAGGCCATCATCGATCAGGTAGCGGACATCGTTCCCGCTGTCAAACCGCAGATCGCCATGTATGAAAGCTACGGGCCGGACGGGGTCAAGGTTTTTGCCGATACCGTTGCCTATGCCAAACAAAAGGGCCTGATCGTTATCGGTGATGTCAAACGGAGCGACATCGGTTCCACCTCGGCAGCCTACGCGACGGCTCATCTGGGAGCGGTCGAGATCGGCAGTCAGACTTATTTCCCCTTTAATGAAGATTTTGCTACGGTCAATCCCTATCTGGGCACGGATTCCATCGATCCTTATTTTGAAACGATGAAACGGTATGACCGTGGTCTGTTCGTTCTGGTCAAGACGTCCAATCCCGGCAGCGGCGAGCTGCAGGATCAGGTTTTTGAAAAGACCGGCCTTACTTTGTATGAAACGGTCGGAGCCCTTGTCAGTAAGTGGGGGGAAGATTTCCGGGGCAAGTACGGTTATTCGGATATCGGTGCGGTAGTCGGAGCGACTCATCCGGAGCAGGGCACCCGTCTGAGAAAGCAGCTGCCTCATGTTTTCTTCCTGGTTCCCGGCTACGGTGCCCAGGGCGGTACGGCTCAGGGCCTGAAAGGATGCTTCGACAAGGACGGGCGCGGCGCCATCGTCAATTCTTCCAGGGGCATCATCGCTGCCTGGCAGAACAAGTACAAGGACCGGTTCAAACCGGAAGAATTCGCTCTGGCGGCAAGGCAGGCCGCTCTTGATATGAAACAGGATCTGACCAGTGTTCTGTAAGTGTTCGAGAATTTGAAAAACCGAACAGAAAGGAAAAAAGATGCCAACTCGTGCACGCATATTTTCCAACCAGGCGCTTGACGACAAGATCTATCGGATGGTCCTTGAAGCGCCTAAGATAGCACAAACCTGTCGACCCGGCCAGTTCGTCAATTTATACTGCGATGACAAGTCCAGGCTGCTGCCCCGGCCTATCAGCATCTGCGATGCAGACCAAAAGGAAGGCACGCTGACCCTGATCTTTGCGGTGGTCGGTCAGGGGACCGAGGAATTTGCCGGTAAAAAAGCAGGGGATACCATCCGGGTCCTGGGGCCTTTGGGCAACGGCTATGACTTGAAAACAGCACAAGGCGCGGACAGGATCCTTGTGATGGGCGGCGGCCTTGGCATGCCTCCCATGCTATTTCTGGCCCGAAAGCTGAACGCTCCCCAAAAAACGGATATTTATCTGGGCTTCCGTTCGCAGCCCTGGATGGGGCAGGAGTTCCGGTCTTTCGGCACTGTATATGAGAGCAGCGATGACGGGGCCTGCGGTTTTAAAGGAACCGTGCTGGATAAGATGAGAAAGGTGGAGACCGCACCTTCGGTGGAGATCGCACCTTCGGTGGAGACCGCACCTTCGGTTGAGACCGCACCTTCGGAAGAGCCCGCGCCTTTGACCGGAAAGACAGTTGTCTATGCCTGCGGCCCCAAACCCATGCTGAAGGCCCTTCAGCAGGAATTTGCCGCAGACGATAAGGTCGACTGTTACTTTTCACTGGAAGAGAGAATGGGATGCGGTATCGGAGCCTGCGCAGGGTGCCCGGCCTTGCTAAGGATGCCTGACGGCAGCATCGAAAGGCACGGTGTCTGCAAAGAAGGACCCATCTTCAACGGAAAGCAGGTGATCTTCGAATGAGTCAGGATCAGAAAACCAACATGAAGGTTTCCTTTTGCGGAATCGATATGAAAAATCCGCTGACGACGGCTTCGGGCACCTTTAATCCAAAGGCTCACGCTCCTTATTATGACCTGTCGGTCCTTGGGGCCTGCACCATCAAAGGAGTCGCCGAAAAGCCCTGGCCTGGCAATCCTACTCCCAGGATCGCGGAAGTCTACGGCGGTATGCTGAATTCGGTCGGTCTGATGAATCCGGGGGCGGACGCGGTCATTGGGGACGATATCCCCTTTTTGCGCACCTACGACACCAAGATCATCGTCAATCTGGCCGGCCATACGGTCGATGAGTATGTGGCCGTCGCGGAAAAGATGAACGAAGCGGACGTGGATCTGTTGGAGTTGAATATCTCCTGTCCCAATATCAAAGAGGGAGGGGCTGCTTTCGGCACCAGCCCGGTCATGGCAGAAAAGGTGACTGCAGCAGTTAAAAAAGTCGTTACCAAAAAGCCTTTGATCGTTAAACTGTCTCCTAATGTCACGGACATCACCGAGATCGCCAGGGCCGTTCAGGCCGGAGGCGCGGATGCCATTTCTCTGATCAATACCTTATTGGGCATGAAGATCGATATATACCGTAGAAGACCGGTACTGGCCAATAAGATGGGCGGATTTTCAGGCCCCGCTGTCAAACCGGTCGCCGTGCGCATGGTGTATCAGGTGCACAAAGCGGTTGACCTGCCTCTGATCGGTATGGGCGGTGTTTCGACAGGGGAAGACGTCGCCGAGTTTATCATGGCTGGTGCCACCATGGTCGCTATCGGCACTCAGAACCTGATCGAACCGGACTGCCCGGTCCGCATACTTGCCGAGCTTAAGGAGTTCCTGAATAAGACCGGCGTAAAGGATATCAATGAGATCAGAGGGATCATTGACTGATAAAAAGAATAATAAAAAGGGGCTGTGAAAAAAGGTAGTCCCGGAGAATAAGAAAGGGCTGTGAGAAACGAGTTACCGTTTCCTCACAGCCCTTTCATTTAGTTTATACGGCTTTTTATTCTGATTGTATTATTGCATCCGATGACCGATCGCTTCGGAACGTACCCATGATAGCCCGGACCGACTGATAAAGAGCCGGTTTCAGATCTTCCAGTTTGAGTGGCTGTTCGTGAAGGATGACGTTATAGGAAGCGGAGCCGACCAGTTCAACGATCAGGTAGAGCATGGTCAGACCGTTGTGATAAGTGACATCACACTCTTCCATTAATAGATGCAGGGTGTCCTGAACAGCATTGCTGTCATCAAGGATCGTGGAGCGGAAAAGGCCGGACCCGAGATTTTTAGCAGTCAGGACGACCATGGACTTGTTTTCCTTCATTTTATCGAGAATATAGTCGATAATAAAAATGACCTTATCCTCGAAATCGGTAAGATCGGTTTCCTTCATAGCATAGTAGGCACGGCGGAATATTTCGGCCGTCTTGTTTTCGATCAGACGATCCAGGATATCATTTTTGTCATGAAAGTATAAGTAGAAGGTACCTTTTGCGACCCCGGCCTTTTCAACGATGTCCGAAATGGACGTTTTGGAAAAGCCATTCTGATTAAAAAGGGTGAAAGCGGAATCCAGCAGCGACTGACGCTTTTGTTTCTTTTTGGTACCGACTTTTGATAAGGCGGCAGATCCATCCATAGCAGACAGTCTCCTTTCAATATATAGAAAACAGAAAAATGACCAACGTTCAGTTTTGGCCATTATAACCTTTTGCTTTTACTTTTGCAAGAAAGATGGAGACCATATCAAGTCAAAAAAACAATACTGTCGAATAGTATAAATGGCAAAAATGACCAATCGTCACATTTGTGCAAAGTGTACATTGACCGACGGTCAGTTTACTGGCATAATGACACAGGAAAATAAAATGACTATCGGTCATATTCTTAATAAATCTTTAAGAGTCAGCTGAACTGTCATAGGAAAGAAGGAGGAATTCATGAAACTTGCCAAGTGGATCGTCAATATGAGGATCCCGATCTTTATCTTAAGTTTCCTGCTTCTGATCTCCTCGATCATTGGCTACAATGCTACGCGCGTCAATTATGATGTGCTGGTATATCTGCCAAAATCGATAGAGACCATGAAGGGGCAGGATATTCTGGAAGATCAATTTGGTACCGGCGCTTATTCCATGGTCGTCTGCGAGGGCCTGAAGCCCAAACAGGTCGCAGCCCTGGAAAAAGAAATCAAAAAGGTCGACCACGTCTCTAATGTCATTTGGTATGACTCCATCCTGGACACCAGCGTTCCCATGGATCTTTTGCCCAAGAAAGTCTATGACGCCTTTAATCAGGGAGACGCGACCTTGATGTTCGTGACCTTTGATTCGACGTCTTCTTCGGATGAAACCATGCAGGCTGTCTCCGATATCCGGACCATCAGTGATAACCTGTATTTGTCCGGCGCGGCCCCTATGGTACTGGATACCAAGAACCTAGCCGATCAGGAGGTTTACATTTACGTAGCCATCGCCGTAGCCCTGGCCCTGGTCATCCTGATGCTGACCATGAACAACTTCCTGGTTCCTCTGATCTTCCTGACCACCATTGGTATCGCCATCGTATACAACCTTGGTTCGAACATAATGTTCGGAGAGATCTCATATATCACAAAGGCCATCGCCGCGGTCCTGCAGCTGGGTACGACCCTGGACTATTCCATTTTCCTGTGGAACAGTTACAACGAATACATCGGCCGCTACGGAGCTGATCACAACCGGGCCATGGCTCACGCCATCAAGGCCACCTTCCAGTCGGTCACCGGCAGCAGTATTACCACCATCGCCGGTTTCATCGCCCTGTGCTTCATGAGTTTTACCCTTGGCCGGGACATGGGCCTGGTAATGGCCAAAGGTGTTCTGATCGGAGTTATCGGAAGCGTCACTATTCTTCCTTCTTTTATTCTTATCTTTGATAAACTCCTTGCGAAGACCAATCATAAACCGCTTCTTCCGACTATGAAGCGTATTTCACAAGCGATCGTCAAACATCATGTTGTATTTGCCATCGTCATGGTCGCTCTGCTGATCCCCTTCGCTTACTTCCAGTCACACACTCAGGTCTATTACAACCTGGACAGTTCATTACCTGCCGATCTTCCTTCTTCGATCGCCAACCAGAAGCTGAACGATGACTTCCATATCGGAGCCACCCACATGCTGCTGATCGATAAAGACACTCCTGAAAAGGATATCTATAAAATGATCGACGAGATGGAAGATGTCGATGGTGTGGATGCGGTCCTGGGCATCGAGTCCGTCGTAGGACCGGCCATCCCCAGAAGCGTCATCCCGTCGGCGATCACCGATCAGCTTGAAAATGACAATTACCGTCTGATGGTCGTCCTAAATAAATACAAGGGAGCCTCCGACGAGGTCAACAAGCAGATCGATGAACTCAACGCGATCGTCAAGAACTATGATCCGACCGGGATGGTCGTCGGAGAAGCACCTTTGACCAAAGATCTGATCACTATCACCAATCACGATTTCGGAGTGGTTGATTCGATCTCGATCGGTCTGGTCTTCCTGATCATCGTGCTGGTATTCAAATCGGCCAGCCTGCCTATCATTCTGGTAGCTGTTATCGAGACGGCCATCTTCATCAATCTGGGTATCCCGTATTTTACGGGCACCAAACTTCCTTTCATTGCCAACATCGTCGTATCCACCATTCAGCTGGGTTCGACCGTTGACTACGCGATCCTGATGACCAGCCGCTATCAGAAAGAAAGATGCAATGGAAAGAGCAAGCAAGAGGCGATCGGCATCGCCCATTCCACCAGTATGAACTCGATCCTGATCTCCGGTCTGAGTTTCTTCGGAGCGACCTTCGGTGTAGGCCTTTATTCCAATATCGATATGATCAGTTCTCTGTGCACCCTTATGGCACGCGGCGCCATCATCAGTATGTTCATGGTTCTTCTTTGCCTGCCGTCTTTAATCTGGATCTTTGATGGTCTGATCGTTAGGACGACGGCCGCTCTTAGAAAAACCGTTCTTCATAAAGATCAAAACAAGAAGGAGGCAGCCAATGCGAATGCATAAGTTTGGGATCAAAAAACTGGCGGCCGGGACTTTGAGCGTGATCCTTTCCGCCAGCATGGTCATGACGGCCATGGCTGCGGAACCGGACTCCGGTAAGCAGGAAGACCCTGACCGCAACCAGACCGTTTATGTCACGACTGACGAAAACGGCAATACCGAAAAGATCATCGTCAGTAACCATCTTAACAATAGGGATGGCAAAGATCAGCTGATCGATTACTCGACCTTAACCGACATTGAGAATGTTAAGGGAGACGAGGAGTATACCCAGGACGGCGACAAACTGACCTGGAAGGCAGACGGCTCGGACATTTATTATCAGGGTGTCAGCAATGAAGAACTGCCGGTCAGCGTCACCTACAGCTATAAGCTGGATGGGAAAGATGTTACGGCGGACGAGCTTGCCGGAAAAAGCGGCACGGTCACCATCCGCGTAGACTATAAGAACAATAATAAAGTCACCGAGAAGGTGGAAGGTGCCAAAGACCAGGAAGTCTATACGCCTTTCGCCATGCTGACCGGAATGATCTTCGATTCGGATTCGGTCAGCAACATCAAGGTCACCAACGGTAAGGTCGTATCGGACGGCAGCCGCAGCGTTGTCATCGGATATGGTTTCCCGGGGCTGGACGAAAGCCTGAAACTGGAAAATTACGAGGATCTGAAAGATATCGATCTTCCCACTTACATCGAAGTGACTCTGGATACCGACTCCTTTAAGATGGAGAACAGTATGACGGTAGCTACTACCGGAGTCTTCAGCGAACTCGGCCTGGACGATGTCAAGGATCTGGACGACCTTAAGGATAAATTGTCCGATCTTAAGGATGCGACCGATAAGCTGGTGGACGGCAGCAGCGATCTGAAGGACGGTGCTTCCGACTTGTCTGACGGTGCCGGACAGCTTTATGACGGTACCAAAGATCTGAAAGACGGTACCAGCCAGCTGGCTGACGGTGCCTCCCAGCTTTCCGACGGAGCTTCTCAGCTTTCTGACGGAGCCTCTCAACTGTCATCCGGCGCTTCTACCTTAAAGAATGGCACGGCCAGTCTCGCTAGCGGCGCATCGGATCTATCCAGCGGAGCCAATCAGGTAAATGCCGGCGCAGGTTCCGTAAACAGCGGAGCTTCTCAGCTGGCTTCCGGAGCCGCTCAGACCAATCAGGGTGCCGGACAGCTCAAGGATGGGGCTTCCCAGCTGGCGGCCGGAGCTTCCAAGACCAATGACGGAGCCGGACAGCTGAAGACCGGTGCAGATCAATTGGCAGCCGGAGCTTCCAAGACCAATGACGGAGCCGGACAGCTGAAGACCGGTGCGGCAGAGTTGGCAGCCGGAGCTTCCAAGACCAATGACGGAGCCGGTCAGCTGAAAACCGGTGCGGAGCAATTGGCAGCCGGGGCTTCCAAGACCAATGACGGTGCCGGACAGCTGAAAACCGGTGCGGATCAATTGGCAGCCGGAGCTTCCAAGACCAATGACGGAGCCGGTCAGGTCAAAGACGGATTGGATCAGATGCAGGGACAGATCCCCGCACTGACAGAAGGCGTCACCCAGCTGTCTAACGGTGCGATCGCACTGACCCAGGGGGCAAGCAAGGAACAGACCGGTTTGACCACCTATACCAGCGGCGTTCAGCAGCTATCCGACGGTCTTGGCCAGGTCAATGATAAAGTGACTCAGATGGGGCCGGCACTGGCAGGCGGAGTAAGTCAGCTGAGCCAAGGCGCAGCAGCTCTTGCGCAGGGAGCCGGTCAGGTAAAAGACGGTGTGACCGCGATCAATAGCCAGTCCCAGCAGCTGACGGCCGGTCTTGATCAGCTGAGCCAGCAGGCGGGAAACCTTTCCACTACGCTGCAGCAGGTCAGCGGAGCGGTTGGGACGATCGCGGCGGATGCTCAGACGGTTGCCGGCACGGTGCCGACTCTGATGACGGACGCGACGGTTGCCGCTAATACGCAGCAGGCCGTCAATGTGCAGAGTGCCCTGGCAGCTTTGGACGGAACGGACAATCAGCTGACCGATGCCCAAAAGCAGGCCATCATGGCCAGCTTGGGACAGATCAGTCTGACCGGCGATTCCAGTACCGCAGCTGACTTGGGTACGATCACCAACTCGCTGACCGATATGGGTACGCAGGCACAGGGCCTTGCAAGTGTTCAGGTACCGGATCTGACTGCTTTGACACAGGGCATTGATACCTTGAAAGCAGGTCTGGGTCAGCTGGCAGATCAAACATCTGACACTTCCGATCTTGTTCAAGGAGCGAATACTTTGACAGCCGGTGCTCAGCAGTTCCAGCAGCAGGCAAGTGCTCTGACCGCTTCGGACGGCGCGCTTGCTCAGCTGACGGGTGGTATCGGACAGCTTTATACAGCTTCTCAGACATTGACAGGAAACAATGACGCTTTGAACAGCGGCATGCAGCAGATCGTTGACGGAGCCAATGCTGTAAGCCAGGGTATCGGCCAGTTGGGATCCGGTGCTTCCAGTCTGACAGACGGTGTCGATAAGCTGGCCCAGGGAGCTGCTTCTTTGAAAGACGGCACCCAGCAGGTAGCGGACGGAGCCAAGGACCTGGCTTCCGGAGCTTCGGATCTGAAGGACGGCACCCAGCAGGTAGCGGACGGGGCCAAGAACCTGGCCTCCGGAGCTTCGGATCTGAAGGACGGCACCCAGCAGGTAGCGGACGGAGCCAAGAACTTGGCAAGCGGTGCTTCGGATCTGAAGGATGGTACCCAGCAGGTATCCGACGGAGCCAAGAACCTGGCAAGCGGAGCTTCGGATCTGAAGGATGGTACCCAGCAGGTAGCGGACGGAGCCAAGAACCTGGCATCCGGTGCTTCGGATCTGAAGAAGGGTACTCAGCAGGTTGCCGACGGAGCCAGCAAGCTTGCTTCGGGAGCTTCTGAGTTAAGCAGCGGCACCCAGCAGCTGGCAAGCGGAGCTGCATCCCTTTCCAGCGGAGCCGCTCAGGTAGATAACGGTGCGGCAAGCCTGGCAAGCGGTGCCTCGGATCTTTCCGATGGAGCTACTACACTGAACAGCGGTGCCAAGGATCTGTCCGACGGTGTAGGCAAGGTCGATAAGGGCGCTTCCGATCTGAATGACGGAGCCAAGAAACTGAGCGACGGTGCTAAAAAACTGAGTGACGGCGCCAAAGACCTGGCTGACGGCATGAAGGAGTATAAGGAAGAGGCTATCGACAAGCTGACCGATAAGATCGACGATTTCGAGCCTTTGATGGATACTCTGAAAGCCCTCAAACAGGCTGACGAAGATTACGGAGCCTTTGACGGTTATAATGAAAAGGATCCTGTCAAGACCGACACCAAGTTCATCATCGTTACGGATGGAATCGGAAACGATGATGATAAAAACGGCAGCGATTCTGAATAATCCAGCCCGTAAAATGTATACCAATACCGGAAGATACAAATCTTCCGGTATTTTTTTATGCCTGTCCGAGCCGGGATGAAATTGCGCTTCATGAATAATTCACCCAGTGATTATGCATAAAATAATTCATAAATTGATTGCAAATGAAGGATATATATTGTATAATGGCCATTTAGTGAAGGAATTTGGTCATATATGACCTCTTCTATATATATGCGTGAAAGGGAGATGTCTTATGAACTATCGTATTGAACGGGATTCTATCGGAGAAAGAAAAGTTCCGGCGGATGCTTATTACGGAGTGCAGTCGCTGAGAGGACACGAAAATTTTCATATTACCGGACGGCCCCTGCTGCCTGAGTTTATCGAAAGCCTGGCGGAGATCAAGATGGCCTGCGCCTTGACCAATTATAACGACAAGGTCATCAGTAAAAATGTCTGCGAAGCCATCTGCCAAGCCTGCCGCGAGATCATGGAGGGAAAATTCCACGATCAGTTTATCTGCGATCAGGTCCAGGGCAGTGCCGGCACCACCATCAATATGAATGCCAATGAGGTCATTGCCAATCGTGCCATCGAGATCCTGGGCGGACAGAAGGGCAATTACAGCATCGTACATCCCAACGACCATGTGAATCGCTCCCAGTCTACCAACGATGTGATCCCGACCGCCGGAAAGATCACGGCCATTAAGCTGCTCAAAAAGGCCAGGGAGCAGCTGATCCGCCTGGACAACGCTCTGTCCCGGAAAGAAAAGGAATTCTGGGGCGTGCTGAAAATGGGACGTACCGAGATGCAGGACGCGGTACCCATTCGCCTGGGCCAGGAATTCGGCGCCTACCGGCAGGCCGTTTCCCGCGATCTGATCCGTTTCGACCATGCCATCGAAGAGATGAAAGTGGTCAACATGGGCGGGACCGCCATCGGTACCTCGATCGACGCGGAGCCGGAATTTGTTAAAAATATCGTTCCCACTCTGTCAATGGTCACCGGCATCGACCTTCGCCAGTGCAGTGATCTGGTCGACGGGACGCAGAACCTGGACTGTTGGGCTTATGTTTCCTCTGTCTTGAAGACCTGCGCCATCAGCCTGTCCAAAATGGCTCATGATCTGATGTTGATGAGCAGCGGTCCCCGCACCGGTTTCGGTGAGATCAATCTGCCCAGCAAACAGAACGGTTCGTCCATCATGCCCGGCAAGGTCAATCCGGTCGTTCCCGAGGCAGTCTCCCAGATCGCTTATCTGATCATCGGCAACGATACCACCATCATGATGGCAACCGAAGCAGGGCAGCTGGAGCTCAATGCCTACGAGCCGGTCATCTTTTACAAATTGTTTGAGTCCATCAAGGCCATAACGGGCGGCATCCAGACCCTGGTCGACAACTGCATTATGGATATTACCGCCAACGAGCAGCACTGCCGTGATCTGGTCGAGAACTCGGTCGGCATCATCACCGTCATCACCCCTTATGTCGGCTATCAGACGGCTGCAGACATAGCCAAGGAAGCTATCCGCACCGGCAAGTCCGTACGGACCGTCCTTAAGTCCAAGCACATCCTGTCTGATGAAGAGGTCGACCGGATCCTTGTCCCCGACAAGATGGTCTGACAGGCATCGATCGTCATCCTCACAATTTTTTATATATTTTTTAATGCCGGGCTTTTGCCCGGTTTTTATTTGCTCTTTTTGCCTGCCTCGTTTACAATGGTAAAAGATCATATCGCGGAGGACCAAATGGACTATACTTTTTTTCTGGGCGGTCATACCGACCGGAATCTTTCATCTGACCAGGAGCCCTCAAAGGGCATTTACCGTTTTACCATGTCCGGGGAGGGCAAAGTGGCCGGGCCGGCGGTGCTTGCGGCTGAGCAGCCTTCTCCGGTAGACTTTCTTTTGTCGGAAGATCACAAACGTCTGTATGTATCGTCAGAACCTGCCGGACCCGGCAGCGGCGCTATTTACAGCTATCAGTTGGATCCGGATACCGGTGAACTGTCCGGCCAGACCTGCCTGAAAGCGCCGGGCGGCGGAATAAGCCGCATCCTGATCGATCCCGCCCGCAGGAACCTGATGGCGCTTTCCTATCAGGACGCTTCTATCCAGGTATACCCGCTGGACGAGGAGGGAGCCCTGACCCCTATGTTCTGTCTCAGGCACCATATCGGCAGCGGCCACAATCTGAAAAAACAGGACAAGGCTCATGTTGCCTGTGCCGTTTATACGCCGGACGGGCATCACGCCGCCGTATGCGATCTGGGTATGGATGCGATCCTTGTATACAGTCAGATCGCCGAAACAGGCAAGCTGCACAGGGCTCTGGAGCTGAATTTTCATATGCCGTCGGAAAGCGGGCCCAAAGACATGGTCTTCAGCCACGACGGGCATTTTGCCTTCGTTTTATGTGAACTGAGCTCCGAAGTCGCGGTTTTGAAATGGGATCTTTCGACAGGTTTCAAACTTCTTAGCATGACCGGCACCCAGTCTCCGGAATTTCAGTCACCCAACAATTCTCCGTCCTGTCTTACGCTGACCCGCAGCGGACGATTCCTTTATGTCTCCAACTGCGGCGAGGATTCCATCGCTCTGTTTTCTGTGGACACGGAGCATGGCAGTATACAGCGGGTCAAAAACTTTTCGACCAGGGGCTGGTATCCGAAAACTCTGCTGCTGACTCACGACGAGAAGTTCCTTCTGGCACCCAACGAGATGTCGGACAACCTGGTCGTTTTCAGGCGGGATCCCGACAGCGGCCTTTTGACTCTGACCGATGAAGCGGATCTGATCCAGAAACCGCTGAGACTGATCGAAGTGTCTAACAGTCAGCCGAAGTAAAGCATCCGCTTCGGCTGACTGTGGCCGAAGTGAAGGACTCACTTCGGCTGACTGTGACCGAAGTAAAGCATCCGCTTCGGCTGGCTGTTGAAAGTTTGCGAAAGCGGCGGTATAATGAGCGGTATATTTGGTTTTTACACGGTAAAGGAGCACACCCTTGACGAATACTTATAATCCGAAGAAGATCGAGCCTAAATGGCAGAAGATCTGGGAAGACAATAAAGCCTTCCATGCAGAGATCGATCATTCCAAACCTAAGTTTTACGGCCTTATCGAGTTTCCCTACCCGTCCGGCCAGGGCCTTCATGTAGGACATCCCCGTTCTTATACGGCTATGGATATCATCTGCCGTAAAAGACGTATGCAGGGCTTCAATGTACTGTATCCGATCGGTTTTGATGCTTTCGGCCTGCCGACCGAGAATTTCGCTATCAAAAACAAGATCCATCCTGCCATCGTTACCAAGAACAATATTGCCCACTTCAAGCAGCAGATGAAGTCCATCGGCTTTTCCTTTGACTGGGACCGGGAGATCAACACAACGGATCCGTCTTATTATAAATGGACCCAGTGGATCTTCCTGCAGCTTTACAAAAAGGGTCTGGCTTACAAGGCGGAGATGCCGGTCAACTGGTGTCCTTCCTGCAAAGTCGGTCTGTCCAATGAGGAAGTCGTCGACGGCTGCTGCGAGAGATGCGGCACTCCGGTCGTTCACCGCATGAAG
>Ga0256404_1007050_pt1 | contig 18047 bp, 16 predicted proteins | sample RumenRJG_01DNA_FD_185990 | JGI IMG/M metagenome (GOLD analysis project Ga0256404, IMG submission 185990) | Bovine rumen microbial communities from Lethbridge, Alberta, Canada - RJG_01 | ecosystem: Host-associated > Mammals > Digestive system > Stomach > Rumen | place: Canada: Alberta | collected...
TGCCCATTTTTTTTATCTCATCAATGTTCCTTTCAGGCAGGTTCATCCATCCGTAACCGGATGTTCCTGATTCTGCCCCTGCGCGAAGCTTTTTCCATGCCGCTTCCAGCAGGCTTTTTTTGTCACCGTATTGAACAGTATCTGCTCTGGTAAGTCTGATCTGAAGCATTTTCATTCCTCCTCTGCTGCAGTGCAGTTCAAAATGGAATACCAGAATGCTCTTATTCGCGCATATTATACTTTTAACTGAAAAGATTCTTCATCTTTTCTGAAACCAGAAAACTTGATTTTTGCTGTAAATCCACCTTTTATAAAGAATAGTATTTCAATTCTCCATCACTTGTAAAACCCGTCAGCCGTTGTATAATATTTCACAAGGAGTGCAGCTTTTTCAGCCGTGATTCAAAAAATAAAGAAGGAGGGCAACTTTATTTTACTCTTTCACGTCTGATTCAGCTACATGAAAATCCTTTGGGATCAGCTCATTTTTCTTGAATATTATTATTGATAGGGGGACGTTTTATGTTCAAGATCCTTTCAAAAAGCGCTTTTGCGGCCAACGAATTCGACATCTGGATCGATGCGCCGCAGATCGCTCGCAACGGACGTGCCGGACAGTTCTGTGTCCTGCGTGTCAACGAGACCGGCGAACGAATTCCTTTGACTGTCGCTGAGTACGACCCTGAGGGCGGCCGCATCCGCATGATTTTCCAAACGGTCGGAAAAACCACAACAGCCTTGGGACGTCTTAATCCCGGCGACTGCATTGAGGACATCCTCGGACCGCTTGGCAAACCCAGCGAAGTCAAGAATTACGGCACTGTTCTGATGATCGGCGGCGGTGTCGGCATCGCTGCGCTTTTCCCCATCATCAAAGCACTGAAGGAAGCCGGCAACAAAGTTATCACCATTCTCGGCGGACGTACAAAGAGCCTTGTGATCATGAAGGACGAGTGCGCAAAATACTCTGACGAGCTGATCATCACCACAGACGACGGCTCAGAGGGCATTAAGGGCGTTGTCACAACAGCGATGGACATGCTCGCTCAGCGCGGTGAGAAAATTGACTACTGCTGGGCTATCGGGCCATCCATCATGATGAAGTTTGCCTCACTGAAGGCAAAAGAGCTCAAGATCCCCTGCTGGGTGTCTCTGAACCCCATCATGGTTGATGGTACAGGTATGTGCGGCTGCTGCCGTGTGACTGTCAACGACGAAATCCGTTTCGCCTGCGTCGACGGCCCTGAGTTCGACGGCTGGGGCGTCAACTGGAACGAGTTTATGTCACGCTGCCGTCAGTACAAGGATGAAGAAAAAATCTCCCTTGACAAGTACAAAAGCGAGGTTGGTGAATAACGATGGCCATTTCTCCGAATAAAACCCCTATCTCCGAGCAGGATCCCAAAGTCCGCGCCCACAACTTTAAAGAAGTCTGCCTTGGCTACAATGCCGAAGAAGCTGTGAAGGAAGCTTCGCGCTGCCTCCACTGCAAGACCGCTCCCTGCATGAAGGGATGCCCTGTTGCCATTCATATTCCTGATTTCATCGCCGCCATTAAGGAAGGCGACTTCCAGAAATCATTTGATATTCTCAGCTCTGCTTCTGCGCTTCCTGCAGTCTGCGGCCGCGTATGCCCGCAGGAAAAACAGTGCGAAGGCGTCTGCACTGTCGGCCGTATGGTCGACAAAGCCACAGGCAAGCACAATGAGCCTGTTGCCATCGGCAAGCTCGAACGCTTTGCCGCTGACTGGCACGCTGCACAGCCTGCTGTGAAAGTCAACCCTGTGCCTTACAACGGCAAGGGCAAGGTTGCCGTCATCGGTTCCGGCCCTTCCAGCCTGACAGTGGCAGGCGACCTGGCCAAGATGGGCTACAAAGTTACCATTTTTGAAGCCCTTCACCTTCCCGGCGGCGTTCTGATGTATGGTATCCCCGAATTCCGTCTGCCCAAGGCAATTGTGCAGCGTGAAATCAACAACATCAAGGCCCTCGGCGTAGACATTGAGGTCAACTGTGTTGCAAGCCGCACTGTTACTGTCGATGAAATCCGCAAGAACTTTGACGCTGTTTACATCGCAACCGGCGCCGGCACGCCCAAGTTCGTCGGCACTCCCGGCACCAACCTTAACGGTGTTTTCTCCGCCAGCGAATACCTGACCCGCATCAACCTGATGCACGGCTATGAGTTCCCCGCTTACGATACACCTATCAAGCACTCAAAGCATGTTGCAGTTATCGGCGGCGGCAACGTGGCCATGGATGCCGCACGCTCGGCACTTCGTCTTGGTGCTGAGAGTGTTACAGTCCTTTACCGCCGTTCTGTCGAAGAGCTGCCCGCACGTATCGAAGAATACCACCATGCTGTCGAGGAAGGCGTCAAGTTTGAATTCCTGACCGCCCCCATCGAGTACATCGGCTACAGCGGAGACGACAAGAACATGATGGGCAAACTGGTCGGCGTCAAGTGCGAGCGGATGAAGCTTGGCGAGCCCGACGCTTCCGGCCGCAGAAGGCCCATTCCCATTCCCGGCAGCGAGTTCACCCTTGACATCGATACAGTGATCGAGGCCATCGGCCAGAGCTCGAACAAGGTGCTTCTTAACGCCTGGCCCGAGCTGAAAACCAACAAGCGCAGCTATATTGAAGCCGACGAAGAAACCGGCGGCGCGACTTCCATCGAAGGCGTCTATGCCGGCGGCGATATCGTCACCGGAGCCGCCACGGTTATCCTTGCCATGGGTGCCGGCAAGAAGGCCGCCAAGGCTATTGATGAATATCTGACCAAAAAGGCAGGAAAGTAGTTCCGTCTTTCATGGTTAAAAGTCAGCGAGAGCGCTCAAGCGCGCCCTCGCTGTTTTATACTCTCTGCAAGGAGTTATCTTATACGATGAGCTGCTGCGGCAAAACAGATTACAACGCCAACGGAGATCTGAAAGACTGGAAAATTTTCCGCGACAGAACCCTGGCGCTCGCAGAACAGAAAAATGACAGGGATTTTGTCAGGTATGTCGGCGGCGTCACTGATGCCGCTTGGGCACATATCCTGGAGGCAAATTTTTTCACGCCTGAAAAAGCCATGGAACGCCTCTGGCAGTTTTACAACACTGACGTCGTGCCTTACAGAAAGAAGCAGTAAGGATCCCGTTTCCCGGCATCAGAATGCGCATTCAAAACACAGCACTGCTGAAACTGACAAAACAGCTTCAGCAGTGCTGTGTTTTTCAGGACTGCGGTGCTGCGGATCTCAGCACATTAGTTCCATCGAATTTCGGAATAAATTTCTCGGAAGCCGTTCTTCCATACTGAATATAACAGTTGGTCAGGCCGATTTTTTCAGCGTGATCAAGGACTTTTTCATATTCATAGGTTGTCAGCCTGCGGCTGATCTCCGGAAAACACGCAGCCTGCGGCATTGGCGTGTACTGGTTCATCAGCGAGAGGTAAATGCCGCCGCCAAAGGTGTTTTTCAGGTAGTCCAGAATCTTCACGCTGTCACGGTACTGCCCGGGCAGAACCAGATGTCTCACCAGCACGCCGCTGACCATGCGTTTTCCGTCCATTTTAAACGGTCCGGTCAGTTCATACATCTTTTCTATGGACGCACAGGCATAGCGGAAATAATCCGGCGCATTGGAATACCTGACTGCCAGGCAGTCATCGCAGTACTTCAGGTCAGGCAGGAAAATGTCCACATAACCCCGGAGCGCCTCAATTGTTTCCGGCAGTTCATAGCCTCCGCAGTTATAAACCACGGGCAGAGAAAAACCCTGTTCTTTTGCGGCATCCAGCGCCGCAATAATCTGAGGCACGTAGTGCGTAGGCGTCACAAGGTCCAGTGAAGCGGCACCGCGGTGCTGCTGTTCCAGAAAAATTTCGGCCAGCCGGTCAGCGGTGACATCAATCCCTTTCCCTTCATGACTGATGTCGAAATTCTGGCAGAAAATACATTTCATATTGCAATACGAAAAAAACACAGTTCCTGCGCCGTTCTCGCCGGTAAGACAGGGTTCTTCCCACCGGTGAAGCGAAACAAGGGCAATGCGCACCAAGCGGCCGGCGCCGCAGAAACCGTTTATACCGGCGGCACGGTTCGCTCCGCACCGCCGCGGACAGAGATCACAGGATTGCAGGTTCATTTTGCTTATTCTCCGCTCTTAGAGCAGCAATAACCATAGCTGCTGCTGTCAGTTCAGTCAGCAAAACAGACCGCCGCGAAGAAAACTTCGGGCGGTCTGTTTTTTTGTCTGTCTGTCAGACTTCCAGCGGCACAATACCGGGAAGGTCCTTGCCCTCGCAGTATTCAAGGCTTGCACCGCCGCCTGTCGAAACGTGCGACATTTTATCTTTCAGTCCGAACTTTTTCACGGCTGAAGCAGTGTCACCGCCGCCCACAACGGTAAATGCACCGTTTGCCGTAGCTTTTGCCATTGCTTCGGCAACGGCACGGCTGCCTGCCGCAAACAGAGGATTCTCAAACACACCCATGGGGCCGTTCCAGAGTACTGTCTTCGCTTTTGCGATTTCATCCGCAAAGGCTTTTGATGTTTCAGGCCCAATATCAAGTCCCATCAGATCATCGGGAACAGCAGCGGCGGGAACAGCTGTGCATTTGACGTTATCGGCAATTTCAGGCGCAGCAGTGACGTCAACCGGCAGAACGATTTTCACGCCTGCCGATTCAGCTTTTGCCAGAAGGTTCTTCGCAAAATCAGCATGCTCGGCGTCATACAGGGATTTGCCGATTCTGCCGCCTTTCACGGCAAGGAAAGTAAAGGCCATGCCGCCGCCGATCAGAATAGTGTCAGCCTTGGTTATCATGTGCTCAAGCACGCCGATCTTGTCCGATACTTTCGCGCCGCCGATTACCAGCACATAAGGTTTTACAGGGTCGGATTTGACACGCTCAAGCGCGTCAACTTCACGGCCGATAAGGTAACCGGCATAGGCGGGCAGCACGTGGGCCAGTCCTTCGGTCGTGGCGTTGGCACGGTGTGAAGCACTGAATGCATCCATCACGTACAGATCAAAGGGCTTGGCCATCAGCCTGCTGAAATCAGGATCGTTCTTCTCTTCTTCAGGATGAAAACGGGAATTCTCCAGCAGAAGCAGTTCATCTTGTTTCTGGGCTTTCACAGCGGCTTCAACTTCAGGGCCGACGCAGTCGCTCACGAAAATAACTTTATGTCCAAGTCCCTTTTCCACATCGCTGCGGATTTGTCCCAGCGACATTTCCGGCACAACCTTGCCTTTCGGACGGCCGAAATGGGAAACCAGTGTTACGTATGCACCGGCCGCAAGCAGGGCATCAATGGTTTTCTTATGAGCAACAATGCGGGCGTTGTCCTTCACGACGCCCTCTTTAAACGGCACGTTGAAGTCAACACGGACCAGAACCTTTTTCCCTTTCAGCGGAGCTTCGTCAATCGTCCTGAGCTTCAGCATTTTAAAATCCCTTTTCGATGACGTAATTCACAAGGTCAACGCAGCGGCATGAATAGGCCCACTCGTTGTCATACCAGGCAAAAACTTTAACAAGTCCGTTCATTTCAATGGTCTGATCGGGAGCAAATACGCAGGAGTGATCATCATGCACAAAATCCATCGAAACGCACTCATCGGTGACTACGCTGACGTAAGGCGCCATTTTTCCCTGCGAAGCCTTAACGACAGCCGCGTTCACCTCATCGGCCGTCACGGGACGTGCGGGAAGGAATGTAAGGTCGACAATGGAAACATCAGGTGTGGGCACCCGCAGGGACATGCCGCTCATCTTGCCCTTAAGGGAAGGGATGACAAGAGCAACGGCCTTGGCAGCGCCGGTTGTCGTAGGCACCATTGAAAGAGCTGCCGCACGGGCGCGGTAATTGCTCTTTTTATGAGACTTGTCTACGAGGTTCTGATCGCCCGTGTAAGAGTGAATTGTGGTCATCAGGCCTTTTTCGATGCCGAATGCGTCATTCAGGATTTTTGCCAGAGGCGCAAGACAGTTGGTCGTGCAGGACGCGTTTGAAATAATGTTGTCCTTCGCAGGATCGTAAGTTTCTTCGTTGACGCCCATCACAAACGTGGCTACGCCCTCACCCTTGCCGGGCGCCGTAATAACAACTTTCTTTGCACCGCAGGCAATATGAGCGCCTGCTGCTTCAGCAGTGCAGTTTTTGCCGGTGGCTTCAATCACCAGGTCAACGCCCAGCTCTTTCCAGGGATAGACGTTGTTTTCGGGCTTCACGCAGAGAATTTTGCTGCCGTTGACAATGATGTAGTCGCCTTCTGAGCCGACGGTGCCGTTAAAACGTCCGTGCACTGAATCGTACTTGAACAGATAGGCCATCTGATCAGCAGTGGCGCTGTGTCTGGTTACCGCGACCACTTCAAAAAGGCCCTTTTTGTCGTATTCGGTCATCGCACGAAGAACAAGACGGCCGATTCTGCCAAAACCACTGATTGCAACGCGAACTTTACTCATAGCAGCTGCCTCCTCAAAAAATTAAAATCTCTGCGCAAAGATTTTTGCCTTTTGTAAACGACTTAAGACTAACCTTTAAAATCGCACCTGTCAAGTTTTCAGTAAGTTTTTCAGCATTACAACTGTTTTGATAAGTCAAATCCGGCATCTTCGGCAATTTTCTGAAGTTTTTTCAGACGGTATTTTACGGTGCTCTTGCTGACCTGCGGACGCAGAATGCTGCCCAGCTCTGCCAGTGTTGCTTCAGGATTTTCCAGCCGCGCTGCCGCAAGAGGAAGCAGTTTTTCCGGAATCAGCCGGCTGTCAAGATTTTGCAGATACTGAATCACAGCGGCATACTGGCGCGATGTTTCCACACTGCGGCGGATATTTGCGCTGTCGCAGTTAGCCTGCTTGTTCGCAAGATCTCTGCCCGAACGGAGCATTGATCGTTCTTCCAGTTTCTGCGCTGTCTGCGACAGTCCCATAAAATAGCAGAAGCGCATAATCTGCTGAAGATCGCGGATTGTAATCTCTGCAACACCGTCTTTCATACGCTCGGAGCTGGTGATGCTGCTTCCCAGAAGCAGATCGCGCACGCTGTCAGCAACAGTGCTGTTATGAATTCTCATAATGCAGTAATATCCGCGCCGCGGGTTGTAAATACTGCCGGTGCACCCAAAAACGCCTCGCGCCCACGGCCAGCGGATAAATTCGCGATGGTCGGGTTTTGACAGTATCTTTTTATACAGTTCAGGCGGCAGTTCAATGGTAACTTTTCTGCTTCTAAAACGCAGGACCTCACTCAGATCCCTTTCTTTCGCCCAGCTCACCAAAGGCCAAAGACGGCGAAACCGGCGGTATACCCAGAATCTTGTGGAAACTGCCCGCACTTTGCCGCGTTCCTGCTGAATATTCATGCAGGCCACAATTCCCGAAAGTTCAGATTCCGCCGAAACTTCATCGGTCACAGGGGCGGAGAACCACTCATCCCACTGCTTGCTGCCCAGTTTCATAGTTCTTCCCCGCTGTTCGTTTTCCGCAGAATCCGCATCAGCGTTTCAGCCAGCCGTGCACTGTTGTGACGGACAACGGTACCGTCCTGAATCTGCAGAAGCGAAGCGCGGACGACGCGGCATTTTTTTGCAGACAGAAACTCTTCGTCTGTGCGGGAAAGTGTCAGGGGCACTGCCCCCTGGGCACGGTACCGTTCCTGCAGCGGTTCCGGAATAATGTCTTCATTGACCAGCACTGCGTCAGGAAAGCGCCCGAGCGCGCGGGCCACCCACTTGATATGGTCCAGCTGCGTCATACCCGTTGTTTCGCCGGGCTGAGTCATCAGGTTAGCGACATACACAATAGGATGCGGTGTCTGGCGGAGCGCTGCGGTAAATTTTTCTACGAGGAGGTTGGGGATCACACTGGTAAACAGGCTTCCCGGACCAAGAATGATCATGTCAGCGCTTTCAAGGACAGAAAAGGCCTCTTTCACAGGTTCAACGCCAGGCGGTTCAAGGCGGATGCTTTTTATGTCTCTTCCGTGCTTTGCAACGGTGAGCTCCCCTCTAAGGGTTTCTCCCTTTTCAGTTTCGGCAACGATAGTCACGTTTTCTGTCGTAATGGGAAGCACCCGTCCGCGGATGGCAAGGAGGCTGTTCACCAGTTCCACTGCATTCTTAAAATCCCCTGACTGCTCTGTCGCCGCAAGAAGGATCAGGTTTCCGAGGCTGTGTCCTTTCAGGTCGCCCTGGTTGAACCTGAAATTCATAAATGCCCGCAGCTGGTCATCGTTTTCACTGAGCGCCACAAGACAGTTTCTGATGTCGCCCGGAGGGAGCATCCCCCAGTCACGGACAAGGCGGCCAGAACTGCCGCCTTCGTCAGTAACGGTGACCAGCGCAGTGATATTGCGCGTATATCCCTTGAGTCCCTTCAGCAACGAAGAAAGCCCCGTCCCACCGCCCACTGCCACGAAGGAAGGGCCGCTTGCAAGACGGAGCTGCACGGCTGCTGCCGCAGCCTCACGTTCATTGGTTCTTTTTGATATAAATGCCCTGACGCGCCGGCTGTTTCTGAAAAGCAGCGCCACAACGACGCCGCCTGCCATAAGGCCGCCGATAAATATGAGAATCACAGCAAGGATCATGCCGGGGTCCCCTCCTGTTCATCGCGTTCAAGGTCTCTGTGCCGAACCTGACAGACAATGCCTTCAACGTGTGACAGATGCTCTCCCATCCATTCGGCCGCAAAAACCGAGCGGTGACGTCCGCCGGTGCACCCGAAGGCTATCTGAAGGTAATTTTTGCCGCTCAGGTGGTAGACGGGAATGATGCTTTCGAACAGTTCAAGAGTCTGATGGAGGAAAATTTCTGTCATTCTGTCATTGCAGATATACTTCCGCACTGCCTCGTCCAGTCCGGAAAGATGCTTCAGGCTTTCAACATAGTAGGGGTTGACAAGAAAGCGCACATCAAACACAAAATCCGCATCCAGAATCATGCCGTATTTATAGCCGAAAGAGCTGACCATCAGCTGCAGTTCTGCCGGACTGCGGGCAAGAACAGCCGTAATTTCTTCCCGCAGCTGGGCAAGCGTAAGTCTCGACGTATCAATGACGCGGTCTGCGTATTTCCGCAGCTGCATCAGCTGTTTTTTTTCCATCTGGATGCCGTCGTGCAGGGAGTTCATAAATCCAAGAGGGTGACGCCGCCGCGTCACGCTGTAGCGTTTCAGAATCACGTCGTCAGAAGCTTCAAGGAAAAGAATCTGCACGCTGACACCTTGGGATTTCAGGTTTTCCAGCACCTGCGGTATATTCGTCTGAAGACCGGCGCTTCGTACATCTACAACGGCGCCAACGCCCTTTTCAAGCGTTCCGGGGTGTTGTGAAAGCATGGCTGTCAGTTCCGGCAGCATGCCTGGCGGCATATTGTCAACCGTGAAAAAACCCTGATCTTCAAGCATATGAAGCACGCTGCTTTTGCCGCTGCCGGAAAGTCCGGTGATAATCAGCAGTTTCTTCGGAACCATTGCTCATGTCTCCTGTCTTAATCGTTTGGACGGACGAGGACGGGATACCCCGCTTCTTTAATATTCGACGCGATTTCATCGGCAAGCTCCCGGCTGCTGCCGCCGGCCACAACAACCCGGAAATAGTTTTTCCCTCGCACTTCGGCCTGACGCACAACCGCCGTATAGCCGATTTTCTTAAGCGAGGCGACAACGGAATTTGCCGCGCTGCGGTCGGTATATGATCCGCACTGTACAACAAACTGACTCTTGTCAATGCTGCCTGCGCGCACAATGGCGGACTTCCCGCCGGCTGATCTGTCATTTTTAGGTTCAACTTTCGTCACCTGCTGCTGGCCGGCATCGTTTTTCTGCCCGGCAGCACTGCCGGTGTTCTTCGCACTTTCAGTGCCGGCGCTGCCGCTCTGTGTTCTTCCGCCGCGGCGGACAGGCTGGGCTATAATCACATCATCAACAGTCTCTTTGCCAGATGCGGAACTCTTTGGGACTGAGGAGCTTTTCTCAGAAGCACTCTGAGAAACATCCTGCGACTGCGCCGGCCGCGGCTGAGCAACGACAGTCGGCTTATCCGCTTCTGAAGGTCCCCATAATATTCTGATGCCCATCACGACAATGCCCAGCGCTACAATGCCCAGAATAGGCAGCATGAAATCTCCAAAGGGCACTGCGGGCTTCTGTTTAAAACGGTTTGTTGATCTGGCCGCCATAAAACCACCTCAATTTCTGATCTGCAGCTAAGAATATCGGGGACGAAAATAATCTGTCCCCGAAAAGATAACCGTGTTACTTTTTACGGCGCCGGTATGCTGTAGGAATGTCAAGACCTGCTCCAAGACCCTCAAAAATATTATGGTTTTCTCCAGAAACAACGTCGCTCGGGGTGAGGTTCTGCTTTTCAAAGACGCCGTCCAGGCCCTGCAGGCTCTTATCACGGCCGGCCTCGGCTTCCTCAAGCTCATCTTTAAAGCCGGTTGCAATAAGAGTGAAACGCACAGTATCACCCATAGCCGGATCGATGCCCTGTCCCCAGAAGATGTTGGCGTTTTCGGCTGCGCTTGCATGGATGAGTTTCAGCGCTTCGTTCATCTCAAGAATGTTCAGATCTTCGCCGGATTCAATGCAGTAAAGCACCGACGTAGCGCCCTTCATGGGCGCCGTCATCATCGGGCCGTTCATGGCCGCACGGGCAGCCGCTAAGACGCGGCCTTCGCCCTTGGCCTCGCCGACGCCCATGATCGCAGTACCAGCGTTGTGCAGCGTGGCGCACACATCGGCAAAATCCACATTGACGGTCATGACCTTGCGGATGACGCCGGTCACACCGGAAACTGCCTGCCGCAGCACTTCGTCGCTCATCTTGAACGCTTCGGCGCATGAAGTGGATTTATCCGAAAGCTCAATGATGCGGTCGTTCTTGACGATCACAAGAGCATCAACTTTCTCGCGGAGTTTTTCAATGCCTTCCACGGCACGGTCAATTCTGGCCCTGCCTTCCCACATGAACGGGAATGTCACGATGGCAACCACCAGAGCATTGACTTTTTCCTTCGCAATCTCAGCTATAACAGGCGCAGCACCCGTCCCGGTGCCGCCGCCCATGCCGCAGGTGATGAAAACCATATCTGATCCGGAAAGAATCTGTGTCAGTTCTTCTTCTGATTCCTGCGCGGCATCGTGTCCCTTCGCAGGATCGGCGCCTGCACCGCGTCCTTTGGTAAGGCTCTTGCCCAGAATAATCCTCGTCGGAGCCTGTGAAAGTCTCAGCGCTGCGACATCGGTGTTCGCAGCGATAAAATCAACATCGGTCACACCGCTGTTGATGATCGTATTCAGAGCATTGCCGCCGGCGCCGCCGATTCCCACGACCTTGATTACTTCACGAGGGACCTCGAGGCCGAGATCGTCTGTGCCTGTTTCAGCATCATTCTCGCTGTTGATTGCAAAGATCTCTTTATCGTCCATAACCGCGCCTCCTTAAAACAATCCTTTAAAAACGTCCTTCAGCGTCCGCACGATGGTGCGCGACAGAGACTGCGAGGGCCGTCTGGGTCTTTTTATGGAAGAGCTTCTTCCTGCTGATGCTGCACTTCTGAAAAGAGTCATCGGCGCATTCATATAGGAATAGGGATTCTTCCTTTTTTCCATGAGATAAATGATAATGCCGCACACAGAGCAGTAACGGCAGTCATTACGGCCCTGCTGCATCTGTCTGCGCAGAACAGGCTCACCGATCCGTACCGGCATTTTCAGGTAAGATTCGGCGAGATTGACAAAGCCAGGCGTCCGGGCAACGCCGCCGGTCAGTATGACATCTGTCTGAAGGCCGGCTTCCTGCAGCTTCTGCAGCCCTGGAACGATACTGTCTGTAAAAAGCTCATCCAGCCGGCTGCCGATAATTTCAGACATTTCTGCACGGTCAAGCTCGCACTTCCGCCCTGAAACTTCGACATCAACTGTCCCTGAAGGTTTTTCACCGGGATCCATGCTGATCTGTTTTTTCAGTTCTTCTGCGCTTGCAAAAGGAATTTTTTTCACGCAGGCAAGATCGTTGGTGATATGATCGCCGCCAACAGGAATTTCTGCCGCATAGAGCAGATGGCCGTCAGCGCAGACTGAAACGCTTGTTGTGCCGCCGCCGACAGACACCAGCGAGGCGCCTATAGCGAGCTCATCATTATTGAGAGTCCCCAGAGCTTCAGCCACCGGTTTCAGAACAAGAGCATCCACTTTGACACCCGCACTCTCAATACAGTTTACCACATTTTGCGCGACCGAAACAGGGATCACCAGAGCGGTCACTTCAACTTCAAGCTGTGTTCCGGTCATATCTATCGGATTTTCCACCCCGCTGCGGCCGTCAATAGCATATTTGACAGGAATAGCATGTATTACGCACCGGTCTGCGCCGATCTGAAGTTCTTTCAAAGCGGCCTCAATAACCTGCTCAACATCTGCCGGCAAAATCACACGCGGTGTCCGCCCGAGTGAGATTTTCCCATGCAGGACGCGGCACTGCACTTCGAGTCCGCTGAATGCGACTGCAGCACTGCTTATCTTCAGCCCACCCATAATTGACTCTGCATCGGCAATTGCATCCGAAACAGAATTAACAGCTTGTTCAAGATTGATGATCATGCCTTTGCGGATGCCGCGCGAGGGTGCCTGCCCTATGCCGATGATCTGCACAGCTTCAGGGTTTTCAGGGGTTCTCTCAGCCACAGCAACTGCAACCTTGCTTGTTCCGAGATCCAGCCCCACAATGATTCCAGAATCTTCTGCCATTGCAATTCTCTCCTTAACTCTTCTGTTCAGAAGAATCAGAGCTTTTTCTGATGATAACTTTATCACCGTATGTCGCATCCACAAAGATATGTTTTCCCGGCTGCGTACGAATTAATTCTCTCACAATAAGAATGCTTTTATCAAGCGCGGAAACGCGTCCGATGAACGAAATAAAAGTTTTATCTGAATCGTTTCTGAAAGAACAGCTGACCAGGTCTTCTCCTCCGCGGCGAAGCAGTTCCGCGTTTTCAGCTTTCATGCGGCTGTCCACGGAAGAAAGCGTCTGCCATAACCCGAAAAGCCATGCATAGGGCACTTTCAGCCTGGCAGATGAAGCAGGCACGTTTTCATCAAGCAGAGGATATTTGCTGTTTACAAGCAGACTTGGCAGATCAGGAATTTCGCTTTTTAATGACTGCTGCCAGAGACTGACCGGCCATACTGTACCGTCCTCGCCCGCAAGATAATCCGCATGCTGCCATTCAAGCTTCATTGAAGCCTTGAAGGGAACTGCCGTCAGCTGCAAAGTCCCCCGCAGGGGTGACCAGGATGCCTTTATTGTAAGGGGAAACCGGCGTTCCAGTTTTTTCAGTTCTGATCTTGCAAGCAGCCAGGCAGGATGGAAAGTCAGAAATGTCTCACTCCAGCTCCGCAGCATCATCTCAAGTTCGGGCGTGAAATTGTCAACCTTCATTGCTTTCAGACGGAACGGCTGGTATCGGTCGCAGACACACCACAGGGCTCCCGCCAGAAAAGAAAGGACAAGCCAGCGAAACAGTTTTCTCTTTCTCATGTGCGATCACCCTGACAATAAAATACCTACAGTGCTGCCACTGTTTTCTTGTTTAATTCCTGAACAATCAGATCACCTATAACATAAACGTCTCCTGCACCCTCTGTAAGGATAAAATCGCCGGGACGCACAATTTCCAGAACTTTGTCAGCCGCCTCTATTTTATTTGACGCCAGTATGCAGTTTCCGCCTAACCGTGCAACTTCCGCACTGATCAGTTTCGATGAAACTCCCTCTATCGGCCGTTCGTCAGCAGCGTAGATCGGCAGCAGCACAGCCTGCGGCACACTGGCAAGTACTCTGGCAAACTGCCCGAACAGAGCCTGCGTGCGCGTATAGCGATGCGGCTGGAAAATCAGCACGATCCGGCGATCAGGATACATCAGACGCACTGCATTCAGCGTCGCTTCCATCTCTCTGGGATGGTGGCCGTAATCGTCATAGACAAGGATATTGTCAGGGCACATTGCGCGCATCTGCAGACGGCGTTTTGCGCCATGGAACATTCTCATGCTTTTCTGCACAATGGCAAAAGGCACACCAAGTTCGTACGCCACGCCGCATGCCGCAAGGGAATCGAGCACATTATGCTCCCCTGAAATGACAAGGTCGATGGTTCCCATTTTTTTGCCTTTTGCATAAAATGTGTAACTGAGGCCGCCGCCGCAGTGATACTGAATGTCTGTGGCATAAAAATCAAAGGACGGATCACGGCCGTAAAGAAACATCTTCTGTTTCAGATCTTCAGGCAGTTCTGCAATTACACGCCTGACACCGCTGTCCTCTCCGCAGAGGAAAAGCCGGCCGTCCGGCTTTATATTTGAGAGGAAGCGTACAAAAGCATCGGCAACAGCCTGAATGCTGGGATATTGATTGACATGGTCCCAGTCCACGTTTGTAACTACCGAAAAATACGGGTGGAAGTATTCAAAGGATTCGTCACTTTCATCAAGCTCTGCAACCATGTATTCGCCGGTGCCGATCTTGGCATTGCAGCCAATATCGCAGAGTTCGCCGCCGACAGCGATGGTAGGCTTCATATCGGCCTGCTCAAGTATGAAGCTGATCAGCGAAGTAGTAGTAGTCTTGCCGTGTGTGCCGGCCACGCCGATGCCTTTTTTAGAATCAAAAAGAAGGCTCAGCAGCTCAGCACGCTTCAGCACGGGAATGTTTCTGCGCCGCGCTTCAATGAGTTCAGCATTGGAAGGCAGTATAGCGCTGCTGTAGGCAAGCAGATCCACATGACAGTCATCCAGATGCTTCACATCGTGTCCGTAAAGAACTTTGACGCCCCGTTTTTCTATTTTCTCAGCATAGCTGTTGCGTCCCATATCGCAGCCGCTCACATTAAATCCGAGCTCATGGAACAGGAGCGCCAGCCCGCTCATACCGGCACCGCCGATTCCCATCAGATGGATATTTCTGATTTTATTGAGATCAACCTTTTTCCGCTCCACTTGGGATTCCCCTTTCAGTTTGTGAGGCTGCACAGGACTTTATAAAGATTCGCCGATCCCTCTGTGAGACGTGCGGGGTCTGGTTTCCGCGGCTTCACAGAGCACAAAGCCTCATGAAAACGCTCCGCAGAATCCCCCTCGAGGTAAATCGGAGAACCTGTCAATTCTGAAAAACATCTGGCATTGCTTAACTGGTGATTATCTGCGGCCCCGAGCCATGGCACCACAACTGCCGGTATGCCAAGTGCGCCGAGTTCAGCAAGTGTGGAAGCGCCAGCCCGGCAGACTACTGCATCAGCTGCCGAATAAACGAGGCTCATATCCCAGGAAGCTTCATGGACCAGAGCCTCTGGAAAAGGACGATCCTCAGGTTTGATTCCCATGCAGAGTACTCTGCAACCTGTAGATTTTAACATATTTTGAGCATTTTGAAGTACCTTTTTCATGCCTCCGCTGCCAAGTGAGCCGCCTAATATAACAATTAATTTTTCATTTTTTTCTAAAGAGCTTCCGGTCAGATGTTCCCGGGCTTCTGCCCTGTCTGTGATCTGAATCGGGCGCAGCGGCATTCCAACAACTGCAGGCTTGCTTTTTCCTGTCAGGCCCCTGCAGACATTCCAGGCACAGGCAACCTGCACCCCAAGTTTTGCCGCAATGCGGGTAACTTTGCCTGCCACAGTATTCTGTTCGTGCATAAGAACCGGAATTTTAAGGCGGCGCGCTGCCATCAGGACAGGAAACGACAGATAACCGCCGAACAGCACGCAGCAGTCAACGTGCTGCTGTTTCAGAAGTGATTCCGCTTCAAAGAAGGAGGTCAGAAGAGATTTCCAGCGCTTCAGCGATTTGAGGCCGGAAACTCCCAGCGGAGAACCTTCAAGCGAAAGATGCAGCGGCGTCACGCCGTGCGCGGCAAAAATCGTACTTTCCAGCGGACGGCTGCCTGTGAGCCAGACAACCGTTTCCCCCTGTTTTTCCAGCCATTGGCCGAATGCGACTGACGGTATGACGTGCCCGCCCGTACCGCCGGCGGCCAGCAGAATTTTCCGCGGCAACGCGCTCACCTCCTAGTATTCAATGTCCTGCGGCTCTCTGACCAGTCTGATCAGAAGGCCGATCCTCGCCCACATAAATACCAGCGATGTGCCGCCGTAGCTGATAAAAGGAAGCGGCATTCCTGTCATGGGTATTATTTTCATTACTCCGCCGAGGTTGATGAAAAAGGGCAGCAGTACGGAGACGCAGCATCCCCAGATGAGAATCCGCCGTTCGGGCACAGCTTTTCTGTAGGCCGAGAACACGCAGAGTGTCCACACAAAAAACAGCAGAAAAACGCTCAGTGTTCCAACGAGCCCGCACTGTTCCCCAAGCGCCGGGAAAATAAAATCATTGTGCACTTCAGGCAGAAACTGTTCTCCGCGCCCCAGACCGACTCCCCACATTCTCCCGTTGGCAAAGGCAATCAGGCCCTGAATAACCTGATAACCGGCCCCGAGCGGGTCAGACCACGGGTTCTGCCACGTTTGAATGCGCTCGGCACGGTAGCCGTGATTAGCCATAAACCAGAGAAAAGGCGATGCGATGGCGGCAGCTGCAACCGGCAGGAGCATTCCGTACCGCTCAACAAACAGAGCTCCTGCCGTGCCTGCCAGAAGAAGCAGTCCGCCGAAATCAGGCTGCATCATGAGAATCACAGCAAATGGAGCAAACGGCAGTATACTGACAAAGAGAGCCTTCAGTGCGCCCATTCTTTGCATATACATTCGTGAAAAACAGATCATCATGACAAAGCTCGTCAGTTCGAGAGGCTGAAAGTTGACAGGCCCGATGCGGATCCACCGCGAAGCGCCTTTCACCGTAACGCGCAGCGGCGAAAGTACCGTCATTATCATAAACAGCAACGCCGCTACAAGAAGAATCCAGCAGTAACGATACCAGAATTTCAGCGGTATCTGAGTCATTACAAGAAATCCCGCCAGTGAAACCATGAACCAGACTGCCTGCTTAACTCCAACTGAATCCTGTTTCCATCCTGTCATTGATGAAATAATGACAACCCCGAACGTCGAAAGCACCAGAGGAATGGTCCACAAACCCCACACGCTTCCCGGCATTCCCTGATCGTAAGTCCGCGGCATGGCAGTCCGTTCAGCGAAGCTGTCTGACGAGTGCGGCAAAATGATCTCCCCGTTCTTCAAAATTATGATACATGTCCCAGCTCGTGCATGCCGGCGAAAGCAGCACTGTATCCCCGCTGCGGGCAAGTTTCGAGCACTTTTCAACTGCTTCGGCCATGTCTGCTGCGCGGTGCCAGTTTCTGTACCCGTTCCGCTGCAGTGCATCGATGATCCGGTCAGCTTCAGAACCGATGACTACAGCCGCCGTCGTCTGTTCTTTCACTGCCTCGGCCAGAGAGTCGTAGTTTTCCCCCTTGCCCTGTCCGCCCAGAATGATTACCTTCGGCCCAGCAATGCTGCGCAGCGCTGTAATTACTGCCGCCACGTTCGTGCCTTTGGAATCGTCCACGTAAAGCACGCCGTTTTTTTCTGCAACCTTCTCACAGCGGTGCGGCAGAGCACGGAACTCTGCGAGATTGCTGTCGGGGTCGATATCGGGGAAAGCGAGCACAGCAGCAGCGGCAGACATCGCCGCATTTTCAAGGTTATGAGCCCCGATCAGTGAAAGCGAGCTTTTATGGAACAGTACTTTTCTGCGGCCGTTCCGGTTCAGGATCACATCGCTGCCGTCAAGTGAAACAGAGCATGCTCCCGATCCAAGCACACAGACAGTACGGCCTGCAGGAACTCTGAATGCGTCGCACTGGTGCGTTACTGCAAAGCATTCTCCTGCCTTCGGAATAAAAATCCGGCATTTGGCGGCAATGTAATTCTCATAGCTTCCATGCCAGTTGATGTGGTCCGGCGCAAGGTTTGTCAGCACAGACACGTCCGGCTTCAGAAGATTGTTCCATGAGAGCTGAAAACTGCTCAGTTCAAGCACAAGAGCATCATGAGGCTTTCCAGCCTGAGCGGCAAGAGGT
>Ga0256404_1007051_pt1 | contig 18046 bp, 20 predicted proteins | sample RumenRJG_01DNA_FD_185990 | JGI IMG/M metagenome (GOLD analysis project Ga0256404, IMG submission 185990) | Bovine rumen microbial communities from Lethbridge, Alberta, Canada - RJG_01 | ecosystem: Host-associated > Mammals > Digestive system > Stomach > Rumen | place: Canada: Alberta | collected...
CCTGACTGCAATACCTTTTAAGAACAACGCACACCTCGTTGGTTCGCGTAAGGATGTTTTGATACAGGGGGATTCGTTTTATGAGGAACTCATACCCCGTAGCTTGCTGCGGGGTGCGTTGATTTGCAAATATTAAAGATTGCCTGGTTTGCCCGACAATGACACGGTGCTGATAACCAGCGCTTGCTTAGATTCCGTTGTAGTGGTTCTGTACCTTGTCCAAGACATAATCCCTGAATTCCTTGAGGGCGAATGTCTTTTGCGGCAACTGGGAGCTGAACCTAAAGCGGCAGGTTACGGTCTCTTCTTCCTGTTCTTTTGCACCCACAACAAGAATGTATGGGGTTTTGTGCTCGGAAGAGATGGCCTTAATCTTGCTCTTCATGTTGTCGTCTCCAGTGTAGGCCTTTGCACGGATGTTTGCAGCGGCAAGGAAATCCGCAACTTTTTCTGCATAGGCATTAAAGTCGTTGCCAACCGGAACAACCGCTACCTGTTCAAAGTGGAGCCATGCCGGGAAAGCGCCTGCATAGTTTTCGATGAGGATTCCCATAAAGCGCTCAAGGCTTCCCAAAACTGCTCTGTGCAGCATAACCGGGTGGTGCTTCTGGTTGTCCGCACCAATGTATTCTGCGTTAAGGCGTTCGGCGCTTGGGAGCTGGTAGTCAAGCTGGATTGTTCCGCACTGCCACTGGCGGCCGATTGCATCTATAAGTGTAAATTCCAGCTTTGGACCGTAGAATGCACCTTCTCCCGGTTGAATCTCGTATTCCATTCCCGCAGCCTTGCAAGCTTCGCTAAGGGCTGATTCTGCATGCTGCCAAGTCTTTTCGTCTCCAACATGGTCTTCCGGCATGGTGGAAAGCTTTACGAGGAGGTTCTTGTCAAAGCCAAAGTCCTTGTATACGTCAAGCAAAAGAAGGCAGAACTTCTTTACTTCCGCTTCAATCTGGTCTTCCGTACAGATTATGTGGGCATCGTCCTGGACAAATCCGCGTACACGCATTATTCCGTGCAGGGTTCCGCTTGGTTCGTTGCGTACGCAGTGGCCAAATTCTGCCAGGCGGAGTGGAAGGTCCTTGTAGCTCCTTGTGCGGCTCTTGAAAATTTCAAGTGCACCGGGGCAGTTCATTGGTTTTACTGCAAAAAGGCGCTTTTCGCTTTCCGTAACAAACATGTTCTTCTGGTAGTGGCCCCAGTGACCGCTTCTTTCCCAAAGGGTTCGGGGCATGATTGCGGGAGTGTTCACTTCCTGGTAGCCGTCTGCCACAACCTTCTGCCTCATGTAGTCCTGGAGTGTTATGTACATCTGCCATCCGTTGGGGTGCCAGAAAATCTGTCCCGGATCTTCGGGGTCAAGGTGGAACAAATCCATCTGAACGCCAAGCTTGCGGTGGTCGCGTTTGTCCGCTTCTTCCATCATCTTAAGGTAGTCTTTTAAGTCGTTGGGCTTGTAGAAACAGACGGCATAAACGCGGTTAAGCATTGGACGGGATGAATCTCCCTTCCAGTAAGCACCGGCCATCTTTGTAAGCTTAAAGCTCTGTGCGTTGATTTCTTTTGTATTGGAAACGTGGGGGCCACGGCAAAGGTCAAGGTAGCCGTCCTGCTCGTATGTGGTAATAAGCTCGCCTTCTGGAAGGTCGTTAATCAGCTCAACCTTGTAGGGCTGGTCTGCAAAAAGCTTAAGGGCTTCTTCCTTGCTTACTTCTTTGCGTACAAAGTCGTGGTTGCCGGAAAGAATCTTGCGCATTTCCTTTTCCACTTCGCCAAAATCAGATTCTGTCATCTTGTGGTCGGCGGGAAAGTCAAAATCGTAGTAAAAACCGTTGTCTATTGCCGGACCGATAGCGATTTTTGTACCAGGGAATAATCTAAGGATTGCTTCTGCCATTACGTGTGCGCAACTGTGGCGTACAGTCTGAAGTTTTTCATCAACAGCCATGTCTTTTACCTTTTTTTTGTTTGATATATCAGCATAAGATAAACTTTTTTCTATTTTATATCAAGTGCGGGATTTTTTTGCTGTGTTACTTTGATTTTTTTTTGGACGGCACTGCTCCGCTCCACCATGTAAGTCCTTGGCTAATTCGACCGAATAGGCCTTTCGTTACCGCCCTTTCGGGGTTCCGGCTTTCGCCTCCATTCCTACGGAACGGGCAAGCCCGCCCCTACACGGCGGCGTAGGTTTGTTCTGGCTGTCTTTTACCGGCTGCTCCATCTGCTGCCTATTTGCAGCTCTGTTCCGTCCTGGTTGTTGCTGTAGTAAATCATATTCACCCCCACCTGGTTTGGATGGTTGTGGTTTATGTGCGTGTATTCTATGAACAGCATTTTTTCCGCATCGCTTGTGTTGGGGCCTATTCTTGGCATAAAGATTCTGGCGCTTTCTTCGTTGAATTCCACGGAGCCTGAGTCAAAGCCACTGCTTCCGCCAACATAGGGGCTTATTTCGTACTCGGTGATTCCGCTTGGGAATGCGTCAATCAGCATTTCTATCTTTGCGTCCAGATTCTGCCCCTCGCTTCTGTTTCTTTGGGAAAACATCGCCTTAATGCCCGAAGCGTCTTTGTTGTTTATGTAGCGAATTAACTGCTCTGACTTCTCGCGTCCACGATCTTCGCTGTCATTCATAACTTCGTCGTATTCGCTGCTGCAGGATGTCATTACAACGCTTGACATGGAAAGTGCCAGCAGTGCCGAAAATGTAAAACCCATAAAATTCATTACTTTCATATTTGCCCCTTTTTAAATAAGACACCTTGGACATGGCAATCTGCTACCTGCTACCGTAGATTTTTGGACAAATTTAACATTTTGCATTTCATTCAGTGCGAATTTCTTCCGATTTATATAATATGCCCCACTGTATTAATTTTTTTAGTTTCATTCACCGCAACCCCTTAAAGAGCATGGCAGCCTTTTTTCTGGCATTCTTCTTGTGCGCAGCGGGTAACACTTGCACTGCCCAGGTAAGCCAAAAGAGGCAGGACTTTATTGACTACGCGCTAACCCTAAGGGGCATTCCCTACAAATACGCAGGCTTTTCAAAAAACGGGCTTGATTGCAGCGGAATGGTGGCTTATGCGGCAAAATACGGCATACGCGAAAACCTTCCCAGAAGTGCCAGCGGAATGTGGGACAAATGCAAGCATCTAAAAGAAGAGGACCGTGAACCCGGAGACCTAATCTTTTTTGCCGTAAAAAATACCAAGGGTGTGCTCCACATTTCTCACGTGGGAATCTACCTTGGAATGTACCGCGGTGAAGGCGCCCTCAACGGAAAGAGGCTTTTCTTGCACGCAGCAAGTGCAGGCCGCGAAACTGGAGTAATAATTTCTCCCATAGACGACAAATATTGGAGCAAGCGCTTTTACGGCTACGGACGCTTTTTGCCCAGCACCGGAGAGTCCGAAATGGAAACAGAAGCAAAAGCCGCTGCAGAAGCCGCAAGGGATGAACCCCCGCCAGAAGACAAGACCACCCCGGAAGACCTGGAAGCAGAAGACGCAGACCTTACGGACGCAGAAAGGGCAGCCCGGCGGGTAAAAAAGGCAATCGAGCGTACAAGAAAAGCGGCCAGCCTAATGGACAGGGAAATAGACGGTCAAGCTGTAAGAAGCAAATTTGAAGAAGACACAAAGTAAAAACCGTCTGCAAAGGGACACCCTTGAAAATCTCTTTTTACAAGAAAACTTTATTGGTAACAAAAACAAAAGGCAGTTGTTTAATAAGTATGAAAACATTAAAACGCATTTACACATTATTTTATTTATTGGTATTATTTGGATTTGCGTCATGTTCCGCCAACCTTTCGCTTAAAGCGCAGAACGACGGCAGCGTAAAAACTGACTTTACGGCAGACATGGGCGCATATTTGTCACAGGCATTGGAAGGAGTCTCTGCAAACATGGGCGGCGGCAAAGACATAATCAATGCGGCATCCCTTAAAAAAGCATTCACCGGAAGTGACTTTACCGGAGTTTCTGCAAATGTTCCCAACAAGCAGACTGTAATCGTAAGCGGAACAATCGTCCCTTTAAAGCAGCAAAAGACCTTTAAGGGCGTAAAAACATCTTCGTTCGTAAAGTGCGAAGACAACAAGCTTACCCTTACGCTTTCACCTGCATTGCTCCAGGGCTTCTACAATTCAATGGGGCAGGATGACAGAACCTACCTGGACCTCTTTATGGCACCAATCTTCACGGGCGAAAAGATGACCCAGGCCGAATACAAGGAACTCGTTGCCTCTGTCTACGGACAGGAACTCGCGGACGACATGCAGAAAGGCAAAATCGTCATTACGCTAACTGTTCCCGACGGCAAAAGCATAAAAAATTCCGGTGCAAAAATCGGCCAGTCAAAAGCAAGCAAAAATTCCAAGCGCCTTAGCTTTAGCATCCCCATGCTGGAATTCCTTACCCTGCAAACTGAAAAAACAGCCTTCATAAGCTGGTAGTTATTTAATCTGGAGCGGGCATTAAAAAACAGCGCCACGGATGGCATTTTTTACCCAGGGCTTTATCGGTCTACTGTGCCTTTGGCCCCCTCCAATACCAGCTAGGTCCGCTTTTGCAAAATGCCCAATCCAAAAATCCTCCGCTGTACGCCACTAAATATACCCTAATAGTCTATCCCATAATATCCTTGAGATTCGCTAAATTTCATGATATCATAAAGACCTGTTGCATAATCATCTCGCAGCTTAAACGGATACGGGGAAATTGTGTTATGTGGACGCCCGCACTGGGGTGCTTAAGAGAAAAATGGGAAAAAATATTAAAAATAGAACATTTATTTTTGGATTAATAAGTTCGTTTCTAACTATTGCATACATATTTATATGTATTTATGTTTTTTTTATTAATAAAGGAAATAGTAATCTTATAACATATTTAATAAGAATTAGTATTATATTAATATTGTTTTCCTTTATTACTGGACTAATTGGTCTTATAAAAGCAAAAAAAAGTTTGTTAGGAAAAATACTTTGTATTTTTTCAGTCAGTATTTTTAGCATAATAGTATTTTTATGTTTATGGGCATTTTATGAATTAACTTTTCCTCACAAAATGTCAAAGAAGAAAGATCTTGAAAGAACTTCTAAATTACTTGAATTAGATTTATCAGACGGAAAATATATAAGGAGAATCGAAAATCATTCAGGATTTTTAGGAGATGGAGATTATTATGCAATAATTAAATTCGATACTTCCAATCAGATTATTGAATCTATAAAGAAAAATGATAATTGGAAAGTATCGCCTCTGCCCAAAAGCCTTTTATATTTATTATATGATGATGAAAAAAATGATAATATAAATTTTATAAATGATAAAAGAATGGTCTTCCCTGAACCAAAAAACTGTTATTATTATTTTTTCAATCGTTCAGATGAATTTGAGAAACCCAATAATAGAAATCCTGATTTTCTACTGAATTGGCAATATTCTTATAATTTTACAGTTGCTTTATTTGATTTGGATAATAATATTATGTATATCTATGAATTAGATACATAAAAAAAACACATAACAAAGATTCGTAACCGACAGCGGGTCAAGCCCGCTGCGGTACAAGCAATTGTTATGTGGACGCCCGTACTGGGGCGCGGAGGAAAGAAAATGTGTTTAATTTGTGATAGAATTGAAATGATAAAAAAAGGATCAAATCCTTATTTTGTAAAAGAACTTGAAATTGGATATGTCGTTATAGGCGATAACCAGCATTTTTATGGATATACTTTGTTTTTATACAAAAACCATAATTACACAGAATTATTTCAATTAGCCATCGATGAACGAATAAAGTTTATGAAGGAAATGTCCATCGTTGCAGAAGCAGTATCAAAAGCTTTTTATCCTGAAAAAATGAATTATGAACTTTTAGGAATGGGAGATGCACATTTACACTGGCATTTATTTCCAAGAAGGCAGGGGGATATTGGAAATTTTGGAAATAATGGGAAAGGCCCAGTTTGGTGGTATCCAATGGAAAAAATGTACAATGATAATAATAAACTTTCAGTAGAAGGATTGAATATAATGAAGGAAAAATTGCTTATAGAATTAGAAAAACTGATATAACTGAAACGCGGTCAAACCGCGTTTTTTTTATGTCTTGAATAATATACAAAATACTGTATAATATAATTCGTAAAATATTACGAAACTTTTTGAGGTGTATATGATTGCAATAAAACCAGTTTCAGACTTGCGAAATTATAATGAAGTTCTGCAGGATGTAGCAGATGAATCTCCTGTTTTTCTCACAAAAAATGGACGAGGCTGCTATGCGGTGATTTCAATAAAGGATTATGAAAAGCTTACTGCGACAAGAACCTTGTTTTCGGAGCTTAAAAAAGGAGAAGATTCTGCAAAGGAAAAAGGTTGGCTTAGTACAAAAAATGTTCGTGAGATGGTAGGACTTTGATGTTTACTGTAGAAGTTTCACCACAGGCGGCACAAGATTTGCTCGAAATAAAAAACTATATCGAAACTGAATTGCAGAATTCTATTGCAGCCCATAATACTGTAGAGAAAATTGTAGAAACCTATGAAGATTTAGCAAACTATCCAGAAATAGGGATTCCTGTAGAAAGATATGTTTCATTTCCAACGGATTATAAATTTGTTCTTGCAAATAATTATTCTATTTTTTACAGAATAGAAGATGAGTTTGTAAAAGTAATAAGAATTATGTATTCAAGGCGAGATTTTGTAAGAATCTTGTTTGATGGCACTGAAATCACATAACATGGTTTTCAAAGTCGACAAAGACTTTGTCACAAAAGTTGCTCTTCGTGCCTTTGCGCCACCGCAACTTTTGCGCCAATTCTGCCGTTGGCAGAACCGTTTTTGCGGTACAACCAGTTGTTATGTGGACGCCCGCACTGGGGTGCATAGGGAAAAAGTATTTTTATCTTTGCTAGTATCCTTTATTCAGTTTTTCTTCTCTTCTTGTACAACTCTGTATGTATATGATACCTATGAAAATAATCGAAATACATATGAAGACGACCGTGCTATGATTATAATTCTCCTTATAGTCTTGGCTTTCCAAATAAAATCTATGCACACTATCGGAATACTTTCTTTTTTGAAATGAAGATAAAGGATAAATCAAATCAATTAATTGAAGCAAAAATTTCTAAAGCTGTTCTGCATAAAAACGAAACAGAAATTCCATTGTTGGCAGCAAGCGATGGACGAATTTACATGTCGGCTTCTGAATTACACCAAGATGGAGAAATTACATATAATTTACCAGAAACAGATGGTGCTAAGCTAAAACGAGACCGAACCCTGTATTTTACCAAATACAACCAACATGCAAAAAATTCAATAAGCTGTTGGTTCTATATTCCTATTAATTATACTGATGATGAAATTGTTTATGTTGATGTTGAATTTTCTTTTTTGTATAGCGATGGTCATAGAATGCTTGTAAAGCAATCTATTGGTGGAAAAAAATGTATTGAAAGACTATGAATGAATTAAACAAAATATTGAGGCAAGAAAACAATTGTATTTAACTTTTCTAGAGAAAAAATCAGGTCAAGCCTGATTTTTTTTTACTTTTTCCTTGACAAAAAGAATATACATTGTATATACTAAATACATGGAGGTGCGTTATGCAGGCAGTAGTTCAGAAATGGGGCAACAGCCTTGGTTTTAGGATTCCTTCTCTTTGGGCAAAAGACAATAATGTAAAAAGTGGCAGTAAAATTGAAGTGATTGCCGAAAAAGGAAAAATGATCATTCTTCCCCAGAAAAAATCGCTTGATGATATGATGGCTATGGTAAATGACGATAACATTCATTCGGAAATTTCAACAGGCCATGCGATAGGTAACGAAGAATGGTAAAATCAAATTATGTTCCAGAAAAAGGCGACTTGGTTTGGCTGGACTTTGACCCGCAAGCCGGACATGAGCAAAAAGGTCGCCGTCCTGCGATTTGTGTTTCTCAGAAAATATACAATAAAAAGATTGGGCTTGCTTTGTTCTGTCCTATAACAAGCCATATAAAAGGTTATCCTTTTGAAATTGTCTTAGACAATCATTCTATCAACGGTTGCATTTTGAGCGACCAGGTAAAAAATCTTGACTGGACTCAAAGAAACTGCGGCTTTATAGAAAAAGCAACAGAAAAAGAAATTAATACTGTTGTTGATAATATCAAATTGATGATTGAGTAGAATTTCACATAACAAAGCTTCAAAGCGGATGTCGCGGTCAAGCCGGTTTACGGTTTAACCAATTGTTATGTGGACGCCCGCACAGGGGCGCTGGAGAAAAGTATGAAAAAAATATTTATTTTTGTTGGAAGTTTGATTTTATTTTCGGTACTGTTAATTTCTTGTTCCAATTTTAATGTATTCAAGGATATTACTTTTGGAAGCGACATGAAAAATGTGGAAAATATTCTCTCGCAAAACAAGATAAAATATAAAACTTATCCCGCCGCCCCAATGTTGGATATAGACTTGGAAAATCCGGAAGAGATTGCTGATGCACTTAGAAATAAAAGTGCGGGATTTCTTGGAGATATGCTTTATAAAGAATCTATTTATTACTTAAAAAGCATTTGTGGCATTAATTTTCAATCACAAATATTCTTTTTTAATGATAAGTGTACTAACATAAGCCTTCAATGGCATATAAAAAGCAATCCTTCACTGAGAAACGGTTATATAGCTTCGGAAAAATTAAAAACATATATCACTCAGCAATATCCAGAAAAAAAATTTGAACCTGCAGAAGATAAATATCACGATGAAAAATATGTAATGCAAATTTCAGACACAGTTTCTATTTCAGTTAGAGCTAACACTGAAAACCTTTACTGCGATATGGAAGATTCAGTTTTACAAGAGCCGTATGAAGAATTAAAGAAAAAGGTAAATGAATTTGCCCATTATTATTAAAATAGGAAAAAATGATGAAGAAATTTTTTATAGCGATTAGAATAATTTTACAATTTTTAAGTTTTATTTTATTAAGAATTATTTACGAACCTCTAAACTGGATTCTGGTTGGCATATTTGGATGTGGCTGCAAAGAAGGATTCAATTGTAATGATATAAATAATTTTGTTGTTTTTGTTTTGTTTGCATTAACAGTTGTCATTTCTTTTTTAAATATAAAAATGTTTGCGAATAAAAAAATAGGAATCTGTTTAGCTCTTGCTTCAACGTTAATTAATGCCCTTTTGTTTCCTTCAATTTGGATGTCATTAATGTGGAAATAATTTCTGTGGAAGCAGTGAACCCCTCGCTGCTTCTCATAAGAAAATATGTCCCTTAGTAGTGGGGCGGCTTTCTGTTAGGAATTTCCCCCTGTAGCTGGTCAGACATGTCTCGGATTTTGCCGCTCAGTATTTTGTTTTCCTTTCTAAGCACTTCTATTGTCTGCGTGTGTGTCGTAACCACATCCTGCAACTGCTGAATAAAATCTTCCATATAAGATAATTTTATTTCCAGCTTGTCCAGACGCTCCGTCATGGCCTTAAGTTCATCTTCCGTCATTTTTAAATTCCTCCCAAGCCCCAATCGTTACCGGGTAATATACATCCACGGACATGTCCTTATTGTAAACTTCATAGGCTTTTCCTGCAAGCGCAATTTTTTTGCTTTCCGCATATTCCTTTAAGAGCACATGCGCCTTTGCCACTTTAGAAAACCCTTCCGTAAATTTAATGTGGATGCAGCTTTCTTCAAAAACTTCTATTGTGTCTTCAGTGTCTTCTGAATTGCACTTCTTTACAGGAAGGCAGCTCTTCATGGAAAATCCGTCTTCTTGCAAAAGCCCCTGGTAAATTACAAAGTGGCTTCCCGCAACTTCCATTCCTTGGCGGGCAGCTTTTTCGTAAAGCTTTCCCACGGACATGCCAAGGTTTTCTAGCTCAACATTTTCTGCAAGGTAAAGGCAGCGGCATTTTTTAAATGGACGGATATCCACTTGTAAGTCTTTGCCTTCATCCTTGTTCTTTTTGTCCGAGAAAGCAAATTCCTTTACTTCTTTAAGATGCAAATCCATTTCCCTTATCTTGCTTTTGATAAGATTTTCTTCGTTTGCTTTTCCGTCCAGCACCTGTTTTATTTCGTAAAGGGAAAGACCAATTTTTCTAAGGCTCTTTATTTTTTCAAGAAGGGCAAGCTGCTCTTCGCTGTAATAGTGGTAGCCGTTTTGTCCGTCCACTGATGCGGGAACAAGCAATCCTTCTTCATCGTAAATGCGCAGAGCCTTTCTGCCAACTTTTCCTATTACTGCAAACTGACCGCGCGTATACATTATTGCCCCACCTTTCTTCTTCTTACCCTGCCAAAGACTTTTATAAAACCAATGTGCAGGGGAAGTATCTTGTATAAAAAATAATCATCGTACTTTTTGTATCCTTCTCTGCGGTAAAAGTTTACCACCGCTTCGCATATAGATTCAACACAGTTTTTGTTCAAAAGATTTCCCAGCTCTTCTGATGCCAGCCTTGGAAAACCGATGTGCCCGTATTTTCCCATTGCCCTTAGCTGCTTCTTTTTAAAAATCATTTCCCTGTCGCTTATATTTGAATCGGGTAAATCCTTATAGCCTTGGCGCACATGCTTTTTGTTAATGCTTAGCAAAGACGACGTTTCTATCCAGCCTGCATGAAAGTCGTTTCCGTGCTCCTTTTCCATACTTCGTATTTCTTTTGGCTGCTCAAGTCCTGCCCCCATAAAGATTGCCCCCATTGGAGCAATTGCGCAGATGTTGTTTTTTCTGTTTACCTTTCTTACCGCTTTTGTAACTGCAATCTGATGGTCGGGGTCTGCGTGGGAAGCGATAAGAACTATATGCCTAAAGCCCATGCAGCGTATGCTTTCCAGTATTTCGTAAGCAACCTCGTATGTTGTCTTCATGGAAAAATGAATTGAACCGTAAAATTCGTTTACCGATGCGGCCGCAATTGGGAATGTGGGAAGAAAATAGCAGTCAAGCCCATGATTTTTTTCAAGCTCTTCCATGGCTTTTTTGCTCCAGGCTTGGCCTTCAATCAAATCTGTGGCAAGCGGAAGGCAAAGGCCGTGTTCCTCGATGGGTGCCATCACAATGAATGCAATGGCCTTTTCTTTGTTAACTTCCCCAATCTCCTTCCAAGTCATCAAACTTAAATCTTTCATTATTTGTCCTCCGTATTGTTCTTGAACAAATAATAAACCTGGCCCAAAAGACCAGGTCAAGAGAGTTTTTTATTTTTTTTTGTTTTTTTTGGAGCCGCCTTTATATTTAAACTGTGCCCTCCACTACGTTCCGGTCAGCTTTTGCATTTTACCCGCTTTGCAGGGTTCCGCGGGTTCCTGCCCGCTCCATTGCTAACGCAACCCGCCTGCGGCGGGCCCTTCCAATCGGGGCTAGGATTTATTTCAAGTAAGCCTGCCAAAAGCAGCCGGATTGCAAGGCCATTTGCAGGCCCTGTTCTACCTGTGCCTCTTAGTCCAAGGTGTAGGTCTGGCCGTATTTTACTATGTCTACGTTGGGGAAGCCGTTTTCTTCCAGGTGATTCTTTAGGAAGGCCTGGCTGTCCTTTTCGCCGTGGACAAGGAAGATTTTCTTTAGGCGGCTTGTGTCTATTGAGTTAAGCCAGGCGGTTGTTTCCTTGTAGTCGGCATGGGCGCTGAATGCGTTGATTTTTTCCACGTCGGCTTTTACGTTGTACCAGTCGCCAAGAATCTTTACCTCTTTTTGTCCGTCCAAGATTTTTCGGCCAAGGGTGTTTTCTCCCATGTAGCCTACAATCAGGATGATGTTGTTGGGGTTGGAGATGTTGTTGGCAAGGTGGTAGAGGACGCGTCCTGCTTCGCACATTCCGTCTGCGCTTATGATAATCATTGGCCCCTGCTTTTTGTTAAGGGCTTTTGATTCGTCTACGCTTGTTACGAATGAAAGCGAGTTGAATCCGAACGGGTTCTTGTGGTGCTGGATGAATGCCTCGTTTGTTTCTTCGCTGTAACATTCGGGGTGCAGCTGGTAGATGCCTGTTGCGTTTACCGCCATTGGGCTGTCCATGTAAATTGGAATCTGTGGAATCTTTTTTTGGTCAACAAGCAGGTGCAGGTAGTAGACAAGTTCCTGGGCACGCTCTATTGCAAATGAAGGAATTATGATTTTGCCCTTTTTGTCTACCGCGCGTCTGATGAGCTTTACAAGGTCGTCCATTGCAACCTTTGGCTCTTCGTGCAGGCGGTTTCCGTAGGTGCTTTCCAGGAAGATGTAGTCTGGGGCAGGAACATTTGTTGCCGGGTTCCTGATGATGGGCTTTTCGTTGCGGCCAAGGTCTCCGGTGTACAGTATGCGGATCTCGTCTGAGGGTGCTCCCCTGAGTGCCGCTTCTCCCGTGCCCTGTGAGCTGGAGGCGGGTGTGCTTGTCTTTCCAAAGAGACGGTGCCAGAATCTTCTTCCGCTTCCCATTCCGCTGCTTTCGGTCTTGCCGGTTATGGGGTTTGCCCTTTGGCCTGTTATGGTAAAGTATGCAAAGCTTGAGCCAAGGATGTGTCCTGCATCAAAGAATTCAAGCTGGACGTCTGGTGCAATGTACATTTTGCGGTTGTAGCCAAGTGAGACTATCTGGTTTGCGGCTTTTACGCAGTCTTCTTCTTTGAACAGCGGTTTCCAGAAGAATTTCTCTCCTTTTTTGCGTGCCTGTTTTGCAAGGAATTCTGCATCGCGTGCCTGAATGCGGGCTGAATCCATCATTACGATGTTGGCAAGGTCGCGGGTGGCAGGCGTGGCATAGATGTTTCCACGGTAGCCGTTTTTTGCCAGTACGGGCAAGAGTCCGCAGTGGTCGTAGTGGCCGTGGGTAAGGATTACGCTTTCTATTTTGTCTGCCGCAAAGTCAAAGTTGCGGTTCTTTGAGTCTGATTCAGCGCGCTTTCCCTGGAAGGCTCCGCAGTCCACCATAAAGCTGCGCCCGTCTACTTCGAATATGTGTTTGCTGCCGGTTACTTCTTCGGCGGCTCCTAATGAATAACAAATTACGCTCATGTCTATGCTCCTTGCATTGAATCAATATTAATTATAAGGCATAAATTGGAAATTAACAAATGTTTTTTCAATTCAAGGGAGGACCCTTAAACCCCTGTTCTTGGAGGGGGAAAACCAGCTCGGAGTCCGAAGCCCGCAGGTTTTCCCCCTCCAAACCTCCCCCTTTCTTTGGGCACGGCTTAGGGGCAGAGCCCCTAAGAACCCCGTTTTTTACTAGTGTTTTTTTTTGCAATGTTCCCTTCGACAAGCTCAGGGAACGGTTTTTCTTTCTTGCCAGGCAGTGTCGAGCCATGGAGGGCGGGTTAGAGGCCCGGAGATTTGCAGGGCGAATCTCCGATCCCTAGAAAAATCCAAGGAGGGATTTTTCTGGGGCAGGCTCAGGGAACGGTTTTTTTGTTTCTTGCCAAACAATACCGAGCCATGGAGGGCGGGTTGGCAGAGGGGATTTTCCCAGGTGACCTACGCCGCCATGGAGCCCCGGTAGTACCGCGCAGCGGTATGAGCCGAATAGGCGAAGGGCGGAACGGCGGTGACGCGGGGCATGGACGGTCGAGTTAGCCAAGAAATGGGATGGTAGAGCCTATAAAGGTACCGTCCAAAGAAGAAAGAGAATGTGAAATTTTAGGGGGTGGGGGAGTGCAATAATTGGAGTGGAAAAAGTTGAAAATATTTGAAATTTCATTTGACAGGATTAATCAACACGTGTTACAATATGCTTAGTTGGGGCTTTGGAAACGTTTTACATGAATAAAGTTATAAAAATATGGGCAAAATGGAAGTTTTGTGCGGAAAAATAAGATTTTATTCAAAATCCGTATTCAAAGCATTTCCTTTTGACTTTTTTCGTGTAGACTAAAGTAGGTGGAGTTAACGGAACTTCAAAAAGACCGGAGTTCCCTTTAATAAAAGGCAAGTATTTCGTAGGAGGAAATATGAACAAGAAGTTGGTATCGGCTGTGGCAGTTCTTTCTGCCCTGACACTTGGTTTTGTTGCAACAAGCTGCAGCAAAAAAGACGCTGCAAAGAGCGGAGGTTCTTCTGAGCAGATTACGCTTACAGTTTGGGAATCATTGAACGGTCCTGATGAATTCATCAAGCAGGCTGGTGAAGCTTACACAAAGACTCACCCGAACGTAAAGGTTGAATTTGTAAACGTAGAGCTTGGCGATGCTGCCGGTCAGATTGCGCTTGACGGTCCAGCTGGTGTTGGCCCGGATATTTTTGGCGCACCTCACGACAAGCTTGGCGAATTGGTTAGCGGTGGCCACGTTGCACCTACAGTAAACCCAGACCAGGTAAAGGCTGCTGTTCTTGGCGCATGTTCACAGGCTGTAACATACAACGGAACAATGTACGGCTATCCTGTTAGCGCAGAGACTTATGCTTTGTTCTATAACAAGGACCTTATTTCTGATGCAGAAGTTCCAACAACTTGGGAAGGTCTTGCAAAGTGGGCAAAGGACTTTAACTCAAAGAACCCTGGCAAGCGCGCATTCATGATGGATGTAGGAAACGGATACTACACAATCACATTCACAACAGAGAACGGAAACCGCCTCTTTGGCAAGTCTGGAACAGATGTTTCTACATCTTACCTTAACACAGAAGATTCTATTAAGGGTATGAAGTTCTTCCAGTCACTCCGCTCAATCCTCGACGTTCCTTCTGCAGACCTTAGCACAGGAAACTGCGACGCTGCATTCCAGTCCGGGACAGCCGCAATGCACATCACTGGTTTGTGGAACGTAAAGCCATTTGAAGAAGCTGGCGTAAACTTTGGCGTTGCTCCTCTTCCGTCTCTTCCTGGAGACAACAAGCCTTCTGCATCATTCAGCGGTACAAGGTGTATGTTCGTAAGCGCATACTCAAAGAACCAGGAGGCAGCAGCTGACTTTGCACGCTTCCTTATCTCCCCGGAAATGCAGCAGCTCCGCTTTAACATCACAGGTGCTATGCCTTCAATCAGCACGGAAGTTAACAGCAAGTACATTCCTGGCTTCCTTAAGCAGCTTGACTATGCCTTCCCAATGCCTTCAATTCCACAGATGGGCGGATTCTGGGATGCAATGGGCAACGCTTCCAAGAACATCTGGGACGGTGCAGACGTTAAGGGCGAACTTGATGCCGCTAACACTGTAATCATCGGTCAGTAAAAGCAAAGGGCAAAGGCCGCGCGTTAGAACGACAAGTTTTTGCGGTCTTGCCATTTTTTGTTGGGACGTTACGGGGCATTAGCAAAAAAAATTGCCCCGTAGAGAGGGTAGGGCGCAACGAAGTGCGACCGCAGGGGGAGACTTCCCCCTCCTTATTGCCCAAGATGAGCGAGTTCATAAATTTCATTAAGACAGGAGTAACAATATATGCAGATTGAACCTGACGGAAGTTCGGGCAAGAAAGTTACCGTAGCGGCATGCTGCTTTATGGGACTTGCCCACATACTCTATTTGAAGCAGTACATAAAAGGCTTGCTGTATGCACTCCTTGAGCTGCTCTTTATTGTTGCCATACCATTTTTTGCAAAGAAGTTGTTTCAGCTGGTAACGCTTCCCTACAACCGCGAGCAAAAAATGTTTCCAGTCTTTATGCTGATTGACGGAATCCTTGTCATATCGGTTATTCTTATTTTTATTGCGCTTTATGTTATTTCTGTTAAGAGCGCAAAAACTTCATACACAGATTATTGCCGCACCAAGCGCATGGCATCCCAAAAAACTTCTCTCTGGGAAGTAACCAACCGTGCTTTCCCGATTACAGGTCTTGCTCCCTGTGTAATCATGCTTTTGGTTTTTGTAGTTGCACCGCTTGTTTTTTCCATTAGTGTAGCTTTTACTAATTTTTCGGGCCCAAGTCATGCCGTTGCAAACGACGTGGACTGGGTTGGAGCAAGTAACTTTAAGGAGCTTTTGCTTGGCGGCTCAACATGGTCAAAGGGTTTTGCCCGCATAGCAATATGGACTTTGGTCTGGGCTTTCTTTTCCACATTCACATGCTACTTTGGCGGCTTGCTGGTTGCCGTTCAGCTTAAAGAAATCGGCGTAAAAATTGCGGGTGTCTTCCGCTTTATCTTTATACTTCCCTATGCAGTTCCTTCCGTAATCACAATGCTTGTATGGAAGAACATGCTCAACGGAACCTTTGGCATAGTAAACAGAACGTTAAAGTCCCTTGGAATCCTTGGGGCAGATTCAATAATCCCCTGGCTTGGAAATTCAACCCTTGCAAAGGTAATGTGTATAGTCATAAACCTTTGGGCTGGCTTTGGCTACTTTATGATGCTTACCATGGGAACAATGACTGCAATCGGAAACGATCTCTTTGAAGCTGCAAAAATTGACGGTGCAAACAACCGCCAGATTCTGCACCACATAACCCTTCCGCTTGTAATGTACCAGACAATGCCGCTTATCATCATGAGCTTTATGCACAACATCAACAACTTTGGAATTATCTTCTTCCTTACCGGAGGACAGCCTGCGGTTGCAGACTCAACAATAACCAGGGCTGGAGGAACGGACATTCTTGTTACCTGGATTTACAACCTGACGATTACGCTGCTAAAATACAACTACGCGTCTGTAATTGCAGTTCTTATCTTTGCAGTTCTGGCACCGTTTGCCGTTTACCAGTTTATGAACACCAAGGCATACAAGGAAGGTGAAGTATGAAAACAGGATACCACGTTATTTCTTCGCTCAACAAATTTGTAATCTATTCGCTTTTTGTTCTTATCTCTTTCTTTGTGTTCTATCCGCTGGTCTACGTCGTTAGCGCAGCCTTTAGCCCTTCCAACAATATTGCGGGGCTTAACATAATACCATTTGGCGACGGCTTTACATGGAAGCATTTTATCTACCTGTTTACAAAAACCCAGTATTGGCTCTGGTTCAAGAACACGCTTATCATATCGCTTTGGACTGCCGTGCTTACTGTTATAATTGCATCACTTAGCGCATACGTCTTTTCGCGCTTCAAGTTTGTCTTTAAGAAATCGCTTTTGATGAGCCTGCTTATCCTGCAAATCTTTCCGTCTTTTGTTGGCATGATTGCAATTTACGTAATCCTCTACCGCATCAACGGATTGGACACACTTTGGGGACTTGTGCTTGTCTACGTAGCGGGAAACATTCCCTACAACACATGGATGGTAAAAAGCTACATGGACACCGTAAGCAAAAGCCTGGACGAAGCTGCCCGCATAGACGGTGCAAGCCACATGCGCATATTCGGAACAATAATTCTTCCAATAACAAGGCCAATCATCACTTTCCTTGGCATTTCAAGCTTTACCGGCCCATGGATGGACTTTATCTTCCCCAAGCTGGTACTGCGTTCACCGGGAAAGCAGACCTTGGCACTGGGACTCTTCGCATTCGTCACCGACAAAAAGAACGAGTTCACCAACTTTGCAGCAGGAGCCCTTGTAATTACCATACCTTTTGTAATCTTCTTCCTCTTTACGCAAAAGGCCATGATGATGAGCATGGGAACCGCCGGTGTAAAGGAGTAGGAGCTTATTTCTTTCTTCTTAATCTGGAGCGCACTGAATGGTTAAACCGCGTCTGCCGCTACCCGGCAGCCGGCCAGCCTCCAAGCAATTTGCCCCCTTTGTAAAGCAGATAGCGCCATGGAGGGCGCGATATGTCTTGGCAAAGTGGCGGGTAAGTTTTTGAAGAAAACTTACGGGTCCAAATTGCATGGAGGCAATTTGGACCCGCTTTCCAGGGCTTGCCCGCCTTACGGCGCGCGGCCTGCCTAGTGGCAGTCGCCTCCGGCCCCTTCCAATCGGGGCTAGGCGGTATATGCAAAAAGACAAAAGAACATGTTTTGGTTATGAAAACTTTTTTTGTAGAACATAGGCTGCGTAAGGGAAAATTAACAACAAGGCATAGAGTTGTATGGACTCTAAACAGTGAAAGAAAAGTAATAAATTTTGTAAAGCAGTGAGGATATTTGTGATGCCCCATAATACCGGGTTCTTAGGGCGGGGAGCCCTAAGCCGTGCCCGAGGAAGAGGGGTGGTTT